>ERZ1645187.433-NODE-433-length-40876-cov-7.476544_pt1 | contig 40876 bp, 36 predicted proteins | sample MGYA00575352_ERZ1645187 | MGnify/ENA primary metagenome ERZ1645187 (study PRJEB40837, sample SAMN11349314) | freshwater sediment metagenome | isolation source: river sediment | host: Sediment | place: India: Wazaribad , New Delhi | collected 2017-02-21 ... | reverse complement strand
CCCGCCGGGCCGCGAAGCCTATCCGGGCGACGTGTTCTATCTGCACTCCCGTCTTCTCGAGCGGGCCGCCAAGCTCAATGATTCGCTCGGTGGCGGTTCGCTTACAGCCCTTCCGGTCATTGAAACCCAGGCCAACGACGTGTCGGCCTACATCCCCACAAACGTGATTTCGATCACCGACGGCCAGATCTTCCTTGAAACCGATCTGTTCTATCAGGGCATCCGCCCTGCCGTGAACGTCGGCCTCTCGGTGTCACGCGTCGGCTCCTCGGCCCAGACCAAGGCGATGAAGCAGGTCGCAGGCAAGATCAAGGGCGAGCTCGCCCAGTACCGTGAAATGGCCGCCTTCGCCCAGTTCGGCTCGGACCTCGATGCCGCTACGCAGAAGTTGCTGAACCGCGGTGCCCGCCTGACGGAACTCCTGAAGCAGGGCCAGTTCTCGCCGCTCAAGATGGAAGAGCAGGTCGTCTCGATCTACTCGGGCGTCAACGGCTATCTCGACGCCCTGCCGGTTGCCAAAATCAAGAGCTTCGAAGAAGGCCTCCTGCGCTTCATGAACGAGAAGCACGCTGCCGTGATGGAAGCGATCCGCACGGAGAAGGCGATCTCGGACAAGACCATGCCGCTGCTCAAGGCAGCCGTGGATGCTTTCGCGAAGAGCTTTGCCTGATTTCAATGGCACGCGGGATTAACAGAAAACACCGTCACCCCGGCAAAGGCCGGGGTCCAGCCATGGCTGGATGCGGTGTTTGTGGTTCAAGCTGGATCCCGGCCCGCGCCGGGATGACGGTTGATGGGGTGATCGCATGGCGTCGCTGAAAGACCTAAGAAACCGCATCGCCTCGGTGAAGGCGACGCGCAAGATCACCAAGGCCATGCAGATGGTCGCGGCGGCGAAGTTGCGCCGCGCCCAGGAATCCGCCGTGGCGGCGCGTCCCTATGCGACGCGCATGGGCGTGGTGCTGGCCAATCTTGCTTCCGCCATGGAAGGAAAGGCGGGTGCGCCGAAGCTGCTCGCCGGAACCGGCAACGATCAGGTTCACCTGCTGGTGGTCGCCACTGCCGAGCGCGGGTTGTGCGGCGGTTTCAACACCTCCATCGTCAAGCTGGCGCGCGAACACGCTGACCGGCTGGTGCGCGATGGCAAGACCGTCAAGATCATGACCGTGGGCAAGAAGGGCGCTGACGCCTTGAAGCGCAACTACGGCAAGTATGTCGTGGATGCGGTGGCCTTCACTGGTGCCAAGTCGGTACAGTTCGACCACGCCTCTGGCGTCGCCGACAAGGTGCTCGCCATGTATGAAGCGGGCGAGTTCGATGTCTGCACGCTGTTCTTCTCGGAATTCAAGTCGGTGATCCAGCAGAAGCCCACGGCGCTGCGCCTGATCCCCGCCTCCTTCGATGCCTCCAAGGCTCCGGAGCTGGGTGGTGCCGTCTATGATGCCGAGCCGGAAGAGAGCGTCATTCTCGACGAACTGCTGCCGCGCAACATCGCCATCCAGATTTTCCGTGGCCTTCTCGAAAATGCCGCCTCCGAGCAGGGTGCGCGCATGTCCGCCATGGACAACGCCACGCGCAACGCCGGTGACATGATCAACAGGCTGTCGATCAAGTACAACCGCCAGCGTCAGGCCCAGATCACCAAAGAACTCATCGAAATCATTTCGGGCGCGGAAGCGCTCTAAGGACAAGGACAGAAAACCATGGCCAAGAAAGCAACATCACTTGCCGGCGCAACAGGGCGCATTGCACAGGTCACAGGCGCCGTCGTGGACGTGGCCTTTGACGGCGACCTGCCGCAGATCCTGAACGCCCTCGAGACCATGAACGGCGACAACCGCCTGGTTCTCGAAGTGGCCCAGCATCTCGGTGAAAACATGGTGCGTTGCATCGCCATGGATACTTCCGAAGGTCTGGTGCGCGGACAGCCCGTGAAGGACACGGGTTCTTCGATCACGGTTCCTGTCGGTGAAGAAACGCTTGGCCGCATCATGAACGTGATCGGCGAACCGATTGACGAAGCAGGTCCGGTGAAGACCAAGGCCCGCCGCCCCATCCATGCCGATGCACCGGCCTTCTCGGAGCAATCCACGGAAGCCGAAATCCTCGTGACCGGCATCAAGGTCGTGGACCTTCTCGCTCCCTACGCCAAGGGCGGCAAGATCGGCCTGTTCGGCGGTGCCGGCGTGGGCAAGACCGTGCTCATCCAGGAACTCATCAACAACGTGGCCAAGACGCACGGTGGCTACTCCGTATTCGCCGGCGTGGGTGAGCGTACCCGCGAAGGCAACGACCTCTATCACGAGTTCATCGAATCCAAGGTGAACGCCGATCCGCACAATCCCGATCCGAACGTCAAGTCGAAGTGCGCCCTCGTGTTCGGCCAGATGAACGAACCGCCGGGTGCCCGCGCCCGCGTGGCCTTGACCGGCCTCACGGTTGCTGAAAACTTCCGCGACCAGGGCCAAGACGTGCTCTTCTTCGTGGACAACATCTTCCGTTTCACGCAGGCCGGTTCGGAAGTGTCCGCCCTTCTGGGCCGCATCCCGTCCGCCGTGGGTTACCAGCCGACTCTGGCCACCGACATGGGCGCGCTGCAGGAACGCATCACCACGACGACCAAGGGCTCGATCACCTCGGTGCAGGCCATTTACGTGCCTGCCGACGACTTGACCGACCCGGCGCCCGCCACCTCCTTCGCCCACTTGGACGCCACGACGGTGTTGTCGCGTTCGATTGCCGAAAAGGGCATCTATCCCGCGGTTGACCCGCTCGATTCCACCTCGCGCATGCTCCAGCCCGCCGTTGTGGGTGAAGAGCACTATCAGGTTGCGCGTCAGGTGCAGTCCATCCTGCAGCGCTACAAGGCGCTCCAGGACATCATCGCCATTCTCGGCATGGACGAACTCTCGGAAGAAGACAAACTGGCCGTGGCCCGCGCCCGCAAGATCGAGCGCTTCATGTCGCAGCCGTTTGACGTGGCTGCCGTGTTCACCGGTTCGCCCGGTGTGCAGGTGAAGCTCGAAGACACCATCAAGGGCTTCAAGGGCATTGCCAACGGTGACTACGACCACCTGCCGGAACCGGCCTTCTACATGGTCGGCACCATCGAAGACGCCGTCGCCAAGGCCAAGAAGCTCGCGGCCGACGCGGCGTAAGCAACAGGACTTCCGAAGGACCCCCTCAGTCCTTCGGACAGCTCCCCCAAGCAAGTTGGGGGAGCGGGGTCGAATGACCACGCAACACCCTCCACCAGCTCTGCTGGGGGAGGTGCCCGAAGGGCGGAGGGGGCCTTTTGGCAACAGGACACAGACCCATGGCACTGCATTTCGAACTCGTCTCTCCCGCCCGTCTCCTGTTTTCAGGCGATGTGGTGTCGGTGCAAATTCCGGGTACGGAAGGTGAAATGACCATCCTGCCGGGTCACGCGCCGGTGCTCTCCACGCTGAAGCCCGGCGTCGTTTCGATCCAGAAGGATGGCGGCACGGACAAGATCTTCGTGCGCGGCGGCTTTGCCGAAGTGAATGCGCAGGGGCTCACGGTGCTGGCTGAAACGGCGATCCCGCTCGCGGACCTTGATGCCGCAGCCTTGGCCAAGCAGCTCAAGGATGCCGAAGAGGACGTTGAAGACGCCAAGACCGACGCCGCCCGCGCCAAGGCCGCCGAAACGCTTGACCATCTGAAGGCGCTGCAGGCGGCGCTGTGATCTGATCCACAATTGGAACAAGATTGAAAGCCAGCGTTGAGCTGGCTTTTTTGTTGTGGAGTTCGCCATCATGCGAAGACGGCACCTGATCCTCGGCTGCTGCTGCCTTGTTGCTCAAAAGGTGATCGCCTCTGCCCAACAGCAGTTGCCTGAATATTTCCCCGCCCATGTCTTCAGCGATAGATCAGACTCCGACTCGTTCATAAATCAATGGTACAGCAAGCACCTGCGCGCCATGCAGGAACCAAGTCTCTTCCCAGCTCAACCCGGTGCTGAAGTCTATCGCTTCACGTGGTTGCGTACATTCAGTAACCCAATGGTTTTCCGCCTGAACGTTGTGAAAGATGGCACTGCGTCGCTGGCTGTCAAAAGAGCAAACGGGAAGGGCGGATACGAGCCCGGCACAATTGACCTGAATGAAACACTGGCTCTCAATGCCGAGACAGTTGCCAAACTTCAATATGAACTCAGACGAATGGATTTTTGGAACAAACCCGCCCGACTCAAAACCATTGGAATGGACGGCGCGCAGTGGATCGTCGAAGCAAATGCCAATGGCAACTACAAACTGGTGGATCGCTGGACAGAATCGGATGGCGATCTGCAAGATTGGTGCAGATCACTGATCGCTTTAAGTGGGGTTGAAGTTGGTGATGTGTACTGAACTTGATAATCATTCAGCGCGCTTGACTTCGAACCCTTTGGTTTTCATCTTTCTTGAATGGACCTCTACCTCCGCAACACACACGTCCTCATCACGGGCGCCACCAAGGGCATCGGGCGGGCTATTGCCCTTACGGCAGCAGAGGAGGGTGCAAATGTATCCTTCTGCGCGCGTGACGCCAAGGCCGTGCATTCCTTTGAAGCTGAACTCACCGCCAAAGGCGTCAAGGCCTTCGGGCGGGCGCTGGATGTAGCGGACAGTGCGGCACTCGCGGGCTTTGTCGCCGATGCGGCTGCCCACATGGGGCGGCTTGACGGGGTTGTCGCCAACACCAGCGCGCTTGCGCCCGGCAACAGCGTGGCTGATTTTGACGCAGCCTACCAGATCGATCTCATGCACACCCGCACCCTGGCAGAAGCGGCAATCCCGCATCTCGAAAAGTCGGGGGCGGGCTCCATCATCGCCATCTCCTCGATCTCGGGGTCCGAGGACTATGGCTATGGCGGCGTGGCCTACGGCACCATGAAGGCGGCTCTCTTCTTCTACATGAAGTCACTGGCCCGTCACGTGGCGGGCAAGGGCATCCGCGCCAATATCGTTTCGCCGGGCACCACCTATTTCGAGGGTGGCCACTGGGACAAGGTGAAGACCAGCGACCCCCAGCGCTTCGCCGAGACCATCGCCTTCAATCCCATGGGCCGCATGGCGACACCGCGTGAGATTGCCGATGTGGTTGTGTTCCTCTGCAGCGCACGCGCCAGTTTTGTCTCTGGCGCCAATGTGGTCGTCGATGGCACGGCCACGCAGCGCATTCCCAACTGATTGCCTTTTCCCAATCCTTAACGCCTCAGCCGCTAGTTTCGGCGGCTGATGTTTTCGATCCTTTCCACTGTCGGGCCAGAGATTCCCTTCACGCTGCTGCTGCTGGCCTTGCTGGGGCTGCGGCGGCGGGTGTCGCCCAGCGCCAATCTCTTCATCCGTGCGCCCATCGCCAGGGTCTTCGACATCATCGATGTGAGCGACGGCAAGACCGACAACTGGGGATCAACCCGGGTGCGGGCGGAGCTGGTTGACGCCGGCACGCGCACCTACCGCAAGACCTACACCACGACCCTTTCCACCGGCGTGCAGAAATCCTCGCAGGCGCTGTTCTCGATCGACGAGCGGGTTCCGCCCACGAAACTGGTGATCCGCCGCGAGGGGCTGGACGGCTATTCCACCGCCAATGAACTGCTCTCGCAGCACTACGGCCTCGAAGAGGAAGAGGGGGGCACGCGCCTCACCATCACCTATCACTGGGGGCCGCGCCCGCTCTTGGCCCAGATGATGGCGCGCGCCGACCTGTGGGGCGGCATCTTCCGCCTCAAGGGTGTTGCTGAAACGGGCAAGGGCAATGAACGCCCCTACATGTGGATTTCCGCCGGAGTGGCACTGGTCACAGGCATCATCTCGGTTGGTGCCTTTGGCATGATGCTGGGCTGGACGGCGGCGGTGATGCTGGTGATCGCGCTCTTCGTGCACGAGTTCGGGCATCTCCTCGCCTACCGGCTGATGGGCCAGCCGTGGGGCCGCATGGTGTTCCTGCCTTTCCTTGGCGGCATTGCCCTGCCGCGCCTGCCCTTCGACAGCCAGGGGCAATCGGTCTTTGCCGCGATGATGGGCCCCGGTTTCTCAACCCTGCTGGCGTTGCTCTGCCTCGTGCCGGCCATGCTGGGGGACACGCCCAATCCCTATCTGGCGCTGTTCGGCCTCATCGTCGTCGGCCTCAACATCTTCAACCTGCTGCCGGTGGAGCCGCTGGATGGCGGGGTGACCCTGCGCTCGGTGCTCACGCGGCTTCTCGGGCGCTGGGCCCGCTTCGGCCTGATGGCGGTGGGCGTGCTCATTGCGGGTACGGGCTTCCTCATGCACCAGTTTGTGCTGATCATGTTCGGCGGCATTTCCATTCTCGCCAACATCCGGGACCGGCGCATCGATGCAGGCCTTGAACCGCTCAGCCGCCTGCAGATCGTCATCACCATCTTCTCATATGTGGCGATGACGACGGCCTACCTGACGCTGTTCCGCTATTTCCTCGGCTACGCCAACCTCTTGCAATCCGGCGCGTGAGGATTTAGCGCCGCATGTCATGGCGCTCACCCGGTATTACCGCGAGAAACTGAAGGATGGCACGCTGAAGCCGGATGCCGCCCAGCAGGCCGTGCTGGAGCGCCTTTCGGCGCTTTCGGTGGCGCTCAATACCACGCCGCCGCAGAAGCCGTCCTTGCTGGGCAAGCTGTTCCGCAAGTCGGCCCTGCCGGCACCGAAGGGCCTCTACATCCACGGTGAAGTGGGGCGCGGCAAGACCATGCTGATGGACCTGTTCCATGACAGCGTGCAGGGCTGGCCCAAGCGGCGCATCCATTTCCATGCCTTCATGCAGGACATCCACGCCCAGCGGGCGCGGCTGGGTGGCGAGGATGTGATCAACCGCATGGCCGACGAATTGTCGCTCAGCGCCAAGCTGCTCTGTCTTGATGAAATGCAGATTGTCGATATCGCCGACGCCATGATCATCGGGCGGCTCTACGAGGCCTTGCTGGCGCGCGGCGTGGTGCTGGTCACAACTTCCAACCTGCCGCTCGAGGGGCTGTACAAGGATGGCCTCAACCGCCAGCTCTTCCTGCCTTTCATTGCCCGGTTGCGCGACACGCTGGATGTGGTGTCACTCGATTCCGTAACAGACTACCGGCTGGGGCGGGTGCGGGCGCGCGAGACGTTTCTCCATCCGGCGACGGCGGAGAACCGCGTGGCCTTCAACGCCCTGTGGAAGGACCTCACCGACAACGCGCAAGGGGAAGCCGAGACGCTCGAGGTGCTGGGGCGCAAGCTCACGGTGCCGAAGGCGGCGCATGGCTGCGCCGCCTTTACTTTCGCCGAGCTTTGCGGCGAGGCCCTTGGCCCTGCCGATTATCTTGCAATATCCAAGGCCTATCGCACGGTGTTCATCTCGGGTGTGGCAAAGCTCAAGTCGCATCAGAGGAACGAAAGCAAGCGCTTCATCCTGATGATCGACACCTTCTATGACGCGGGCACGCGGTTGGTGGCGCTGGCCGAGGCCCCGGCGGAGGAGCTGTTCCCGAAGAACCAGCACGCCTTCGAGAGCCAGCGCACGGTGTCGCGCCTCAAGGAGATGCAATCCGCCTCCTGGTGGGGGGCCATTCCTGTAGAAACCTGAGGCTCGTCCAAAGTCGGATTTCCGGCCCTTGCCCGGGAGGCCTAAGGGGACTACAGAGATGCCGATTTCGCACTGCAACATGCCGCGAATGTGCGGCGGAGAGGGGTTTCCATGGCGCGCAAGAAAATCGCATTGATCGGTGGTGGCATGATCGGGGGCACGCTGGCGCATCTCGCCGCGCTCCGTGAACTGGGTGACATCGTGATTTTCGACATCGCCGAAGGCCTTCCGCAGGGCAAGGCGCTGGACCTGTCGCAGTCCGGCCCCGTCGAAGGCTTCGACGCAAAACTTTCCGGCACCAACGGTTACGAGGCGATTGCCGGTGCCGATGTCTGCATCGTCACGGCGGGTGTGCCGCGCAAGCCGGGCATGAGCCGCGATGATCTCGTGGGCATCAACCTCAAGGTCATGAAGGCGGTGGGTGAGGGCATCAAGGCACATGCGCCAGATGCCTTCGTGATCTGCATCACCAACCCGCTCGACGTCATGGTGTGGGCGCTGCAGCGGTTCTCCGGCCTGCCGAAGCACAAGGTGATCGGCATGGCGGGCGTGCTCGATTCCGCCCGTTTCCGTCACTTCCTCGCGGAGGAATTCAACGTCTCGGTGAAGGACGTCACCGCCTTCGTGCTCGGCGGCCATGGCGATACCATGGTGCCGCTGGTGCGTTACTCCACGGTTGCGGGCATTCCCGTGCCAGACCTCATCAAGATGGGCTGGAGCACCGAAGAGAAGATCGCCAAGATCGTGCAGCGCACCCGTGACGGCGGTGCGGAAGTCGTGAACCTGCTCAAGACGGGTTCCGCCTATTACGCACCCGCGTCCTCGGCCATTGCGATGGCTGAAAGCTACCTCAAGGATTACAAGCGCGTGGTGCCGTGCGCGGCCTATCTCGATGGACAGTATGGCGTGAAGGGCACCTATGTGGGCGTGCCCGTGGTCATCGGCGAAAAGGGCGTGGAACGGATCGTCGAAGTGCCGCTCACCGACGAGGACAAGGCGGGCTTCCAGAAGTCTGTCACCGCCGTGCACGGCTTGATGGACGCGGCCAAGGCCCTGGCGCCGGAACTGGCGTGAGGGGTGCTTCGAGGCATTGCTTTGCAATGCACCTCAGCATGAGGGCGATTTGATACCTCATCCTGAGGTGCTGCCGAAGGCAGCCTCGAAGGATGCGCAACAAGCGGGAACGAGGACACGAGATGAACATCCACGAATACCAAGCCAAGGAACTTCTCCGCCAGTTTGGCGTGCCGACGGGCAAGGGTGCACCTGCCTTCACGGTTGATGAGGCCGTCAAGGCCGCGCAGGGCCAGCCCGGTCCGGTCTGGGTGGTGAAGGCGCAGATCCATGCGGGTGGCCGCGGCAAGGGCGGCGGCGTCAAGGTTGTGAAGTCGGTCGATGATGTGCGGAAAGAGGCCGAGCGGATGCTGGGCATGACGCTGGTCACGCACCAGACCGGCCCCGCCGGAAAGCTGGTGCAGCGCCTCTACATCGAGGAAGGCACGGCCATTGCCAAGGAACTCTATCTCTCGATCCTCGTCGACCGCGCCACCTCGCAGGTGGCCTTCATCGTTTCCACCGAAGGCGGCATGAACATCGAGGAAGTGGCCCACGACACGCCCGAGAAGATCACCACGGTGCATGTTGATCCCGCCACCGGCCTCATGCCGCACCACACCCGGCGCATGGCCAAGGCCCTGAAGCTCGATGCCAACCAGGGCAAGCAGATGGCGAAGATGGCGGCGGGCCTCTACAAGGCCTTCGTCGAGAAGGACATGAGCCTTCTCGAAATCAACCCGCTGGTCATCACCAACGACGGCAATCTTGTCTGCCTTGATGCCAAGGTGAATTTCGATTCCAACGCGCTCTACCGTCATCCCGAGATCGTGGAGCTGCGCGACCTGACGGAAGAAGACCCCAAGGAAATCGAGGCCTCCAAATATGACCTCTCCTATGTGGCGCTGGATGGTTCCATCGGCTGCATGGTGAATGGTGCAGGCCTTGCCATGGCCACCATGGACATCATCAAGCTCTATGGCTCGGAGCCCGCCAACTTCCTCGACGTGGGTGGTGGTGCTTCGAAAGAAAAGGTCGCGGCGGCCTTCAAGATCATCACCGCTGATCCGCGCGTCAAAGGCATTCTCGTCAATATCTTTGGTGGCATCATGAAGTGTGATGTCATCGCCGAGGGTGTGATCGCGGCGGTGAAGGAGGTTGGACTTCAAGTGCCGCTGGTGGTGCGCCTTGAGGGTACCAACGTCGATCTGGGCAAGGCCATCATCGCCAAGTCCGGCCTCAACGTCATCCCCGCCGATGACCTCAACGACGCCGCCAAGAAGATCGTGAAAGCCGTGAAGGAAGCCGCTTGATGGAAGGCGTACCGCTGACGATTTTCGCACTGACAGTCGCGGCGATCATCATGTTCTTTTCATGGATGAACCAGAGGACTTACAGGCAGCGCTTATCTGAATCGAAACAGCTTCAGGAAAAATGGCAGGAAGAGGTTCGAGATATGTCCGCCAGACATAATGAGGCTCTCGTCAAAGAATTACAATCCATCCGAATCTTGCTCGAAAAGAGATCGTAGTCATGTCCATTCTCGTTACCAAAAAAACACGCGTCATCTGTCAGGGCATCACCGGCAACAATGGCACCTTTCACACTGAGCAGGCGATGGCCTATGGCACGCAGATGGTCGCTGGTGTCACGCCGGGCAAGGGCGGCATGAAGCATCTCGGGCTTCCCGTGTTTGACACGGTTGCGGAAGCGCGCGACGCGACGGGGGCGGATGCCTCCGTCATCTACGTGCCGCCGCCCTTTGCGGCCGATTCCATCCTCGAAGCGATCGCGGCGGAAATCCCGCTCATCGTCTGCATCACCGAAGGCATTCCGGTTGCCGACATGGTGAAGGTGAAGCGGGCGCTCTCGGGTTCCAAGTCGCGGCTCCTTGGGCCGAACTGCCCCGGCGTGCTGACGCCCAATGAATGCAAGATCGGCATCATGCCCGGCAACATCTTCAAGAAGGGCAAGGTCGGCATCGTTTCGCGCTCCGGCACGCTGACCTATGAGGCCGTCTTCCAGACCACCCAGCAGGGCCTTGGCCAGACCACGGCTGTCGGCATCGGCGGCGATCCCGTGAAGGGCATGGAATTCATCGACGTCCTCGAGATGTTCCTCGCCGACCCCAAGACCGAATCGATCATCATGATCGGCGAGATCGGCGGCTCGGCGGAAGAAGAGGCCGCCGAATTCCTGCGCAAGAACAAGGTGAAGAAGCCCATGGCGGGCTTCATCGCGGGCCGCACGGCGCCTCCCGGACGGCGCATGGGCCATGCCGGCGCCATCATTTCCGGCGGCAAGGGTGACGCAGGCTCCAAGGTCGATGCCATGAAGCGGGCAGGGATCGCCGTCTCGGATTCGCCCGCCCTTCTGGGGGAGACCCTGATGAAGAAGCTCAAGCGGAAGTAATTTCGACTTATTAGCAATGGAAATGTAACCGGCGGGGCGCTAAACCCCGCCGATACTGTTTCAGTACCCATTCGCTGCGGCAGTCCACATATAGAGTTCAACACTTCGGTTACGGGCGATTGCGCCCCTCCGGCATGCTGGCAATGAAGCCAGACCCCGGCGAAACCAGACGGGACGGACGACAATGAACAAGACGGAAGCCACAGCTTCGTTTGAGGAAACCTCGTTCCTCTATGGCGGAAATGCCCAATTCATCGAGGAGCTTTACGCCAAATACCTGCAGAACCCCGCCGCCGTGGACGCCCACTGGCGGTCTTTCTTTGACGGGATGGCCGATGGTCAGGCGAAGCCCCATTCGCCTTCCTGGGCCCGGGCCGACTGGCCGCTGAAGCCCGTCGATGAGCGCACCGCCGCTCTCGACGGCAATTGGACCGCGCTGGAAAAGCTGCTCGCCCCCAAGATCGAAGCCAAGATGAAGGGCGAGGCCAAGCCCGCCCCCGCTGCGGCGCCAGCTGCTGCCCCTGCCGCAGGCCCGACGGCCGACGACATCAAGCGCGCCACCACCGACAGCGTGAAGGCGCTGATGATGATCCGCGCCTACCGCATCCGCGGCCACTTCGCCGCCGACCTCGATCCGCTCAAGCTCAAGGACCCGGAGCAGCATCCGGAACTTGATCCCGCAACCTACGGCTTCGGTCCCGCCGACATGGACCGGCCGATCTTCCTCGACAAGGTGCTGGGGCTGGAAAGCGCCACCATGCGCCAGATCGTCGACATCCTGCAGCGCACCTATTGCGGCACGCTGGGGGTGGAGTTCATGCACATCACCGATGCCGAACAGAAGAGCTGGCTGCAGCAGCGCATCGAGGGACCGGACAAGGAAATCACCTTCACGGCCAACGGCAAGAAGGCCATCCTCAACAAGCTGATCGAGGCGGAAGGCTTCGAGCAGTTCCTCAATGTCAAGTACACCGGCACCAAGCGCTTCGGCCTCGATGGCGGCGAGAGCATGATCCCGGCGCTGGAACAGATCATCAAGCGCGGCGGCAATCTCGGGGTGCAGGAAATCGTGCTGGGCATGGCGCACCGCGGCCGCCTCAACGTGCTCGCCAATGTGATGGCGAAACCCTATTCGGCGATTTTCCACGAATTCCAGGGCGGTTCATCAACGCCCGATGAAGTGGAAGGCTCGGGTGACGTGAAGTATCACCTCGGCTCATCTTCTGACCGCGCCTTTGATGGCAACACCGTGCACCTCTCGCTCACCGCCAACCCGTCGCATCTGGAGATCGTCGATCCCGTGGTGCTCGGCAAGGTGCGCGCCAAGCAGGACCAGCGCGGCGACAAGACCCGCACCACGGTGATGCCGCTCCTCATCCATGGTGATGCGGCCTTCGCGGGCCAGGGTGTTGTCGCGGAATGCTTCGGCCTCTCCGGCCTGAAGGGCCACCGCTCCGGCGGCTCGCTGCACTTCATCGTCAACAACCAGATCGGCTTCACCACCTCGCCCATCTGGTCGCGCTCGTCGCCCTACCCTTCCGACATCGCCAAGATGATCGACGCGCCGATCTTCCATGCCAATGGTGACGATCCGGAATCGGTTGTCTTCGCGGCCAAGGTCGCCACCGAGTTCCGGCAGAAGTTCAAGAAGCCTGTCGTCATCGACATGTTCTGCTACCGGCGCTTCGGCCACAACGAAACGGATGAACCGGCCTTCACCCAGCCGCTCATGTACAAGCGTATCAGCGCCCACAAGACGGTCGTGGCGCTTTATGGCGAGCGGCTCATTGCCGAAGGCGTGATCACGGCAGACGAATTCGATGCGATGAAGGCGGACTACCGCAAGCGCCTCGAAGACGCCATGAGCGTGGCCACGGCCTACAAATCCAACAAGGCGGACTGGCTCGATGGCCGCTGGGCCGGCCTCAAGACGGCGTCCGCTGCCGATGATGAGCGCCGCGGCACCACCGGTGTTCCCGCCGAGCGCCTGAAGGAGATCGGCCTCAAGCTCACCAAGGTGCCGAAGAGCTTCACCGTGCACAAGACCATGCAGCGCGTGCTTGATGCGCGGCGCAAGATGATCGAGGACGGCAACGGCCTCGACTGGGCCATGGCCGAACACCTCGCCTTCGGCACACTGCTTGATGAAGGTTTCAAGATCAGGCTTTCGGGCCAGGACGTGCAGCGCGGCACCTTCTCGCAGCGCCACGCGGTGCTGGTCGATCAGGTGACGGAGAAGCGCTACACGCCGCTCAACCACCTGAAAAAGGACCAGGAGATCAAGATCGAGGCGATCAACTCCATGCTCTCGGAAGAGGCTGTCTTGGGCTTCGAATATGGCTACTCGCTGGCCGAGCCCAACACGCTCACCATCTGGGAGGCGCAGTTCGGCGACTTCGCCAATGGCGCGCAGGTGGTGTTCGACCAGTTCCTCTCGTCGGGCGAACGCAAGTGGCTGCGCATGTCGGGCCTCGTCTGCCTCCTGCCCCATGGCTATGAAGGGCAGGGGCCGGAACATTCATCCGCCCGCCTTGAGCGCTTCCTGCAGATGTGCGCGGAAGACAACATGCAGGTCGCCAACTGCACCACGCCCGCCAACTACTTCCACATCCTGCGCCGCCAGCTCAAGCGTGACTTCCGCAAGCCGCTCATCATCATGACGCCCAAGTCGCTCCTGCGCCACAAGCGGGCGACCTCGGCACTTGCCGAAATGGGCGAGGGCACGACCTTCCACCGCATCCTCTGGGACGACGCGCAATCGCTGCCCAACGAGAAGATCAAGCTCGCGAAGGACGACAAGATCCGTCGCGTGGTCCTGTGCACCGGCAAAGTCTACTACGATCTCTACGAGGAGCGCGAGAAACGCGGGCTGGATGACGTCTATCTCCTGCGGGTGGAACAGCTCTACCCGTGGCCGCACAAGGCGCTGGCCCAGGAACTGGCCCGCTTCAAGAAGGCCGAGTTCGTCTGGTGTCAGGAAGAGCCGCAGAACATGGGCTCGTGGAGCTTCGTGCAGCCCGGCATTGAACGCGTTCTGGAGTTCATCAAGGCGAAGAACACCAGGCCCCGCTACGTGGGACGTGCCGCATCCGCTGCCACCGCGACCGGCCTGATGAGCCGCCATCTCAAGGAACTGAAGATGTTCCTTGATGAAGCCCTTTCCTGATCCCATTCCCCCATCCGAATCCGAAAGCAATTTCCATGAGCACTGACATCAAGGTCCCAACCCTCGGCGAAAGCGTTGTCGAGGCCACCATTGCCAAATGGCTGAAAAATGAAGGCGACGCCGTGAAGGCGGATGAGCCGCTGGTCGAACTGGAAACCGACAAGGTGGCGGTTGAAGTTCCCGCCCCCGTTTCCGGCAAGCTGGAGAAAATCCTCGTGCAGGCGGGTGCGACGGTGAACGTCGGCGCGCTGCTGGGTTCGATTGCCGAAGGTGCCGCCGGAGCGGCAAGTGCCGCGCCCAAGGCCACAGCACCTGCCCCCAGCCTTGCGCCTGCTCCCGCAATCAAATCCGCCGAACAGCCGCTGTCTCCTGCCGTCCGCAAGGCGGTGGCGGAATCAGGTGCAAACCCCGCCGACATTGCAGGCACCGGCAAGGACGGCCGCCTGACCAAGGCCGATGTGGCGGCGCATGTGGCCAAGCCTGCAGCGCCTGCGCCGACTCCAGCGCCTGTTGCCGTTCCGCCCGCACCGGCTGGTGCCGAGGAACGCGTGCGCATGACCAGGTTGCGTGCCACCATCGCGCGCCGCCTCAAGGAGGCGCAGAACACCGCCGCCATGCTCACCACCTTCAACGAGGTGGACATGACGAACGTCATGGCGTTGCGCAACCAATACAAGGACGTGTTCGAAAAGAAGCACGGCGTGAAACTGGGCTTCATGAGCTTCTTCGTGAAGGCTGCCGTTCAGGCTCTCAAGGACATTCCCGCCGTCAACGCCGAGATCGATGGCGAAGACATCGTCTACAAGAACTACTACCACGTCGGCGTCGCCGTCGGCACCGACAAGGGTCTCGTTGTTCCGGTGCTGCGCAATGCCGACATGCTGTCCTTTGCCGGGATCGAGAAGACCATCGCCGACTACGGCAAGAAGGCCCGCGATGGCCAGTTGCAGATTTCCGACATGCAGGGCGGCACCTTCACCATCTCGAATGGCGGCATCTATGGCTCGCTGATGTCGACGCCCATTCTCAATGCACCGCAGTCCGGCATCCTCGGCATGCACAAGATCCAGGACCGTCCCATCGCTGTGAACGGCCAGGTGGTGATCCGCCCGATGATGTATCTTGCGCTTTCCTATGACCACCGCATCGTCGATGGCAAGGAAGCCGTCACCTTCCTCGTGCGCATCAAGGAAGGCCTGGAAGACCCTCAGCGCGCGCTTCTGGATCTGTGAGGCCGAGACACATGTCCCATGATCTCATCATCATCGGCACCGGGCCTGGCGGCTATGTCTGTGCCATCCGCGCTGCGCAGCTTGGGCTGAAGGTGGCCGTTGTTGAAAAGCGCGCCACCCATGGCGGCACCTGCCTCAACGTGGGTTGCATTCCCTCCAAGGCGCTGCTGCATGCCACAGAACTTCTGGCGGAGTCGAAGCACGCCTTTGCCAAAATGGGTCTCATCAGCGAGACGAAAGTCGATTTCGCGCAGATGATGGAGTTCAAGCAGGAGGCCATCGACGGCAACACCAAGGGCATCGACTTCCTGCTCAAGAAGAACAAGGTGGATGTCATTCGCGGCACGGGCAAAATTCTGGGTGCGGGCAAGGTCGAGGTCGATGGCAAGGTGCATGAGGCCAGGCACATCGTCATCGCCACGGGCTCGGAATCGGCGAGACTGCGCGGCGTCGCCATTGACGAGAAACAGATCGTCACCTCGACGGGCGCTCTGACGCTTGAGAAAATTCCCGGCCATCTGGTGGTGATCGGCGCGGGCGTCATCGGCCTTGAACTGGGTTCGGTGTACGCGCGTCTCGGCTCCAAGGTCACGGTGATCGAATATCTCGACCGCATCCTGCCGGGCATGGACAGTGATGTTGCCAAGGCTTTCCAGCGTCTGCTGGAAAAGCAGGGCTTTGCCTTCAGGCTGGGTCACAAGGTGACGGGTGCCGCTGCCTCCGCTTCGGGTGTGTCACTGACGGTTGAACCGGCTGCGGGTGGTACTGCTGAAACGCTTGCCGCTGATGTCGTGCTGGTGGCCATCGGCCGCGTGCCCAACACCGAAGGCCTTGGCGCCAGGGAAGCAGGCATTGCGCTCGATGAGCGCGGCCGTGTCGTGATTGATGACCACTTCGCCACCAACATCCCCGGCATCCATGCCATCGGCGATGTTGTGCGCGGGCCGATGCTTGCCCACAAGGCGGAGGATGAAGGCATCGCCGTTGCCGAAATCCTCGCGGGCCAGGCGGGCCATGTGAACTATGATGTCATTCCGGGCGTGGTCTATACCTCGCCGGAGGTGGCGAGCGTCGGCAAGACCGAAGACGACCTCAAGGCCGCGGGCATCTCCTACAAGGCGGGCAAGTTCCTCTTCCTCGCCAATGGCCGCGCCAAGGCCAACCAGACCACGGACGGCTTTGTGAAGATTCTCGCTGATGCAGCCACCGACCGGGTTATCGGCTGCCACATCGTCGGCCCGCAGGCCGGTGAACTCATCCACGAGGTGGCCGTGCTCATGGAGTTCGGCGGTTCGGCGGAAGACCTGGCGCGCATCTGCCACGCCCACCCGACACTTGCCGAAGCCGTGAAGGAGGCAGCTCTTGCCGTTGCGGGACGGGCCATTCACAGTTGAGAAACCATCGCGCCGCCAGTTGCTAAAACTTGAGTGTTTTGATTCAGGCGGCTGAAAGCCGATTTGCCTAAAACTCGTCTCAACAAGAAACGAGGGATGGCCATGTCTGGTGACTTCAAGAATGTCGATGTGATGGTTCTGGATGACGACGTTGATCTTTTGACCAGCGTCGCCGAACTGCTGGCCGACGTGGGCTACCGCGTGAAGGGCTTTGCCGATCCGGAGAGCGCTGTCGAATTTGCCGTGGACCAGAAGTTTGCCGTTGGCGTGTTTGATTTCCGCCTGGGCAGCGTCAAGAACGGCCTCGATGTCGTTGAAACCCTGCAGGCCATGGGCTCCAAGGCCGCGATCGTCATGGTGACGGCTGATGTGGAGCGTTCGACGCAGCTTCGCGCGCTGGGTCTCAAGGTGTTCGAGTTCATGCGCAAGCCGGTGCAGCCTCAGGAACTGCTCAACACGGTTGAACGTGCATTGGAATATTCCGCCAAGGCGGCCTGATTGTTCCTGTTACAGGCCCGTTGTGGGCGCAGCTTTTGAGAACCAGCCAAAGCGTCCGTGACGGAAAGGCGTGGGATCAACGCAGGGTGTTTCACCGGTGATGATCTCGGCCATCAGCTTGCCAGCGCCCGGCCCAAGCCCAAAGCCATGACCCGAGAAGCCCGAGGCCACGAACAGGCCGGGGATTTTTTCAATCCTGTCGATCACCGGCACGGCATCGGGTGTGGCATCGATCATGCCGGCCCAGCGTTCCACCACCTCAATGCCCTGAAATGCCGGAAAGTCCTGCTGCAGGGCCGTCAATGCCTCGCGGAGAATGCCGTTGTAGGGTTTGGGATCAAGGATGCGCCAGCGCTCGAAGGGCGATATCTCATCCAGCTGCCAGGACTTGCGCATGATGAGTTCGCGGGCATAGCGCGCGCCAAGTTTGACCTTCACGCCAGCGCGTTCCAGTTTCATCAGCGGGCGGAACTTCATGTAGTGGCGGAAGTGCGCCGGTGTCAGTTCAGCAACCGAGAGATGGTTGTGGGTGATGGTGTAGCCACCATCCAGCCTGCGGCGGAGCGTGTATTTGCCCCCCGAGATTGTGTGCTTGAGGCCGGCGTCCCGGGGGCCTGTGCGCATCACGGAGTTGACCACGCCCAGCTGCGGGAATTTCACGCCGGCATTGCGCAGGAAGGCGCGTGACCAGTAGCCACCCGCCACCACCACGGTATCGGTGCGGATCGTGCCCTTCTCGGTGACGAGGCCCGAGACACGCCCGGCGGAGGTCTCGATGCCGCGTGCGGCGCAGCTGGTGAACACCAGTCCGCCACGCTTCTGCAGGGCACGCGCTATCGCTGGTACAGCCACAAAGGGTTCGGCGCGGCCATCATCAGGGGTGAAGATGCCGCCCCGCCAGGTGCGCAGGCAGCCGGGGGCCAGTTGCGCCACATCCTTGCTGGAGAGCAGTTGCGTGCTCAGATTGTGGGCAACGGCATTGCTGCGATACCACGCCTCTTTGGCGGCAAAGTCGGCGTCTGTGTCGCTCATGTAGAGAATGCCGCATTGGCGGAAGCCAGTTTCGGCACCGATGCGCTCATTCATCCTGCGCCATTTTTCCATGGCCACCTTGATGAGCGGCACCTCGCGCGGATCGCGTCCCATCTGGCGCACCCAGCCCCAGTTGCGGCTGGACTGTTCCGCCCCGATCTCGCCCTTTTCCACCACCGCCACCAGAAGGCCGCGCTCCGACAGTTCCAGTGCCGTCATCACGCCGATGATGCCGCCGCCCACAATGACGGCGTCGGCCTTTTCAGGAAGTGAGTCGCTGGGAGTGACGATGTCGAGGGAAGAGAGGGCGCCGGGCATGGGGCTTGGTAGAACATGGGCCTCAACCGGGCAATAGCCTTAACCCGGAAATGCCTTGCGGTACTGTTGCATCAAGTGGGCTCGGTTCACTTCCGTGTAAACCTGCGTGGTCGACAGCGAGGCATGGCCCATCAGTTCCTGGATGACGCGGAGATCGGCACCATTCCCCAGCAGGTGCGAGGCAAAGGAATGACGCAGCGCATGGGGTGTTGCCGTGTCAGGAAGGGAGAGCGCGCCGCGCAGCTTCTCCATCACAAGCTGCACGATGCGGGGCGAGAGGGGCCCGCCCTTTTCGCCGCGGAACAGCGGCTGGTCAGCGGGCAAGTCAATGGGGCAGGCGGCCTGATAGGCTGAAACAGCGTTGCGGGCGCTTTCCAGCACCGGTACCAGCCGTTCCTTGCCGCCCTTGCCTTTGACCTTCATGGGGTTGAGAGCGAGACGCTCTGGCGTCAGCGCCAGGGCTTCGGAAATGCGCAGGCCGCAGGCGTAGAGCAGGGTGAGAACGGCGCGGTCGCGCAGGCCCACCCAGCCGGGGGCAAAGGCCGCGGAAAGGTCCGCCGTCTCCGCCGCTGCCGCTTCGCCCAGGGGCCGGGGAATGGCATGGGGCAGTTTGGGGCTGCGCAACGCGCCAAAGGCGGGGTTGGCGAAGTGGCCGTTGCGCTCGGCAAAGCGGAAGAAGGAGCGCAAGGCCGACACCTGCCGTGCCACAGACCGGCTGGTGATTCCTTGCGTCTTGCGGTGGGCGAGAAATGAGCGGAAATCAGCCAGCGGCAATCGTTCCAGTGTAGCCTTGTCCGGCGGAGCTTCGTTGTGCTTGGCGAGAAAGGCGGTGAACTGGGCGAGATCGCGGGCATAGGCCTCGCGCGACTTGAGGGCCAGCCGCCGTTCCGAGGCAAGGGATTGCAGCCACTTGCGGGCAATCTCGGCAGCGTCCGGCGCCAGGTTGAAAGGGCTCAGGTCCATGGGCCGGAAGACTAGCGGCAAGTCCTTGCCGGGGGGTTACGGGATCTGGCGCGGGTCAACCCCGCACTGGGACTCTGCCGCGGCACACAGACGATCAACCAAAGGCGCGAAATCCTGCCTGCTGTGGCGCGGGGATGGGCACAGGAAGCGCAGGGCATTGGTCAGGAAAACACCATCGGCCTTCTCAAGCTCAATGGCCGCGACGGGACGTTCTTCAACCGCAAATCCGGCACTGCCGGCAAGCGCAAGGACGTTTGCGCGCATGATGCCCGGCAGGATGCCCTGGTCCAGCGACGGCGTGACCAGCCTGTCACCGAACGTGAGGAAGACATTGCCGATGGTTGCCGAGGCGACATTGCCTTTGGTGTTGGGCATCAGCGCTTCGCTGGCGGACTCTGACTGGGCTTCGCGGGCCGCGAGGATCTGGTCCATGTAGGACGTCGTCTTCATGCGCGCGGCGTCAGAGGTGTCGTTGCGGCAGACGGAGACCAGCGTGAGGGCCATGGGCTGGAACATCAGCGCGGCATTGAAGGGCTGCAGGGTTGCCAGATATGTGAAATCGTCGGTGTCGGTGGCAAGGCCCCGCCCGGCGGAACCGCGCGTCAGGGTCAGGCGTAGCACATGATGCGCGATCACGTCCTTGCACAGCGCAGCAACCGAGGCCGCGATCTCGCCCTGCGGAAAGGATATTCCGAGGCATTCGGCACTGGCGGCGAGACGGGCGAGATGCTGCGGCAGGTCAAGCGCCACGCCATTCAGCACCAGCATCGTTTCAAACAGCCCGTCACCCAGTGTGAGGCCACGGTCGAAGGGTGAAAGTGCGATGTCGCCCTCCATCAGACCGCCCCTGTGCCAGATGCGTTTCATGCCGCCTCCCTCAAGAAGTTCCGGAGCATGTCATAGCCGTGCTCGGTGAGGATAGATTCCGGGTGGAACTGCACGCCGAAGGTCGGGTGTTCGCGGTGGCGCAGGCCCATCACTTCTCCTTCCTCGCTGCGGGCGGTGACGATGAGGGGCGAGCCTTGGCGTGGCTCCACAATGAGCGAATGATAGCGCCCGGCGCTGAAGCGTTGTGGCAAGCCTGCGAACACGCCCGTGCCATCATGGAGGATGTCGGAACTGTCGCCATGCATGGGTTTGCGAGCGCGCGTCACCAGATCGCCAAACACCTCGCCGATCACCTGATGGCCAAGGCAGATGCCGAGAATGGGGACGTGGCCTGATTGTTCACGGACAATCGCCATGGATTGCCCGGCCTGTTGGGGTGCGCAGGGACCCGGCGAAATGACGATGGCCCTGGCCTTGAGGTCATCCGCCTCGACCTCGTCGTTGCGGCGGATCAGGACGCGCTCGCCCAACTCCTCGAAATAGCGCGCGACGTTGTGGACAAAGCTGTCGTAGTTGTCGACGATCAGGATCATGCGCCGTTCCCCGAACCGTCATCACCCAGTGCCGCGCGGAGCCGGGCGATCTTGGTGAGGCTCTCCTCATATTCGGCTGGTGCCTGCGAGCGCGCGGTGATGCCGCCGCCACCCTGCACGCGCACCATGCCGCCCGCCACCTGCACGGTGCGGATGGCGATGTTGAAGTCGCAAGTTCCGCTGAAGCCGAGATAGCCGATTGATCCGCAATAGACACCGCGCGGTGCCGCTTCCAGTTTGGAGATCACTTCCATGGCCCTGATCTTCGGCGCTCCCGTGATCGAGCCGCCGGGGAAGACGGCAGTGAGCAAATCCGTGACTGTCTTCTCCGGGCGCAGCTCTCCCTGCACCACGGAAACAAGATGATGGACATTGGCATAGGATTCGAGGCCGCAGAGCACCGGCACTTTCACCGTTCCGGGTTGCGACACGCGCGAGAGGTCGTTGCGCAGGAGATCGACGATCATCACGTTCTCGGCGCGGTCCTTGCGCGAGGCCTGCAGTTCCATGGCGAGGCCCCGGTCGCGCAGCGGGTCCGCAGCGCGCGGCCGCGTGCCCTTGATGGGCCGGGCCTCCGCCAACCTGCCGTAAAGGCGCACCAGCCGTTCCGGCGATGACGAGATCACCCTGATGCCGTCGTAGTCCAGCAGGGATGCGAAGGTTGCTGGGTTCTGCTCACGGAGTTTCGCATAAAGGGCGAAGCTGTCGAACCCATCCGGTTCGGGTGCTGCAAAGGTCTGGGTGATGTTGGCCTGGAAAATGTCGCCCGCGAGAATGTAGTCCACGGTGGCCTGCACATTTTCTTCGTGGCGTTGGCGCGTGATGATGGCGGCGAGTCCGGGAACGGCGGCATTGCCCAGCGGTTGTTGCTTGCGCTGAAGGCGGACTTCCATTTCATCGGCAGCGGCGGGCGTGCCACTCACGATCCAGGCGCGCTCCTGCAGATGGTCGATGCCGATCACCGTGTCGTAGCGGTGGAAGACCATGTCGGGGCAGATGGGTGCAAAGGTCGGGATCTTCGACTTGGGTTCGAGGTGGCGGCCATAGTCATAGGAGATGAAGCCCGCCCAGCCGCCCTGGAACGGCGGCAGGGCTTCCACGTGGGCGCGGCGGTTGTCGTCGAGCGTCCGTTGCAGGCAGGCGAAGGGTGGATTGTCCTGCCGTTCGCCATCGAGAAAGGCCACGCCATCTGTCACCACAAGGGTCTGCGCGGGTTCGCAGGCGAGGAAGGAATAGCGCCCGAGGTGTTCGTGGCGCTGCACGCTTTCGAGCAGGGTCAGGGCGCGGGCCCCCTTGAGCCGCCGCGCCATGGCGAAGGGTTCCGCATAGATGATCTCGCGGACGTGGGGCAGGGTGGCGCATGGCGGGACTTCCGTCATGGCCAGCCATATAGGACTGGAAGCAGGCCGCTGCCATGTCTATTCCTGAGCCGATGCCTGCCCCAATGTCTGCTCCGTCTGCCATGGTTGCCGAGGTCCTGCTGCCGCTCGCGCTGGCGCAGGCCTATACCTATGGTGTTCCCGTCGGCATGGTGTTGGCGCCGGGAGACTATGTGGAGGTGCCGCTTGGGCCGCGCAGCCACATCGGCGTGGTCTGGGAGGTGAGGCCTGCGGTTGCCACCAACCTGCGCATCCGCGATGTGGTGCAGCGCTTTGATGCGCCGCCGATGCCGGAGACGCACCGCAAGTTCATCGGCTGGCTTTCGGCCTACTATCTGGAACCCATGGGCAATGTGTTGCGCATGGTGCTGCGTGTGCCAGCGGCACTGGAGCCGCCGCGCGAACAGCTGGCCTATCGCCTCGGCTCAGCTCCACCCAAACGCATGACGCCACAGCGGGCCCGCGTGCTCGACATCGCGCGCGACGGTTTTCCGCTCTCCGCCAGCGAACTGGCACAGGCGGCAGGCGTGGGCAGTTCGGTGGTCAAGGCCATGGCCAAGGATGGCGCTCTGGAGACAGTCCAACTTCCCGCGCTGCGGCCCTTTGCGCGGCCTGACCCGGATGCGGAGGCCTTCGCGCTCTCACCTGATCAGACTGCCGCGGCGGAAGAGCTGCGGGCTGCCGTGCTTGAGGGCAAGCACAGCGTCACGCTGCTGGATGGTGTCACGGGTTCGGGCAAGACGGAGGTTTACTTCGAGGCCATGGCGGAGGCCCTGCGGCAGGGAAAACAGGTGTTGCTTCTGCTGCCGGAAATCGCCCTCACCGCGCCCTTCCTCGCGCGTGTCGAGCGCCGCTTCGGGGTGGAACCTGCGGGCTGGCATTCCGACCTGCGCCCGCGTGAGCGCGAGCGCAGCTGGCGCGGTGTTGCGGATGGTTCGGCGAAGATCATCGTCGGCGCGCGTTCGGCCCTGTTCCTGCCCTGGGCCAATCTCGGCCTCATCGTCGTCGATGAGGAACATGAAGGCGCCTACAAGCAGGATGAGGGCGTGGCCTATCACGCCCGCGACATGGCGGTGCTCTATGGCGCGCTGGCGCATTTCCCTGTCATCCTGTCATCGGCCACGCCGTCGCTCGAAAGCCTCGTCAATGTGGACCGGGGCCGCTATGCCAGCGTGAAGTTGCGGGATCGCCACGGCCGCCCCGAACTGCCGGAGATCAGCCTCATCGACATGCGCACGGCGCAAGTGCCCGCAGGCTCGTGGCTCTCGGAACCGTTGCTGGCGGAAGTGAAGGCAGCACTCGATGCGGGCGACCAGGCGCTGCTCTTCCTCAACCGCCGGGGCTATGCGCCACTGACGCTCTGCCGGGCCTGCGGGCATCATCTCGATTGTCCGCAATGCGCCGCCTCCATGGTGGAGCACCGCTTCCGCCGCGTCATGCAGTGCCATCACTGCGGCCATCAGGAACCCGTGCCGCTGGCCTGCCCCAAATGCGGCACGGAAGGAAAGCTGGTGCCGGTGGGGCCGGGGGTGGAACGGCTGGCGGAAGAGGCGGCGCGGCACTTTCCGGAGGCGCGCATGGCGATCCTCTCCAGCGACATCACGCGCGGCGTGCTGTTGCGCGATGTGCTGCGCGAGGTGGCGGATGGCGTGCACAATCTCGTCATCGGCACGCAGCTTGTGGCCAAGGGCCATCACTTCCCGCACCTCACCTGTGTGGGCGTGGTCGATGCCGACCTCGCCCTCGAATCATCCGATCCGCGCGCCGGGGAGCGCACCTGGGCGCTGCTGGCGCAGGTGGCGGGCCGGGCAGGGCGCGGCGAAAAACCGGGCCGGGCTTTCGTGCAAACCTATTCGCCCGACCATGCCCTGATGCGGGCGCTGAAAAGCGGCGACCGGGACGCCTATTACACGCAGGAGAAAATCATCCGGCAGGGAGCGGGCCTTCCGCCTTACGGGCGGCTGGCGGCGCTGATCGTGTCGGACACGGATGCGGCAGCGGCGGAACGTTTCGCCAAGGGCCTGGCGCGAAGTGTTCCGTCCACGGATGATGTGCAGGTGCTCGGGCCCGCGGTGGCGCCGATTGCCGTCATCCGCGGGCGGCACCGCTGGCGGCTGCTGGTGAAGGCCGGCCGCGAGGTGGACATCCAGGCCTTCCTCAAGCAATGGATCGGCGAGGTGAAGACCAAGGGATCACTCAAGCTGCAAGTAGATGTGGATCCCTACGATTTCCTGTAAGGAAGCGGACCCCCTCCGCCCTTCGGGCACCTCCCCAGCGAAGCTGAGGGAGGGCATTTGATGCGGGCTTCCCCTGAACATTGAGAGCGCTGTTTCAACCACGCTCCCCCAACTTGTTGGGGGAGCTGTCCGAAGGACTGAGGGGGCCTTACGAGAACTGCCACTCCATGTGATTGCGGTAAAGTTCCCCGGGGCGCAGGATGGATGAGGGGAAGGCCAGATTGTTGGGGGCGTCGGCCACGTTCTGGGGTTCGATGGCGAGCGCGTGGGAGCGTTGCAGCGGGCCGGTGTGGCCGGTCATCTGCGGCTGCCAGTGGATCGCCGTATAGGTTTGCATGCAGCCTTCCGTGGTCCATACCTCCATGCGGCGGCCGGAGCCGGGATCACGCAATGTGAGGCCGTGCTTCATCGTGCCGCGCGGGCCTGAGAGTTTGGTGCAGAAGTCATGGTCGTCGCGGATGGCGCGGGACTCACGGAAATCAAAACGCGTGCCAGCCGTCGGCTCGATCTTCCCCAGCGGCAGTAGCAGGTCGTTCAGCGGGAAATAGCGTTCGCCCATCACCTGCAATTCATGATCCAGCACCGAACCGCCTCCCGCCAGGTTCCAGTAGGCGTGGTTGGTGAGATTGCACACGGTGGTGCGGGTGGTGCGGGCCTCCAGCGTCAGCGCAAGGGTGTGGCCATCAAGCGTGTAGATCGCCTTCACATCGAGGTTGCCGGGGTAGCCTTCTTCACCATCGGCTGAGTTGAGATAGAAGGTCACGCGGTTGCCGTCGCGCAGCCAGTCCCAGCGGCGGGCATGGAAACCCGTGTCGCCGCCATGCAGCTGGTGCGGACCCGCGTTGGCCTTCAATTGCACGCTCTCGCCATCCAGCGGGACAGAGGCATTGCTGATGCGCCCGGCATGGCGGCCGCAGATGGCGCCAGCAAAAATGTCGCCCGCCATGATCGCCGTCTCCGGCCCGGAACCGAAGCAGGTCTCCACGCCATCGACGAGGCAAGACGCAATGCGCGCCCCCATGGGGTGGAGGGCAACAATGATGCCGGGCGAGGAGAGCGTGATCATCACGCCACCTTCTGCAGTTCCCTGAGGATGGCCTCGCCCATCTGCGTTGTCGTGGCATTGGCCGGGGCCGCATCACTGGCGATGTCCCTGGTGCGCAGGCCTTGTGCCAGCACGGCGGAGATGGCGGCGTCGAGCTTGTCGGCCCACTCTCCCATGTTGAGTGAATAGCGCAGCGCCATGCCGAACGAAGCGATCATGGCAATGGGGTTGGCGGCACCGGTGCCCGCGATGTCGGGGGCCGAGCCATGCACCGGCTCATAGAGCGATTTGCGGCGCTTGGTCTTGGCATCGGGTGCGCCGAGCGAGGCCGAGGGCAGCATGCCGAGCGAGCCCGTGAGCATCGCCGCCACGTCCGAGAGCACGTCGCCAAAGAGATTGTCGGTGACAATCACGTCATACTGCTTGGGCCAGCGCACAAGCTGCATGGCGCAGTTGTCGGCCAGCACATGTTCCAGCTGGGCGGTGGGGTATTCGTCCTTGTGGATGCGGGTCACCACCTCGTTCCAGAGCACGCCCGTCTTCATGACATTGCGCTTCTCGGCCGAGGACACCTTGTTCTTGCGGGTCTTGGCCAGTTCAAAGGCGACGCGGGCGATGCGTTCGATTTCAAAGGTGTCATAGACCTGCGTGTCGATGCCGCGCTTCTGGCCGTTGCCAAGGTCGGTGATGGTCTTGGGTTCGCCGAAATAGACGCCGCCCGTCAGTTCGCGCACGATGAGGATGTCGAGGCCTTCCACCACATTCTTCTTCAGCGAGGAGGCATCGGCGAGGGCGGGATAGCAGATGGCGGGGCGCAGGTTGGCGAAGAGGCCAAGGTCCTTGCGCAGGCGCAGAAGCCCTGCCTCGGGGCGCACGTCGTAAGGAACCTTGTCCCACTTCGGCCCGCCGACGGCGCCAAAGAGCACGGCGTCCGCCGCCTGCGCCTTGTCCATGTCGGCATCAGAGACTGCCTTGCCATGGGCGTCATAGGCGGAACCGCCGACGAGGCCCTGGTCGGTCTCGAATTTGGCGATGCCCTGGGCATTCATCCAGGCAACGATCTTCTTCACTTCGGCCATGACTTCAGGACCGATGCCGTCGCCGGGGAGATAGAGGAGATTGTGGGATGCCATGGCTGCTCTCGCGAAAGGGTTGGTTTCGCGGGCTGAGGTAGCGGGTTCAGGCGCGCAAGACAAGCGCGCAAGACAAGCGCGCAAGATCAGGCGCGCAAGATCAGGCGCGCAAGAACTGGCGCGCCCGCTGCCACCGCTCCGGTCAGGCGACCTTCATCACCCGCACCACCTTGTAGGCCATCAACTCGTCATCCTCGCGGACCGAGACATATTCGCCCGGGCGGAAGACATGGTCGCCAAAGCGGTAGCCCGCCTCGTCCTCCTCCTCGTCCGAATGGATGTCGTAGTGGAAGGCCCAGGAGCCACCGCGCTTGCGCACGAGATGGCCGATGTCATCTTCCTCGTCGGGCCGGAAGCGGCGCACGCGGCAATGGTCGCGGTCCTTGAGCCAGCCATCGGCGTCAATGCGGCCATCATCCTTCAGGGGGGCGGCAAATTCATAGCCAATGTCATGGGCCCCTTCCGGGTATTCCTTGCAGCGGGCCAGTTCCAGCCTGATCTTGGACAGGGACATTCCAATCTCCAATCGGTTTGGTCGTAAGGGTTGTCAGTGCGACATCAGGACCGGGCGGTCGAGGTTCTGGATCACGTGGCGCGTGGCTCCGCCGAAGACAAACTCGGCAAAACGGCTGTGGCCATAGGCACCCATGACCAGAAGCCCTGCGCCGTGGTCATTGGCGGCCCGCAGCAGCGTTGCTCCCGCACTCATGCCGTCGGAGGCGACACTGAGGATTTCCACCTTGATCTTGTGGCGGGCCAGGCCTTCGGCAATGTCGGCGCCACCCATCTGTCCACGTGGGGCTTCATCGACGCGGGCCAACTGCACGCGCTTGGCCTTTTTCAGCAGCGGCACGGCATCAAAGGCGGCGCGGGCGGCCTCACGGCCACCATCCCAGCCGACAATCGCTTCGCTGTAGTTGATTTCGGCATTGCCCTTGCGGGGCAGCACCAGCACCGGGCGGCCTGCGGCAATGACCACGCGTTGCACGAAGTCATATTCGGCACCGAGCGATTCATCGGGGTTGACGGCGGAGACCACCACGAGATCGGAACTGCGGCATTGCTCCACCACAACGGAAGAGAGCAGCGGCGTTGTGGCGTCCACCTCCTGGAAGGCGAAGGACAGGCCGTCCTGCTTCATTGCCTCTTCGAACTTCGCCTTCACCTCGGCCTTGTTGGCGATGTAGTGCTTGCGGTTGCCGTCATAGACATCCGGCACGGCCGCCAAGCCTGCGTTGGGATAGACCTGGATTCCCGGCACGATGTAGAGGCCGGTGACATGGGCGTCGTGGTCGGCACCCAGCTTGCGGCCCGCCGCGATGAGCTGTGGCACGCGGTCAATTTCGGTGAGGCAGACGAGAATGGTTTTGTAGGCCATGGCAGTTCTCCTTCGACGCATGCGAATTCTCCCTCCCCAGACATGTGCCTGCCTTGATCTGGAACAAGGCGTGTGGCGCATTTGCCGCAGGAGGACCCCCGGGCTGCCTATTTACCTTAACACGCAATTGCGGGCTGTGACCATCACGGCCCGCCCGCGGTTCAATCGTCCTGCGGTTGCGTGAAACCTCTGTCGGTAACTGCAAACGGGTGTGTCGGAATCTGCCTGTGGCCCGGGATGCTCTGTCCTCAGGTGGAGACCCAATCCATCGTCCATCCTTCTACCGTCAGCCCGGCGCAGGCCGGGCCAAGGCTTCCGTCGGTTCTTGCGTGTCTCAGGTCTGCGCCACTTTCTGCGATGGCAACATGCAAGCCCCGGCCCGGCCTGCGCCGGGCTGACGGATCAAGAGGGCATAGCCTGAACGTGTCAGACCCAACAGAATTGGTGCCTCACTCCGCCGCCTGCTTCCGCATCGGGTTGTTCGGGTGGGTTGTCCAGTTGGCGTAGTCCGGCGAGATGGGCTTGTTGGTGCGCGGATCGACACCGCTGGTCTGGCGCACCATGGTGATGCAGCTCTCGACCGGGCAGACTTCCACGCACAGATTGCAGGCCACGCATTCGTTGTCCATGACCTCGAAGTGGCGCTTGCCGTCCTTCTCCTTCATGATGGCCTGGTGCGAGGTGTCCTCGCAGGCGGCGTAGCAGCGGCCGCACTTGATGCAGAGATCCTGATCGATCTTCGCCTTGGAGATGGCGTTGAGGTTGAGGTACTGCCAGTCCGTGACATTGCCCACGGCGCGACCGCGGAAGTCGTCGATGGTGCGGTAACCCTTCTCGTCCATCCAGCGGGCGAGGCCGGATTTCATTTCCTCGACGATGCGGAAGCCATAGGTCATGGCAGCAGTGCAGACCTGCACCGTGCCAGCCGACATGGCGATGAACTCGGCGGCATCGCGCCAGGTGGTGACGCCGCCAATGGCGGAAATGGGAAGCCCGCGGGTCTCGGGGTCACGGGCAATCTCGGCGACCATGTTCAGGGCAATGGGCTTCACCGCCGGTCCGCAATAGCCGCCATGCGAGCCCTTGCCGTCGATCGTTGGCACCGGCGCAAAATTGTCGAGGTCCACCGAGACGATGGAAGAGATCGTGTTGATGAGCGAGACAGCATCAGCGCCGCCGCGCATGGCGGCGCGTGCGGGATAGCGGACGTCGGTGATGTTGGGCGTGAGCTTGACGATCACCGGCATGCGGCTGTGCTGCTTGCACCAGCGCGCTACCATTTCGATGTATTCGGGCACCTGTCCCACGGCCGCACCCATGCCGCGCTCGCTCATGCCGTGCGGGCAGCCGAAGTTCAGTTCCACCGCGTCAGCGTCGGTTTCCTCGACGCGCTTGAGGATCTTCTTCCACGGCTCTTCCTCGCATGGCACCATGAGAGAGACGATCATGGCGCGGTCCGGCCATTCGCGTTTCACCTTCTTGATCTCGCGCAGGTTCACTTCCAGCGGACGGTCGGTGATCAGCTCAATGTTGTTGAGGCCAAGGAGGCGGCGGTCCGGCCCGTGGATGGCACCATAGCGCGGGCCATTGACGTTGACGACGGGCGGGCCTTCCTCGCCCAGTGTCTTCCACACCACGCCACCCCAGCCTGCCTTGAAGGCGCGCACGACGTTGTATTCCTTGTCGGTTGGCGGAGCGGACGCCAGCCAGAAGGGATTGGGGGATTTGACGCCAAGAAAGTTGGAGCGAAGGTCAGCCATGGGTGTTCTCCTCAGGCGCTCAGGAAGGCATGGATGGATTCGGCGGCACGGCGGCCATCATCAACGGCGGCAACGGTGAGGTCTTTGCCACCTGCGGCGCAATCGCCACCCGCCCAGATGCCGCGCACCGAGGTGCGGCGGTCGGCGTCGACGCGGATGCGCCCGCCATCAAGGCTGAGGGCGCCGCCGTTGACATCGATGAAGGTCTGGCCGATGGCCTTGAAGATCATGTCGGCCTCAAGTGTGAAGGTCTCGCCGGTTCCCACCAGTTTGCCCTTCACGTCCTTCATGTATTCACAGGTGAGGCCCGTGGCGCGGCCATCGGCCACGACAACCTTCTTCGGTGCCACCCAGTGGCGAATCTTCACGCCCCTTGTCTGGGCCAGTTCCTGTTCGAAGCGGCTGGCCTTCATGTGTTCCTGGCCGCGGCGGTAGAGGATGGTCACTTCCTCGGCACCCAGCAGCTTGGATTGCACCGCCACGTCAATCGCGGTCATGCCGCCGCCGATCACCAGCACCCTGCGGCCCACAGGCAGTTTGGCAAGGTCCTTGGCCTGGCGCAATTCGGCGATGTAATCGACCGCGTCCTCGATGCCCTTGCTGTTCTCGTCCTTCACGCCCAGTGCATTGACGCCCTGCAGGCCCATGCCGAGGAACACCGCGTCATGGTTTGCCTGCAGGTCGGCGATCTTCAGCGCCTTGCCCAGCGCCTTGCCGTGCTCGACGGTGATGCCGCCAATCGACAGCACGAAGTCCACTTCCTTCCGGGCGAAATCATCGACGCTCTTGTAGGAGGCGATGCCATATTCATTGAGGCCGCCGGATTTGGCGCGCGCCTCGTACACCGTCACGTCATGGCCGCGCATGGCCAGGCGGTGGGCGCAGGCGAGGCCCGCAGGGCCGGCACCGACCACAGCCACTTTCTTGCCGGAGGATTTGGCCCGCCCATAGGGATGCTTCTTTTCCCCCATGGCGGCGTCGGTGGCATAGCGCTGCAGCATGCCGATCTTGACGGGCTTGCCTTCCGAGGTCTGGCGCACGCAGACTTCTTCGCACAGCGTTTCCGTCGGGCAGACGCGGGCGCACATGCCGCCGAGGATGTTCTGGTCAAAAATCGTCCTTGCTGCCGACTTGGGGTGGCCCGCCTGGATCTCGCGGATGAACATCGGAATGTCGATCGAGGTCGGGCAGGCGGTCTGGCAGGGGGCGTCGTGGCAGAAGAAGCAGCGGTCCGCTTCCACCAGCGCTTCATGATCGGTCAGGCGGGGATGGAGATCGCCGAAGTTGGCGGCGTAATCCTGTTTCGTGAGGCGGCCCGCCTGAATGTCGGCAGGACGGACTTTCTTCGCAGGCGCGGGCTTTGCAGGCGCGGGCTTTGCCCTGGCCGCTGGTTTCGCCGCCTTTTTCACGGCGGCTTTCGCCTTCACAGGTTTTGCCTGCTTGCGCGCAGCCGCCTTCCTTGCGGCCTTTTTGGGAGCCTTTTTCTTGGCAGCCATCGGTGTCTCCTCCGTGAGACGATTTTTGATTTTCACGAAGGTTGGCAGATTTTGTTCAAATGGTCAAATTTCCGAATCGGGTGGACGGGAGGCCCTCGCTCCGCCTATGTTTTGTATGACAATTCAAGCCGAGGCCCCCATGTCCAAGTCCCCCACAAAGCCGCTCAAGTACCGCTCGCAAGCCTGGTTCGACAATCCGGCCAATGCCGACATGACGGCGCTCTACATCGAGCGCTATCTCAACTACGGTTTCACGCAAGGCGAATTGCAGGGCGGCAAGCCGATCATCGGCATCGCGCAGACAGGCTCTGATCTCTCTCCCTGCAATCGGGCCCATGTGGACTGGGTCCGGCGCGTGCGCGACGGCATCACGGCAGCGGGCGGCATTCCGCTCGAGTTTCCCATCCATCCGATCCAGGAAACGGGCAAGCGCCCCACCGCCTCCATCGACCGCAACCTTGCCTATCTCTCGCTCGTCGAGGTGCTGCACGGCTATCCGCTGGATGGCGTGGTGCTCACCATCGGTTGCGACAAGACCACGCCCGCCTGCCTGATGGCAGCGGCGACGGTTGACATTCCGGCCATCGCACTTTCCTCCGGCCCCATGCTGAACGGTGACTACAAGGGCCAGCGCACAGGTTCGGGCACCATCGTCTGGCTGGCACGCGAGAAGCTGGCGACGGGCGAAATTGACTACGATGGCTTTGTCGATCTCGTGGCCTCATCAGCGCCATCGACCGGCTACTGCAACACCATGGGCACGGCCTCCACCATGAACTCGCTGGCCGAGGCCCTGGGCATGTGCCTGCCCGGCAACGCCGTGATCCCCGCGCCGTACCGCGAGCGTGGGCAGATGGCCTACGAAACGGGCAAGCGCATCGTCGAGATGGTGGAAGAAGACCTCACGCCGTCGAAGATCATGACGCGCAAGGCCTTCGAGAACGCCATCCGCGTCAACACCGCGATTGGCGGCTCCACCAATGCGCCTAACCACCTCAATGCCATCGCGCGCCATCTCGGGTTGGAACTCGATGTCATCGACTGGGAAAGCCAAGGCTATGACCTGCCTCTGCTGGTCAACCTCCAGCCTGCAGGCGAGTACCTCGGCGAGGACTTCCACCGCGCCGGCGGCGTGCCGTCAGTCGTGGCCGAGCTGATCGCGGCAGGCAAGATCCATGAAGACTGCATCACCGCCAACGGCAAGACCATTGGCGAGAACTGCAAGGGCAAGTTCTCGTGGAACCGCAAGGTGATCCGCGACTACAACGACCCGCTGAAGAAGCGGGCGGGCTTCAAGATGCTCAAGGGCAACCTCTTCGACAGCGCCATCATGAAGACGAGCGTCATCTCGGAAGAGTTCCGCCAGCGCTATCTTTCCAACCCGAAAGACCCCAATGCCTTCGAAGCCAAGGCCATCGTTTTTGACGGGCCCGAAGATTATCACGCCAACATCGACAACAAGGCGCTCAACGTGGATGAGAACACCATTCTCTTCATCCGTGGCGTGGGCCCGCTCGGTTATCCCGGTGCGGCGGAAGTCGTGAACATGCGCGCGCCGAATTACTTGCTTGAGAAGGGCGTGCGTTCGCTCCCTTGCGTGGGTGATGGCCGCCAGTCCGGCACCTCAGGCTCGCCTTCGATCCTCAATGCCTCGCCGGAAGCGGCAGCAGGTGGTGGCCTTGCACTTCTCAAGAATGGCGACATGGTCAGGATCGACCTCAACACCGGCGACTGCAACATGCTGGTGGGCGAAGCGGAACTGAAAAAGCGCCGCGATGAACTGGAGAAGAACGGCGGCTACAAGGTGCCGGAGTCACAGACGCCCTGGCAGGAAATCTTCCGCAAGGAAACCGACCAGCTGGCACAGGGCATGGTGCTGAAAGGCGCCACCAAGTTCCAGCGCGTCGGCAAGGTGCACCCGGTGCCGCGGGACAATCATTAACCTGGTATTGGCAGGGCATTGACGGGCATGAAGCGTCGTATGTTCCTCGCCGGTGCAGCAAGTTCGCTTCTTGCGGCACCCGCTCTTGCGCGCAAGGACCTCAAGGAGGCGGAATGGGTCATCGGCATCATTCCGGAAATGCCTTTCGACATCCAGTTGATGAATCTGGAGCGCATTCCCCCGGCCTTCCGCCGACAGGATGTCAGGTGGGGCGGGCGTGAAGAGGCGGGTTCGGTGATCGTGGATGTTGCCGCGCGTCATCTCTATTCCATCCAGGGCAATGGCAAGGCCATTCGCTTCGGCATTGCCGTGGGGCGTGAAGGTGTTGGCTGGGCGGGCACAACTGTGGTGGGCCGCAAGGCCAAATGGCCGACATGGACACCTACCGCGAACATGCGCCGGCGCAATCCAAAACTGCCCGTGCAGGTCAAGGGCGGCCCGGAAAATCCGCTGGGTGCGCGCGCGCTCTATCTCTACCGTGATGGCCGCGACACACTTTACCGCATCCATGGCACCAACGAGCCGTGGTCCATCGGCAAGGCGGCATCGTCCGGCTGCTTTCGCATGCTGAACGAGGATGTCTTCGAACTCTACGGCAGCGTTCCCGTCGGTGCGCGTGTCTACGTGCGCTAGCAAAACAGCCTCGTGCCGCAAACACGCTTGAACTCGTTCTCAGCGTGGCGGATATCGGAAGGATGGCAGCCAAGCCGGCCCGTCCTGCAGAATCGCAGACTGCGTCAAAACTGCGCCCGTGCCATCGTCAGCAACGCCACCGCCAGGAACAGCGCTCCCGCGATCCTGCCGGTCCAAATGGTCAGCGCTTGGTGGTCCGTCAGGAAATCCCGGCTCTTGGCCGCCGCCAATGCCAGTCCGCCATAAATCGTGCCCTGTGTTGCGATGGTGATCAGCCCCATGGGGATGGCTTGCAGCCACGCCGGCCCATATTGCGGCAGCATGAATTGCGGATAGACGGCGAGCGTGAACATGTAGGCCTTGGGGTTGAGCACGCAGGTGACGAAGCCTTGCATGAAGGCCTGCTGCAACGACACTGTGCCCGCCGGGGCGAGACATGAGACGGTGATGGAACTCCGCACCAGCGTCCAGCCGATCCAGGCCATGTAGGCGGCTCCGGCGAGCAGGATAGCCGTGAATACAAAGCCGGGCAGCACCGTGAGCGCGTCGACACAGATGGCGGCGAAGACCGTGTGGAAAATGCCACCCAGCATCACGCCCGCCGTGGCGGCAAGCCCGCGCGCACGGCCTCCCGTCAGGGCATTGGCGATGACAAAGAACATGTCCATGCCCGGCACGATGATGATGCCGAAGACGAGGACGAAATAGAGCCAGAGATTTTGTGCGTAGGTCACGACATGCTCCAAATAGAACGGCCCGCTGACGGGATGTGTCAGCAGGCCGCTGGAAAAAGATGAAGTTGTGGAGTGTGCCGGAATCTACCTGGTCACCTGCGCAGTGTCAAGCACTTTTTTCCTACGTCAGGTGTTCCGCTTCCGCGCCGCCAAAGTGCGCAGGCGCAGTGCGTTGAGGCGGATGAAGCCTGCGGCATCCTTCTGGTCGTAGGCGCCGCGGTCATCTTCAAAGGTCACGAGGTCATTCTTGTAGAGTGACTTGGGGCTCTTGCGACCCACCACAATCACGTTGCCCTTGTAGAGCTTGAGGCGCACCTCGCCTTCCACATGCTCCTGGCTCTTGTCGATCATGGCCTGCAGCATCTCGCGTTCGGGCGCAAACCAGAAGCCGTAGTAGACCAGTTCCGCATAGCGCGGCATGAACGAGTCCTTGAGGTGGGCGGCCTCGCGGTCGAGCGTGATCGACTCCATGGCGCGGTGGGCCACGCCCAGAATGGTGCCGCCCGGAGTTTCATAGACGCCGCGCGACTTCATGCCGACGAAGCGGTTTTCCACGAGGTCAAGGCGGCCGATGCCGTTGTCATGGCCCAAACGGTTCAGTTCCGTGAACAGCGTGGCGGGGCTCATGGTCTTGCCGTTGATGGCCACGGGGTCGCCGTTCTTGAAGCTGATCTCGATGTAGGTCGGTTTGTCCGGGGCTTCCTCCGGCGCGATGGTGCGCTGGTAGACATACGGCGGCGGCTCTTCCCACGGGTCCTCCAGCACCTTGCCTTCCGACGAAGAGTGCAGCAGGTTGGCGTCAACCGAGAAGGGGGCTTCGCCAATCTTGTCTTTGGCCACCTGGATCTGGTGGGCCTCGGCAAATTCGATCAGGTCAGTGCGGCTCTTGAACGCCCATTCGCGCCACGGTGCGATGATCTTGATGTCGGGGTTCAAGGCGTAAGCCGTGAGTTCGAAGCGCACCTGGTCGTTGCCCTTGCCGGTGGCGCCATGGGAAATGGCGTCGGCACCGGTCTTCTCGGCGATCTCGATCAGGCGCTTGGCGATCAGGGGGCGCGCGATGGACGTGCCCAGCAGGTAGACACCCTCATAGACGGCATTGGCGCGGAACATCGGGAAGACGAAATCGCGGATGAATTCCTCGCGCAGGTCCTCGATGAAGATTTCCTTGATGCCTAGCAACTCGGCCTTCTTGCGGGCCGGCTCAAGCTCGCCGCCCTGGCCAAGGTCGGCGGTGAAGGTCACGACCTCGGCGTTGTATTCGGTCTGCAGCCACTTGAGGATGATGGAGGTATCCAGCCCGCCGGAATAGGCGAGCACGACTTTGCGGATTTTCTGCTTGGACATGGTGTTTCCCGGATGGCCCCCGCGAAGGCGGGAGCGGCGCGTTTCGGCACTGCGCTTACACGGGCAAAAAAGGGCAGGCAAGGCCAGCGGCGGCCCCGGGCCTGCCCTTGCGTCATTATTGCTGGTTGTCGGCGTCGATCTGGTTGATCACCGTCATCAGGCCGAGTTCCGGCGAGGCGGCGCAGGCCTCGCCGATTTCCTTGCCCGCCACTTCGAAGGAATCCATGTCGATGGTGGTGTCACCCGCCTTGCCGCCATAATAGCCATGCAGCCAGATCAGCAGGTAGCTGCCCTCGTCGGCATTCATGGTGGCGAGGTCGGAGCACTTGATGGTGGAAATGTCGATCACTTCGGCGCGCGCCGGAAGTGCTGCAAGGGCCAGGAGGCCCGCCGCAAATGCAATTGTCTTGAACATGTGTTGCCTTTTCGTCTTGCCCCGGTGGCAGGCTTCTAGCGGGCTTTCGCCTGCGCCGGAATGTCCATTCGCGTCCGGGCACAAAAAAGGGGGGCGGCCCGGCCGGACCGCCCCCCATGTTGGATGCCGTCTGCGGCCTCAGAACGGCAACAGGCTGACAACCTGGAAGTCGGACTGCAGCGGATCATTGCTCCACACGGCGGCTTCGCCCTGGATGAGGAGACGGTAATCCACGTCGCCCGCGCCATTCCCTTCAATGTCAATTTCCAGAAGCTGTCCGGCTGCCGTGGTGGTGAGCCGCACTTCGGCCTGTCCCGTGCCGGAAAAAGCCGCGTCGCCAATGAACGTGAGGGGCCCCGCCAGCTGGGTGGACTGGAGGTAGATCGTGTCGGCCGTTGCAAAATCGGTGATCGTGTCGGTGATGGTGAGGCCGGAGGTGTCGCCGAAGCTGAAGGCAAACTGGTCGGCACCTGCGCCACCCGTCACGGTGTCGGCGCCGCCGGTGCTGGTGAAGCGGTCATCGCCGGCACCTCCACGTAGCGTGTCATTGCCCGCACCGTCGCGGATCAGATCATTGCCATTGCCACCGTCGATCAGGTTGCTGACACCAAAGTCGCCAAATCCGGCAAACAGCGAGTCGTTGCCGTCACCACCGAAGATCGTGTCGCCGCCCGTGCCGCCGTTGATCCAGTTGTCACCGGCATTGCCCGTGAGGGTATCGGCAAACTGGCTGCCCTGTATGTTCTCGACATTGCGGATGGTGTCGCGACCCGCGCCCACCGTGTTCTGCTGCGCCGTGAGGGCAAGGTTGACGGTGACGCCCGCCGTCAGGGTGGCGCGGCCATAGTCCACGGTGTCGATGCCCAGTCCGCCGTCGATGATGTCGTTGCCGATGGCGCCATTGTCGCCAATCAGCTGGTCGTTGCCGTCACCGCCATTGAGCGTGTCACTGCCAGCCCCGCCAAACAGCGTGTCATGGTCCTGGTCACCATAAAGGATGTCATTGCCATCGCCGCCGTCCAGCGTGTCATTGCCCTCGTGGCCATAAAGGGTATCAGTCCCGGAGCCGCCCGCCAGCACGTTCACGCCGGCATTGCCGCGCAAGGTGTCGGCATAGCGTGTGCCGATCACATTCTCCACGTTGATGATGGTGTCGATGCCGGCGCCTGAGGTGTTCTGCGCGGTGCTGAGGCGCAAGTCCACACGCACGCCACGCGTTCCCGCTGCCGTGCTGTAGTCGATGGTGTCGATGCCCGCGCCGCCATCCACGACATCGTTGCCATTGCTGCCGGAGTCCGGGCGCAGCGTGTCGTTGCCGTCGCCGCCGTAAAGACGGTCGGCACCGGCACCGCCTTCGAGGATGTCATTGCCGCCCATGCCCCAGAGTGTGTCGGCGCCCGCGCCGCCGATCAGCGTGTCAGCGCCATCAAGGCCGTAGATCGTGTCGTTTCCGGCGAGACCATCGATCAGGTCACCCAGCAGGTATTGGGCGGTGATGGTGTCATCGCCCGTTGTTCCAAAGGTAAAGGCGGTGGCTTTTGCATTGATCGGCATTGTTCTTTCCCCGGTCGCGTTTGTGTCGAGATTGCGGGACACAATCAGCCACCATGAAGCTGACAATTGCCTGACAATTTGAGGTTGAGTCGTCTGTTGCGACCATCTGTCACTGACGATGTTACAGACATGTCGCCAATGGTCATGCAGGACGTGACGTCAGGCCTGTGCGTCCAGGCTCACGCGGTCCTTTGCCCTGATCCGCTGGCTTTCGCTCTTCAGTTGCCCGCAGGCCGCCATGATGTCGCGGCCGCGCGGGGTGCGCACCGGGCTGGCATAGCCCGCCCTGTTGACGATCTCGGCAAAGGTCTCGATCGTTTCCCAGTCGGAGCATTCATATTGCGTTCCGGGCCAGGGATTGAAGGGGATGAGGTTGATCTTGGCGGGAATGCCGGCCAGCAGTTTCACCAGCCGCTTGGCATCGGAGGGGGAATCATTGACGCCCTTCAGCATCACGTATTCGAAGGTGATGCGGCGCGCGTTGGAGAGGCCGGGGTAGTTGCGGCAGGCCTCCAGAAGTTCGGCCAGCGGATATTTCCTGTTGAGGGGAACGAGCTTGTTGCGGATCTCGTCGGTCGTGGCATGCAGCGAAATCGCCAGCATGGTGCCGATCTCGTTGCCGGCGCGGGCAATCTCCGGCACGACGCCGGAGGTGGAGAGCGTGATGCGGCGGCGCGAGAGTGACAGGCCTTCACCATCACTGGCCAGGTCCATGGCCTGCTTCACATGGTCGAAATTGTACAGCGGCTCGCCCATGCCCATCAGCACCACATTGGTGATGTAGCGGCCCGATGACGGCGGCTGCGGATTGGCGGCAAGGTCATCCGGCCAGTCCTTGATGCGGTCCCGCGCCAGCATGATCTGGCCGACGATTTCCTCCGCCGTCAGGTTGCGCACCAGCTTCTGCGTGCCGGTGTGGCAGAAGGTGCAGGTGAGCGTGCAGCCGACCTGGCTGGAGATGCAGAGCGTGCCGCGCCCTTCCTCGGGTATATAGACCGTCTCGATCTCGACGGGCCGGCCTGCGCCGCGCGGCGGAAAACGAAACAGCCACTTGCGTGTGCCGTCGTTGGAGATCTGCTCCTCGACGATCTCGGGTCGGGCAATGGTGAAATGCCTCGCCAGCGTGACGCGCAAATCCTTCGAGATATTGAACATCTCGGAAAAGTCCGAGACGCCGCGCACATAAAGCCAGTGCCAGAGCTGCTGGACGCGCATCTTCGCCTGCCGCACCGGCACGATGCCCGATGTGATCAGCACCTCCGCCATCTCGGCGCGGCTGAGGCCGATCAGAGTCGGTTTTTCCACCAGCGCGACGCGGGGCGGAACGGCGTTGCGCGCCTTGTCGGCGATGAGGTCTATAGAAACGGCCATGTCTGATCGATCGGTTTGGCTTGCGGCTGGGAGGTTAGCGCTCCGGCCGCCACATATCATGGGCCGGCCTCGACGTCACGCGCCGCCCGGAAGCCTATATGGCGAGGCGGTATTGCTGCCGCAACCATCCGAGCCGGTTCGATGAGCCTCGCCGATCTCCCTGCGGATCGCGAAAGCGGCTTCGCGCAAGCCGGCCGGGCCGGCGCGAGCCGTCTTTGCCGGTCAGTCGCCCTATCCTATTTGCACTTGGCGATGGAAGAGAGCGCTGCCGAGATGCCCTTGAGGGAGAAGACATAGGATGTCGCCGTGCCGCGGCTCGACTTGGCCTGGATCTTCATGTCGGAGCCACCTTTCATCGCGGCGATCAATTCCGGCTCCTGCGCGGCGTTCTCCATCCAGGCGGACTTGCCGCGCGTGAACATGGAATAGTTCTTGTTGCCGACGGAGACGGAGACCTTCGAGTTCTCCTGGAAATTGTAGGATGCGATGAACTGCGGCTCGTAGGTGACGTTCTGGCCGGGCTTCTGGCTGACGAAGAAGAAGATGTCGCCGTGATCCACGCTGGTCGGCTTCTTGTCCGTCGGAACGGTGAGCACGTAGCAGACCTTGCTGCCGTTCTGGGTGTAGCTGTAGGTGCCCCAGGCGCTGTGCTGGCCGATCTTGGTGGCCGACTGCGCGAGAACCGGTGTGGCGAGGCCGATCGCGAGGAGGCCGGTGAGTGTCGAAATCAATCCGCGCATGTTGGTTGATCTTGTCCTTACGAAATGATGCGTGGACGAGGTCGCCGGCGACGACCCGTTCGCGTCACTTTGATTTAATCTGGGTTACCAAACGATGAAGATTTCCGAAAGAAAAGGCTTCCACCGCCGGTGCCCCGCCCTGATCCCGCTGGCGCAGCCGATATGCGCAAGCGTTCCGTCCCTTGCCGGGATTGAACGGAGGAAAGCGGCGAGAGTTTGACTTATCCCGTATTCTTGCACCCGGAACGGGTTCGCCGGGTGCAAGGTCACCAAAGCGTGATCAGTCGGCTTCCTTCAGCGCCGCACGGGCGGCGGCGCGGTGCGCGGGCTTCAGATGGGCGGCGATGGCCGATATGGCGGCGGTCAGCACGGCTGCGTCGTCGGTGAAGCCGAGTCCAAGAACGAAATCGGGAATCGTGTCCGTCGGCAGCACGAAATAGGCGAGCGCGGCAAGGATGATGCCCTTCACGCGCAAGGGCGTGCGCTTGTCCATCGCGCAATAGTATGCGGCGACGACATCCTGCATGAACGGCACGTGCCTCGCAGCACGCTTGGCCGTCCGCCAGAAATTGTCGCGGACATAGGTCTGCTGACGTGCGGTATCTGCGTTCTTCACCTCTTCGCTCCCATGCGGAC
>ERZ1645187.432-NODE-432-length-40936-cov-157.335388_pt1 | contig 40936 bp, 26 predicted proteins | sample MGYA00575352_ERZ1645187 | MGnify/ENA primary metagenome ERZ1645187 (study PRJEB40837, sample SAMN11349314) | freshwater sediment metagenome | isolation source: river sediment | host: Sediment | place: India: Wazaribad , New Delhi | collected 2017-02-21 ... | reverse complement strand
ATCGCCATCGCCCGCGCCATCCTCGGCGACGCGCCGATCCTGCTGCTCGACGAGGCGACCGCCGCCCTCGACACCGAGAGCGAGCGGGCGATCCAGGAGGCGCTCGCCGAGCTGGCCAAGTCGCGTACCACCCTGGTCATCGCCCACCGCCTGCAGACCATCCAGCGCGCCGACCGGATCTGCGTGATCGAAGGTGGCCGGGTGGTCGAGGAGGGCCGCCACGACGACCTGCTCGCGGCGCGCGGGCGCTACGCCCGGCTCCACGAGATCCAGTTCGGCTGACGCCGAAGAAGTGGGGCCGCCGATGCACCGTCGCCAACTCCTCACCGGTGCCCTCGCCGCGGCGACCGCGGCCCTTGCCCGCCCGGCGTACGCCGTGACGCCGACACTCGGTGACGTCGCCGCCCGCGCCGGCGTCACCTTCGGCTCTGCCTTCGACCAGGACGCGGTCGACCACCGAGGCTACGGCGACCTGCTGAAGCGGCAGGCCCGTATCCTCACCACCGACTGGTCGATGAAGTTCGCACCGCTCCGGCCGAAGGGGCCGGAGGCCGACTTCTCCGGGGCCGAACGTCTCGTCGGCTTCGCCGAAGCCGCCCGACTGCCGGTGCGTGGCCATGCCCTGATCTGGAACGAGAACAACCCGGCGTGGCTGAAGGCGCTCTCCCGCGAGCGCCGCGCCTATTGGCTGGAGCGCCATGTCGGCGAGGTGATGGAGCGCTTCGCCGGCCGCATCCACTCCTGGGACGTGATCAACGAACCGTTCTGGCCGGATCACGGCCGCGCCGGTGGCTTCCGCGACGGCCCGTGGTTCGACGCTCTCGGTCCGGCCTACGTCACCGCCGCCTTCCGCGCCGCGGCGAAGGCCGATCCCGGCGCGAAACTGGTGCTCAACGAGGCCTTCACCGAATCGGGCGATCGCCTCGGCCTGGCGGTGCGTACCGGCCTGCTGCGTCTCGTCGACGACATCCGCGCCGCCGGCCTGCGCCTCGACGCGGTCGGGTTGCAGGGCCACATCGTCCGCGGTCGCCCCTTCGATCCGGTCGGCTGGCGTCGATTCCTCGCCGATCTCGCCGCCCGCGACGTCGAGATCTGGATCACCGAACTCGACGTCGACGACCACATCTTCCCCGGTCCGCCGGCGGAGCGCGATGCCCGGGTCGCCGAGGTCTACCGTGCCGTGCTCGACACCGCTCTCGACGAGCCCCGGATGACGACGATCATCACCTGGGAACTGGCCGACGGTTTCTCGTTCTATCGTGACATTCACGGCACCGACGCCCGGCCGTTGCCCTTCGGCCGCGACCTCGAGCCGAAACCGGCCTTCGACGCGATGGTCGCCGCCTTCGCCGCCCGCCGCACCCGCTGAGGTCCTCGTTCGAAGCGTCGATGGGATCACCCGAGCCCATGGCGCAGCACCACCACGGCGAAGACCCCGGTGACGATGGTGGCCAGCATCGGAGCGCGGAAGGCGACGGCGATCGTCGCCGCTGCGGCGAGCGTCTCCGCCCAGCCTGTGACAAGTACGGTCGGGGCGATGACCGCGGTCAGCACCGCCGGGGGAATGGCGTCGAAGGCGGCGCGCAGCCGCCCGGCCGGTCGGAAGCGCGCGCCGAGCAGCAGACCGGAGATGCGGCAACCGAACGTCACCGCCGCCATGCCGAGGATGGCGAGGAGGGTGGCGGTCTGATCGGTCATGCCGCCGTCTCCGTCTCGCCGCCGAGCACCGCCGCCACCACGATGCCGGTGAGCGCTCCGGCGAGCACGTGCCAGGGCGCGCCGATGGTCAGATGGGCCGCTGCCGCCGCGCCCGCCGCGGCGACGATCACCAGAACCGAGGTGCGCGATCGCGCGAAGCCGGCGGTGAGCGCGATGAACATGGCGGTGAAGGCGAAATCGGCACCGTACCGGGTCGGATCACCGATCGACGGCCCGGTGAGTGCGCCGATGAGCGAGAAACTCATCCAGTTGATCCAGAACACCGTCCCCATGCCGAAGAAATACGGGGCCGAGATGCGTCCTCCGCCGGCGCGGCGCTCCGACATCGCCCAGTTCTCGTCGGCGAGCACGTGGAAGCCGAGGATGCGGCCGAGGAGCGGCAGATGCGCCACCTTCGGGGCGAGCGAGGCGCTCATCAGGATGTAGCGGGCGTTGATCAGCAGGGTGGAGATCAGGAGCGCCACGATCGGCACCGGGTAGGACCAGATCTGCACCGCTGCGAGTTGGGCTCCGCCGGCGAAGATCAGCCCCGAGGCGAGGAGAACGTCGACGACGTCCATCCCCTTGGCGGTGGCGAGCGCCCCGTAGAGCAGGCCGATCGGCGCGGCGGCGACCATCGCCGGGGCGATGTCGACGATCGCCTGACGGATCTCGGCGGTGGCGGAGGGCGAGAAAGAGGGCGCTGCGGTCATGTCGTCGAGACTGCCGTCTCCGTCCCCGCCGGTCTTGAACGAAATCGCTCGCCGGCTCCGACGGCGCGGCGATAGGCGCCGGGTGGCACGCCGATTCGTGCCTTGAAGGCGCGGGTCAGATGCGCCTGATCGGCGAAACCGACCGCACTCGCCACCGCCGCCGGCGTCTCCCCGGCCCGCAACAGGTCGCGCGCCCGCCGGATCCTGACCCCGATCAGATGGGCGTGCGGGGTCAGTCCGACCTCGCGGCGGAAGGCGCGGATCAGATGATGGGTGGACAGGCCGGCGAGCCGGGCGAGATCGACGAGGCGGAGATCCTGGCCATAGCCCTCCTCGATCGCCGCCATAACCCGCGCCACCGGCCCGGTCTCGCGTCCGAGATCGAGCGCCGCGACGCCGGCGTGGCGAAGCAGTACCCGCGCGTAGGCGGCGATCAGCATCTCCTCCGCCGCCAACCCGTCGCCGCCGTGCTCGAGACATCGGTGCGCCGCCTCGAACAGCGCCGCGCTTTCGGGATCGTGCACGACGTTGTCGCGGAAGAACGGGGTCGTCGCCCGCCCGCCGGAGATCTCGGCGGTGAGATTCCGCAGGAACGTCTCGCTCGGGTAGGTCATGCGGTAGGAGTAGCCGCCGGCGTACGGCATACCGTCGTGGACATCGAGCGGCAGGTTGAACAGCACGTCGCCGGCACCGGCGTAATGCTTGCGACCGCGGGCGTTCCACACTTCGACGCCGGCCCCGATCGCCCCGATCACATAGGTGTCGTGGGTGTGCGGGGCGTAGGTGTGGGTGGTGAAGGTGGCGGTCAGGCAGTCGAGATCGGGAAACCGCTGCGACACGAAATAATGCGCCGTCTCGCCGAGAGCGAGCGGCGGCACCTCGTGCGGATCGGTCGACGGGGCCGTCATGGTCATCGCTGCCGATGCTGCCACGTCCGCTCCCGCGCGTCTTGAAGGAAATCGCCTGCCGCGACCGACGGTGCGCCCGTCACCCCTGTGCGCCGACCGGTTTCGCCCGCCATCCCGAGATCCGCGGCCGCCGACCGAGGCGGATCGAGCGGCGGAAGAAGTCGCCGAGATCCTCCGACCGGGTCAGCGACACGACCGTCACCTCCGTCAGGGTGTCGAGCGCCGCGAACACCCGCCGCGTCTGGGTGATGTCGAGATCGCTGGTGGCGTCGTCCATGATGATCCAGGCCGGTCGGTGCAGCACGACGCGGGCGAAGGCGAGCATCTGCTGCTCGTCGTTCGACAGCTGTTTGTCCCAGCGCTCGACGTCTTCGAGGCAGTTGGTGAGGCGCTTCAGCCCCACCATCTCCAACGCCGCTTCCATCGACCGGTTGTCGAAGTCCTGGCCGGGATCCGGGTAGGCCAGCGCCTCCCGCAGCGATCCGAGCGGGAAGTAGGGGCGTTCGGGCAGGAAGGCGATGCGATCACGCGGCGGCAGGCGGATGGTGCCGTTGCCACGCGACCACAGGCCCGCCAGCGTCAGGAACAGCGTCGACTTGCCCGCCGACGGTTCACCGAAGATCTGCACCCGCTCGCCCGCGCCGATCGACAGCGACGGCTTCTCGAACGCCGCCCGTCCGCTCGGCAATGCCAGTTCGAAATCGTCGAAGGTGAGACCGTCGTTCGGATCGACGACGAAGTCGATGTGGCCGTGGACGCCGTTCGGCCGATCGAGCGAGGCGAGGGCCTCGTGCAGCGCCTCGATGCGCATGAACGTCGCCCGCCAGTCGGCCAGCCGCGAGAAGTTGTCGACGAACCAGCGCAGCGACGACTGCACCTGATTGAACGAGTTGACCACCATCATCAGGCCGCCGAGCGACATGGCGCCGACGAAATAGCCGGGCGAGGCGACGATCACCGGCACCACCAGGGCGAGCCAGCCGTAGCCGGAGGTGACCCAGGTGAGGCGGGCGAGATCGTCGGCGAGGCGGCGCATCGCCCTGACGACGTTGTCGAACAGCACCGCCACGGTGCGCCGTTCGTCGGTCTCGCCGCCGTAGAGGGTGATGCCCTCCGCCGATTCGCCGATCCTGACCAGTGCGAAGCGCAACTCCGCCTCACGGGCGTAGCGTGCCGCATTGTCCGCCACCATCGGCCGGCCGACCCACCAGGTCAGCGTCGAGCCGGCCAGCGCGAAGCCGATCGCACACCATACCATGTAGCCGGGAATGCCGACGAGTTTGCCGCCGATTTCGAATTTCACCTGTTCGGAGAGCACCCACAGCACCCCGACGAAGGAGACGAGCAGCAGGGTGGCCTGCAGCAGGCTCGCCCCGAGATCGGCGGTCAGCTCGGCGAAATGGCGGGTGTCCTCGTGGATACGCTGGTCGGGGTTGGCACCCGCCTCACCGGCGAAGCTGAGGAGATAGGTTCGCTTCTCTCTCAGCCAGTCGTCGAGCAGGCTTTCCGTCAACCACGACCGAAAACGGATCTTGATCATCTCGGTGAGCCAGGTCTGGGCCACCACCAGCGTCAGCAACGTCCCGGCGATCTTGAGGAAATTCAGTGATTCGTGGACGAAGCTCGGCCAGTCGCGGCGCTCCAGGGCGTCGTAGAAATGGCCCTGCCACTCGTTGAGCCAGAGCTGGCCGCCCATGTTGGAGACGATCACCACGACGAGGCCGATCACCAGCCAGAACAATACGCGCCGATCGGGCGATCCGCCCATTCGCCCGATCACCTGCCGGACGTGCCCGAAGATGCCGAACGGCAGCGGCAGCGGCGCGACGCCGGATCGGGTCGGGCGCGAAGAGGGCGAGGGGGGTGGCGTCGGCTTCATGGTGGTTCCGGTTCCCTCGGGCAGCGGGCGCCTCGCCCGTCCACGCGGGAAGCGTTCACCGAGACTTTGCCCGCCTCGCGCCCCCGTTTCAACCGGACAAAGGGTCCGTTGCGCGGCACCGGGCAGTGCGAACCGATTCACGGAAAATCGACCCTTCTCTGTCAAGATTACCGAGTGCGATCACGCGAGGACGGGAGGTTCCCATGTCGAGGATCGACGCACTCATCGCCGCCATGACGCTCGACGAGAAGATCGGGCAGTTGATCATGATCTCGCTCGGCGCCGACACCATCGTCACCGGACCGAAGGCCGCCGCCGATCCGAGCATCGCCGACGTGCGGGCGGGGCGCTGTGGCTCCGTGTTGAACCTGGTCGGCCGCGACCGGATCCACGCTCTGCAGAAGCTCGCGGTCGAGGAGACCCGCCTGAAGATCCCGCTGATCTTCGGCCTCGACGTCATCCACGGCTATCACACCGCCTTCCCGGTCCCCCTCGGCGAGACCGCCGCCTTCCGCCCCGACGTCTGGGAGAAGAGCGCCCGCATCGCCGCCGAAGAGGCGACCGACGACGGTCTCCATCTCACCTTCGCGCCGATGCTCGACCTCGCCCGTGATCCGCGCTGGGGCCGCATCATCGAAGGACCCGGCGAAGACCCCCACGTCGGCTGCTGCCTCGCCCGCGCCAAGGTCGCCGGCTTCCAGGGTGCCGATCTCGCGGCGCGCGGTTCGCTTGCCGCCACCGCCAAGCATTTCGTCGCCTACGGCGCCTGCACCGCCGGTCGCGACTACGCCGCCGTCGACATCTCCGAACGGATGCTGCACGAGGCCTATCTGCCCGCCTTCGAGGCGGCGGTGAAGGCCGGCACCCTCGCCATCATGCCCGCCTTCATCGACATCGCCGGCCGGCCGATGTCGGGCGACAAGGGCTTCCTCACCGACCTCGTGCGGACGAAATGGGGCTGGGACGGCATCTACGTCTCCGACTACGACGCCATCGGCGAGCTGATCGCCCACGGCGTCGCCGCCGACTTCGCCGAAGCCGCGGCACTGGCGTTGAAGGCCGGCATGGACATCGACATGCAGAGCCGCGCCTACCCGGAAGGCTTGAAGCCGGCGCTGGAGCGCGGTCTGATCTCGATCGACGACATCGACGCCGCGGTACGCCGGGTGCTCGCCGCCAAGGAGCGGCTCGGCCTCTTCGACGATCCTTACGGTCGCGGCTCGGTCGCGGGCGGCGTCTCCCGCCCGCTCGCCGAACGCCGCGCCTATGCCCGCGAGGCGGCGGCGGTGTCGATGGTGCTCGCCAAGAACGACGGCGGTCTGCTTCCGCTGGCGCCGACCGGCGGGCCGCTCGCCCTCATCGGCCATGCCGCGGTCAAGGACGACGAAGCGCTCGGCTCGTGGTTCGCTCTCGGCGACATGAACCCGATCACCGGGCTGGCCGCCGGCATCCGGTCCGCCTTCCCCGGCCGTGAGCTGATCGTCGAGAAGGGCTGCGATCTCGCCCTCGACGGTCCCTCGCCGGAGAGCGACACCGCCGACATCGCCCGCGCTGTGCGGGCAGCGAAGAAGGCGGAGGTGGTGCTGCTCGCCATCGGCGAGCCGGCGCTCCTCACCGGCGAGGCGGCGAGCCGCACCCGCATCCGCCTGACCGGCCGCCAGGAGGAACTGGCGCGCAAGGTGATCGCCACCGGCAAGCCGGTCGTCCTGCTCCTCGGCTGCGGCCGGCCGCTGACCGAGACCTGGCTCTACGACGAGGTCGGCGCGGTGCTGGTCACCTGGTATCTCGGCTCGGAGGCCGGTCCGGCGGTCGGCGACATCCTCTCCGGCGCCCGTTCGCCCTCCGGCCGTCTGCCGGTCTCCTGGCCGCGCCACGTCGGCCAGATCCCGATCTTCTACAACGAACGGCCGAGCGGCCGGCCCTGGGCGCCGGGCGAGCACTTCACCACCCGCTGGGTCGACAGCCCCAACACCCCGCTCTGGCCCTTCGGCCACGGCCTCTCCTACACCACCTTCGAACTCTCGGCGCCGCGCACGGAGCAGACCTTCTGGACCGGTGAGCCACTCGAGGTCGAGGTCGACGTCGCCAACGTCGGGGGGCGTGACGGTGCCACCACGGTGTTCCTGTTCCTGCGCGACCGGGTCGCCTCCACCACCCGGCCGATCATGGAGTTGAAACGCTTCGAGACGGTCGATCTCGCCGCCGGCGAACGCCGTACCCTCCACTTCACCTTGGCGCCCGACGACTTCCTCTGCCTCGGCCCCGACATGGTGGCGCGGGCCGAACCCGGCGTCTTCGACCTCCTCGTCGGCGAGAGCGCCGACCGTGAGGCTTTGAAGAGCGTCGCCGTGACGCTGCTGGGAGAAGCGCTGGTGGCGTGACTCATCACCCCTTCGGCGGCGGCACGAACACCGCGACGGTGAAGAGGGCCGCCCCGAGCGCCATGGTGAGCGGTGTCGCCAGTCCGCCGCCGAAATGGGCGGCGACCAGTGACAGGGCGATGCCGCCGACCTGCTGGAACAGGCCGAGCCAGGCCGAAGCCTGCCCTGCCATCTCCGGGAACGGCCGCATGGTGATGGCGATCGCCATCGGCTGGCCGATGCCCCAGCCGAAATAGAACGGGAAGACCGCGGCGAGGATCACCGCCCAGTGACCGAAGCCGAGCCACAGCACCACCGCCGGCATGGTCGTGCCGAGGAGGAGCAGCGCGGCGGAAGTCCTGAGGATGTGGCGCGGCAGCAGCTTCTGGGCCAGCCGCATCGACACCAGACTGCCGGAGACGAAGCCGGCCGAGCCGATGGTGTAGACCGCCGAGGCCTCGAGCTTGGTCATGCCGAGCATGCCGATCAGCAGGAAGCCCGAGGTGGTGAGCCAAGTGAGCAGGATGCCGTAGCCGGCGGCGAGTGCCGCCACCCCGATCAGGAACACCCGGTGGCGCATCAGCTGCCCGAGCGCGGCGAGGATCGAGATCCCGCCCGCATCCGCGACCGCCGCCGGTCGCGTCTCCGGCAGCCGCCGCCACAGGATCGTCGCCAGGACCGCGCCGTAGAGGGCGAGCACGATGATCGTCGCCCGCCAGCCGCCGAGATGGGCGGCGAAGGTGCCGAGGAGCGGTGCGGTCAGCGGCGCGATGCCGACGAAGGCGCCCATCTTCGACAATGCCCGCCCCGCTCCTTCCGCCGAGACGGTGTCGCGGATCAGGGTGCGTGAGAGAATCGGCCCGGTCGCCGCCGCCATGCCCTGGACGAAGCGCGCCGCCACCAGGAGGTCGAGGCTCGGCGCCGCGGCGGCCAGGATCGAGGCGAGCGTGTAGACGGCGAGACCGGTGATCGCCGTCGGCCGTCGCCCGATGCGATCGGCGAAGCGGCCGATGGCGAGATGGGCGAGGCCGAACCCCAGGGTGAAGGCGAGCATCGTACGTTGCACCCCGGCGACGTCGACGCCGAAGTCGCGGCCGAGATCGACCATCGCCGTCAGATAGATGTCGGTCGACAGTGGCAACACCGCGAACAGCGCGGCGGCGAAGAGGACCATCGGCGTGCCGCTCGCGGCTGGACGGGGGCCGGGGTGCGGCGCGGACGGCGATGTCATCGCGGGATCTCGAAGGAACGCGGGGCGAGGCGAGCCGATCTCGGCCGTACGCGAGCACCGGACCACTCCGGCCCGCTACCACGACGGCCGCGTGACCTTAGCCGCCCGGCGCGTCAGGGCGAACCGTCGAACGCGAACAAGCGGATCGGAAGTCCGACCTCGCCATTCGGATTGCCTATAGCCGGATCACCGCCCGCCCGCCCGCCGAGGCCGTTGCCGCCGCGCTCGGCGGTCACACCGAGCGTCCGGAGTTTCGACCTGTTCGAAACTCCATAGGCGAAGGCGAGCCCGAACGGGCGTCTGCCGGGCGGACCGTGACGCCGATGAAATTCGGTCGAGTCCGAGTTTCATCGGCCGAGCATCAGACGGCGACGGCGATCACAACGCCCTCGTCGGGGCCGAGCCGCAGCGTCTCGCCGACCGTTTCGCCGTCGCGGTCGAGGCCGGTGGAGATCGCGATCCGGCCGCCGGCCGCCTCGGGCAGCGACACCTCCCGTGGCTCGGGGGCGAAGTTCAGCGCCACGCAGAAGCGTTCGTCGCCGCGGCACCGCAGGTAGGCGAGCACGTCGTTCGCCCCGGTCAACACCATGACGTCGCCGACGGCGAGCGAGGGGTGCGCCCGTCGGAGTGCGATCGTCCGGCGGTAGAGGCTGAGCATCGAGCGCGGCTCGGTCGCCTCGACCGCGACGTTGCAGCGTTCGTGTCCCGGTACCAGCGGCAGCCACGGCTCGACGGTTGAGAAGCCGGCGTGACGCGAGGTGTCCCACTGCATCGGCGTGCGCGCGATGTCGCGGTCGTGGCCGGGCAACCCCGGCTCGTTCTTCTCCTGCGGGTCGCGCACCCGGTCGGGCGGGATGACGCCGCTCTCCAACCCGATCTCGTCGCCCTGGAAGATCGTCGGCGTGCCGCGGGCGGTGAGCAGGAACATCGCCGCGACCCGGGCCTGGGCCGGCCCGAAACGCGAAGCGACACGGCCGTTGTCGTGGTTGCCGAGCACCCAGTTGGGCCACGCCCCCTTCGGCAGCGAGGCCTCGTACTGTTCGATCGAGCGGGCGACCACGTCGGCCCGCCACGGGTCCATGATCAGATGGAAGTTGAACGGCAGCTGGCAGCCGTCGAGGTTGTCGCCGTAATAGGTGCAGAGCCGTTCGAAATCGAGATAGAGCTCGCCGATCAGCACCGTGTCGGGGAACTCGTCGAGCACCCGGCGGAAGCCCTTGACCAGATCGACGATGCCGGGCTGGTCGCAGGTGCGGATCTGGAGGAGCCGGCGCACCTCCGGCTCGCCCGGCCGGAAGTCCGGGTTGGGCGGGTTGTCGCGCCACTGAGGATCCTTGAGCAGGTGCCAGATGACATCGACCCGGTAGCCGTCGACGCCGCGCCTCAGCCAGAAGCGCAACACCTCGTGCATGGCCGCGACCACGTTCGGATTGCGCCAGTCGAGGTCGGGCTGTTCGGCGAGGAAGGCGTGATAGTAGTATTGACCGCGCTCTTCGCACCATTTCCAGCCGCCGCCGCCGAACATCGACCGCCAATTGTTGGGCGGTCCGCCGTCCGCCGCCGCATCGCGCCACATGTACCAGTCGGCCTTCGGATTGGTGCGCGAGGCGCGGCTCTCGACGAACCACGGGTGTTGGTCGGAAGTGTGGTTGGGAACGAAGTCGAGGAGGATGCGGATGCCGCGCGCGTGCGCCTCGGCGAGGAGCGCATCGAAATCGGCGAGTGTGCCGAACAGCGGATCGATGTCGCAGTAGTCGGCGACGTCGTAGCCGAAGTCCTTCATCGGCGAGACGAAGATCGGCGACAGCCACAGTGCGTCGACGCCGAGCGCGACGAAATGATCGAGACGCGACCGGATCCCGGCGATGTCGCCGATGCCGTCGCCGTTCCCGTCGGCGAGCGACCAGGGGTAGATCTGATAGACGATGCCGCGTTTCCACCAGGGCTCGGCGAGTGTCGCGGGATGAACGTCCATCGTACTCTCCTTTCCCGGCATCGAGAGAACGCCGGAAGCTCCCCGAGATCGCCATCATACTCCGGCCGTCGCGGCCTGCGCAGTGGACGGATCGCCCCGCCCGCCCGGCTTCCGCATCATCCGGCGACGGCGATCACCACCGCCTCGTCCGGGCCGAGACACAGGGTCTCGCCGACGCTCTCGCCGCCGCGATCGAGGCCGCTCGTGAGCGCGATCCGCCCGCCGGCGGCCGGCGGCAGCGCCACCGTGCGCGGCGCGTGCGCGAGATTGAGCGCGACGACGAAGACCTCCGTGCCGTGGCGGCGTTCGAACGCCAGGACGTCGTTGGCGCCGCAGAGCACCGTCACCGCGCCGATCGCCAACGCCGGATGGGCGCGCCGTAGCGCGATCAGCCGGCGATGCAGCGTCAGCATCGAACGCGGGTCGGCCTCCTCGGCGGCGACGTTGACCGTCGCGTGATCTTCGGTCAGCGGCAGCCACGGCTCGACGGTGGAGAAGCCGGCGAAACGCGAACCGTCCCACGGCATCGGTGTCCGGGCGATGTCGCGATTGTGGTCGACGAGCCCCGGCTCCCGCTTCTCCTGCGGGTCGCGGACCCGCTCGGGTGGCACGACGCCGTTCTCGAGCCCCAGTTCGTCGCCCTGCCACAGGATCGGCGTACCACGCGCGGTGAGCAGGAAGACGGCGGCCACGCGCGCCTGCGCCGGTCCGAGCCGCGAGGCGACGCGCGGGTTGTCGGGGTTGCCGAAGATCCAGTTCGGCCATGCACCCGCCGGCAACGCCGCCTCGTAGGTCTCGATACCGCGGGCGACCACCTCGGCCCGCCACGGATCCATGATCAGATGCTGGTTGAACGGCAGATTGCAGCCGTCCGACGTCGGGCCGTAGTAGGCGCACATGCGATCGTAATCGAGATAGAGCTCGCCGATCATCGCCCGATCCGGGAACTCGTCGAGCACCCGCCTGAGGCCGCACACCACCTCGACCGTCTCGGGCAGATCGGCGGTGCGGATCTGCAGGAACTGGCGGATCGCCGGCTCGCCCGGGCGGAAGTCCGGGTTGGGCGGGTTGTCGCGCCAGTGCGGGTCCTTGAGCAGGTGCCACATGGCGTCGACCCGGAAGCCGTCGATGCCACGCGCCAGCCAGAAGCGCATGACGTCGTGTTGAGCGTGCGCGACCGCCGGGTTGCGCCAGTTCAGATCCGGCTGTTCGGCGAGGAAGGCGTGGTACCAGTACTGACCGCGCTCCTCGCACCACGCCCAGGCACTGCCGCCGAACAACGAGCGCCAGTTGTTGGGCGGGCCGCCGTCGGAGGCGGGATCGCGCCACAGGTACCAGTCTGCCCGCGGGTTGTCGCGCGACGACCGGCTCTCCAGGAACCACGGGTGCTGGTCGGAGGTGTGGTTGGGCACGAAGTCGATCATCAGCTTCATGCCGCGGGCGTGGACGTCGGCGATCAGCCCGTCCATCTCGGCGAGCGTGCCGAACTGCGCGCCGACCGCGGTGTGGTCGACGACGTCGTAGCCGAAGTCCTTCATCGGCGAGACGTAGACCGGCGACATCCAGATGGCGTCGATGCCGAGGCCGACGAGATGGTCGAGCCGCGCCCGGATGCCGGCGATGTCGCCCCAGCCGTCACCGTTCGTATCCATGTAGGAGCAGGGATAGAGATTGTAGACGACGCCGCGTTTCCACCACGGCTCGGCGAGGCTCGCGGGATGGAACTGCATGGAACCTCCTCACCGGTCGTCCGCCGCCGGCGCGCGCTGCGCGGCGACGCGACACGTCATCATAGACCCGTCGGCGGTGGCCGGAAAACGAGGGGAAATCCCCGACGATCGAAACCGCGGCCGGTGCGCCGTCGATGGCCGGCGTGATCGGTCGTGGCGCAGCGATCGTCCCGAACGACATGCCGTGCTTTCGGGCTGGCTCCGAAGTTCCGGCACGTGCTAATGGGATCTTTCCATCCGAGGTCGGCCTCGAGAGGTTCGTCGAATGGGTCTTCGTCAGATGATCTTCCACGTGGTTCTGATCAAGCCGACTCGCTACGACGACGCCGGCTATCCGATCCATTGGACGCGCAGTCCACTACCGTCCAACACCCTCGCCTGCATGTGGGGGATCGTCGACGACTGCCGCCGGCGACGTGTTCTCGGGGACGACGTGGAGATCGTCACGACCACGATCGACGAAACCAATGCCCGGATCGACCATGCCCGTCTCATCGCGCGGATCCGCAGGGACGGTGGACGCGCGCTCATTTGTCTGGTCGGCGTTCAGTCGAACCAGTTCCCGCGGGCTCTCGACATCGCCGGGTTCTTCCGCGCTGCCGGTCTGCCGGTGGCGATCGGCGGGTTCCACGTTTCGGGTTGTCTCGCGATGTTGGACAGCCTCCCCCCCGAACTCGCGAAGGCACAGGAGCTCGGTATCGGTCTGTTCGCGGGCGAAGCCGAGGACGGGCGTTTCGATGCCGTCCTGCTGGATGCGTTCCGCGGCCGACTCGCACCGCTCTACGATCATCTGTCCGACCTGCCCACTCTGGCGGGCCAGCCCCTGCCGTTTCTTCCGGCCGAACTCGTTCGACGGACGATTTCGGAATCGAGCAGCTTCGATCTCGGGCGGGGCTGTCCGTTCGAATGCTCGTTCTGCTGCATCATCAACGTTCAGGGGAGGCGATCTCGTTATCGGACCCCTGACGATCTCGAAGCGATCGTGCGTGCCAATGCGGCGATCGGCATCCGGGAGTTCTTCACGACCGACGACAATCTCGCCCGCAACAAGGACTGGGAGGCGCTGTTCGATCGTCTGATTCTCCTCCGAGAGCGTGACGGCCTCGAGGTCAGCCTTCAGATCCAGATCGATACGCTGGCCCATCGCACGCCCGGCTTCATCGAGAAGGCGTTCAAGGCGGGGGTGACGAAGCTGTTCATCGGATTGGAAAATATAAATCCGGACAATCTGGCGATAATAAAGAAAAAGCAAAATAGAATCACTGAATACAGAGACATGCTTCTGGCGTGGAAGAAATATCCGGTCGTCATAACCTGCGGATATATTTACGGATTTCCGGGTGATACGCGAGAGTCCGTGTTGAGAGATATCGACATCATCAAGAAAGAATTGCCGATCGATATTCTATATCTGACGATCCTGACACCGTTGCCGGGCTCTGCGGATCACAAGCGCCTGACCGCGGAGGGCGTCTGGATGGACCCGGATCTCAACCAGTACGACCTGTCGCATCCCGTCGTCCACCATCCGACCATGTCGGACGAGGAGTTCGCCTCCACCTTCGCCGAAGCGTGGCAGCGGTTCTACACGCCGGATCACGTCGAGCGCGTCATGCGCCGCGCCGCCGCACTCGGCAGCGACAAGCGCTACACGATAGCCCACCGTCTCTTCTACATGGGTGAGCTGACGCGAATAAACGGCGAGTATTCGCTCGATATGGGGCCGGGTCGTCTGAGATACCGCTCCGAGAGACGCCCGACACTGCCCCTCGAAAGCTGGCCACGATACTTCGGTCGTGTGGCGCGAGATTTCGCAAGTGGCTATATCAGGGCGATGTGGGTCTTCTATAGCTATCGCCGTATGGCGCGACGTATCTGGAGCGACCCGGAGCGTTTTCGCTATCGTGACGCTGCGATCGCTCCGGCGAGCGAGACGGAATTCGAATCCTTGGATCTCTACCGCGAAACCCGAGGCGGCGATCGCGCCGTGCTCAAGCACCGCGCCGATGCGGAGCGCCTCGCGAACGCCAAGCGGCGATCATGATGGAATGAGCGGGACGTCTCTGCCGGCGAGGGTCTCGGACACGGCTCGCGGCCTCACCCGGACGTCACCGACATCGCGACCGACCGATGCCCGGTGGTTCGCCGTCGCCGCGCGGAATCACCCGTCGCCCTGAGGCTCACTGTCGGACCTCGGCCGTCCGAGGTCGCGTGGAGGGGTGTGGCGGGCGAGGTGGAACCGCATCCGTCTCGTGACGAGAGCGCCGACGAAACGGGGAAGCATCGGGGAGAGCCGAGCCAACCAGCCGATCATCCTGGGAAGTGCGATCATCGCACGATCGTGTGTCAAGCAGTGCAGCACCGCTGCGGCGACGTCGTCGGCAGCGATCTCGCCGGGGCGTGGACCGATGTGCCGATCGGTCGTCGGCGCTTCGACGGGGCCGGAGCAGATCGTCGAAACCCGAACCCCGCGCCCCCGCGTCGCTCCCCGCAGCGCGAGACCGAAAGAGAGCAGGCCCGCTTCGGCCGCCGAATAGCTCGGGGCATCGGGCAACGGTGTCAGCGCCGCGAGCGACGACACGAGGACGATCGCCCCCTCGCCCCGATCGATCATGTCCGTCAGGACCAGATGGACGAGATCGATGGTCGCCAGCAGGTTCACCTCCAGCACGAGACGAGACGTGTCGCGGCTCTCGACGACTTCGTCCTCGTACCGGCCTTCCGCCACACCCGCACAGGCGATCAACGATTCGATCGGCGCCTCCGAGCGCAGCATCGCGACGTGACGCTCCATCGCCGCGCGGTCACGGAGATCGGCGACCAGTATCCTGACGTCGGCGGCGCCGAGGGCCAGACAATCATCGGCGACCGCGGCGAGCCTGTCCGGGTCGCGGCCGACGAGTACGAGAAACTTGTGGCGCCGTGACAGGGCCCTGGCCACGGCCGCACCTGTTCCACTCGAACCACCGGTGACCATCGACCAAGCGAAGCCTGCTTCGTTCATCACGAGCCCTCGCTGTACGAGAACGCCCTATTTCAGCAGTGTCGAAAGGTTGGTGACCGACACGCCCTCGTCCACGAGTCCGTTCAGTTCTTCGGCCGTCGCCGCGACGGCGGTCTCGATGTCCGCCGCCTCGTGTGCGGCAGACAGGAAGAAGCGCAGACGAGCCGACTTCTCCGGCACCCCGGGCGGGATGATCGGAAAGGCGTTGATCCCTCGCTGCAGAAGACGCTCCGCGAGCATGACCGTCCGTAGGCTGTCGCCGACGATGACCGGCGATACCGAGGCTCCCCAGCTGGTTCCGGTGTCGAGGCCGGCTGCTCCGGCGCGATCGAGAAACAGCCGCCCGTTCGACTGGAGCTTGGTGACGAGTTCCGGTTCCGCTTTCATGAGGCGCAGCGCCGTGAGCGAGGCGACCGCGATCGGTACCGGCAGGCCGACGGAATAGACCATGCCGGGCGCCTGGTACTTGAGGTATTCGACCAGAGCGGTGGAGCCGGCGACGTAGCCACCACAGCCGCACAACGTCTTGGACAGCGTTCCCATCCAGATGTCGACCCGACGAGGATCGACGCCGGCCATCTCCGCGATGCCCCGACCGGTCGGTCCCAGAACGCCGAGCGCATGGGCGTCGTCGACCATGAGCCAGGCTCCCCAACGCTCTTTGATCTCGACGAGACGCGCCAGATCGGGCCCGTCGCCGTCCATCGAGAAGAGACCTTCGGTGACCACCAGACACCGTTCGGCACGCGATCGCGCGCTCTCGAGGATCTGCTCGAGGGCGTCCAGGTCGTTGTGGGGAAAGAGCCGACGCTGCGCGCGGGAGAGCTCCGCACCGACCACGATCGAGTTGTGCGCCAACGTATCGTGAACGATGAGATCCTTCGGCCCCATCAGGGTCGCGATGAGAGACACGTTGGTGGCATGTCCCGAAACGAACACGAGGCAGGACTCGGCGTCGTAGAGATCCGCCAGCTCCTTTTCGAGGTCGCGATGGGCGGGACGCTCGCCGGCGGTCAAGCGGCTCGCCGACACACTCGTTCCCCACCGGGCGACCGCCTCGCAGACGGCCGCCGTGATCTCGGGCCGGCCGTTGAGGCCGAGGTAGTCGTAGGAGGCGAAGTTCAGGCAGGGCCGACCTTCGATCTCCGCCCGTGCCCCGGAGCGCCCCTCGTGCAGACGATGAAACGGTGAGGCCAGGCCCAGGAAGTCCCCGACGGCGATCTGCGTCCTCATGGCGCGATAACCCGGAAGGGTCTCGAAGGACGTGTCCCACTTTCGCGGCGGCGACGCGGGCCGCGCCGGCGCCGTGGGCGAGCCCGCCCGCCGCATCGCCGCGATCAGGTCGTCGCGCTGGCCGCTCGAGAGCCGATCCCGGTTGGTCTCGTCGCTCACTGCGCCACCTCCGATGCCGTTCGCAGCGCCTCGATCTCGTTGGCCAGACCGGCGAACGCCTCCTGGTCGCCGCCGTGCATGGCGACGAGCGCCTCATCGTCCGCGGCGAGCCCGGACTGATCGGGAGATGCGCCGGCTCTGAGCGTCTGCAACATCCGCCGGGTGAGGTCGTACAGGTTGCGCACCGACGTGATGGCGACGAGCGGAAGTTCGACCCCGAACTTGGTCTCGACGTTCATCCGCAGTTCGAGTGCCATCAGCGAATCGATGCCCAATTCGCCGAGAGGGCGCCCGAGATCGATTTCCGTGGCGGGCAGGCGGAGGATACGTGCCACCTCGGAGCCGATGAGATCGCCGAGAATGCGAAGCGCTTCGGGATCGCTCTTCTCGGCGATCAGAGCGACGAGATCGGTCTCGGCATTGATGCCCTCGTCACCGGAACCGCCGAAGACGCGTTCGAAGGCCGGGGTCCGCAGAATGGTCAGATCACGCATCGCTTCCAACTTCTGGAAGCGCGCGCAGTAGACGACCGGGTCCGCCAGGTGGGCCTCGCGAGACAGGACGTCGTCGAGATGATGCAGGGCTTCGGCGGCCTTCAACCCGGCGACACCGGTGAGGCGGGCGAGACGCCCGGCCGTCGCTTCGTCGCGGGCGAGTGCCCCGACATCCGAAATCGCCCCCCAGGCGACGGCCGTCGCGGGAAGACCCTCGGCGCGGCGGAGGCGCGCGAGCCCCTGCATCCAGCCGTTGGCGGCGACATAGGCACCTTGTCCGGGATTGCCGATCAATGTCGTCGCCGATGAGAACAGGACGAAGCGTTCGATCGGCTGGCCGCGCGTCGCCCGATCGAGGTTGGCGGCGCCGTCGATCTTCGGCGCGAGGACACGCGACAGGGCGTCGTCGTCCATGTTCGCGATGAGGCCGTCCTCCAGGACCATCGCGGTCGACCACACGCCGGAAATCGGTCCCATCGTGGCGACGATGCGAGCCACCAATGCCTCCACGGAGGCCGGATCGGTGACATCACAGACCTCGACGCGGAAGTCGACGCCGGCCGCACGATGGGCCGCGATTCGCTCGGCATCGTCCGCATCCACTCGGCCGCGCCGTGACGCGACCACGATCCGCTTCGCTCCGCGCTCCGCGAGGTGGCTCGCGGTCGCCAAGCCGAAACCTCCGGTCCCGCCGACGACGAGTTCCACCCCGTCGCCGAACGCGAAGAGCCGAGGCCGCTTCGGCGGCAGTCTGCGACCGTCGAGTGTCGGAGGGCGCAGGAGGATCTTGCCGACGTGCCCCGCCGCCTGCATCAACCGGAATGCCGCTCCGACTTCCGCCGCCCCGAAGAGCCGCGTCGGAAGCGGCACATATTTCCCTTCGGAGAAGCCGCCGACCAGGTCTTTCAGACCGCTGGCGATGATCTTCGGATCGTGAACCAGCAGCTGATCCAAGTCGACGCCGAAGTAGGTGAGGTTGCGACGGAAGGGACGCAACGCGAGTTCGGTGTTGCCGACGTAGTCGCGTTTTCCGAGCTCGACGAACCGTCCGAACGACCGCAGGCATTTCAGGCTGGCGCGCATGGCATCGCCGGAGAGCGAATTGAGCACGACATCGACGCCACCGAGCTCGGCTCGGATCGAATCCGAGAAGCTCAGCGATCGGGAATCGAAGACCTTCTCCGCTCCCATCAGTTCGACCAGAGCGCGTTTGTCGGGCGTCGACACCGTGGCGAAGACCCGCGCACCTCTGGCCCGGGCGATCTGGATCGCGGCCAGGCCGACGCCTCCGGCGGCACCGTGCACGAGAACACGCTCGCCCTCGCGCAGCCGAGCGAGTTCGACGAGGCCGTACCACGCGGTGAGGAACGCGACCGGGAGCCCTGCCGCCACTTCCGGCGCCATTCCCGGTGGAACACGGTGAAAGCCGCTCGCCGCCGCGGTGACGTGGGTGGCGAACGTGCTGGCCGCGAAGCCGAAGACGATGTCGCCGACCGCGAACTCCGTGACCTCCGAACCGACCGCCACCACCGAGCCGGCGCATTCGAAGCCGTAGACGGAACCCGCGAGACCTTCGTCGAGCACGTCGTCGTCGAGGAGGCCGAGAGCGAGCATCACGTCGCGGAAGTTGAGCCCCGAGGCGATCACTGCGACTTCGATCTCTCCGGCCTCCGGAGAGCGTCGATCCTTCGGCTTCCAGGAGAAGCGCTCGAGCATTCCACGGCGCGGAAAATCGAGTTCCATCGCGGCCGGTTCGACGAGCGCCGCCGACGCGAAGGGCAAGCCGCGCCGAACCCGCGGCACCAGCGTCCCTCGCTCCGTGATCGATGTCTCGCGCTCGTCGTCCTCGGCTCGGATGCGGGCGAGCAGACGCGTCGCCGCGACGTCCGGGGCGAGGGCCGGATCCACGTCCACCAGACGGACGCCGAGATCGGGAAACTCGTTGATCGCGACGCGGACGAAATCCCGTATCGCCTCGGCGACGGGGTCGAGCGTCGGGCCCTCCCCCGAGGCGATGACGATCGTGACCCTCGGTCTCGGTTCGAGGCCGGCCGATTTCGTCAGCGTGTCGCGCAGAGACCGGATCGTTCGCTCGGTGCGCAGGCGGTCCTCACCGAGGCCGTGGGGCACGATCCGGACGACGTCGACGGGACCGGCCGGGATGTCCGCCGCATCTCCGGTGGCGACGTGTCCCCCGACGGCTCGCAGAACGTCGGCCAGCGCGCCTTCCAGGCTACGATCCCCGGCGTCCAGAGTGGCGAGATCCACCGTGACGGGATCCGCCGGTGCCGCGTCGGCGGGGGAGGGGGCGCGGCCCAGGACGAAGGCTCCGCCCTCTCCTCCCAGGGACACCTTCTCGATGTCGACGGCTCCTGCCGCGACGAGACGCCGCCACCCGCTGTCCGGCGGCGGCACGCGCCCGACCGGGATGGCCGGATCGACGGATCCTTCGAACCATCCCTCTTCGGCGCCGAGAGCGAAGTCGAAGAACGGATCGACCGGAGATTCGATCACCACGATCGCTCCGCCGCCGGTGAGACGCGCCATCAGCCGTTCCGCCAGATCGTCTTCGGCGCCGTGGCGGAAGAGGTGGAGAAGCGCGAGATCGAAGCGCCGTGCCGTCTTCGCGGCATCGTTCAGGTCCAGGATGTCGATGTCGAATCCGGACGGGAGCTGTGCCGCACACTGATCGAGGTGGACGCGATCCGTCCCGGCGATCGCGACATCGATCTCTCGCCGCCGAATCCGCGGCAGGAGCTCGCTCATCAGCGCTCGATGATCCGGCTCGGCGACGATGATCCGCGGGCGGATGTCGCGGGCCTCGGCGACGAGCCGATCGAGGACGGCGGCCAGACTTCTTCTGGACGGTCTGGCGAACCGGCCGTCGGAATCGAACTGCATCAGCACCGCGCCGCGATGCACGATGGGTGTCCCGCGCGTCAGAAAAGCCGAGAGATGCTTGGCCGTGCGGGCGGCGAGCACGAGTTCGGCGCTGGCTTCCGGGAATTCGGCCGCGAAGGTCCTGAGGATCGGCTCGGGTTCGGGCAGTCCGGTCTCGCGCACGAACCGATAGGCATCGCCGTCTCGCACGGCGAGACCCGTCTCCGCCAGAGTTTCGGCGAGGTTCACGGCGTAGTGTCGTGCCTCGATCGCCATCCGGCCCGTCTCGACGAGTGCCGCCGGGTCGAACAGCCCCGTCTCGTCGGCGAGGGCGGAGAGTTCTCGGTGGGCGACGGAATTCATGTGTGCTCGCAGCAGGAGCGAGCTCTCCAGGACTTCTTCGGGTCCGGCGTTCGCCAGAGCTTCGCGTGTCAGAGCCGCCACGTCGAGCTCGGTGACGCGATCGAGCGGGACGTGTTCCACATGGAGGAAGACGTCATGGCTGTCGACCTGACTCAGAGTGACGGCTCGCAACAGCAGTTCACTCACCTCGGCTACGATTTCGCCTTCCGCATCGAAGAGCCAGATCGAAACCGTGAGAGAGTCGCGACATTCCCGTTCGACGTGCAGACGTGCGGTGACCACCGACGCGCCGTCGCGATGGAGAGCGACTCGTCCGAAACGAACCGGGAGATGGGCCCTCCGCACGAGCGGGTCGATCTTCGCCAGACAGAAGAGCGCGTGTAGCGCGGCATCGAGACTGGTCGGGTCGAGACATTGAGGCCTGTCGAAGACCCCCGCTCCGGACGAGGCCGGCTCGGCGAGGCGGACCTCCATCGTCTCGTCGTCACGCACGGCATCGAGCGCGAGGCGGAAGGCCGGTCCGTATTCGAGGCCCGAGGTCAGAGCACGCGCGTAGATCTCCTCGGCCGGATGATGCCGTGACGGCTCGGAGGGCGGGGGCACCGGGTTCGTACGGCCGGGAGTCGAGAGGAGGCGCCCACGAGCGTGAAGGCTCCACTCGCTGTGTCCCAATCGCGGCCTGCCCCAGATCTCGACGAACCCGCCGAGGCCGTCGTGGCGCACCGAGATTTCACGCATGGCGTCTCGTTGGAGCACGATCGGCGACAACACGTCGAGATCTTCGACGCCGATCGCTCCCTCGGGCTTCAGGTCACGGCCGACGGCGAGAATCATCTCCACCAACGCGGCGCCCGGTACGATCGTCTCTCCGTCGACGACATGGTCGGCGAGATAAGGGACGACGCGGGCATCCAGCAGGGTGCGCCATTCGGGTTGCCCTTCGAGGAGGCGCGCCCCGATCAACGGGTGGCGGGGTTTGTCGCCGAAGACATCCAGGCGTTCCGGGGTCGGTGTGAACCGCAGATCACTGTGGTTCCAGGAATAGGTCGGTAGCGGCAACCGGCGATCGCCCGGCGGGGTCGCGGGCTCGCGGGACGTCCTCGCACCGTGCGCGATGGCCCGCGCGACGATGCGGGCGACGGGATCACCTCGGCCCGCATTGTCGTCGCTTTCGGCGAGGCTCGCCACCACACAGGCATGGACGCCCTGTTCGGTGAGGGTTTCGGAGATCGGTGAGACGAGAATCGGCCGCGGCCCGATCTCGACGAAGAGGTCGGCACCGAGCTGCGCCGCCTGGACCACGGCACGCCGAAACGCCACCGGTTCGCGCATGTTGCGCCACCAGTGTTCGGCGCCGAGGTCCTGTCCCGCGACGACCTCGCCCGTGACCGTCGAAACGAGCGGAATGCGGCTCTGCCTGCCGTGGACGTCCCCGAGCGCCGAGAGCATGTCGTCGCGCAGATGCTCGATGTATCGCGTGTGATAGGGATACTCGACATCGAGGACGCGGTTCGCCATGCGGCGGCGGCGACCCGTCGCGGCGACGAGGCGAACGCCCTCCGCTCTTCCCGAGATGGTCACGGAGTTCGGACCGTTCTCCGCCACGACGGTCACGTCGTCCCGTCCCAGGTCCGCGACGAGTTGCTCCACCGCTTCGCGCGTGGCTGCGAAGACGGCCATCGCCCCCTGCCCGCGCAGAGCCTCCTGACAGGTCGATCGGGCGAGGATCGTGCGCAGCGCATCGTCCAGGTCGATCGCATCCGCGGCCCAGGCGGCGGCGACTTCTCCGAGACTGTGACCGAGCACGACCCGAGGAACGAGCCCGGCGTCCTCGAGAGCAGTGGTCAGCGCCGCTTGGATCGCGAAGAACAACGGCTGGACGAAAACCCCCGACCGCATTCGTTCGCCGAAGTCGTCGACCGCGAGGTCGGCGATCAGCGACCGATTCGCGATGCGCGAGAAGGCGGCGTCGACCTTTTCGAAACGGCGGCGGAAGGCGGCGTTGTGCGCCAGAGCGGAACGGCCCATGCCGACCCACTGCGCACCGTTGCCGGAATAGACGAAGCACACGTTCGCTTCGCGCCCGACCGCGGTGCCCTCCTCGAGCCGTTCGGATCGACCGCTTTCGGCGAAGGCCGCCAATGCGGCCGAGAGGTCGTCGCCACGACCGACGGGGGCGACGATACGGTACTTCAGGCGCGCGCGGTCGTGATGAAGCGCCGTGGCCAGTCGCTCCGGCGAGGCACCTTCGTCGAGAACGGCGGCATGGCGTGCCGCCGTTCTGCGCAGCGCTTCGCGGCTGGCCGCCGAGAGGATCAGATGATCCACGACCGGTGTCGCGACGAGAGGTGCCAACGGCAACGAACGCAGCACGACATGCGCATTGGTGCCGCCGAAGCCGAACGAGGACACACCACAGGTGAGGTGGGCGGCGTGAGGGTCCATGTCCACGGCCGATACGGCCGGGGCGAGATTGAGGGCCGCGAAGTCGACGAGCGGATTGAGCGCGTCGAGATGCAACGTCGCCGGCAGCCGGCGCTGTTCGAGCGCGATCAGAGCCTTCATGACCCCGGCCACGCCCGACGCGGGCTCCAGATGCCCGATGTTCGACTTGACCGATCCGATCGGTAGCGGCTCGGCCCGTCCTTTCCCGAGAACCCGACCCAGAGCGGTCGCCTCGATCGGGTCACCCACACGCGTTCCCGTGCCATGTGCCTCGACGAAGGCGAGCTCGTCCGGGTGCAACCCCAATTCACCGTAGACCCGCTCCAACAGCGCGATCTGACCGTCGAGATTGGGAAGGGCTATCCCCGAGGTCCGCCCGTCGGAGTTGACGTCCGCAGCCAGGACTTCGGCCCGCGCCGTACCGGGGCGAACCACGTCGGCACGGCGCAGCACGAAGGCGACCCCGCCCTCGGAACGGACATACCCGTCGCCGGCCGCCGAGAAGGGCCGGCACAAGCCGGTCGGAGACAACATCGAAGCGCGCGAGAAGCCGACGAAGGAGGCGGGGGACAGCAGGATGTTGACCCCGGCGACGACCGCGGTGTCGACTCGACCGGAACGTAGATCGGACACGGCCTGAGCGAATGCGACCAGCGACGAGGAACACGCCGTGTCGACGGTGAAGCTCGGGCCGTGCCAATCGAACACGTAGGAAAGCCGGTTGGCGACGACGGACAGGGTGTTGCCCGTCATGAAATAGCTGTCGACCGACGCCGGATCGGCGGCGTGGAGGTTGCCGTAGTCCAGGCTGGAAGCCCCGACGTAGACGCCCACGTCCTGCCCGGTCAGATCCGACCACGGCAGCCGAGCATCCTCCAGCGCCTCGTAGACGACCTCGAGCAACAGACGCTGCTGCGGATCCATCTGCGCCGCCTCACGAGGCGAGATGCCGAACACGGTGGGATCGAACGCGAACGGATCGTCGAGATAACCGCCTGCGAAAGAATAGGAAAAACCCGCTTCCGTCGGCGAGGGATGGAGCGACCGGGCGATGTTCCAGCGGCCGCTCGGACGCGGTTGGACGGAGCAGCGTCCGTCTGCGAGAAGAGCTCTGAAAGCCTTTTCGTCGACGGCACCAGGAAGACGGCAGGCCGCACCGACCAGAAGAATCGAAAGCTGTTCTCCAGAGACGTTCAAAACGATGTCCTCATCGATGATTTCACTCGAGATCACTCGAGAGCGACCGTTGGAACAGCGCCGAAGACTCGTCTTCCGATTCGGTCCCGATCGACATTCTGCCGGCTCCACAGCTTACCCGACGTTATTCGTCCCACCCCGGTTCGTGAAGTGCCTCCGCCGGCACGTGGTTCTCGGTCGGGGTTCTCCCTGAAATGCCTACCGATCACCAGGGCACAGATCTATTCGAGTAATCGCTTCAACTCGTTTTCATATCGGAATGATTGCAGTCGCTCTCTTCTCAATGAGAGGGGGAGGCGCTCGTCTGTTTCGAGGATTCTTTCCGTAGCAGTTCGTGCGCCCGCCTCGATCGCATCTGTTCCGACGAAACCTCCCCGTAATTGGATGCGGTCGACCAGAAGGCGCAAGAACGCATCGACGAGATCAGGATCCGGTCGAGTGGGATTCGACCAGAAACTCCTCAACGTCCCATGATGGGTCATCCCTTCCACGTCATATACGGAGTTGCCCAGGGGGACAAGCGGAACACCCAGGGCGAGTGCCGTCAGACCGACCGTGGAATTGACCGAAACGACGCCTCGGGCCCGCCGGATGAGACTGTCGAGTGGCCCTCCGTCGACGAGGTCGATTCGGTCCGAGATCGCCGCCTCGCGTGCCCACCGCGCGATTCGGCGAGCCCAGAACGACAGGCCGTTGTCGAGCGGATGAACCTTGAACAGGAGCCGGCACTCGGGGGGGGCGTCGGCCGCGAAGGATCTCAACGTCGCGCGAACGATGGCGAAGAGATCCCCGAAGGGCGCGTGACGTCGGATCTGATAGTCGCCGGGCAGCTGCAGCGGAAAGAGGAAATAGGGTCGATCGCCGTCGAGGTAACGGGGCAGCACCCGGTCGCGATGCCGGCGGGTGAACGGCGTCCCGATCCACTTCAGGACCCAGCCGCCGTACTCGACCAACGGATGGACCGGCCCGTGGGTCCGGTAGTGGGGATGCAGGAAGGGTCCGAGGAACACGTTCGGCAGATGATAGGCGAAATCGTAGAGCGCATAGACGAGGAAGCTGCTTCGCCACAGTGGCGTGAACGCCACGGCCGGCAGTCCGCGCGCGCGTTCCACGATCACGGCAGGGTCACGCGGCATTCGCGAGTGCCCGGACATCCCGTCGGGTTCGAGTGTGAGCCAATCCGGTCTGATGTAACCGTGTTCCAGGACGTGGATGCGAACGTCGTTCGCCATCGCCACATCGACGGCCGCCGCATGCACCGGCCTTCCGTCGCCGAGCATCACCAGGTCGGTGACGCCGTGGCGCCGGATGGTCGCCCGGAGATGGGCCGGCCAGTCTTCCGGACGACCACGAAAGAAATCGGCCGGAGGCGGAGGCGAATGCCGTTCCGTGAGGTGGCGCCGTCCGAGGATGTTCCAGAACACCCTGTCTCCCGAACAGAAGTGAACGGCCCGGGCGACATGACCCTGATCGGTGATGCGATCCGCCAGACGGCGCAGAAAAGGCGAGGCCGGGCCTTGCAGAAACAACACCACACGTCGCTGCCGGGACGACGACCGGTGGGTTTCGGAGAACATGGACACGGCGTATCGGCCTTTCGTGTGAAATGGCGAAGACCCGTCGGACGTCGGACATTCACAGCAGGACGGCCTTCGATCGTGACCCGGGCAGGTCCGGACGGGCGAGGGCGGTCGGTGCGACATACCCGGTTTCGACAGGGGCACCCGTTCGAAGGCGGCCGCCGCGAGCGACCTGCGATTGAAATGCGACGGTCGATCGTTTACCACAAACGCGCGCCATGGGAACGCTCGGGCGAGACCTCGGTCGGGGCGAATCACCTCGGCTGCCTTCCGATGGGCGGGCGCCCTTCGACTGCTGCGGCGATTTCCGCCGCGCGGACAAACGATGGACGAGCATGGTCTGGAAAAAACGAAGCTCGCGGGCGCCCGTGGTCGACGAGGCCGGCCGGATGCCGGAAACCCCTCCGGGGGCGGTGGGCATCGGCGGTGCTCTCGGACGCCTGGTGCGCCGCGTTCTTCCACGTGGGAAAGAACGAGAGCGGTTCGCCGTTTCGGCCGAGGCGGCCGAGGACGCCCAACTCCGTGGCGATTTCGCCGCCGCCTACGAACTCTGGAAGAGGGTCTGGGCGGAATGGCCGACGCGCGTCGAAGGGATCCGTGGGCTGGTCGAATGCGCCCTCGAGCGTGACCATTCCGATCGGGCGGCCGAGGTCGTCGAATCCGCGCTCAAGGCCTTTCCCAACGTGCCGCGCATCATCGCGGCTGCCGCGAGGCTCGCCCAGCGGCAGTCCGACCTCCCCCGCTGCATCGAGCTCTGGCAACGGATCGTCCATCGGCGCGATGCGCCGGAGGTCTGGCACGTCATGTACGGGCAGGCTCTCCTCGTCTCCGGCCGCTACGACGAACTCCAGGCCCATCTCGACGTCTGGCAACCGCGATTGCCGAAAGCGAGTGGGCTTCTCGCCGTCCGCGCGATGTTGGAGGGCGCACGAGAAAATTGGGACGAGGCGGTCGCGGTGTGGCGTGATTTTCGCCGGCGGTTTCCGAACGATCCCGTCGGCTGGGAGCACTACGGCCGTGCGCTCCATGAGTTGGAATTCGCGCGGATGGAATCCGGGGCGCGTGGCGGGGAACTGAACGTGCTCGACATGCCGGTCTCGATCGAAGTGATCGACGACGAAGCCGCCCGCAGCCTGCTCCTGGGTTTCGAGAGCATCGGTTCGGATTGCGAGTTCGGCCTCGTTCAGCGGCGCTACGGTGCCGAACCGCTGAGCCTGCTGCGGTTCAATTCGGTCGACCTGGGTGGTCTGATCGCCGCCGTCGCCCATCGTTTCGACGACATGGGAGGGAACGAGACCACCGAACTGGTCAAACAGTCGAACGGGGAGTTCCTCATGCGCGATCGACGCTGGGGGCTCGTGATGCACACGTTCCTGTTCGAGGGTCAGGTCGAGCCCGACGTCCTGTCGGAAAAATTCCGAAAACGAGTGACGTTCCTGAGAGATCGTTTTCTCGCCGACGCCGCGGACGGGCGCAAGGTCCTGGTCTTCTACTCCCCCAGGCTCGAACCCGCGGACCTGTCGATCCTCCGGAGTGCTCTGGGAACGCTCGGGCCGGTCACCCTGCTGCACGTTCATCCGACGACCGGAACCGAGACCGACGCTCCCGTCGGTTCGGCCGTCGAAGTCGAACCCGATCTCTTCGTGGGTACGATTTCGACCTCCGGTCGCGCTCCGAGCGGAGCATGGGAGATCGCCTATGCCGATTGGATCTCCGTCTGTCGATCGGTCCGCACCCAACTCGACGCACGCGAGCCGGGTGTCGAACCGTGATGGTCCGAGGATGTCGCATCGAGCCGACGGTCGAGTGAAACAGCGCCGCATGGAACGACGACATGAGTGACCGCCCCTGCCTTCACTGGTTGCCGCCACGACCGGACGATTGGCGAACTCGGTTGAAGGCACTTTCCGAACGCGGAGCCTCGGCGGAAAGCTGGACCGAAGCGATCGGCCTCGCCAACCACGACCTCGACTTCACCGCCACGAATGCACTCGCCGGCGTGGTCGGCCGCGTCTTCACGGCGGAAGCGCTGCCGTTCGTGGAGAGCCGACCGGAACGCCTGGCGGTTCTGTCGTCGTCCACCACGAGCCATCTGTTGCCGGGTCTGGTGGTGGGCGCTCTGCGCCGCGGCATTCGCCTGACCGCGCAGGAGAACGACTACGGCCTCTATCGCGAATCGTTGACCGAGGACGGCGGATGGTTGGCGGACTTCCGCCCGACATCGGTCCTCTTCGCGCTCGACACACGCCATCTGGCGCGTGGCGCGACCGATTGCCGAACACGGGCGGATGCCGAGGCGCTGATCGACAGGACGCTGGTCGGTCTGCGGGCGCTCTGGGCGCGAGCCCGTGATCGTTTCGCCGCGAAGGTCCTCCAACAGACGCCGATCCCCTGTCTCCCGCGCCTCATGGGGTCGAACGAGCATCGCAACCCCGCGTCGGCGGCGGCACTCGTCGCACGAATGAACGTCCGCATTCGCGAAATCGCCGACGAAGACGGTGTCGATCTCGTCGCCCTCGACGACCGAGTCGCACGGGACGGTCTCTCGGCCTGGTACGACGTGGCCTTCTGGCTCAAGGCCAAGCAGGAGATCGCGTTGCCGGCGGCGCCGATGTTCGGCGACCTGGTGGCTCGGATCCTGGCGGCGCGACAGGGGCGCTCGGCCAAATGCCTGGTGCTCGACCTCGACAACACCCTGTGGGGGGGCGTGGTCGGTGACGAAGGACCGCTCGGCGTGGCGTTGGGGGAGGGCTCGGCGCTCGGCGAAGCCTTCCTGAGCGTACAGGCCTATGCCCGCGACCTGCGCCGACGCGGCGTGGTCCTGGCCGTGTGTTCCAAGAACGACGAAGAAATCGCCCGTTCGGTGTTTCGCGAGAATCCCGACATGGTGTTGAAGGAGAGCGACATCTCCTGCTTCGTCGCGAACTGGACCGACAAGGCGACCAATCTCCGAGAGATCGCCCGGCGTCTCAACCTCGGAATCGATTCGCTCGTGTTCCTGGACGACAACCCGTTCGAAAGAGGGTTGGTGCGTCGCGAACTGCCGATGGTCTTCGTGCCCGAACTACCCGCGGCGCCGGAGGGCTACGTCGCTGCGCTCGCCGATTCGGGATGCTTCGAAGCGACGACCCTGACCGAAGAAGATCTCGCGCGTGTCGAATACTACCGTGCCGACCGGCCGTCTCTCGACATTCCGATCGAAGCGACGGATCTCGAAGGACATCTCGCCGATCTGCAGATGGTGCTGACCTGGGGGCACATCGACGAGAAGACGCTGGCGCGCACGACACAGCTCATCAACAAGACCAATCAGTTCAATCTGACGACCCGGCGCCACGGCGAAGAAGAAGTGCGGGCGCTGGCCGTCGATCCGCATTCGCTGTGCCTGTGGTTTCGTCTGGCCGATCGCTACGGCGACCACGGTCTCATCGCCGTGGTGATCGCGCGGAAGAGCCCGTCGGAGGCCGAAGTCTTCGAAGTCGACACCTGGCTGATGAGTTGTCGGGTCCTCGGCCGTCGCGTCGAACAGGCCGTTCTCGAGGTTCTGGTCGCAGCCGTCCGCGCGAAGGGCGGGCGCGTGCTGCACGGCATCTACCGCCGGACGGCCAAGAACGATATGGTGCACGACCTCTATGGGCGTCTCGGCTTCGAAACCGTCGCCGAAGAACCGGGCGAGATCCGCAGCCGGCTCGGTCTTTCCGAATTCGATACGTTTTCTCCGCCCATAGTCGTTCGAGAGGTCGTGGGATGATTCCAGAAGAAACGATTCATGACGCACTCGCAGAGATCTTCGCCGATGTCTTCTTGCGAGATGACATTCCGATATCGAACGAACTCTCGGCGCGTGACGTGAAAGGCTGGGACAGCTTCAAGCAGATCGAGATCATCATGGCGACGGAAGAGCGGTTCGCCGTGAAGCTCACGTCTGCCGAGCTCGACGGACTACGCAATCTCGGCGACCTCGTGCGGATCGTGGCCGAGCGCGGACGCATCTGATGTCGCCCGTCGAGAACGCGCTCCTCGCGGAGATATCGTTCGACGAAGACGCCCGCGACGCGTTCGTCGCGCTGTCCCGCGATTGCAATCCGGTTCACGTCGACCCGATCGCCGCTCGACGCCTGACCACCGGAACGCCGATCGTCCACGGGATCCATCAGGTTCTCGCGGCTCTGGAAGCGCACTTCGCCGCCGGCCCGCGCGCCGCGGCACCGGTCGCCAAGTTGCGCGTCTCCTTCGAAAAGCCCCTGCCGGTCGGCACGACCGCCGGGGTGGTGCGAAGCAGAGCCGACGACCGCGGATTCGTGCTCGACGTGCGATCGGGTGTCGAGGTCACGGCCAGGATCGCGGCGGCATACGGAGCGTGCGGTTCCTCGTCCGACGCCGCGCCCGAAGGCCGGGTCTTCTCGCCGCCGACCCCCCTCGTGTGGAGCGAAGCCGAACTCGCGGAGCTCTCCGGAGAAATTCCGCTCTCCCGAGACCTCGAGGCCGTGAAAGCGGCCTATCCGGCGGCATCGGACGCGATCGGCACAACTCGTGTCGCCGGCCTGCTGGCTGCGACCTTCCTCGTCGGCATGGTCGCGCCGGGACTACATTCGCTGTTTCGAGGTCTGTCGCTGACGGCGACCGGTGACGCCGGACCCGATGCACGGCTCGCCTTCCGGACCGCTCTCTACGATCCGCGGTTCCGCCTTCTCCGCCTCGCCGTCGCGGGTGGGGGATGGACCGGGACCATCGACGCCCACCTTCGTCGCGAGCCGGTCGTTCAGCCGTCGATGGAGGCCGTGTCGCGTCTGGTGGACCGAGACGAATTCTCCGGCCTTCGCGCGCTGGTCGTCGGCGGGTCGCGCGGCCTCGGTGAAGTGATCGCCAAGATTCTGGCCTCCGGCGGCGCCGAGGTCACCATCACCCATGCCAAGGGTTCGGCCGATGCGGCGCGGGTGCGGTCCGAGATCGTCGCCCGGGGGGGGCATTGCGACGTCGCGCCGTTCGACCTGCGATCCGGTCCGGCGGGGCTCGACCACATCCTCACGACGTCCCGCCATCAGGTCTACTTCATGGCGACCCCCGCGATCGCTTCGGCCGATGCCGGACACGATCCGGTCGTCCTCGGTCGTTACCTCGAGAGCTACGTGGAGGGCTTCGCCTTCGTCGTCGAGCGCCTGGCGCAGACCGCCGAAAATCGTCTGGACGTCTTCTACCCCTCGACCGTGTACGTCGAGGACCCCCCTCGAGGCTTCGTCGACTACGCCATGGCGAAAGCCGCGGGCGAAGTCCTCTGCGCCGCACTTCGGAACGATCCGCGCTTCGGCAATGTGGTGATCGAGCGCCTCCCCCGATTGGCGAGCGATCAGACGGCGGGTCTGGTTTCCGAGAGCTTTCCGGATCCCGTCCCCCTGTTGTTGAACGCCGTGCGGAAGACCTCGATCGGGCGCCGCGGTCTCTGAGGCGCCGTCGTCGTCGAAGGACCGGAGTGTCGGAAGCAGAACTCGTACCGAGTTCACGAAGTTTCGACCTGTTCGAAACTTCGTGAACGAAGGCGAGCCCGAACGGACGTCGGCCGGTCGGGCCGTAACGCTCGTGGAATTCGGACGAGTCCGAATTTCATGAGCCCAGTATCAGAGAGGCGCCGCGGGGTCGGGCGAGAGCGGCTCTTCGTGATCGGTCGGCGCCGACGCGACCGCAGCGGTTCTTCGCGCGAAAACCGAAAACGACGGACCGAAGCGATGGTCGGGGTCGTCGTGGCCGACGCGCACGTCGTCGAACCCGAGTGCTCCGAGAAGCGCCAGGAGATCGTCGCGTTCCATCCAGCAGTGCATGTCACGCATGCCGCCACAGAACGACTTGCTGCGCCAGGCTCCCCGATAGCTGCGGTCGTAGAGACGGATATCGATCCCGTGGCGGTGGACCACGCGACCCGGTCCGACGAACGGCCAGCGCCGCGAGTCGCCGATCGGCATGGCCGCCTCGCTGACGTAGTGCGTCCAGAGGAAGACGGCATCGGTACAGGCCGCCACCAGTTCCACCAGACGGATCGGATCGGCCATGTGATAGAGCACCCCGGAGGCCACGACGAAGTCGTATCTCTGCCCCGGCCGTTCGAGCCACGCGGTGAAATCGCCGAGGTGGAACCGGGCGGTCGTGAGCCCGACCAGCTCTTTGACGACGAGGCAGCGCATGAACGAGAGCTTGTTCGCCTCCACCGCATCGATGGCCGCCGCACCCTGGCGTTCGAGCATGAGGGTGTGCGAGGCCTCGAGCGGACCGAGTTCGAGGATCCGGCGATCCTTCAGGGAGCCGAACTGGTCGATCGCCCATTGCAGTCGGGGGTCGGAATAGAGATGGACGTCCCCGGCGGTCAGGCCGAATTCGGGTGGCAGGGCGGTGTTCCACCCCGGGAGGGCGTCGATCGCGTTCTGCGCCGAGGGGGGAGCCGCGACATATTCGTCGAGGATTCCCTTTCGCGGGGCGTTCGCCCGGCGGGCGGCGAGACGACGTAGGAACCCCGTCGCGCGAGAAAACACGTCGGTCAGAACGGTCAGGGGGCGGGTCGGATCTGAAAACGGCTTCATCGTGCTTCGGGCAATCGTTCGACGCCGATCGGCGAAGGGGTCGAGGTCCCCTTGGAATACCATGGATTGAGCGCCGGATCCTCGTAGGTGTCGGTGCCGTGTCGCCGCCGGAGATTGGCCTGTTCGCGCCGGAAGCGCTCGATGTTCTGTGGCGTCTCGTCACTGCCTCGAGAGGCGGACTCGTGATGCACCAGCGTCGCGAAGGGTGTCCAGACGACCCGCAGGCCGGCGGCGACGGCCCTCAGACAGAAATCGACGTCGTTGTAGGCGATGGCGAACGCCTCTTCGTCGAGGAGGCCGATCCGGTCGATCGCGGCGCGCGAGACCAGTAGGCAGGCGCCGGTGACCACCGACATCGATTGGCGAACCCAGAGGCGCCCCATCGGGCCGGGGTGGTTCTCCTGCTGTCCGATGTACCAATGGCCGGCCAACCCGCCCAGCCCGGCTATCACGCCGGCGTGCTGGATGCGGCGATCCGGATAGAGGAGCTTCGCCCCGACGATCGCCGTGTCCGGCCAGTCGAAGCAGGACACCATCTCTTTCAGCCAATCGGCAGCGAGAACCTCGATGTCGTTGTTGAGCAGAAGCAGGAGCTCGCCTCGGGCGAGGCCGATCCCACGATTGATGGCCCGCGAGAAATTGAACGGCTCGGGGCGAATTTCGGTTCTGAAGGGTACGCGCCCGCCCCGGTGGGTGTCGTAGAGATCGAGGACCCGCCGGTCGGTCGTGCCGTTGTCGACGATGATGATCTCGAAATCGGGATAGTCGGTCTCTTCGACCAGACCATGGAGAAGCCGCGAGATCAGATCGTAGGCGTCGCGATTGGGGATGATCACCGAAACGAAAGGCCAATCGGTACGGCCGAGGTCGAAACGGACGCGATGCAGATCACCGTCGATCGCCCGATCCACCCGGACCGCCCGATCCTTCCGGGCGAAGGCTTCGGCGAGGGCCCGGCGGGCGTTGGTCGTCGCCTTCTCGAGATGGAGGGCGGAGAACGATGCACCGTCGCGCCGCCACAGATAGGCGGGATAGGGCAGGTGGAGGCATTGCCGCCGCGAGAGCCCGGCGGTGTAGCGCAGAACGAGGTCGTAGTCCTGCGAGCCGTCGAAGCCGGGCCTGAGGGCGCCGATTTCCGACAGACGATCCCGGCGATAGAGCGAGAGGTGGTTGAGGTAGTTCACACCCGCGAGGAGGACCGGATCGAAGGCCGGTTTCAGGAAGAGATCCAGCGCCTGCAGACGCGCATCGGTCACGACCTCGTCGGTGTAGAGATAGAGGCAGTCCGGGTTGGCTTCGAGTGTCCGGACGATCCGATCGAGCGCATGGGGAGCGAGTGCGTCGTCATGATCGAGAAAGCCGACCCACGGAGCGGTCGCGACCGCGATGCCGGCATTCGTCGCGGTCACGATGCCGCCGTTGATCGGGTTCCGGAGAATGACCAGGTCGCCGTCCCCCGCATGGGCGTCGAGCCACCCCCGGGTTGCCGGAGACTTCGAACCGTCGTCGCTCAGGATCAGTTCCCAGGTCCCGGGCCTCTGGCCGCGGACCGAAGCGACGAGTTCGTCGAGATAGCCGACCGGCGTGTCGTAGACCGGCACAACGAGAGACACGACCGGCTGTGCCGAGGGTGTCGGATCGGCCGCCTGAGCGGCCAGCCACAGAGCGTGTCGGTAAGATGCGCGGGCCGCCTTCCAGGGGCGTCTACGGCGACGGACCAAGCGGACGATCGGGTCCACGAGGCGGAGTATCATCCGGCGTAGATCGAAGGGCATCGATACCCCTTGCTGGCATCATCGAGCGGTCGGTTCGGTGGAGCACGCTTCACGATAGCCTGTGATCGGTTTGGTTTGCAAAATCAACCCTGGTTCGATAAAATGGATCACTTGAAGATAAAAACATCGACCCGAGTTTCGACTGGAACAGTATTCGCCACCGGGTTCTATCGAGTTGAACTGAATGATTCAAATCGACAGAGTCTTCAAGTTCTATCGGACGGAAGGTCACACGAAGATCGTTCTCGATCACGTGTCGGCGACTTTTCAAAGCGGCCGTTCTTACGGATTGCTCGGGGTCAATGGGGCCGGTAAGTCAACGACACTTCGGCTCTTGGCTGGAACCGAGCTCCCCAATTCGGGGCGTATTCGCAGGTCGGTCCGCGTCTCTTGGCCTCTGGGATTCGCCGGTGGCTTTCACCCGCTGATGTCGGGGCGCGAGAACGTCAAGTTCGTTGCGCGTGCCTATGGTGAGGATCCGCGCAGAGTACTCTACTTCGTCGAGGACTTTTCCGAACTCGGGGACTATATCGATGCACCGGTGAAGACCTATTCGTCCGGTATGATGGCACGATTGGCCTTCGGACTCTCGATGGCGATCGAATTCGATTGCTATCTCATCGATGAGATCACCGCCGTCGGCGATCTTCGTTTCCAGGCCCGATGCAAGGCCGCCTTCGACGAACGTCGCAAGAACGCCGACCTCATCATGGTGTCTCATTCGATGGACACAATTCGTGACTACTGTGACCATGGTATGGTTCTGGTGGACGGGCAGTTGTTGCAATTCCCGAACGTCGAACAGGCGATCGCGGCCTACAACCGATTGAACCGGTGAGGGGTGAGTGACCGGAAACATGGACTTCGACGATCGCCCCAATCCCGGATCCTATTCGGCGCTCGAGAAGGCTCGCCAGGTGTCGGTGGCCCTCTCCGAAGCCGCGCGGAAAGCTCGTTTCTCGACCCGCAGTCGCAAGACCCTCGTCTCCGGAGGGTTCCAGGCGCGGCGTGGCGCCGGTCTGATGTCGCTCTTCATCTGGGCGACCTTCGCGCTGATCGTCGTGATACCGGTGGTCTCGGCGTCGATCTATTATGGCCTCCTCGCATCGGACCAATATGTGGCCGAGGCACGGTTCACCATCATGGGTGGGGAGGTCCCCAGTCCGGATGCCATCGACAAGATGACCGGAATTCCGGCGATCGCGATCATCCAGGACACCCAGATCGTGACCAATTACATCCACAGCCGAGCTGCGTTGGAGAAGCTCGAATCGAGGATCGGGGTTCGTGCGCGTTATTCCCGTGACGACATCGACTTCGTGGCGCGCTTCGATCCGAGTAAGCCGATCGAGAAGTTCGTCAAGTATTGGGACGGCATGAGTTCGACCTCGATCGGCATGCCGTCCGGCATCGTCGAACTCAAGGTGCGTGCGTTCTCGGCGTCGGATGCCGTCGACATCACCAGAGCGATCCTGAAGATCTCGGAAGACCTCATCAACGAGTTGAACGATCGCATGAACGGGGATGCGGTCCATGCCGCCGAGCAGGAGCTCCGAAACGCCTCCAACCGGCTGGCGACAGCCCGATCGGCACTCGAAACGGCTCGAAACGAGGAGAGCATCCTCGATGCGACCAAATCGGGGGACAGCCTTTCGATGCTCGTCACGCAACTCAAGGCGGCTCTCCTGCAGATGCAGCAGGATTATGAAACGAGCCGCCGAACGGTCAGTCCGTCGGCGCCACAGATGCGCGCCTTCCAGGCCCGCATCGATGCGACGCAGACCCAGATTCGCGAACTCGAAAGCCGGATGACGGCATCGTCGCAGGACACGGCGAGCGGGCGAACCCTGTCACAGTCCCTGACACGCTTCAGTAGACTGGAGCTCGAGCGTCAGATCGCGGAGCGGCTCTACGCCAGTGCCGCCGGGGCACTCGAGATCGCGCGGATGATCGCGGAAAGAAAGATGATGTATCTGAACACGTTCGTAGAACCGGTCGCACCTCAGGAGGCGCGCTATCCCAAGCGGCTGCTCTATTCGGCCGTGACCCTCGCCGGGTCTCTCGCGCTCTGGGGGGCCCTGGTCGGTCTGGTCGTCGCAACACGCAACAACATGGCATGACGAGGATCGTGGCACGCGATGCTCTTCAACCGAGAACAAGACATCGGGATTCGTATTGCGGGGTATGTCGTACCGGACGGGTACGAGACGATACCGCGGTTGCGCGTCTCGAGCGATGGTGACGTCCTGCTCGAATTCGAGGCGAACGAGATCCGCGAGGTGATGGTCACCGAGAAGCGACATGTCTCCGGGCGATGTGGTTTCTTCGTCGACACGTCGATGATCCCCGATCTCGCCGCCCGCAGCGACATCGAGATCCACGATGTCGAGACCGGGCTCCTGATCTACCGTCGGCCGCGAGAGACCGATCAGCAGCGAAAGATCTTTCGCCTCGAGACCGATCTCTTTCCGCATTGGCGGCTCGACGATGCTCTGAAGCCGTATTTTCAGTATCACGTCAAAGGGGCCGAGAATTATGGTCGCGAGACGGTCACGCAGCTGTTCCAGCTCTATGGCGTCCATTCTGTCTATCTGAGCGGGCGTGTCCTCTATCGGAATTACGCGCATCTCATCGAAGAAGGCCACGAGGTCTTCACGATGCTGCAGGATCCCTATCACCAGTTGGCCGAGCGGCTGTTGGTGCTGGGAAAGCTCAAGGCGCTACGCAACCACCATATCGGGGCCCGTGATCTGTCCTATTTCGAGCCGACCATCGCCTTCGCCGAGAGCCTTTCGTATCGTGACGAGAAGGAGCTTCGTCGCAGCCTGCGTCAGATGCCGTCGGAAGTGGCGACGACGCTCGCCAACCCGCTGGTCCGGCAGTTGACGGCCACGACGCCGCACGAGATGCCGGCAGGAGGCGCGCTCGCGGCCGCTCTCGACCTGCTCTCCTGTTTCGCGGTGGTGGGGTTGCGAAGCGCCGGTCGGCACTATGTCGAGGGAGTCGCCGAGTTGCTGAACGTCGATCCCGACCTTCTACCCGAGCCGCCGAGGTTCGACGCCGTCGACCGATTGGCCGGCATGCTGAGGGAGACGAAAGCAGTCGACGTCCTGTTGGAAAAGGATCAAGAGATCTATCACCACGTGAGCGAATCTTTCCGCAGGCTCGACGTGGAATCGCGAGAGGCCGTCCGGTCGGGATCGGCCGCCTGACTTGCGCGAATGAAAGCGATGGCGATGCGAGAACATCCGACGACGATCGAAGGTGTGCGGGGTGAGGAAGCGCGTACCATCGACGTCACGCAGAGCCCGCCGTCCGAACTCCCGGTCTTGGCGCGACCGCTGGCGGCATTGCGTCGGGTGCTTCGCCGCGACGAGACCGGTTCGGTTCAGGGGGAGGAGCGCCGGCGCCCGATCACGCTGCCGAGCCCGCCCAGCTATCGTCTGACCTTCATCCTGTGTGTCGTCCTGCCGTCGTTCATCTCTCTGATCTATTTCACCTTTCTCGCCTCTGATCAGTTCGCCGCCGAGGCCCGGTTCGCCATCCGATCTGCACCTTTCGCGACAACTGTCGATTCCAATACTTCGGGCGCCCTCTCGTCGATGGGCAGCGGGGGGATCCCGTCCATCGCCGGTCAGGACGCTCACGTCGTCGCCAATTTCATACGGAGTCCGGCGATTTTCGCGGAGCTCGATCCGGCGGTCGATCCCAAGAAGATATTCACACGCCCGGAAGCCGATTTCTGGGCACGTCTGCCCATGGACGCCAGTCTCGAGACGCTGACGGACTATTGGCGCGAGATGGTCCACACCAACGTCGACGGACCGTCCGGTATCGTGACCGTGACGGTTCGGGCTTTTCGGCCCGACGATGCGCGAGACCTGATGGAGTCCATCGTCAAGGCGAGCGAAAAGCTCGTGAACACCATGTCGCAGCGTGCGCGCAACGACTCCATGAGCGCGGCAGAAGCGGAGGTTCGCCGCACCGAAGCCCTGGTTCGGGATGCGCTGGTGGAGTTGCAGGCCTATCGCGAGAAGGTCGGTTTCATCGACCCGGTGAAGGCAGCCGCTTCGTCCTCGCAGTTGCTGCTGCAGACGATGGCGGAGAAGATCAAGCTCGAGAGCGACTATTTCGTTTCGCTACGGGCGACAGGCAGCGATTCACCCACGGTCTTGCCGCTGAAGTCGCGTATCGAGGCCCTCGACCAGCAGATAGGGAAGCTGAAAACTCAACTGACCGGTACCGGAGGCCCCGATCCCAGCATCGCATCGACGATCGCGCGCTTCGAAGAACTGGAATTGAAGCGCGTGTTTTCGGAAAAGCTGTACGATTTCGCGACGCGAGCGATGGAACGTGCTCGGCAGAGAGCCGAGCGGCAGAATGTGTATCTGTCCGTCTTCGTGGCACCGATGTTGCCGGAAGAGGCGCGGTTCCCCCTGAGGTTGAGCATGAGCATCCTCATCCCGATCGGACTTCTCGTCCTCTGGGGTATCGGGGCCCTGACGGCTCTGACGATCGAAGATCACACCTACTGAAGGGGAGCATCGATGAATACGGCGTCGCCTTTCCTCGAGCCTCTCCGAGGGCGTGCCCTGCTCGAAGCGCAAGGACGAATTCTCGTGGCCCTGATGCTGCGGGACATCAGGACGCGCTTCTTCGGAAAAGCCTGGGGATTCGTCATCGCGATCGCCTGGCCGATTTCACACATCCTGATCCTGTTGGGTGTGTACGAACTTATCGGCCGGTCCGCCCCCTATGGAGAGAGTACGGCCCTCTGGTTCGCGACCGGTATCATCCCGTTCATGGCATTCTCCTATATGTCTCGCCTGATATCTCTCGGTGTATTGGTGAACAAGCCACTTCTTACTTATCCGGTTGTCTCGGTCATGGACATAATCTTGTCGCGTGCCATCGTGGAGGCCCTTTCCGCCTCGATGGTCGTGATCATCATGTGTTCGTTGTTCTGGGCCTTGGACATCGATTTCATGCCCACCTCGATCGTCGAGGCCGCAGAAGCACTGCTTGCTTCGATGTTGCTGGGTTTGGGCGTCGGAGTTGTTTCGGCGGTTGTGACGGGCATGATTCCGTATTGGGCGGTCGGGTACGGGCTTTTCATCATTTTCCTATGGATCACATCGGGAGTGGTATTCGTTCCGTCCGCTCTACCCGAACAACTCAGGACGATTGTTTCATACCACCCCGTTCTCCATTGCATAGAGTGGATGAGGTCGGCTTATTATGATGGATATGGCATGGCCGTGTTGAGTAAGACGTACGTCATCTGGTGGGGGTTGGGATCACTGTTCGTCGGCTTGATCATGGAGCGATTGCTTCGCGGAAAAGTACTACAGTAGTGATGGGCGGACGGTTCTGTCGCCGAGGCGGCAGCGAATGGGCTGATCTCGGCGCCGAAACATGCGCCAGTATCCGCTGTCGGTCGTTCCGGGTAGAGGTGGTCGATGTCCGGCCCCGGCGCGTACACCGTGCCGTGGCGACGGCGAGGTCTCTCCGAGACGCGATCGTGAACCGCTTCACAACGGAGACGTTCGGTTCGAGACCGTGACGGCGGCGGTGTGGTCCGGGAGGTTGAACCATGGGTCTGTCTCGAGGGCGTTTCCAACGGGTGCTGTTCGCTTTCGCGATCCTCGTCTCGGGCATCGTCACGGCGCAGGCCGAGAAGCGTGTCGCACTTCTCATCGGCAACGGGGCCTATGCTTCGGGCGCGCAATTGCTCAACCCGCGGAACGATGTCGAGGCTTTGCGCGGAGTTCTGAAGGCGGCCGGGTTCGACTCCATCGAGGCGCAGACGGATCTCGATCGCGGTTCGATGGTCAAGGCTCTGCGCAGCTTCGAAGAAAAGGTCCAGGGTTCCGACATCGCGGTGGTGTTCTATTCGGGCCACGGGATCGAATTCAACGGTCAGAACTTCCTGATTCCGGTCGATGCCAAGCTCGTGTCCGACCGGGACATCGAAGACGAAACGCTCTCGCTCGACCGGGTTCTGCGCGCGATCGATGGCGCAGCGAAGCTCAAGCTGGTTCTGCTCGATGCCTGTCGCGACAATCCCTTCGCCAACACCATGAAGCGCTCGCTGACCCGCGGCGGCGCGTCGAGGGGATTGGCGCGCGTCGATGCGGCAGAGGCCAACATGCTGATCGCCTATGCCGCCGCGCCGGGGCAGTTGGCGCTCGATGGCGACGGTCGAAACAGTCCGTTCACGTCGGCGCTGGTGAAGCATCTGTTGACCCCGGGGCTGGATATTCGATTGGCGCTCGGCAAGATTCGCGACGAGGTGGCGACCACCACGGGCCGACGGCAGATCCCCTTCCAGACGGGGTCGCTCGGTGGCGACATGATCCAACTCGCGCCGGCCACCCCCCCCCGCCAACCGGCCGGCCGCCGGCGGTCAGGTCGGTGCTCTCGACCCCGTTGCGATCCAGAGCCCGCCGGCGAGCGTGGACGAGAAGCGGCCGACGACGTCCAACGCGACCGCCGCCGCCTATGCCACGGGCCGGATCGACAAGTGCGAGGTGGCGGGTAAACGGGGCGAATTCGCCATCGCGCCGGTGGTTGCGGGCCAACTGACGCTCGTCTCGAATCTGCCGGCGCCGGGCTGGAACAACGGTGACACCCCCGAAGGGGTGAAGGACGGCTACGAGTATTGTCTGGCCGCGAACATCGCCTGGAGACTCGGGCTCGATCGGGTCAAGTTCGTCAATGTCGACTACGATATGCTGGTGGGG
>ERZ1645187.431-NODE-431-length-41064-cov-17.403253_pt1 | contig 41064 bp, 33 predicted proteins | sample MGYA00575352_ERZ1645187 | MGnify/ENA primary metagenome ERZ1645187 (study PRJEB40837, sample SAMN11349314) | freshwater sediment metagenome | isolation source: river sediment | host: Sediment | place: India: Wazaribad , New Delhi | collected 2017-02-21 ... | reverse complement strand
ACAGGCCCAAGCTTACGATGGCCGCCAATCTGTCCAGTCGGACGGGACCACCTCAGTCCGTGAGGCTCAGTCCCAGACGAAAAGGAATGGCGAACAGTGAGCGGCCTCGTTCCAAATGGCCATCAAAAACCAGACCACATAGGCAACTATGATAGCAATCGTCAGAGGTATTCCGCCGGATCGCTTTCGCCCCTGATTAGTACTCAGCCAGCCGATTACCAGAAATGCCAAGACTACAGACTTAATCGTTGTGAAGTAAAAAATCATTCTTGAAAATGGAATATAATTCGAAAACAAAACAATAGGCCCCAGTAGAGCACCAACCAAATATAGATTATAATAAATGGCGAATCCCTGCTTTTCATAATTCTTTTTCAACATTTGTGAGGAGTAAATAATAAATAAATCAACTATAAGCGCAAAGAACATTCCGGGGCTATAAGACACGCCCTCTTTTTTGAAAAAGAGATCGTCTTGTGTGTTGGAGTAAGGATCATAGTCCGCACTCGAAGCCAACCAAGGCAGAAACTCAAAAAGTCTATCTTTGAGTACAGGGGCAGAAACAAACGCAAACAGTAATAATGTGGCTTGCAGCCATCTGTTCGGCAACCAATCGTGGCGCAAAATGAAGTACAAAGGCATAAGTATGATAGCGGATTTATGAATCAGCGTAGCCAAAACAATAAGTATTACATACGTAAAGGGTCGTCGCTCGTGAAGCGCGGGCAAGGCAGCCAGAAATATGGTCGCGGCCAGAGCATGACGGACAATGTTCAGAGATTCGAAGAGCAGAAGTGTTGTAAAAAAGAAGAAAATATACCAAGAAGCGATATTGCGATTCCGCTCCAACCAAGTTGCCATAAACAACATCTGTAGAGTGCACGTGGCTACGAATAGTGCCGCAGGTGGAAAATCAAAAAAATGAAGAATTCGTATTAACCAATAGAAGCCTAGCTCGTAAGTAGTTTCAAATAATTGCACTGATTCGGTATTTGTTTCGTAGTAGAATACGTAGCCCAAATAGTCACCGCCGACATCGTAACGCAACCCCATCAATAGACCGTACAAAATGACTGAAGCAACCATTGGCAGGATCGCGGGATCCCCACTATGGGCGATCTGCCGTCCTTCATTTGTAGTTTGGTTTTTAGCGCGCCAAATGACGACCAGGGTCGACATCAACATAAGATAGACGATGTATGCCTTGACCATGAGCGGCCTCCGGGCTGCGTTAGTTGGAGGCCTTGGTTCGACCGATCGACGACATCCACATTGCAGCAACCACAAATAGGAACTTCAATCGCTTTGAACGCAGAACCGGAATCAAGAGTGTAAGGAACCGAAGACGGTCAGCAACCTGCGCCCTACCCTGGCGATCGAGTTTTTTCCAGTAATAATAGATGCCACCTACGCCCAACGCACTGTAATCAGCCAAAACACTTGCACCACTACATTTTTTTTCGTGTAGCAATCGAAACGATTCCAAATCTTCAACAACACGCATCATGTCGAGAGCGTGTTTCAGATAGTTACCGGATTTCATTATTGATCCCTCACGAATATTGTATACATAACAATCTTGCGCCACGCGCATGACCCGTTCGGCATCGACCAACGCGACAGGCGTGAAAAGCGCATCTTCGTGATAGATGCCACTCAAGAATTTCAAGCCTCTGCGCTTATAATAGTCAGTAGAAAATATATAATATTGAACTGGATTTTGTACTATTGATATTGAAAGATATTCAATTCCACTATATATCTTTCCATTGATGGCGCTGTTTGCTACCGTACTGCGTTTTCCATTCGACATTACGTAATCAATATTGAGTATATCGACCTTTGGTTGCGAGTATATTGCCTGCAGAACACGGGAGACCCCCATATCCGCCAACCAATCATCGCTATCGACAAACCAAAGATAATCGCCCCGAATGGCCGCTGCGCCCGCATTGCGAGCCGCCCCCAGTCCCTGATTTTCCTGTCGTATGAAGCGGACATCCATGCGGCCGAGGCAAACCCGCTCGGCGATTTCAATGCTGCCGTCGGGTGAGCCGTCGTCGACCACGATCAGCTCACATGAGCCGGCAAATCCCGGGTCTTCTATGATACTGCGCAGGCAGCGCTCGATCCAAGGCTCGACCTTGTAGACGGGTAGAACGATACTGAGCATAATCATTTTGAATCTGCCCTTGGCTTCGTGTCAGACGAAGACTTGTTCGGCGAGCCATGGGTCAACAAAAAATAGCGACGGTAAATGTAACGGTTCAATCGTAGCGCATAATTTGCCCATTTAAATCCACGGGTCTGCTCATTGGGAACCAGGGTTCGAGTCATTCCTTCGGCGCCCCCCGCCATGGCCAGCACTCGTTCCGCCAGAGTGACGATGTTGTGATCCTTCAAGATCCGCTGCCGCGCGACACGAAGCGCACCGAGGCGTCGGCCATATTCCGATTGAGTGTCGTTCAGCAGACGATCGATAGTCGTCAAGGACCCCTCGACGTCATCCATGTCGAGACGCACGAAGGACTCCTCAGGAATGTAGCGACTCAAGTTCGGGCATCCCGCATAAACCGGAACGGCCCATCCGAGAAGAGGGTCCGCCAGTTTCTCTGTCCACAAGTCGGGAACTGCGCAGTTTTCGATACAAAGATGAAATCGGTATGGCAATAACGCATCATCTTTATATGGTATGTATCGTTCACCTCGACCAAAGACATCCACCCTCTGGCCAAATCTTTCTTGTAATTTTTCTAAAAATCGCCGCCGCTTGAGATGATTTGGCATGTACGCCAAATTTGACATAATAACCGACATGTCCTTTGACTTTACGGGAGGCGCCATGTCCCGCAAATGTTCCAGTGACCACTTGAATTCTCGATTCGAGGAATCATAACCAAAATGCCAATTGTTGAAGTACTGATCCGGCTTGTTCGTCCCGCGACGTCTGGCATAGGGGTGCGCACAAAAACTGATGTCAAACTGATCGAGAAATTCTCTTGTGTACCGCATCGCATCCGGTGGCTCACCCGCAACGAATATCAAGCCTTCATTCTTGACACGGATCATTCGAGTTGCAGGCACCCCATCGAACACGATTACGAGATCCCACTCGCGGTCTTCTTCGCTGTTTTCAAAAAATAGAATATTCGAATTCAACTCCGCTGTAGAATAGTGCTGAGAAAATAATGGAAATTCATACCGAGTAACAATGTTTACGTATTGCATGACGAAACCCATCCTTCAGAGACCAGAGCCGTATCGTGCCAATAAATCACGGCATGCTCTCAGGCGCGGGTGGCGCAGCTGAACATTACAGTTCGCGAGAACCGAAGACCAGAAGGTCAACTTACTGTCATTGGCATCAATCCGTTGATAGCGCGCCATGGTGCGCAGCACCTGCTCGGCGGAAAACCCCTGCGTAGTGATCATCTTTACGCCGCGCGCCTCCATGACCTCAGCAACTTCGGGTTCGTTCAGAAGGGCCTCGTCGTTGGTCATGACATGTGAGCCAGCGGGCGCCGTCGCCAACCGCTGGATCACGTGCGCCTTTGCCGCGGCTCGGTCGCTGAAAAAATCTCCCGTACGCAGATGCACGAGACAGATTTGGAGATCGGCGGGTTCGATGGCGAGTTCGCCTGCGAGCACTCGTAAATGGCGCCGGATCACATCCTCAGGAAAAGAACCGTAGTCTTCGGCAATCTGGAAGTATCCATCCAGGTAGATGCTCCTTCCGAGCCGCCATGGTGCCTCCGATCTCCCGACGAGGCGGGTCATCACCTTAGGTATCCGGAGGGACGAAATCAGTTTCTGCCATGCGGAGGGAGCGGCGCTTCTGGCGATCTCCGTGCTGCGCGAAAAGGCATGGCGGTAACGATGGTCATGAAGTTCCCGTAGAACCAAACCGTGCTGCTCGGCGAACAACCGCCCGAACAGCACCTGAAACAACTGGTTACCCAGCCCCCCATGAGTCCGAAGGATGGCATACTTGGCCGACTTCAGCATCGCTCGCTTCTTTTTCAAGGAGTTAGGATCAAGGCTCACAAGAAAGGGCTTGGTGTGAGGTCGCCGGACACCCTGAACCCTGACGACGGCGCAGCGCACCCGGCTATCGGGGACCGGCATCCTCTCCGACCTCGCCTACGGAGTGACCCAGGGGGGGGGCGGGTTGGCGACGGCCCATCAAATCACCCGTAGTCTGCACCATGGCCGCAAGGTATGCATCGGCGATGACCCCCCATTGGTACCTGAGGCGCAAGTCCTCCATCGCCGAAGGAGCGATGTCCAGATCGTCTTCGACGATCAACAAGGATCGGAGTGCCTCTGCGTCGCCATAGTAAGAACCATGGCCATCAAGAGTGCACCGGTTGAACGGGCAATCGAAAGCCAGCAACCGCGCCGTATGAAACAGAGCCTCCACCAATGACGGATTGGTCCCGCCCACACTGTGGCCGTGAACATAGCCACAAGCACCGACGCGCAAGGCCGACAGAATCGCCAAGTCGTAGATTGGGTCGAGCAAATGAAGATTTGGCCGCGATGAGAAACGCTTTCGGAGGTCTCTACCGTAGGCACTCGCATTCCAGTTGCCGACAAACACCAGCCGACTCGATGGCTGAGCACCGAATGCCTGGAGGATCATCTCGCAATTGTTTTCAGGCTCAATTCGCGCAATGGACAGGTAGTAGGGCGACCCCACCGAGATCGGTGATACGCCCGGCGATACCAGGGTATGATCGCCGCCATAGGCGATCAACATCGGCTCGAGGCCAGTATGGGCGGCCTGGGCCAAGGGCACCAGAGCAGCATTGTCGATAATGATGCGGTGCGAAAACCGCACGGCAAAGTCCTCCAACAGACGAAGCACGCGCTTGGCGATCGGACCGAACTTGTCGCGCCGCCATTCCATGCCGTCGATGTTGGTCACGATGGCCATTCGCGGGCGCAACAACCGAATCAGCGGCAGCGCCCATGCCCCCGAGTATCCAAGGACCAACATCAGGTCGACACGCGCCACCAGCGAGGCATGAAGCATCGCGAGCGCGTCGTGGAGCATGCTGATCGGTCCGTTGGCCCGTAGTGGGACGAACACGCGCCGATGCCCGGCAAAGGATGTATCCGGCCGTGGGAACTCCTCGGGATAGGCGCTGCGTTGGCAGTAGATGATGAAACGCGCCATCTCCGGCGAAATGCGCCGCGCGAGTTGTTCGGCCAGCGTTTCGAATCCGCCATAACGACCCGGCACGCCGACTGTGCCCACCAGGCCGATCCGCAACCGGCCCTTCTTCTCCTTTTTCGACTCACTCACTTCGGCCGTCCCTCCGACACGCCATCCAACACCTCGGATACGTGATCCTGGAACGCTGGAAATGTAAAATTTTTACGTCGTTCCCGAGCAGCAGCTCGCAGCCACCGGAGGCGAGGCGCGTCGTCCAACAGGGCCGAGATCTCGGCAGCGATGCCGTCCGGATCGCGGGAGGGGACATCGAATGCCCAGGCGTCGCCCAGTATCTCTGGCGCCACGGCCATCCCGGCCGTTGCGACCGGAACACCACAGGCCAACGATTCCACCATCACCAACGAAAAGGTTTCCGTCCACAGGGCCGGGTCCGTGCACTGGAGTAGCAACGTGGCGCCTGCGAACATCTGCGACGGATCGGAAAGCCCACGGCGAATCTCCACGTTCGCCGCCTCGGCGTTCTCCACCCATCGATGGGCAGCCTGGGGAATGTTGGGCACACAGGCGACCGTGCGGACACGGCCTGGAGGCAATCGACGAGCCACGTCGACGAACAATGGAAATCCTTTCAAGGCCGATATCGCACCGACGAACAAAACGACCGGCGGTTCGAGCGGTTCGGAATCACTGCCGCCGTCCACACAATTGGGCAGGACATGGGCCTCCACACCGAGTCGTTCTCGGTGCAGATCAGACACGCACAGAACCCGTGCACGGCGCTCATTCGCCCACCGCAACAGCCAATGAAACAAACGGGGAAACTCGATCTCGTGGACGTGCAACACGACCCTTCGCGGCGCGAAGAGCAGCATCGGCAATACCGCGGGAATGGCATGAACGGTATTCGCCCAAACGATGTCCCCGCCGTATGCGGCTCTCAGCATGCGTGGGATCAGCGCAACGATCCAAAAGGGATACAGTATCTTGCGGATAGGAACGCGGTTGATGCCCAGGAACCGGTGAACACTCTTCAATTGAGATACGAAACCGTCTGTGCCAAAACCGAGGCGCACGTCCACGGGCACGCCCAGGCCCCGCAGAGCCCGCACCAACACGACGAAAACGCGTTGCGATCCGGCCCATGCATCGAAAGGGTGCAACAAGATGACGCGTCGCATGCGCACCGAATCGCCCATGAACTCCCCTCTGCCGGATCCGCCGCCATGGCAGTGCGTGCCAATTCCAATGCCTGGAACTATAGCAACTGGTGCGAGCCAACACCACGGATTTTGAACCACATGGCCATCGCGATGGAGAATATGCCGTTCGCGTCGAGCCGCCGGCCAGATGTCTTCGACCGATTCGGCGTCTTGACCCACCGCCGCTCGAGTTGGCCTTCCTCTCTCGCCATCGCTCTTCTCGAATGATGGAAGAAACGAAATCCATCTCGGTGGATCGACCCGATCATTCGACCCGGCGATGACATATTTCTTCTTACTGTTCGTCGTAGCCTGCTGCGAATTCGCTCACCGATGAGAATACGGCACGGTTACGCCACTCCAGGGATTCCACGCAATGAATCGTCTGAAAGTCCTACTGTTGGCCTATGCGGTCTCGCCCGAGCGCGGCTCCGAGTTCGCAGTGGCTTGGAACCACATCGAATGGATGTCGCAGCACTGCGATCTCACCGTACTGTACGGTTGCGCAGGAGCACATATGGGGGACTTCGACGAACTGGACGAGGCCATCGGACACCAGAAGCTGCCGAACGTACGATTCGTGCAGGTTCGACCGCCCCTGGTCGCGCGCCTCTTGAATGCCGCCAATCGCCGCGGTTGGTTCGTCTACTCCTTCTACCTGGCCTACAACGTGTGGCATCGGGAGGCAGGTCGTATGGCTCGCCGGATCACTCGGGAGCAGGCCCATGATCTCATCCACTACCTGGGCCCGATCGGGTACCGCGAACCGGGCGTGCTGTGGAAAATGGACTTGCCCTACGTGTGGGGGCCGATCGGGGGTGCGACGCATCTGCCATGGTCCTTGGCTCCGGCGCTACCCTTCCGCAGCCGTCTCATGCTGACCTTGCGCGCACTGGTGAATTGGTTTCAGCTCCGCTTCAGCTTGCGCGTTCGACGTGCCCTGTCGCGCGCCGACGTACTCCTGACGGCCACCACCGAGAACCGAGACATCTTTCGTCGCGTGCTGGGAGCCGAGAGCGAATATCTTCCCGAGAACGGAATCGTCGGGAAAGTGTCCCTGAACACCGACAAATTCGAGAACCTCACTCACATCAGACTGGTGTGGATCGGTTCCGTGAATGCTCGCAAGTCGCTCAAGATTTTGGTCGATGCCATGCGGTCCATGCGGCATGCCGAGGCTTTCGACGTGCATGTGGTGGGCGATGGCCCCCTGCGCGCCGGGCTGCAGGAAGCCGTGACTTCGGCGGGGCTCGCGTCACGTTTCGTCTGGCATGGCCAAGTACCGCGCAACTCGGTGAAACAATTGCTGAATGACGGGCATCTGCACGTGATCACCAGCGTCAGCGAGGGAAACCCGACCACGATCTGGGAAGCGATGGCTTGTGGCGTTCCGACACTCACCATCGACCACTGCGGTATGCACGATACCATTTCCGATGCGGCCGGCCTGAAAGTACCCGTGGCGAAATACGAGACCGTGGTGGCCGACTTTGCACGCCATCTCGATGCGCTGGCGGATAATCCGGAGAGACTTCGACAAATGGCTCAGCAGGTTCTCGCCGACGCCGAACGGTTCCACTGGAAGCATCGGACGGCCTTTTGGCTCGAGCGCTACACTGAGGCGATCAGACGATACCGAACTCGCGATGTTGGTTCGAGAGAAACGAAGGGACCGACGCAGTGACGCGACAATTTCTGATGTTGGCGACCCTTCGTGGCACCAAACTCGGTGTTGCGGTGGTCTCCTTGCTTCTTTATGGCCGGCTCTTCGGCATCGGCGTGCTGATGGACTCTTGGGTGTTCGCTTCCGGTGTCGTGGCCGCCACCGGCATGTTTCTCTGGGGACCGGTCAACGAGATCGCACGGTCTCATTTCTTACGACATGCCGCGAGCGATGGATATCGCACAGCCACGGCGGGGGCGACGAGACTGCTGCGCTTCACCGCTTTGGGCAGCGCACTCGTGGCGGTGTCGATGTGGCTCACGGGGCCCTGGATCCTGCGTGCGCTCTACGGCGGCACCGACCCCGCGAGTGAAATCCTGGTCCTGCGGGTCTTCACTTTGATGCTGCCGTCGCTGGTGCTCGGTCAGATCCTGTCACTCGGCGTTGCCTATCTGAACTGTTGTGAGGTGATCTATTCACCCGAATTGATCGGGGTCTCCGCTGCACTGGCCAGTCTGGCCTGCGTCTTCTGGCTCGCGCCGACGCTCGGCGTCTACTCTCTGGTGGTTGCGCACTATCTGGGTCTGGCCCTGTCGTCGGGGAGCGTACTCTTCATGCTGTCGCGACGACGCTTCCTGAATGCATCGTGGCGACCGCTGATCGATCCGACAGTGACGGACTACCTGGGCTCTTCGGCACCGCTGTTCTTTTCTTACGGCGCCGGTCAGGCCAATGGATTGCTGGAGAAGGCGCTGGCTTCTTCGATTGGCGTGGGGGCGCTGGCCAGCGTCAACTACGCAGCGCAGATCAAGTCGACGCTGCAGGCGGTGATTACGAGCGTGCTGTTCTCGCTGGCTGTTCCGCGTCTCACACAGGCCGCAACGAGAAAGGAAGGCTGGCCGGTATTCGCCACTGCCTGGCGCGATGTCCAACGCGTCGTCATGGTCTTTCTGCTGGCTGTTCTGCCTCCGTTGTGGGGCGGAGCGAACCTGATCGCGGACGTCTTGTTCGGCTCAGCCAAAGTAGGGGCTGATCAGCTGGATCTGGTCGCCGATCTGATACGTTTATATTTGATGGCACTCATCGCGGTGGCCCTGTATCTGGTCCATGGTTCGGCATTGCTGGCCCAGCGTAAGGCGCGGAGTTATGCAATATGGGGCGTGGCCGGCCAATTGCTGTCTGCACTGATCTGTGTAGCGCTGTTTCGGCCGTTGGGGCCGAGAGTGTTTCCGTTGGCGCTTCTGGCATCTCATGGCGTGGTGGCCGTTGCCATGGCGCGAGCGGTCGGGCCGTCGCGGCGCCTGTGGGTGGAGCTCATCGCTTGGCTGAGTGTGATCGCCCTTGCCTGCCTGTTGGTGAGTAGTCTTGCGTGCTGGATACAGACGAATTGTTCGTATGCGCGATGATTGGGGCAGGTCGACGAATATTCGTGTCCATGGTTGGACAGCGGCATTGCTGCCTGCTGTCGGTTCGGTGGACACCACCTCAAGCTGATTCGGCCATGCGCTCGAACTCAGCCGACGACGACGCGGTCGCGACCCATGCGCTCGGGTGGCGCCGAATGGTCCGCAGTTTGGGCACACCGAGACATGGCGCGGAACGCTCCGCGCCATGTCATGGACGAGTGGGTCTTCCGAAGCGTCGGGGACCTCGGTCTCGACGCCCTCGGTCGCTCAGCTCTTGGGCTTCAGGTTCTCCGGGTCGTAGAGCGGCTTGTAACCGACCGCGACCACTTCGACCGGATAGGTCTCGGTGAAGTACTCGACCTCGAGCTTTCGACCGACTTGGCAGTCGTCCCAGGGCAGATAGGCCAAAGCGATGTTCTTGCCGATCGTCGGGCCGTAGGCGATCGAGGTCGTGTAGGAGCGACGCCCGAGCTCATCGACCAACACGTTCCCGGTCGACGGATCGACGACGGGAAGATTGCCGAGCGGATAACGTTTCACACCCTTGGAATCGGTGTTCTCGGTCATGACCAGCGTGCAGAGCATCGCCGGCTGGTGATCGCGCGCCTTGTATTCGAGGTGCTTGGCCTTGCCGCGGAAATCGGCCTCCTTCACCTTCGGCCGGGCGAGATCGCACTCGAGCAGATTGTACTGCGTGAGGAGATCGGCGTTCTGCAGGCGCAGGCTCTTTTCCATGCGGCGCGTGTTGGCATAGGTCTCGACACCCACCGCCATGGCGCCCGTCGAGCGCAGCGCATCCCAGACGGCGAGGCCGTCTTCGTATTTCATGTGGAGTTCCCAGCCCTGCTCGCCGACATAGGAGATGCGGAAGGCGGTGACGGTCTTGCCGGCGATCTCGATCGGCTTGATGGCGGCGAAGGGGAAGTTCGCGACGTCGAGGCCGGCGGGATCGGCGACCACCTTCTTCAAGGTCTCGCGGGCGTTCGGCCCCCAGATGCCGATGGTGACGAACTTCTCCGAAACGTCGGTGATGGTGACGTCGAGCCCGCGATCTTCGGCGACGCGGCGCATGTAGTGGAAGTCGCGCGGACCCGCGTCGGCACCGTTGATCAGACGGCAGCGATCGGCCATGCGGATCACCGTGAAGTCGGCCCGCACCATGCCCTCGTCGTCGAGGAAGTGGGTGTAGATGCCCTTGCCGATGTTGGCGTCGCCACCGATCTTCGCGGCGCAGAGCCATTCGAGCAGCGCGACGTGGTCCGGTCCCTCGATGTCCGTCATGTGGAAATGCGAGAGATTGATGATGCCGCAGTCCTCGCTCAGGGCGAGGTGCTCGGCATTGGAGACGCGCCAGAAATGGCGATTGTCCCATTCGTTCTCGCGCACGGGCACGCGGTCGCCGTACTTCTCCAGAAGGTGCTCGTTGGCGGCGTAGCCGTGGGCGCGCTCCCAGCCGCCGAGCTCCATGAAGTAGCCGCCGAGCTCCTTTTCGCGCTCGTAGAACGGCGAACGCTTGACGTTTCGGCCGGACGCGTAAGGCTCGCGCGGATGGACGGCGGGGAAATAGATCTTCTGCGCGGCTTCGAAGCAGCGCCCCTCGATGAAGTCTTCCGTCAGCTGGTGCGGATAGAAGCGAGAGTAATCGATGCTGTTGTGATCGATCTCCGTCCGCCCATCGGTCATCCAATCGGCGATCAGCTTGCCGTAGCCCGGCGCATCCTTGACCCAGATGGCGACACAGTACCAGAGCCCGCGCACCTTCTGGCTTTCGCCGCAGGACGGGCCGCCGGCGGCGGAGACCTGCAACAACCCGTTGAAGGAATGCCCTTCGTTGTAGCCGAGTTCGCCGAGGATCGGCGTCAGTTCCATGGCCCGCTCGAGCGGCTCCATGATCTGCTCCATCTCGAGATCACGCTGCGAGGGCGACAGACGCGCCTCGTGCTTCTCGAGGATGTCGCGGGGATGGCAGAGACGAGGATTCTCGGTCTCGTAATAGCCCCACTCGATCTGACCGCCCTCGGTCGTCGCCGGATCGCCGGTGTCGCGCATATAGGCGGAATTGCCCTGGTCGCGCAGCAGCGGCCAGCCGATCTCCTTGCCGGTTCCGGCGAATTCGCGGTAGGGACCGAAGAAGGTGAGCGGGTGGTCGACCGGCATCACCGGCAGATCCTCGCCGACCATCTCGGCGATGAGGCGACCCCAGAGGCCGGCACAGACGATCACGTGATCGGCCATGATCGTGCCGCGATGGGTGACGACGCCCTTGATGTGACCGCCCTCGACGATCAGGGACTGCGCCGGCGTGTTGGCGAAGACCTTCAGCTTGCCGGTCCGCTCGGCGGCATCGACGAGCTTGCCCGCGACGGTCTGCGACCGGGGCACGACGAGACCGGCGTCGGGGTCGTAGAGGCCGCCCTGCACCTGATCTTCCTCGACGAGGGGAAAGCGCGCCTTGATCTCGGCGGGGTCGACGAGGTGGGCATTGGTGCCGAACGCCCGGCCCGAGGTGACCTTGCGCTTGATCTCCTCCATCCACGCGTCGTCGCCGGTCCGAGCGACCTCGAGGCCGCCGATCCGAGCGTAATGGCCCATCTTTTCATAGAAATCGACCGAATACTGCGTCGTCCACACCGACAGGAGGTCGTGGCTCGTCATGTAACAGAAGTCGGAGGCGTGCGCCGTCGAACCGATGTCGGTGGGGATGCCCGACTTGTCGATGCCGACGATGTCGTCCCATCCCCGCTCGATCAGGTGATGGGCGATGGAAGCGCCGACGATACCGCCGAGGCCGACGATCACGACCTTGGCCTTCTCGGGGAATTTCGACATCGGTTCCTTCCTTTCCATGCAGAAGAGCGGGCTTCGAGCCTTTCGATCGGCTCGTGGGCCCGAACGGGAATCCGTTCGGGCCAAGCGGGGCGAAGCGACGATCGGCGTCGGATCCTTCGGCGATCGTGCTCAGAATGTCGGTGGTTGCTCGCCGACCGAGCGGTAGGCGGCGACGACGGCGTTGGCCATCAACATGGCGATGGTCATCGGTCCCACACCACCCGGCACCGGCGTGATGGCGCCGGCGACCTGCTCCACCTCGTCGAAGGCGACGTCGCCGACCAATCGCGTCTTCGCGCCCGAGGAGTCGGAGGCGTCCACGCGATTGATGCCGACGTCGATCACCGTGGCGCCGGGCTTGACCCAATCCGCCTTCACCATCCGAGGACGGCCGACCGCGGCGACGAGGATGTCGGCGTTTCGGCAGATCGCGGGGAGGTCGGCGCTGCGCGAATGCGCGGTCGTCACCGTGGCGTTGGCGGCCAGGAGCAGCTGCGCCATCGGCTTGCCGAACAGGTTGGAGCGGCCGATCACCACGGCGTTCAGCCCGGAGAGATCCGCGCCGCGCGCGCGTCGCACCAGGATCATCGCGCCGGCGGGGGTACAGGAGATCAACCCGGTGGCGAAATCACCCGTCGCCAACTTGCCGGCGTTGACGACGTGGAGCCCGTCCACGTCCTTCTCCGGCGAGATGGATTGAATGATCGCCTCGGCATCCAGGTGTTTGGGGAGCGGAAGTTGCACCAGAATGCCGTGAATGGACGGGTCGTCGTTGAGAATGCTCACGAGCACGGCGAGTTCCGCCTGGCTCGTGTCCGCCGGAAGCATGCGCAACACGGACTCGAAACCACACGCCTTCGCCATCTTGCTCTTGGCCGACACGTAAGTGTGGCTGGCCGGATCGTCCCCGACGATGATCACCGCGAGGCCGACGGTGATGCCCGTCCGCTGCTGCAGCGCCGCGGTCGCCGTCTTCACCGTCTCGATGACGCTCGTCGATGCCGCCCGACCGTCGATGATCTGAGCCATTCGCCTCACCCCATCCGCTCGGAGGCGTAGGAATCGGGGCTGGGCGGGAAGACCACCGTCCGATTGCCGTTGATCAGGGTCCGGTGGTGAATGTGCGCGTGAATGGCACGCGCCAGCACCTGGCTCTCGACGTCGCGGCCGATCGACACGTAGTCGTTCGCCGATTGCGCGTGCGTGACGCGGGCGACGTCCTGCTCGATGATCGGGCCTTCGTCGAGATCGGCGGTGACGTAGTGCGCGGTCGCACCGATCAGCTTCACGCCGCGTTCGAAGGCCTGCTTGTAGGGATTGGCGCCCTTGAACGAAGGCAGGAAGGAATGGTGGATGTTGATGATCCGCCCCGACATCTTGCGGCAGAGCTCGTCGGAGAGAACCTGCATGTAGCGCGCGAGAACCACCAGCTCGGCGCCCGTCCGCTCGACGACCTCCAGCAGCTGCGCCTCCGCCTGAGGCTTGTTGAGCTTGGTCACCTGAATGTGGTGGAAGGGGATGTCGTGGTTGGCGACGACCTTCTGATAGTCGAAATGGTTCGAGACGACGCCGACGATGTCGATCGGCAGCGCGCCGATCTTCCAGCGATAGAGAAGGTCGTTGAGGCAATGGCCGAACCGCGAGACCATCAACAGAACCTTCATTCGCTCCGATCCGGCGTGGAAGGCGGCCTCCATCGCGAATTTCTCGGCGATCGGCGCGAAGCCGTCCTTCAATTCCCCAAGGGTCTTGCCCTCGTCGGAGACGAACGAGAGGCGAGCAAAGAAATGCCCCGTATCACGGTCGTCGAACTGCGATGCATCGACGATGTTGCAGCCATTTTCCGTCAGATACGTCGAAACGGAAGAGACGATTCCGCGTGTCGATTTGCATGAGAACGTCAGAACATCACAGGACATGGGGGTCTCTTTCGTTTTATGAAATCTATCCGACTCAGACGAGCTTCTGAATTTCGGGCAAAACGTCGAACAGATCGGCGACGATCCCGTAGTCGGCCACCTGGAAGATGGGCGCTTCCTCGTCCTTGTTGATCGCGACGATGACCTTCGAGTCCTTCATGCCCGCGAGGTGCTGGATGGCGCCGGAGATGCCGCAGGCGATGTAGAGACGCGGGGCGACGATCTTTCCGGTCTGCCCGACCTGCCAATCGTTGGGCGCGTACCCCGCGTCGACGGCGGCGCGCGACGCACCCACGGCGGCACCGAGCTCGTCGGCGAGCGGCAGGATCACCTCTTCGAAGGCCTCGCGGGATCCGAGCGCGCGTCCGCCCGAGACGATGATCTCGGCCGAGGCGAGTTCCGGACGTTCGGACGACGACAGAACATCGGCGACATGGCGGGAAAGACCGGGGTCCGCCGGCACGGCGACGGGTTCGACGATCGCATCGCCCCCCGTCGACGTCGCCTCGAAGACGGCGGTACGGACCGTGATCACCTTGCGGGCGTCGGTGGAAGCCACCGTCTGAATGGCGTTGCCGGCGTAGATCGGGCGCTTGAAGGTGTCGGACGAGACGACCTCGACGATCTCCGAGATCTGGGCGACGTCGAGCCGCGCGGCGACGCGAGGCAGCACGCTCTTGCCGAGCGACGAGGCCGCCGCGACGATCACGTCGTAGTCGCCGGCGAGCGACAGGATCAGGGCGGAGAGCGGTTCGGCGAGGCCGTGCGCCAGGCTCGGATCGTCGGCGTGCAGAACTTTGGCGACGCCCGCGAGGCCGGCGGCCGAGGTTGCGGCGGCGGTCGCTCCGCAACCGGCGACGAGAAGGTGGACCTCGCCGCCGATCCGTCGCGCCGCGGTCAGCGCCCGCGCGGTCTGGTCGGAGACGGTCGCGCCGTCGTGTTCGGCGAACAGAAGAATGGCCATGAACTCGCTCTCCCCTCGATCCTCAGAGCACGCCGGCTTCGGTCCGAAGACGCGCCACGAGCTCGGAAACGTCCTTCACCCGCACCCCCGCCTTTCGGCTTGCGGGCTCCTCCGTGCGAAGCACGCGCAGTCGCGGCGCGACATCGACACCGAAGTCCGACGCCTTGCGCTTCTCGAGCGGCTTCTTCTTCGCCTTCATGATGTTGGGGAGCGAGGCGTAGCGCGGCTCGTTCAGGCGCAGGTCGGTCGTGACGACGGCCGGCAGCGTGATTTCGATCGTCTGCAGACCGCCGTCGACTTCTCGCGTCACGACGGCGCGACCTTCGTTCAGTTCGATGACCGAGACGTAGGTCGCCTGCGACCAACCCAACAAGGCGGACAGCATCTGGCCGGTCTGATTGCAGTCGTCGTCGATGGCTTGCCGACCGACGATGACGAGATCGGGCGCCTCGGCCTCGGCCACGCGCCGAAGGAGCTTCGCGACGGCGAGAGGCTCCACGACATCATCGGTCTCGATCAGGACGGCTCGATCGGCCCCCATGGCGAGAGCGGTGCGCAGCGTGTCCTCGGCCTTGGCCGGTCCGATCGACACGACCACGATTTCATCCACGCGTCCCGCTTCGCGGAGGCGCACGGCTTCCTCGACGGAGATCTCGTCGAACGGATTCATCGACATCTTCGCATTCGAGAGGTCCACGCCGGATCCGTCCGGGAGGACGCGGATCTTCACGTTGTAGTCGACGACACGCTTGATCGGCACCAACGCCTTCATCTCTTCCGCTCCGGCTGCATGAAGTTGCAGTCATCATCCGATAGATGATCTCGATATGTTGTCGCCTTCAATATTCCACTTCTAAAATATGAAGTCCCGTTGCATCAATACACTTACGAGTAACTTCGATCGTCCAATCATCTGCACTTGAAGTGACGACGAACATATATGCGCAAAATACTTTTGTCGTTCGACGGCGCCGATGCTTTGAGCCCTTCAATTCAACGAAGAGATCCATGGCAACCGCGCCATCTCGCAAATATTGGCGAAACGGACGGCCTGCGTACAGAACGATTGCGACAGATGGAGATTAGAAGTACGACACATCGATCTCGGCGCCACGATGCATGGAGATGAGGATGTCCGGTCGAGCAGCCCACGTGACGAAGCGATCCGGGCGACCGCGCGGCAACGGACCGCGGCTGTCGGTCGGGATCATTCTGACGAAGCGTTTCACGCTGTGCGCCTTCGCCAATTTCGTGGATGTTCTCAGGCTCGCGGCGGACGAGGGCGATCGAAGCCGCCCCATTCTGTGTGACTGGGCGATCCTCTCCGATACGATGAACGCGGTTTCGTCGAGTTGCGGCGTTTCGATCAATCCGACGGAGAAGCTCGGAGACCCCGATCGGTTCGACTACATCGTCGTCGTCGGCGGGGTGCTCGAAGGGATACCCGAGGTCAATTCGAGCCATCTGAAATATCTGAAACTCGCAGACGCTCGCGGCATACCGCTGATCGGCATCTGTACCGGCGTGTTCACACTTCATCAGGCCGGACTGATGAGTGGTTACAAATGCTGCGTCAGTTGGTTTCACGACGCAGGATTTCTCGGACAATTCGAAGGATTGGCCCCGGTCTCGGATCAGATCTTCGTCGTCGATCGCAATCGTCTCACCTGCTCCGGCGGCGTGAGTTCCGCCCATCTCGCAGCCTATCTGGTGGACAAGCACGTCGCGAGTTCGGCGGCGAGCAAGAGCCTTCACATCATGATCATCGACGGGGCGCTGCGCCCAGAGGAGCCCCAGCCCGGCATCCCGATCGACCTGAAGACGAACGATCCGCTGGTCAGACGCGCCTTGCTCGTCATGCAGCAGAACTTGGCGAGCCCTCTCTCAATATCGGAGATCGCGGTGAAGATCGGAGCCGACAAGAGACGGCTCGAACGGCACTTTCGAACGGCCCTGAAAAATTCGCCTCAAGACGTTTTTTTGAGTATACGCCTCACCATGGCGCGTCACATGATTTCATCGACAGAAAAAACGATAGAAATGATCGCGTCCGAATGCGGGTTTTGCGACTCGTCCCATCTCAGTCGCCTTTTCAAGCGCCAATACGATTGCACCCCGCTGAACTATAGAATAAAAATACACCAAAGTGACCGACAAATACCAATTGGGTAGTCGTTATATGAAAAACTGAGCTTATTGATTGTTCTTGATTTCTTTATTCCTGGGAATGACCGGAGATCTTCGTAACGATCGGCGGGTGCTTTTCGCTTTCCAGGAATCTCACGAGATCCTCTCGCCGGATCGACATGGTCGCCGTGTTTTCGAGTGGATGAAAGTTGAGAATTTCGGATTCCATCATGGCCGCATCGAGTACGACCGTTATGCGGTTTTCGGTGTCGTTCATGACACCGAACGGCGTGACGGAACCCGGAATCAATCCCGTCAATTCCAGCAGGAGTTCCGGCTTGCCGAACGTGACCCGCCCGGAGCCACCGATCTTTTCCGATATCGTTTTCAAATCGATCGCGGAATCCGCCTCGGCCGAGACCAGAAATACGCGGCCCTTCTTGTCTTTCAAGAAGAGATTTTTCGAGTGAGCGCCGGGGAGTGCCGCCTTGATCGCGGCACTTTCTTCGACGGTGTAGACGGCCGGATGTTCCAGTGTCGTCGTTTCGATCCCGAGCGCCTCGAGGCGAGCAAGAAGGTCCGTGCGGGAAAAGGGCATCGCGGAGGACATTCCTTTCTCGGACGATCCGTCCGGTTCGGCGATGAGCGGCAACATCTCGGTGGCCGATGCGGAGATGCTCCGCCGCTTCGATCCCGGTTCGTCGTCCGCGGGCGCAGTCTCGTGGCGACGAGCGTCGGTTCATGCGTCCATTCTTCGGAACATGTACGGAAGCGCCCACGCTCTGCTTGAATCCTCCCGTCGTGAAGAAGGATGTTTTCGACACCTCCCGGCGGTTCCAGCCCCCCCCGAACGGGCGCCATGCGGGTAGTGCCGTCAATTTCGCGAACCGATGTCGGGCGCCGCCGCTCTCCGCTTCGAGACGACGTCCTTGGAGGCGACCAACGCGCCGAGCGTGATCAGCAGACACGCCGCGCCGACGGACCAGTGAAAGGCGCCTCGACCCACGGAGAGCAGCACGAGCACGGACAGGGGCGGCGCCAGATAGGACAGAGCCCCCAAGACCATGATGTCGCCGTGCTTCACCCCGTGGTCCCAGGCATAGAAGGCCGCGCCGAGAGGAAAGAGGCCGAGCAGCAGGACGGCTGCCCACTGTTCGCCGGACTGCGGCCACACGGTCGTTTCGAACTTCAGATGCAGAAGCAAGGTGATGAGCGACGTGATCAGACAATACCCGGCGACGACGTCGGTTGGTACGTAACCGAACCTGCGGGACAGAACGGAGTATCCCGACCAGATGAAGGCGCACGCCAGTGCAGCCGCGTGCCCCGTCTTCAGTCCGCCGAGAAGACCGACGCTGCCCCCCTTGGTGATGATCAAGACGGCTCCCAAGAAGCCCATCACGGCGCCCAGAAGATGGTGCGTCCGCATGCGCTCTCCGGGGAGCAGTGCGGCGAAGAGGACGATCAGGAGCGGCCAGAGATAGGCGATGAGGCTCACCTCGACGGGCGGCGCCGTCTGGATCGCGAAGAAATAGAGGGAGTGATAGATGCAGAGTCCGGCGGTCCCCAACAGCCAGACCGGAAGCGGCTGCTTCAACGAAGCGACCGCTTCGGGCCGGACGATCCATGTCGCCGCCCCGCTCATGCCACCCAGTAGGAACGTGATCGCAGCCAATTCGAACGGCGGAATCGGGCCGGCGAGCGTCGTCAGAAGGGCGAGGAACGACCACATGACGATGGCGGAAAAGCCGACGAACGTGGCGATCATTCTGTGCATGGACGCGGAATCTCGCTCGTTGGCGTGTGGGGTGGTCCCTCCACTGATTTCAACAGTTTCGCCGCGAGGTCAATTCGACCACCCGAAAGCGCCCGTACGAACCGGCAGCCTCGCGCATCGGCATGGCGCGGATGGCCGTGGCGCTTCCCCCAACGCGTTCACCGACGAAGCACGATGACGTTGCCGACCACGACGAGAACCAGGCCGAGGATGCCGATGGCGGTCCATTCATAGCCTTCGAGCGCCGTGGAGACGAGGAGCGCGATGAGGGGGTTGGTGACCGCGGCGTAGCCCGCTCTCGCCGCCCCGATCCGCACGGAAAGTCGCGTGTAGGACCAATAGACGACGACGGTGGAGACGATGGTCAGCCAAAGGAACGAACCGATGAAGGTCGCGGACCCATCGAAAGTCACCGGCTGTCCCTCGGCGATCGCGGCGACGATGAAACAGAGGGTGCCGTAGCCCATCGCCCAGACGTTCAGGGCGGCGGCGGCAGGGCGCAGAGACATCGCCTTCAGGGCGGCGATGTTGCCCAGACAGAAGGCGAGGGTGGCTCCGAGATCGATGACGATGGATGCCACGGCGCCCCGTGCCAACCCGCCTTGGCCAGAGAAGGCCGCCGCGAATACGGGGGAAAAGAGGGCGGCGACGCCGGCGACCCCGACGATGCCCCCGAGGAGGATCGACGGCGCGATACGTTCACCGAAGAACGCCCGGGCGAGGAACAGGTTCATCAGAGAGGCGAGTGAGAAGATCACGGAGACGAGCCCCGAGGGGAGCCCCTCTTGCCCGAGGTAGAAGCCTCCGAAACTCACCCCGTAGAGGAGCGCGCCGGTCAGGAACAGATACAGGTGATCGCGGGGCGCATAGCGAAGGCTTTCGCCGTTCCATTTGGCGATGCCCCACATCAGCGCGGCCGAAATCCCGAAACGCAGCACCAGAGACTGCATCGGGGACATCACCCCGAGTTGGAGCTTCAGCGCGTACCACGCCGTCGACCAGCCGACGACCACGGTGAGGAAGAGGAAGAGATCGAAGAGGCCGAAGCGGCCGGCCCTCCCGATGTTCGCCTCTGCCGGGCGCTGGATGGTGGCGGTCGTTCGGGGGAGCGACGTCTCGGACATGAAATCCTGCAATTCGGAATCTGACGCCGAGCGGGCGAGGTGCCCGTCGCCGGTGTCGGCTCGACGGAGGGCGTTGGCGTCTCGAAGGCGATCAGTCGGCCGCTCGCCGACGTCCCGCCGCGAAGATGTATCCGAGGAAGTTCAACAGAACCTGCGCCGCCAGGAAGCCGGTGATGCCGGTCGGGTCGTAAGCGGGCGCGACCTCCACGAGATCGATGCCGACGACCTCGTGCCGTCCCGCCAACTTCTGGAGGATCTCCATCACCTCGTAATAGAGGAACCCACCATGGCTGGGCGTTCCCGTGCCCGGCGCGATGGAGGGATCGAAACCGTCGATGTCGATGGTGACGTAGACCTTCGCCCCTTCGGGGATCGTCGCGAGCACGCCCTCCGGCCCGATCCCGCGCACCTGACGGACCGACAGAATGTTCGAACCGCGACGACGGGCATCGTCATATCCGTCGCGCGCGGTCGAGGAGACGTTGCGAATGCCCAGTTGCGTGAAGCCCGTGACGTGCGCCTCTTCCGCCGCGCGGCGCATCGGGTTGCCGTGGCCTTCCCGGACACCGTGGCGTTCGTCGACGAAATCGAGATGCGCGTCGATCTGAAGGACGTGGATCGGCCCACGATCGCGGAAGGCGCGGATGCAGGGGATGTTCACGGCGTGATCCCCCCCGAGCACCACCGGCATGGCGCCCGCCTCGAGGATCTTGCGAACCGCGAATTCGGCGTTGGCGTGGCTCTTCGCCGTATCGGTATGGACGATGTCGGCATCGCCGACATCGACGATGCGTACCCGATCGAGGGGCAGGTAGACCTCGTCGTCCTCGTGGTCGTAGGCCCCGCCGTGGCCGAACGAGAAGAGCGTCGAGGCCTCGCGGATCGCACGAGGTCCGAAGCGTGCGCCGGAACGATATTGGGTTCCCATGTCGTAGGGAATGCCGAGCACGGCGACATCCGCGTCGATCTTCGACCAGTCCGTCACCGCCGGACGCTTGGCGAAGGTGCAGTGACCCACGAAAGGAAGATCGAGACATCCGCCGTCGTATGCGTTGGCCATGAAAGTCTCCGATATCGTCCAACCGCGACGATCAGTTCTCGAGGCCTCGCAGCCGCGCCGAGCGACGCCGCAACATCTCGGTCACGAACATCATCGCCGCCGCGAGCACCACGAGGCAGGTCGCGGCCGCGGTGATCGTCGGATTGATCTGCTCGCGAATGCCGGAGAACATCTGCTTCGGCAACGTCCGTTGCTCCGGGCTCGAGAGAAAGAGCGCGACGACGACCTCGTCCCACGAGGTGAAGAAGGCGAAGAGCACGCCCGATACGACGCCCGGCGAGATGACCGGCATCGTCACGGTCCGAAAGACGGTGAAGGGGGACGCGCCCAGACTGGCCGCGGCTCGTGCCAGGGATCGGTCGAACCCGGACAGCGTCGCCGTCACGGTGATCACCACGAAGGGGGTCGCGAGCGCCGAATGGGCGAGGATCAGACCGAGATACGAATTGTTCAATCCGACCGTGGCGAAGCCGAAGAACATCGCCACGGCGACGATGACGATCGGCACCACCATCGGCGAGATCAACACCGACATGATCAGGCCCGAGAAGGGAACGTTGCCGCGGGACAGTCCCAGAGCGGCGAGCGTGCCCAACGTCGTGGCGATCAGCGTCGAAAAGACGCCGACGATCAGCGAATTGGTGATCGCCAGCCGCCAGCGGTCGTCGGCGACCAAGTCGACGTACCAACGGAACGACCAACCCGGCAGCGGATAGGTGAACCACGGCTCGCTCGAAAACGAGAGCGGCACCACCACCAGGATCGGCGCAACGAGGAACAGGAACACCGCCGTGCAGAAGATCAGGAAGAACGTGTACGCGAGGCGTTCGGGAGGTGTGGCGTAGGACGGAACCAGCATGGCGTCACCCCAGTTTGACCTTGTCGATGCCGACGAGGCGGTTGAAGGCGGCATAGAGGAGGAGCGTGATCGACAGGAGCACGGCGCCGAGGGCGGCCGCCTGTCCCCAATTCAGTTCCTTGTTGGTGTAGAGGGCGACGAAATAGCTGACCATCTGGTCCTGGGGGCCGCCCACCAGCGCCGGCGTGATGTAGTAACCGAGCGACAGAATGAAGGTCAGCAGGCTGCCTGCGCCGATGCCCGGCAGCGTCTGCGGCATATAGACGGTCCACAGCGCATGGAAGGGACCCGCTCCGAGCGATCGCGCCGCGCGGACGTGGTTCGCCGGGATCGATTTCATCACCGAGTAGATCGGCAGCACCGTGAAGGGCAGCTGGATGTGGGTCATGGCCACGATCGTGCCGGACCGATTGAAGATCAGCTGGAGACGTTCGGTCGTGATGTGGAGGGCGATCAGCACGTCGTTGATGAGACCGTTGGTCTGCAGCAGCACGACCCAGGACGTCGTTCGCACCAGAATCGACGTCGTGAACGGCAGCAGAACCAGGATCATCAGAAGGTTCGCGGTCTTCGGCGGCAACAGCGCCATCAGATGCGCGATCGGCCAACCGAGCGCCAGCGTGGCGAGCGTCACCAGCAGGGAGATCCAGAGCGTGCGCACGAAGACGTCGAGAAAGATCGCCTGTTCCGGAGCGTTCTTCGTCACCTGGCCGGCTGCGTCGAGATGCAGATCCAGTGAATTCAGGAGATAGTAGGCGGTGACCGGCTTACCGGCCCGGCGAATGGTCGCCCACAGGTCGACCGAATCGAAGAGCGGATCGACGGACACGAAGAGCGCCTTCCAGGGGCCGTGTTCGGTCCTCTCGACCAGACGAGCAGCCTTCAGGAAGGTCGAACGGGCGGCCGGGATCTCATAGTTGATGCGCTTCCCGAGCAAGCCGGTCGTCCGCTCAGCCTGCGCCTTTCTGAGATCGGCGGCGAGTGCTTCGAAGACCTGTTCCTCGGGAGCGGCGCGACCATCCCAGCTCGCGAGCGCCGAAATCGTTTGGGGAAGTGTCGCTCCGACTTCCGGATTGTCGACCGAGCGCCACAGCATCGCAGCCAACGGCACCACGAAACAGCCGATGATGAAGACCAACAGCGGCAGAACGAGCGAGAGAGAGCGCAGACGATTGCGCCGCTCAGCCCGCCTCAGGCTGATACGGAGGGGAACACCGTCGTTGGTGGTCATCCCCGCAGCGGCGATAGGAGGTGCGGTACCGGCCATGGCTTTCCTCGGCTCGAGTTGGTCGACAAGGGAAAGGAGGAGGGGCGCGGTCGGACCGTGACGGTGACGACCGCGCCCGAAGACGTCGGCCCGGAGCGCTCACGCGCTCCGGGACACGCGCATCACTGGGCGAGCCAGGTGTTGAAGCGCTTCTGCAGTTCGTCCTTGTTGTCGCCCCAGAAGACCGGATCGTTGGCGAGCGCGGTCTTGGAGTTCTCGGGCGAGGTCGGCAGATCCTTCAGAATCTCCGGCAGCACGTGCGGCGTCGCCGAGAGCAGGGTCGGACCGTAGGAGATCCACTTGGTCTGCTCCGCCTGCTGCTCCGGGGTGACGGCGAAGCCGAGGAAGGCATAGGCGCCGGCGTCCGACTTGAGACCCTTCGGGATCGCCCACAGGTCCCAATCCTGGAGCTGGCCGTCCCAGACGATCTTGAAGTTCTTCTTGTCGGCCTTGACGGCGCCATAGATGCGGCCGTTCCAAGCCGTGGTCATCACGACCTCACCGGAGGCGAGCAGCTGCGGCGGTTGGGCGCCGGCCTCCCACCAGACGACGTCCTTCTTGATCGTGTCGAGCTTCTTGAAGGCGCGATCGACACCCTCCTTCGTACGCAGCGTCTCGTAGACCTTCTCCGGCGCGACGCCGTCGGCCATGAGAGCGAACTCGAGATTGCCGAACGGCGTCTTCTGAAGCGCCCGCTTGCCGGGATACTTCTTCGTGTCGAAGAGATCGGCCATCTTGGTCGGCCCATCTTTCAGCTTGTCGGCGTCGTAGGCGAAGATGGTCGAATAGATGTCGGTCGGAAGAGCACATTCGAAGGTGGAGCCCTTCACGAACTTCTCCTTGCCGCCGAACTTGGAGTAGTCGATCGGCTGGAGAATGCCTTCGTCACATCCCTGTTGGGCGGTCGCGGCATCGACGACGACGAGATCCCACGAGGTGTTGCCGGACTGGACCATGGCGCGGATGCGCGCGATCTCGCCGTTGTATTCTTCTTCCGTCACCTTCGCGCCGGTCTTGGCGGCGTAGGGCTTGAAGAAGGCTTCCTGCTGGCTCTTTTGATATGCCCCACCCCACGAGGTGACGACGACGTCGTCGGCCGCCGACGCCATTCCGGCAGAGGCGACGAAAGCAATCGACGTGAGAGCGAGAACAATGGTTCGGGTCTTCATCTCGGTCTGGCCTTCCTACGATGTTGGAGGGTCTGTCGGATATTCACACGGCATCCAGCGCCCGGCAGTCTTCGACACGCCAAGCGAGGGAAATCTTGTCGTCCACGTCGAGAGACGGTCGGTCCTCGGTGTTGTGGATCTTGACTTCGAAGTCTTCGACGCCGCCGAGCGCACAGCGCACGCGCAAATGGTCGCCGTAGTAGACGAGTTCGCGCACGACGGCGTCGAACCGGTTTTCGAAAGACGTCTCACCCTGCGCGATCCGAACCCTCTCGGGACGAATGGAGAGTGAAGTGGCCTCCCCGACGGCGGCCGCGCCGACGAAGGTCGCCTTCACCTTCGATCCGCCCGGGAGTTCGGCGACACAGACGTCGCCCGCGGCGGAGACGATCCGCGCCGGCAGTCGATTGTTTTCGCCGATGAAATGGGCGACGAAAGAATTGTTCGGCTTTTCGTAGAGTTCCGCCGGGGGGGCGACCTGCTGAATGATGCCGTTGTTGAACACGGCCACCCGATCGGACATCGTCAGCGCCTCGCCCTGGTCGTGCGTGACATAGACGACGGTGATGCCGAGACTCTCGTGCAGATGACGGATTTCCTACTGCATGTGCTCGCGCAGTTGTTTGTCGAGCGCGCCGAGAGGCTCGTCCATCAACACGAGCTTGGGTTCGAAAACCAGCGCTCGAGCCAGGGCGACGCGCTGCTGTTGTCCTCCCGACAACCGTCCCGGCGGCCGGCTGCCATAGGGGCCGAGATGAACCATGTCGAGCGCCTTCTCGACGCGCCGGGCGATCTCGGGCTTGGGCATCCGCCGCATCTTCAGCGGGTAGGCGACGTTCTCCGCGACCGTCATGTGGGGGAACAGGGCATAGTTCTGAAACACCATGCCGATGTCGCGCTTTTCCGGGGGAACCGTATCGATCAACTTTCCGTCGAGGACGATGTTGCCCACCGTCGGAGTTTCGAACCCGGCCAACATCATGAGAGACGTCGTCTTACCGGAGCCGGAAGGCCCGAGAAGCGTGAGAAATTCGCCACGCGCGATCCGCAAATTCAGATCCTTCACGACTAGCGTTTCCCCGTCGTAGGACTTCTGAACACCCGAGAATTCCACGAAGGCGTCTGATGATTTCACGTTCATGATGTCATTCGGACGCTCGCGCGTCGCTCCTCTATGGGGGCAGTGAAGACGGTCTCGTATTTATCGAAATCCACCACTACGGAGGATCGGTATGCACCCGATGCAAAAGTGAATTAGCAATCGCCGTGCCAGAATATTCTTTATTCTAATCGATTTAATCTATGAGTAGATAAATTTATTCTACATATCCGCGCTTGCGGATACTTCTATTTCCCAACTATACGTTTCTCTCTCGCATTTTGCTCGTTCGTTACGTTTTTTCTCGGCGTTTTACGATGTTTGTCTGTCTCGAAGGCTAGATGTCGCCCTCTGTCCTCTCTTGATCCAGAGCGACAGATTCTGGAATGAAACCGTCAGCGACTTGTCGTTTTTTTTAGAGCTGTTGGTCTGGGCGACCTCTTCCCGCTGCGCCTGATTTCACGGGAAGGCACATGACGCCCCGGCGGCCGCTAAAAATCCGGCGCAAGCATCATTCTCCGAGGTCGAGCATCGCCCTTGTCGTCCGATCGTATTATTCCGACGGTGGCTTCATACCGATGTCACGCCTCGGCGAACGAAGCCTGCGATGTGCAGTTTTTCGCGAAAAATTTGGATCCTTGTCTCTCGACAAACAACACGGGAAGCCGAGAGCGACCTTTCCCTTCACAGCGATCTCAAATCAAAGATCGCCTTTGCACATTATTTTACCTGCCTGCCCAGAGGGTATGCCTAGTTGTGATGCACTTCGTGAATCCCTCACCCTCAACCTTCTCCATCGCATGCGCCCTCATTCGCTCGTCCACGGTCGACCACGCGCCCGCTCGAGCGAACGGCGGGAGACGATGGAACAATCCCGACATCACGAAGCGCCACCCCTCGAGAGGGGAGAGGACACGGCGCGCATCGAAACCGCATGAAATACATGCAGATCAATCGTGTTTTCAATGTTTTTCAATGAAATCATAGTATTTCAAAATATACTCTGTCGCAAATGGAGTATTTTTTCATGAATTTACGAATAATCGTATCGCGATATACTGGCTTCGACTTCACTCGGTCACATGGTTCTCCCCCGCTCGCGGCTGGGGGAGTGACCGAAGGTCGCCGTATAGGCCGTCGAAAAATGGGAGGCCGACGAAAAGCCGCAGTCGAGGGCGACATCGACGATCGACATTCGCGTCTGTCGCAGCAGGGCGCGACTGCGCTCCAATCGAAGGACGAGATGATGGCGTGCAGGGGAAACGCCGAGATGTTCCTTGAAGAGACGTTCGATCTGACGAACGGACAGACCGACTTCTTCGGCGATGCGATCGAGATCGGCGACGCTCGAGAGATCTCGCTCCATCGCCGCCAGAGCCGCCACGAGTTTGGGCGGCGCCAAGGTGAGCCGGGCGGTCGAGCCGCTGCGCTGACGCTCACTCGCGTCTCGAATGCGATTGTGAATGAGTTGGTCGGACACTTCGAGCGCCAGCGTGTGGCCGTGGTCGCGCGCGATCACCGACAGCATCATGTCCATGGCCGCGCCGCCGCCGGCGCAGGTGAAGCGGTCACGATCGATCTCGAACAACTCCTGGGACACGATCATGTCGGGAAATTCGTTGACGAGCGAGGCGTGGTTCTCCCAGTGGATCGTCGCACGTCGTCCTTCGAGAAGACCGGCGCGCGCCAGGACGAGAGTTCCCGTGCACACGGCGCCGAGCTTGACACCCCGGGAAGCGAACCGGCGCAGGATCGCCGTGACCTCCCGAACGTCCTGCGTTTCCACGTCGACCCCGGTGCAGACGACCGCCGCATCGACCATTGGAAAATCGGAAAAGCGCCCATCGACTGCCATCGTGACGCCATTCGAGGCGCGCGCCGGCTGACCGTCGACGGAGAGCAGGATCCACTCGTAGAGACGCCGATCCGCCGAACGGTTGGCCAACCGCAAGGGCTCGATGGCGGCGGCGAACGCGATCATCGAAAAATCGGGGATCATCAAGAAGGCTATCCGGCGGGGGAGCTCGCCGGCGACGGGTGGATTCATCGCTTGGGACCGCACTCTGGGAACGAGGGCACGGAGGATGTCGAGATCGCAGGACAGCTTCGAACCGTTGCTTCGTGAGAACTCATTCGAACGTCTCCTTCGCGGCTGAGCACCGACCAACCTTCTTCTGTCTGCCGAGAATACCTTGCCGCATCGGTAGCCTGCTCTAGAATCGTGCGGACGATGCGGCGGACCGCGACGCGAGAAATGAGGGACCATGTCCTCGGACGGCCAGAGAACTCTCGACAATTTGGGTATCGTGGCGCGTCCACGAGCCGGTTCCTCGCCGACGTTGCGCGTCGGCTTTCTGCCGACCCACAACTTCACGCTGTCCGCCTTGTCGCTCTTCGTCGACACGCTGCGTCTGGCGGCGGACGAGGGCGACCGCTCGCGGCCCATTCGTTGTCAATGGTCGATCATGTCGGCCACACCCCAACCGATCCGGGCCTCTTGCGGTCTCACCATCAACCGCACGGCCCCTCTGTCGAGCCCGACCGACTTCGACTACGTGGTCGTGGTCGGCGGCATTCTCCACGGCGGCGATCAGACCGACGTCGAGACCATTCGCTGGCTGAAGACCGCGGCGGCCGCGGGCGTCACGCTGATCGGCGTCTGCACCGGATCCTTCGTTCTGTCCCGGGCGGGGCTCATGAACCGGCGCCGCGTCTGCGTGTCCTGGTATCACGTCCCGGATTTCGCCGACGAGTTTCCCGATCAGATTCCGGTCGCCGACCGCCTCTACGTCGACGAAGGCGACCGCATCACCTGCTCGGGAGGCGCCGGCGTCGCCGATCTCGCCGCTCATCTGGTCGAGCGCCACATCGGCCGCACCCCGGCGCTGAAGGCGCTCCACGTCATGCAGGTGCAGACGGCGCGCGGCGCCGACGCCGCGCAGCCCCATCTGCCGATCGGCGAGGGGCTCTCCGACGAACGCGTTCGCCGTGCGCTGTTGTTGATGGAGCAACACATCGCGGACCCGATCGCCGTGGAAGACATCGCGGGCCGGATCGAGCTCTCGCCACGCCAACTCGAGCGCCTCTTCCGATCCACCCTCGGCGACGGTCCGGCCGTCGTCTATCGGCGGATGCGCCTCGGCCACGCGCGTTGGCTGATCGAGAATACCCAGAAGAACCTCACGACCGTCGCCGTCGAGACCGGTTTCTGCGACGCGTCGCACTTTTCCAGGCAGTTCAGGGCGGCCTATGGATTTTCGCCCTCCGAATTGCGAAGCGATCGGACGGTCGTGTCGCAGCCGACCCCCGAACCGACCGCCGTGCCGCCGCGGAGCTGACGCCCCCTCGGCTCGACGGTCCTCGGGTACGCGCGGCGAGCGAGGAGCGGCTACCCGGCGGGACCGGGTCGTCACTCCGTCTTTTCGCCTCCCCCGGGTCACCGATCGACGACGAGGTCGGAGGTCGGTCGCGAAGAGCACAGGAGTGCCATTCCGGCCGCCACTTCTCGGGGCCGAATTCCGCCCACCGGGTCTTGGACGTAGGTGCCGGAGAGCACCTTCGACTTGCAGGTGCCGCAGACGCCCTTGGCGCAGGACGACGGCAGTCGCACGCCCGCCCTCCGGGCCGCCTCGAGGATCGGCATGTCTTCGGGACATTCGATCACACGCTTCGTTCGTGCGAACTCGACGCGATGGAGCGTGACGGCGCTCGATGAGCCGGCTTCCTCCACGGGAGACGTCGGCGGCGTTTCGGCAGTGAGATCCTCGAAGACATAGCTTTCTTCGTGATGGCGCTCCGGGTCGTGACCGAGGGACAGGAGGATCTCCTTCGCCCGCTCCATGAAGGGCTTCGGTCCGCACACGAAGACCTCGCGGTCGGCGAAATCCGGCGCGATCTCCCGCAATTTCTCGGGGGAAAGCCGTCCCTTCAGGCCAGGCCAGGCTTCGAGGGGCGCATCCGCGGAGCAGAGATGGGCGACGCGCAGGTTCGCGGCGCGGCGCGCCATCACCGCCAGTTCGTCTCGGAAGACGATGTCGGCGGGAGAGCGGGCGGCGTGAACGAAGATCACGTCGCGCCCGTCGCCGAGATCGTGGAGCGTCCGCGTCATCGACGCCAGCGGCGTGACGCCCGACCCGGCCGACAGGAAGAGGTATTTCTCCGAAGGGTGGCGCGCGAAGGTGAAGTCACCCATCGGCAGGGCCACCTCCAGGCGCATGCCGGGCACGACCGCGTCATGGAACCAGTTGGAGACCACTCCACCCGGGACGCGCTTGATCGTCACCTCCACGGTGAAGGGGCGCGTCGGCGGCGAGGCGATCGTGTAGGAGCGATGCAGGGTCTCGCCGGCGATCTGCAGTTCGAAGGTGAGGAACTGGCCGGGATCGAAGACGAACCTGCGCGGCTCCTCGGCGGAGAGGACGAAAGTCTTCACGTCGTGCGTCTCGGCGCGCACCGCTCGGCAGACGAGGGTGGACTCCTCGTCTGCGTTCCAGACCGGCACTTGGGAAGCGAGCGTGCGCCGGATGCGATCGAAGGGGCCGGTCTCGGCGGTCGTCATCGCCTCACCTCGCCTCGAGGCCGGCCTTCATGCGGCCGACGTACCAATTGCAGAAGGCCTCCACGAGCCCCTCCGTGAAGGGCGAATAGGGGCCCGGACGGTAGGCCGGGTTCTCCGCCCCCAGCTGGGTGTAGCCGACGAGATCGCTGTCCTGCTGGTTGGTCGCGTTCCAGACGCCGGTGAGGTTCTTCAGGTCGTAGTCGACCCCTTCGACCGCGTCCTTGTGGACGAGCCACTTGGTGCGCACCAGGGTGCGGCGTTCGTCGAGCGGGATCGCCGAGAAGGTGACGATGTGGTCCGACATGAAGTGGTGCCAGGAATTGGGCTGGGTCCAGAAGTGGAGCGCGCCGATGGCCTTCTGGTTCTCGCCGAAGTCGCCGAGGAGCTTGCGACAGGCCACCTTGGAATCGAGCGTGTGGCTCTCGCCGGCACCGTCGAGAATGAGGCGCATGGTGCGGAAGCCGGTGATGCGGTCGTCGAGATGCTCGACGAGCTTCGAGGGCAGTCCGCAGGCTTCCCATTCCGCGTGCTTCTTCGCCATGGCGGCGTCGTGCTCGGCGGCGGCGGCGAGTTCCGCCGGCTCCAACTCGCCCGGCGCGTAACCGAAGCCGTAGGCGAAGAGCGGCACCGTCAGCTCCGGATGGTTCGGAGCGCAGTGGTAGCACTCGCGATTGTTCTCCATCGTCAGCTTCCAGTTGCCGGGCTCGATCAGTTCGGCGACGGCCGCGATCTTGGTGTCGCGAATGCGGTGGGGGGCGATGTAGGGCGCCATCACCTCGGCCATGTCGTCGAAATCCGTCGGCGGCTCGTCGGCGAGACAGACGAAGAGAAGTCCCTCGAGCGACTTCAGATGCACCGGACGCAGGCCGTGACAGGTGTGATCGAAGCCTTCGCCCATGTGGGCGGCGTGGATCAGCTTGCCTTCGAGATCATAGGTCCAGGAGTGATAGCGGCAGACGAGGTTGCCGACCGTCGACTTCTCCTCCAGAACGATCTTCGCGCCACGATGGCGGCAGACGTTGTGGAAGGCGCGTACCTCGCCGTCGTCGCCGCGGACGATGGCGATCGAATGGCGTCCGATGTCGACGACCCAGACGTCGCCCGCTTCCGGAACGTCGGGCTCGACGCCGACATAGATCCAGTGACGTCCGAAGATCATCTCCATGTCGGCGGAGAAGACATCCGGCGAGACGTAGAACGGCGCTTCGAGAGAATGGTTCTCGGCGCGGCGCGCGAGCAGATCGGCGAGATCGGTCTTCGTGTCGATCGACATCTTCGAAACTCCGGTGTCTTCGAGATTTGAGAGGATCCGGGCCCGTCGACGGGCCGCTTCGAAGTCAGAATTCCAGTATTCTTCCGTACTCACATTCGATCGAGCGACCAATTCTTTCTATTTCGCGACAATCGCGAGAGCCCTCCCTCCCGCCGGGCGAGGGCGTGTTCCGCGCTCGCCCCTGGGCCCCGCGTCCGACGACCGGCCCCACCGGCCCTCGGACGCGACCCTCGAACCCGTCAGAGACCGGGGTAGATCGGGAAGCGCGCGCAGAGCGCCGCGACCTCGGCTCGCACGCCCGCTTCCAGGGCGGCGTTGCCTTCGTCGCCGTTCGCCGCCAGTCCCTTCAGGACGCGCGCGATGAGATCGGCGACCATCTCGAACTCGCGGATGCCGAATCCACGCGTGGTGCCGGCCGGCGTCCCCAGGCGGATGCCCGAGGTGACCATCGGCTTTTCCGGATCGAAGGGAATGCCGTTCTTGTTGCAGGTCAGCCCGGCGCGCTCGAGCGCGATCTCGGCGGCCTTGCCGGTGACGCCGATGGGGCGGAGGTCGACGAGGACGATGTGGCTGTCGGTGCCGCCGGACACGATCGCCGCGCCGTTCTCCACCAGGCGCGTGGCGAGCGCCTTGGCGTTGGCGACCACGGCCTCGGCGTAGTCGCGGAACGACGGGTCGAGCGCCTCACCGAAGGCGACCGCCTTCGCCGCGATCACGTGCATCAGGGGGCCGCCCTGGATGCCGGGGAACACGGCCGAGTTGAACTTCTTCGCCAGATCCTCGTCGTCGGTCAGGATCACGCCGCCGCGCGGACCGCGCAGCGTCTTGTGGGTGGTCGAGGTGACGACATGGGCGTGCGGGAAGGGCGAGGGATAGGCCCCGCCGACGATCAGACCGGCGTAGTGGGCGACGTCGGCCATGAGGTAGGCCCCGACCTCGTCGGCGATGGCGCGGAAACGCGCGAAGTCGATGGCGCGCGGATAGGAGGACCCACCGCAGATGATCAGCTTCGGCCGATGCTCGCGGGCGAGGCGCTCGACCTCCTCGTAGTCGATCAGGGCGTCCTCGCGACGCACGCCGTAGCCGATCGCCTTGAACCACTTGCCCGAGAGCGTGGGTGCCGCGCCGTGGGTGAGGTGACCGCCGGCCGAGAGTGACATGCCGAGGATGGTGTCGCCGGGCTTCAGCAGCGCCATCAGCACGGCGGTGTTGGCCTGAGCGCCGGAATGGGGCTGCACGTTGGCGAACCGGCAGCCGAAGAGCGCGGTGATGCGGCCGATGGCGATGCTCTCGACGACGTCGGCGTGCTCGCAGCCGCCATAGTAGCGGCGCCCCGGATAGCCTTCGGCGTATTTGTTGGTGAAGACCGACCCCTGCGCCGTCAACACGTCCATCGAGACGATGTTTTCCGAGGCGATCAGTTCGATCTGGGTCTGTTGACGTCCGAGTTCGGCGGCGATGGCCGCGAACACGGGAGCGGCGCCGGCCGAGGCGGCCGTGGTCGATTGAACGGTCATGGTCTCATTCTCCTCAGCAGGCGGCGACGTTCACGGCGAGACCGCCCTGAGACGTTTCCTTGTATTTGGACTGCATGTCGTGGCCGGTCTGGCGCATGGTTTCGATGACCGCGTCCAGGCTGACGTGATGGGTTCCATCGCCCGCGAGGGCCAGGGAGGCTGCGGCGATCGCCTTGTTGGCGCCGAAGCCGTTGCGCTCGATGCAAGGGATCTGGACCAGCCCACCGACCGGATCGCAGGTCAGCCCGAGATGATGCTCCATGGCGATCTCCGCGGCGTTCTCGATCTGCTGCGGCGTGCCGCCCAGACCGGCGGTCAGACCGGCGGCGGCCATCGAGGCGGCCGAACCGACCTCGCCCTGGCAACCGACCTCGGCGCCGGAGATCGACGCATTGCGTTTGATCAGCGTGCCGATCGCGGCCGCCGAAAGCAGGAAGATCCGGCGGCGCTCGGGCGTATACTCCGGGCAGAAATCGCGGAAATAGCGCAGCACCGCCGGGATGATGCCGGCCGCGCCGTTGGTCGGCGCGGTGACGATGCGGCCACCGGCGGCGTTTTCTTCGTTGACGGCCATGGCGAAGGTCGCCACCCAGTCCATGACCTCGTGAGCGGGACGGGGCGCGGCGCGGGTCGTGTCGGCGAGACGGCGATAGAGCTTTCCCGCGCGTCTCTCGACGTCGAGGCCGCCGGGAAGCCGGCCGGTCTGGATCAGGCCCCTCTCGATCGAAGCGAACATCGTGTCCGAGATCTCGTCGAGACGATCGTTCACCTCGTCGGCCGGCCGGATCGACGCCTCGTGAGCGAACTGCAATTCGGCGATCGTCATGCCGTGACGTTCGGTCTGAGCGAGCAGTTCATCACCGCTGTCGAAGCAGTAAGGGGTCGAGAACAGGCCCTCGGCATGGTTCTCGCCCTCCGCCACGACGAAGCCGCCGCCGATCGAATAGTAGTCCCGCGCGTGGACGACCGAACCATCGGCATCCAGCGCCTCGAAGCGCATGCCGTTGGTGTGGCCCGGGAGCACGACGTCGAAGTCGAAGACGAGATCGGCGGCGGGATCGAAGGCGACGCGGCGACCGTCCGGCAAGGTGACCGCGAGATCCGCTTTCTGCTCCGCCACGAGACGGGGCACGGCGTCGGGATCGACGTGCGCCGGCGTCTCTCCGAGGAGACCGAGAACGATCGCCGTATCGGATCCGTGGCCGCGCCCGGTCCAGGCGAGCGAGCCGAAGAGCGTCGCGCGCAACCGGCTCACCCCTTCGATTCCGACCAGTTCCTCTCGGAACCGTCGTCCGGCGACCATCGGCCCGACGGTGTGGGAGCTCGACGGGCCGACGCCGATCTTGAAGAGTTCGAATGCCGAGATCATACCGTCTCCTCCTTCGAACGGTGACGGCGCCGTGACACGGCTCATCGGTCCCTCGGGGCGCGAGCCCGCGAGAGTGATCGTCGGTCGTTCGTGGTCGTAGTCCTCCGATGAAGCGGCGCGTCGCCCCGCTTCACGATCGGATGGCGCGGTGGATGCCGCGCCTCCGGCAGTCGTGCCCGCATCGTCGCCGCTCCTCCGCGGCGACACGGGGCGCGGGCGTCAGCGCGAGGCCTCGTTCAGGAAAGCCCAGACGTAGGGGGCGAACGAACGCCAGACCTCGATCCGCCACGGAGATCCGTCGGCGGGCCGTACGAGGACGACCTCCGCCTTGCCGAGAAGGGTTCTGGTCGCCTTTCCTCTCGGGAAAGCCGACTCGGCGAGGTCGAGCGGACACCCCGCCGCGAGCGCTTCGACGACCTGCGCGCCCGACAGAAGAAGGGCGGTGTTGCGATGAGACACGTCGACGATCGAATGGAAGACATCCGCGAGGCTCTCTTCGAGACGAGACGCCAGCGTCCCCGCCTCGCCGAGCGGCGCCACGATGAGCCATTCGTTCGGTCCGAGACGAGCGGCGAAACGTTCGCCGTCCCCCGAAACGGTGCCGATGGCGCCCGACACATCGAAGCCCTGCAGGTTACCCTTCGCCGCCGCCACATCGGGGTCGAGGCGAAGGACGACCCGGGCGGACGGAGCCGCCACCGCGACGGTGACGCCGCGACCGGAGAACATGGTGGCGTCGTCGAGCGCGGCACGACGCGTGGCGATCCGATCAGCCATTGAGACGCTCTCCCTTTTCGTCGAAGAACACGGTCGAGGCGATCACCGCCTGGGTGAAACCCTTCGGGGTCGTGACCCACACCGTCTGGCCGACGCGCGCCCGGCCGTCGTCGACGAGGGCCAGAGCGATCGAACGATCGAGAACGGCGCTCATGTAGCTCGAGGTGACGTGGCCGATCATCTTCATCGGCACCGGCTGGTTCGGCGTCTCGACGACCTGTGCGCCCTCGTCGAGGACCTCGCGTGGGTTTACCGGCGTCAGACCGACGAACTGCCGGCGTCCAGACGCCACGATGTCCGGCCGGATCAACGAACGCTTGCCGACGAAGTCGCGCTTGGTCTTGGCGATCATGCCGCCGTAGCCGGCATCGTCCGTGGTGACGGTTCCGTCGGTGTCCTGCCCGACGACGAGATATCCCTTCTCGGCGCGCAGGACGTGCATCGTCTCGGTGCCGTAGGGCGTGATGCCAAAAGGCTTTCCCGCTTCGAAGACGGCCTCCCAGACGGACCGTCCGTAGTCCGCCGGCACGTTGATCTCGAAGCCGAGCTCGCCGGTGAAGGACACGCGGAAGAGCCGGGTCTCGACACCGCAGATCTTGCCCTCGCGATAGGCCATGTGCGGGAAGGCGGCGGGCGAGAGGTCGATACCCTCGACGAGCCCTTCCAACACCTTGCGCGCGTTCGGCCCCTGCAGCGCGATCACCGCCCATTGTTCGGAAATCGAGGTCAGATGGACCTTCAGATCCGGCCATTCGGTCTGGAGATAGTCCTCCATGTGGCCGAGGACCCGCGCGGCACCGCCGGTGGTGGTGGTCACGTGGAAGCGATCCGGCGCGAGACGGGCGACGACACCGTCGTCGAGAATGAAGCCGTCTTCCTTGAGCATGAGACCGTAGCGGCACTTGCCCGGTTCGAGCTTGGTCCAGGCGTTGATGTAGATGCGGTTCATGAACTCCGCCGCATCCGGTCCGACGACCTCGATCTTGCCGAGGGTCGACGCATCGAAGATGCCGACGCTCGCGCGCGTCGCCCGGCATTCCCGCGCCACCGCCGCGTGCATGTCCTCGCCGCCTACGGGGAAGAAGCGCGCGCGCAGCCACTGACCGACGGGTTCGAAGACGGCGCCCCGCGCCGCCGCCCAATCGTGGATCGGCGTGTGGCGTTCGACATCGAACAGGCCATGACGATTGAGATTGATCAGCGCGCCGAAGGAGACCGGGGTGAAGGGCGGCCGGAAGGTGGTCGTTCCCACCGCCGGGATCTCGCGATCGAGAAGCTCGGCGACCAGACCGAGGGCGTTCATGTTCGAGGTCTTGCCCTGATCGGACGCCATGCCGGTCGTGGTGTAGCGCTTGACGTGCTCGATCGAGTGGAAGCCCTCGCGTACCGCGAGCCGGATGTCCTTGGCCGTCACGTCGCCTTGGAAGTCGATGAAGGCTTTGACCTTCTTCGGATCCTCGTCGGTGGGCAGAACCCGCACCGGCACGAACCCGGTCGCCGTCGGCGTGGCATCGAACGCCCGCGTCTCGGCGATCCCGGCCGCCGCCGCGCCGGCGCCCCAGCCTTCGGCGAGACAGCCGGCGAGGTCGAAGGTCGCCCGACAGGCGCCGGCCGACTGTTCCGCCTGAACCGACGTGCCGGGCACGAAGCAGTCCAGCGACGCGTTCCAGGCGAGCTTGCCGCGCGACTGGGAGAAGAGGTGCACGGTCGGCGTCCAACCGCCCGACATGCCGACGCAATCACAGGCGAGCGTACGGCGTGCGCCGGCGATGCGGCCGGCGGCGTCGATCGGCGCGACCACGAGGCCCTCGACCCGCCTCTTGCCGCGGGCGCGGATCACGGTGTGTCCCGACAGAACCTCGATGCCGGCGGCGGCGGCCTCGCCGCGCTCCGGGCCGGCGACGGCGGCGGCGCGCAGATCGACGACGGTGACCGCGAGCCCGGCCGCCTTCGCATCCAGCGCGGCGCGATAGGCGGAGGCACCCGTCGTCACGAAGACGACGCGGCGCCCCGGGGCGACGCCCCAGCGGTTGACGAAGGCGCGCACGCTCTCGGCCAACATGATGCCGGGCCGATCGTTGTCGGCGAAGACCACGGGGCGCTCGAAGGCACCGGTCGCGAGCACCACCCGACCGACCCGCATCTGCCAGAGGCGTTCGCGGATGCCGACGCCGGGAGCATCGAGATGGTCGGCGACCCGTTCGATCGCGACGAGGTGGTTGTGGTTGTAATAACCGAAGACCGTGGTGCGCGGCAGCATCGTGACGTTGTCGCGCGACGCCAGTTCCTTCAGCGTCTCGGCGAGCCAAGCCTGAGCCGGAAGACCGTCGACGACCGAGGTCACATCGTGGAGCAGGCTGCCGCCGAACTCCTGTTGCTCGTCGGCGATGGCGACGCGCTTGCCGGAGCGAGCGGCCGCGAGCGCGGCGGCGAGGCCCGCCGGTCCGGCGCCGACCACCAGCACCTCGAAGTGGGCATGCCGATTGCCGTAGCGATCCGGATCGGGGTCGACGGGCGGCTTGCCGAGACCGGCCGCCGCACGGATGATCGGCTCGTAGACCTTGGTCCAGAAGGACTTCGGCCACATGAAGGTCTTGTTGTAGAAGCCGGCGACGAAGATCGGCGACAGGAGATCGTTGACAGCGTTGACGTCGTGCTCGAGGCTCGGCCAACAGTTCTGGCTCTGGACCTTCAGACCCGCCGTCGCCTCGATCACCGTGGCGCGGTTGTTCGGGTCGACCCGACCGACGCCGCGATCGACGGAGAACAGCGCGCTGGGCTCGTCCGAACCGTGCGTGAGCACGCCGCGCGGGCGATGGTATTTGAAGGACCGCCCGAGCAGATGGCGCCCCGAAGCGAGCAGGGCCGAGGCGAGCGTATCGCCGCGAAAGGCCGGGATCGTCTCTCCGTCGAAGACGAAGGAGATCGGCGCGGAACGGTCGATGCGCCCCCCCTCGGGCAGGCGATGGGTGGCGGCCATCATGCGATCTCCGAATTGCCGGTGTCGGGACGGGGCTGCCCCATGAGGTAGGTCGTGAGGAAGCGGTCGCTCACGGTGTCGCGCAGCGCGTTGAACCAACGCTGACATCCGTGCGCGTGGTTCCAGCGCTCCGCCAGGATCCCCTTGGTCGAAGACCGCGTGTAGAGAAAATCCGCCCAGGCGGCGTCGTCCAACGCGGACGGATCGGTCGGCCGCGCGATGTGCGCTTCACCGCCGCAGCGGAATTCGGTCTCCGGCCGGGGGCCGCAATAGGGGCAGTCGATCAGAAGCATCTCGCGGACCTCTCAGTGGGCGACCGCCGCCGCGGCGGCTTCGTCGATGAGCCGACCGGTGCGGAACCGGTCGAGCGAGAACGGACGAGAAATCGGGTGGGGTTCGCCCTTGGCGACGCAATGGGCGAACAGGTGGCCCGATCCCGGCGTGGCCTTGAAGCCGCCCGTTCCCCAACCGCAGTTGATGTAGAGACCAGGGATCGGCGTGACGCCCTGAATGGGCGACCGATCGACGGTGTTGTCGGTGATGCCGCCCCAGGACCGCAGCATCTTCACCCGCGTGAAGATCGGAAAGAGCTCGCAGATGGCGTCCAGGGTGTGGATCGGGATCTGGAGGCCGCCCTGCTGGGAATAGCTCACGTATTGGTCCGTGCCGGCGCCGATCACCAGTTCGCCCTTGTCGGACTGGGAGATGTAGGCGTGGACGGCGTTCGACATGACGACGCAGGGGAACGCCGGCTTCAGCGGTTCGGAGACGAGCGCCTGCAGCGGCTGGCTCTCGATCGGAACCTTGACCCCGAACAGGCTCATCAGCTGCGGCGTGTGCCCGGCGACGGAGACGCCGACACGGGTCGTGGCGATCCGACCACGCGAGGTCAGCACACCAGAGACCGCACCGAAGGCGTCGCGCTCGAGACCGAGCACTTCGCAGTTCTGGATGATGTCGACACCGAGATCGGACGCGGCGCGCGCGAAGCCCCAGTTGACCGCATCGTGTCGCGCGGTTCCGGCGCGGCGCTGCAGCGCGGCGCCGGTGACCGGATATCGCTTGCCCGGCGTCAGATCGAGCTGCGGGCAGAAGGCCTTGGCCTCCTCGGGCGACAGCCATTCGTTGTCGATGCCGTTCAGGCGATTGGCGTAGACGTGGCGACGGAAGCTCTGCTCGTCATGAACGTTGTGCGCCAGCATCAGAACGCCGCGCTGCGAGAACATGACGTTGTAGTTCAGCTCCTGGGAGAGACCCTCCCAGAGCTTCAGCGAGTGCTCGAAGATCGCCGCGCTTTCGTCATAGAGGTAATTGGAGCGCACGATCGTGGTGTTGCGCCCGGAATTGCCGCCGCCGAGCCAGCCCTTTTCGAGGACCGCGACCTTCCGCATGCCGTGCTCTTTGGCCATGTAATAGGCCGTCGCGAGGCCGTGGCCGCCGCCGCCGATGATGACCGCGTCATAGGCCGCCTTGGGCTCGGGCTTGCGCCACTGCTCCCCCCAGCCCAGATGCGAACCGATCGCTTCCATCAGGAGGGAAGACACGGAGAATTTGCGCATGATGCAACGCCCTCATCGTCGGCGATCGAACGCCGTCCCTCGACGCTCGTTTCCCGAGCGGATCGAGACGATCGATCGCCGAGGTTCCGACCGTGGTACCTTCGATCCGCAATCTTCGCGTTTCAATGCCGTGCCGGCTTGCGTATCACCGACGAACTATGGAATTTTTCCGTCATCGCATGTCGGCTTTTCAAAATCGGCGTCTCATACCAGCCGTGGCGGTCTTTCCCGAAGGGCGCATCTTTGATGCCGGCGCTCACATGAGCGAAGTCGGCACCGCGACTGACGTGACGTCGGCGCAATCTTCGGGGAACAATCCGGCCTCGAGGATTTCTCTCGTATCGAGTCCCGAGAACTCCTTCCGCCTGGTCTGGTTCGCCGGCCAGTACTGCATCTCCGAGACGTAGGTCTGCAAGTCGAGCGGGCGGTATCGATCGACCGGTCTGTCGCCGACGATGTCGATGAATGTCTTCCGGCGCAAGCGCAGGTAGCCGATGTCCTTGTGGTGCTCGCCGTCGCTCTCGATCCGCATGTCGATGTAGGATTGCGAGACTTCACCGAAGGTCGGCATCCTCCCGAGTGACGGCGCACCGCCATCCGCGTCGTACGCCGGTCCCGACGGAAGAGACGACGAGGGCGCTCGGGGAAGGATCGCATCGACGTTCGCGATCGCGGCACGGGCGGCGTCCGTATCTGCCGCATGGGACAGAACCCCTGCGAGGGCGTCGCGAACGAGAGACTCGGCGTTCCGAGTGACGGCGGGAATGCCGTCGTCGCCCTTGGCGACCTCACCGGCGACCAGGCGGAGCGTCGCGAGCGTTCCCGAGAGCCCTTCCGCGAGACCCAGAGCCGCTTGCGGCGCGGCGAGCGCTTTGTCGATCGCGGTGTGGCAAGCGTCGACGATCGCCGCGAGGAGATCGGAGCCGTCGCGGGACGTGGCATTCTGCACGAAATGATGCCCTCCTCGGCTGCCCGCGATCCAGATGGTCCGACACAGGGTCGCCAATTGGCGCGCGGTGTGTTCGGCATCGCGTCGACGCGCGGGACCGATCCACCGGCGAATCATGCAGCTGCTCGAGGGGGTTGGGCGAGTCTTTTCGAATCTCGCGCCCCGGGGCGGGCGCCATTGGAAGCGCCAGCCGGCCGGGGAGCCGGTCAGATAGGACGGTGCGGCAGTCTTCCGTCGCCCCGATCGCCTGTCGACGGGCGGCTCGAGAGGACCGAAGACCGGTGCCTCTCCTGGTACATCCGCTGGTACATTTGTTGGTACATCGTCGATCCGGCGCATGATCGTGCTCCTGATGAGCCGAGCAACGCATTGAGAAATCAGGACGATTTCTCGATCGATTCGCCGAGTTTCGGTCGGGAGGGAATGGCGGAGAGGGTGGGA
>ERZ1645187.430-NODE-430-length-41093-cov-7.125250_pt1 | contig 41093 bp, 35 predicted proteins | sample MGYA00575352_ERZ1645187 | MGnify/ENA primary metagenome ERZ1645187 (study PRJEB40837, sample SAMN11349314) | freshwater sediment metagenome | isolation source: river sediment | host: Sediment | place: India: Wazaribad , New Delhi | collected 2017-02-21 ... | reverse complement strand
TGGTGGCCTGACGCTGGGCGTCGTTGAAGTAGGCCGGGACGGTGATCACCGCCTGCGTCACGGTGGTGCCGAGGTGGGCTTCCGCCGTCTCCTTCATCTTCATCAGCGTGAAGGCGGAGATCTGCGAAGGGGAATACTGCTTGCCGTCGGCGGTCACCCACGCGTCGCCGTTGCCGGCTTTCACGATCTTGTAGGGGACGAGGCCCATGTCCTTCTGCGTCATCGGATCGTTGAACGGGCGGCCGATGAGGCGCTTGATGGCGAAGAAGGTGCGCTCCGGATTGGTCACCGCCTGGCGCTTGGCCGGCTGGCCGACAAGGCGCTCGCCATCATCGGTGAAGGCAACAATCGACGGCGTGGTGCGCGCGCCTTCGGCATTCTCGATCACCTTGGGCGTCGTGCCGTCCATCACGGCAACGCAGGAGTTGGTGGTGCCAAGGTCGATACCGATCACTTTAGCCATGGCTTCATCCCTTTCATAAAGCGGAGCGTGGCGCCGGACCCGAAGCATCCGGCTCATGACGAGGCGGAAGAGGCCCGGCAGGGTGGCGCAAAGCCACGAGGGCGGGCGCCCTTTCGCGTTCGAGGCCGATATAGGAAGGCGCGTTTATGGGCGCAAGAGGATAGGAAAACGTAAACGATAATATCGCTTGACTGTAGGGAGATGACAGGCCCCGAGGCTAGCATGGCCGCCGGGGCATGGGGTGCAGTCTACGGAGCCGGGATCATGTCCGCCGCCATCGCCGTTCTCTGGGCCGGGTTTCTCGCCGGCACGACGCTTGTGCTCATCCGCCTCAACCGGCAGGCGGCGCCGGCCTGCGTTGTCGACCCCGCGCTGAAGGCCCGCGCCCATCCCGACACCGACGGCAACGGCTGCGGCTGAGATGAGGATCCGATGGACTTGTGGCTGATCGCGCTTGGCGGCGGCGTTTTTCTCGGCGTGATGCTTTTCATCCGCTGGCTGACCCGGCGCGATACCCGCTCCGACCCTGCCGACGGCTCGCTGCCGTTGATCGGCCCCGGCCCCATGGCCGATGCAGCGCCGGATGGCGACGGCGATTGAGACTTGCCAAGGCGGGCAAAGCTTTTCACACTCGCCGGCATGAAACGCTCCGAGATCAACGCCGCCATTGCCCATGCCGAAGCACTGCTGGCCGACTACCGCTTCGCCCTGCCGCCCTTTGCGCGCTGGACCGCGAGGGACTGGGCGGCGAACCGCGGCCGGGCCAGCGAGATCATCCGCGCCGGCCTCGGCTGGGATATCACCGATTTCGGACAGGGGCGGTTTTCAGAGCTTGGTCTGACGCTGTTCACCGTGCGCAATGGCGATGCGGCCAACCTCGGTACCGGCAAGGGTATGGTCTATGCCGAGAAGGTCATCATCGTGCAGGAGGGCCAGCGCTGCCCGATGCATTATCATTTCGTGAAAACCGAGGACATCATCAACCGCGGCGGCGGCGTGCTGGCGCTCGAACTGATCGAGACCGACCGCGCCGGCAAGGCAGACGAGGGCCGCGAGGTGATCGTGCGAACCGACGCCATCGAGCGGCGGCTGCCGCCGCGCGGCATCCTGCGCCTTCACCCCGGCGAGAGCGTGACGCTGACGCCCGGCCTTGCCCATGCCTTCTGGGCCGAGGGGGGGGATGTGTTCGTCGGCGAGGTGTCCACCGTCAACGACGACAAGACGGACAACGCGTTTCTCGAACCGGTCGCGCGGTTCCCCGGCATTCAGGACGATGTGGCGCCGAGCCGGCTGATCGTCGGCGATTACGAGGCGCTGGCGTAAGGGGCCGGGGCTCGTCCGGCGGACGCGAAGGACTATCCCGCGCGGCCTGCCTCCCAGCCCAGCATCGCCTGCTTGCGCGTGATGCCCCAGTGATAGCCGGTGAGCGCACCGGATTTGCCGAGCACGCGGTGGCAGGGCACGACGAACGAGACCGGATTGCGCCCCACCGCCGCGCCGACCGCGCGCGAGGCCTTCGGGTTGCCGATATGCCCGGCGATGGTGGAATAGGTCGTTGCCTGCCCCATCGGGATTTTCAGCAGCGTCTGCCACACCCGGACCTCGAAATCCGTGCCGATCATGAAGACATTCAGCGGCTGGTCCGCGCGCCACAGATCGGGGCGGAAGATGCGCTCGGCATAGGGCGCGGTGGCCGCCGTATCCTCGATCAGCCGGGCGCGCGGCCAGCGGTGTGTCATGTCCGCCAGCGCGGCGGCGCGGCCGATGGGACCGGAAAAGCTCTTGGCCGCCGCCGGCGCGGCGGGATCGAGCGCGGCGCCCGGCGCGGCCGCCGCATCGGCGAAGGCAAGGCCGCAAAGGCCACGCTCGTTGGCCATCACCAGCGCAAGGCCGAAGGGCGAGGCGTGAAATCCGTAGCGGATGGTCAGCCCAGCGCCGCCGGCCTTGTATTCGCCGGGGCTCATCGCCTCGTGGGTGACGAAGAGATCATGCAGGCGGCCGGGGCCGGAAAGGCCGCTGTCATAAGCGGCATCGAGCACGCTTGCCTCGCCATCCAGCAGGCGGCGGGCATGATCCAGCGTCACGGCCTGAAGGAACGCCTTCGGCGTCAGCCCCGCCCAGCGGCGGAAAAGGGCGTTCAGCTCGGCCGTTGAAACGCCGACCGCGGCGGCGATCTCCTCGGTCTTCGGCTGATCACGGAAGGCACGCGAGATGAACGCGATCGCCTTGCAGACAAGGATGTAGTCATGGCCCGTCCCGTCGGGCGGAGCAGGCAGGGGCAGCGGCTGTGTCATACGAACATCCTGTTGAGCCCTGAGCCTATGCGAGGCACCGGCCCCTCCGCCACCCGATTTCGTCGAGCGCTACCGCCGGACGCCGGCCAATGCCGCGCCGAAGGCACGGGCGAACTCCGCCCGCTCCTCCGGCCCGAGGAAGGCGCCCAGTTCCACCTCCTCCCGCCGCTGGACAAGGGCGAGGCGCGTCATGCCGTAATCGGGGTCTTCCTCGGTCTTCAGCCGCACCCAGAAGGGGTTGAACCGCCGCTCCGTCACCGCGCCGCGCCAGGTGACCTTGCGCACGAAGAGTTCGATCCGGCTGAGCCACACCTCCTCGATTGCCCGGGCGCGGGCATTGTTGAGGCGGAAGCAGAGATAGAGCACCGCAAAATCCAGCCCGAAGTAACCGCCCACCGGCCAGGCCCCCATGAGAATGAAGGGAATGGCGGAGACGAGCGAGATCAGCCCCAGCAGCGTCAGCAACAGCATGGTGCCGCCGCGCGACAGCGAGCGGTGAGGCCGCAGGGCCGCGGAAAACACCGTGGTTTCGGGTGGCGCGGGCGCTTCCCCCGCGCTAACGGTTGGTCCGTGCATGGACATCCCCTCTCGAACCCACACAACGATGCGAAGGCTATGGCAAAACCGGCTTCAGGTCAAAAGTCCGCGCGGGGGCGAAAAGCCCCCCGCACGCTCGGGAAGGACGAGGTCGCGGCCGTGTTCGCGGCCTTTGCCGCCGCCAACCCGGAGCCGAAGGGCGAACTTGACTATGTGAATGCCTATACGCTTCTGGTCGCCGTCGTCCTCTCGGCGCAGGCGACGGACGTCGGCGTGAACCGGGCGACGAAGGAACTGTTCCGCCTTGCCGATACGCCGGAGAAAATGCTGGCGCTGGGCGAGGAGCGGGTGCGCGACCTGATCAAGACCATCGGGCTTTACCGCAACAAGGCGAAGAATGTGATCGCCCTGTCGCAGAAGCTGATCGACGACTTCGGCGGCGCTGTGCCGGATACGCGCGAGGCGCTGGTTGGTCTGCCCGGCGTCGGCCGGAAGACCGCCAACGTGGTGCTCAACATCTTCTTCAAGCAGCCGACCATCGCGGTGGATACCCACCTCTTCCGCGTGTCCAACCGGATGCCGCTGGCGCCGGGCAAGACGCCGGAGGCGGTGGAGGCCGGGCTGGAGCGGATCGTGCCCGAGGCCTATCGCCTGCATTGCCATCACTGGCTGATCCTGCACGGGCGCTATATCTGCAAGGCGCTGAAGCCGAAATGCCCCCGCTGTCCGGTGGCGGCGTGGTGCCGGTTCGACGGCAAGCGGCTGGACGGCTAGACCAGCCCCAGCCAGCCGCCGATCGTATCGACCAGCAGCTTGATGTTCAGCGCCACGATCAGCGCGGCGATCAGCGCGGCGATGGCGGTGAGCCAGCGGGGGGCGACGAGTGCGCCCATCTTGGCCTTCGAGGCGGTGAACATCACCAGCGGGATGACGGCGAAGGGCAATTGCAGCGACAGCACCACCTGCGAGAGAATCAGCAGTTTGCCGGTCTCCTTCTCGCCCATCAGGATGGTGACCAGCGCGGCCGGCACGATGGCGACCAGCCGGGTGACCAGCCGGCGTGCCCAGGGCTTGAGCCGGAACGCAATGAACCCTTCCATCACGATCTGGCCGGCGAGCGTCGCCGTGACAGTGGAATTGAGGCCGCAGGCGATCAGTGCGACTGCGAACAGCGCCGGCGCGGCAGCGCCGATGATCGGGGCCAGCAGGGCGTGCGCCTCGCCCAGCTCCGCCACCTCATGCCGCCCGGTCTTGAAGAAGGCGGTGGCGGCGAGAATGAGGATCGAGGCGTTGACCAGCAGCGCGAACATCAGCGCGATGGTCGAATCGACGGTGGCCAGCCGCATCGCCTCCCGCCGCTCCGGGATTGTCTCGCCCACCGCGCGGGTCTGCACGATGGAGGAGTGGAGATAAAGATTATGCGGCATCACGGTGGCGCCGATGATGCCGAGCGCGAGATACAGCATCTCCGCATCGGTCAGGAGCTGCGTCGTCGGCGCAAAGCCCCGGATCACCTCGGACCACACCGGCCCGGCCATGGCGATCTGCACCGCGAAACAGCCGGCAATCAGCGTCAACAGCGCGATCACCACCGCCTCGATGGCGCGGAAGCCGAGCTTCTGCAGCGCCATGATGAGAAACACATCGAGCGCGGTGATCACCACGCCGATCTCCAGCGGGATGCCGAACAGCAGCTTGAGCCCGATCGCGGTGCCGATCACCTCGGCGAGATCGGTGGCGATGATCGCGATCTCCGCAAGAAACCACAGGATCTTCGCCGTCAGCGGCGAGAACGCATCGCGGCAGGCCTGCGCCAGATCGCGGCCCGAGGCAAAGGCCAGGCGGGCGCAGAGCGATTGCAGGATGATCGCCATGATGTTGGACAGCAGCACGACAAACAGCAGCGCGTAGCCGAACTTCGAGCCGCCGGCGAGCGAGGTCGCCCAGTTGCCGGGATCCATATAGCCCACGGCGACGAGATAGCCCGGGCCGGCAAAGGCCATCAGCTTGCGCCAGCCCGGGCCGGAGCGCGGCACGGCAATCGTGTGATGCGCCTCCGACAGCGACAGGCCGGCGCGGGGCGTCTTCCAGCCATCCTCGGAGCGACGCGGAACCGGAGCATCCATGCGCTTGTCACCTGCAAATGCAAATCATTCGCAATTGAAGATGGGGCAGAAAGCGCGGCTTGGCAAGACGATTGGCATGAAAACCGCAGGGGCGCCGGCTTCACAACGGCGCGAGCGCCCGGCCGAGCGGGCGACGGAGCGCTTTGCCTTGCGATGCGGGGCCGGAGCCGCCGCCCGGCTCAGCGGAAAACGGCAAGGCCGATCAGGCCGAGGCTGCCGACGGCGATGCGCCACCAGGCAAAGGGGCGGAAGCCGTTCCTGGAGATAAAATCGAGAAAGCCGCGCACCACGAGGAGGCCGGAGAGAAACGCCATGACAAAGCCGATGATGATCAGCAGCATATCATTGGTCGAGAGCAGCTTGTAGTTGTCGAGCAGATCCTTGGCGAAGGCGCCGACCATGGTGGGCATGGCGAGGAAGAACGAGAATTCCGCCGCCGCGCGCTTGGTCGTGCCCGCCATCATCGCCCCGACGATCGTCGCGCCCGAGCGGGAGACGCCCGGCATCATCGCCAGACACTGGAAGGCCCCGATCTTCAGCGCGGTGAGGATCGGGATATCCATCACGTCGTCGTACTTTTCCTCGAACTTGTGATCATCCACCACAAGAAGGATCAACCCGCCGGCGATCAGGCTGGTGCAGACGGTGAAGGGATTGAACAGATAGGCCTTGATGACTTTCGAAAACAGCCCGCCGATGATCACCGCCGGGACGAAGGCGACAAGAATCGCAATGACGAACCGGCGCTTTCTCGCATCGGTGAACATGCCGAGGCCGATATCGAGCAGCTTGCGGAAATAGACCGAGAGGATGGCGAGGATGGCGCCGAGCTGGATCAGCACCTCGAAGGTGCGGGTGGGCGAGTGAAACCCCATGAAATGGCCGACCAGCAGCAAATGTCCGGTGGAGGAGACGGGAAGGAACTCGGTCAACCCCTCGATGAAGCCGAGAATGGCGGCCTGTATCATCATCCACAGCGACATGCGGCCTTCCTTCATCCCCGCCAGGCTCGCGTGCCGGCGCATCGTGCATTGAGATTGCGGTGATTCGCTTCTATACGCGGAAGGACTTTAGCGCGAGGTTAGCACGCCTCCCGTTCCCCGGTTCTTCTGGATTTTCCTTCCCGCCATGGCCGTTTTTCACCACCATCCGCTCTGCCCGCACTCGCGCTATGTCCGCCTGATCATGGGCGAACTCGGCATGGAAGCGGAGATGACCGAGGAACGGGTGTGGGAACGGCGGCGCGAGTTCCTGATGCTCAACCCGGCGGGAACGATCCCGGTGCTGGTGGAGGAGAATATCCTGCCCGTGCCGGGGGCGGACATCATCGCCGAATACCTCGACGAGACACGCGGGCTGGTGCTGGGCGACCGGCGACTGCTGCCGGATGATCCCTTGTCGCGCATCGAGGTCCGGCGGCTGACCGACTGGTTCAACCGCAAGTTCTACGAGGAGGTCTCGCAGCACCTCCTGATGGAGAAGGTCTACAAGCGGGTGATGCCGCCCGAGGCCGGCGGCGGCCCGCCGGAGGGCGCGATCCTGCGTGTGGCGCGCACCAATGTGCGCTATCATGTCAAATACATCGGCCACCTGCTCAGCCAGCGCAACTGGCTGGCGGGCGACCGGCTCTCGCATGCTGATCTCGCCGCTGCCGCGCATCTGTCGGTGTGCGATTTTCTCGGGGACGTGCCTTGGAACGAGGACGAGACGGCAAAGCAGTGGTACGCGCGGCTCAAATCGCGGCCCTCGTTCCGCACGCTGCTGGCCGACCGGGTGATGGGCATGACGCCGGCGGCGCATTACACCAATCTCGATTTCTGAGCGGCGCGGCGCTCCGTGCGTTTCTTGCCGAGCGTGCCCGGGCGCTCGGGTTCGATGCCATCGGTGTGACGGGTGCCGACGTGCCGCCCGGCCGGCTCGACCAGCTGGAAGGCTGGCTGGAGGCCGGCCACCACGGCGCGATGGGATGGATGGCCGAGCGGCCGGAGCGGCGGGCAAGCCCCCGGGCGCTGTGGCCGGAGGTGAAGACCGTCATCCTTGTCGGCGTCAATTACGGCACACGGGAGGATCTGCTGGCCGATCTCGCCCGGACCGAGCGGGGTGTCGTCTCGCTCTATGCCCGGCGCAGGGATTATCACGACATCCTCAAGGGCCGGCTGAAGGACCTGGCCGGGGCCTTTGCCGCCCGGGCGGGGGCGGATGTGAAGGTGTTCGTCGATACCGCGCCGGTGCTCGAAAAGGCGCTGGCGGCGGACAGCGGGCTCGGCTGGCAGGGCAAAAGCACCATTCTCGTTTCACGCAGCCACGGCACCTGGCTGTTCCTCGGCGCGCTCTACACCACTGCGGCCCTGCCGCCCGATCCGCCGGGCAAGGACCGTTGCGGTTCGTGCACCGCCTGCCTCGACATCTGCCCCACCGCCGCCTTTCCGGCGCCGTATGTCCTCGATTCGCGCCGCTGCATCGCCTACCTCACCATCGAGCACAAGGGGCCGATCGCGCCCGGGTTCCGCGCTGCCATCGGCAACCGGGTGTTCGGCTGCGACGATTGTCTTGCCATCTGCCCGTGGAACAAGTTCGCGCAGGAGGCGCGGGAGACCAGGCTCGCCCTCAACCCGGCGCTGGATGCGCCCGCGCTGGCCGATCTTGCCGCGCTGGATGATGCGGCGTTTCGCAGCCTGTTTGCCGGCACACCGGTCAAGCGCACGGGGCGCGACAGATTCGTGCGCAATGTGCTGATCGCCATCGGCAATTCAGGCGCTGCCGGGCTGGCGCCGGTGGCCGAGGCGCGGCTGGCGGACACCTCGGCGCTGGTGCGCGGCATGGCGGTGTGGGCGCTCCACCGGCTGGCGCCGGGCCGGCTCGCCACCCTTGCGCCGCTGCACCGGCCGCGTGAAACCGATGATGATGTGCGCGCCGAATGGGCGCTGGCGCTGGAGGGCCCCGCATGACGCTGTTCATTCTCGGCTTCGGCTATTCGGCCAGCCATTTCGCCGCGCTTCATGCGGACCGCTTTTCCGCCGTGGCAGCCACCTGCCGCTCGCTTGCCAGCGAGGAGCGGATCGTCGAAGCCGGGTTCACCCCGGTCCGGATCGATCTCGACCTGACGGCCTTCGCCGCCTGGCTGCGCACAGCCGATGTGGTGCTGCTCTCGGCCGCGCCGGACGAGGCGGGCGATCCCTTCCTGCCGCTGGTGCGGGCGGTGCTGCCGGCGGCGGCGGGCAAACGGTTTGTCTATCTGTCCACCGTCGGTGTCTATGGCGATCATGGCGGGGCATGGGTGGACGAGACGACAGCGCCGCGCCCCGTTTCCCGCCGTTCGCGCTGGCGGCTGGAGGCGGAGGACGCGTGGCAGACCTATGCGCGCGCCAGCGGCGCAACCCTCGATATCCTGCGCCTTTCCGGCATCTACGGCCCCGGGCAGAGCGCGATCGATACCCTGAAGGCGGGCACCGCGCGGCGGCTGATCAAGCCCGGACAGGTGTTCAACCGCATCCACGTCACCGACATCGCCCATGCGGTCGCCGCTGTCATCGACCGGTCGGGCGGCGGCATCTGGAACGTGACCGACGATGAGCCTGCCCCGCCGCAGGATGTGGTGGCCCATGCCGCCGGGCTGCTCGGCCTGCCCGTGCCGCCGGATCTTCCGTTCGAAACGGCGGAGCTGAGCCCGATGGCACGCAGCTTTTATGGCGAGAACAAGCGGGTGAGCAACGCGCGGATCAAGCGGGAACTCGGATGGTCCCCCACCTTTCCGACCTATCGCGAGGGGATGGCAGGGCTGGCCAAGGCGCCGTGATCAGGACGTGGATGAGGATTTGGCCTGCCCGTCGCGGGCCGAATAATGTTCGATATAGCGCGGATCGATCTCCGCCACGCGGACGATGACCAGCACATCGGTGGTGCCGAACTGCCGGTCCACCACCGCGCCGTCGCCGAACTTGCCGCCAAGCCGCAGGTAGGCTTTCACCAGCGGCGGCAGCGCCGCCATCGCCCGGCGCGGATCGAGCGCCTCGGCCGGCAGGCGGTTCATCGGCACATAGCGGCCCGGCAGGGCGGCGGCGCGCCACGCCTCCGGTGCGCGGGCATGATGGTGGAGGAAGCTCAGCTGCGGCGCGAGCGCGGCGGGATCTGTCCCCTCAAGGCTGGCGCAGCCGATCATCAGATCGCATTTGTGATGGCGGACATAGGCCCAGATGCCGTGCCAGAGCAGTTCCACCGTGCGTTTCGTCCGGTAGGGCGCGAGCACACAGGAGCGGCCCAGCTCCAGCACCCGGTTGCCGGGATGAGCGGCGAGCAGGCCGCGCAGGTCATATTCCCCCGCCGAATAGAAGCCGCCGTTGCGCTCGGCAAACTCCTGCCGGAGCAGCCGGTAGGTGCCGACGACACGCGGCCGGGCCGGGCCGCCGGGCGTGCGGCGATACTCCCGGTCGATCACCAGAAGATGGTCGCAGATCCGGTCGAACGGATCGATATCGCGCCGGGCGAGCAGAGTGCGCGGCGAGGGCGAGGCCGACATTTCCTCGTAGAACACCTGAAAGCGCAGGCGCTGGGCGCGGCGGATATCCTGCACCGTGCGGGCGAGCCTCAGTTCCAGCGGGCCGATGCGGCCGAGCACCTCCGGCAGGCCGGCGGTATCGCGCACCACGCGGCGGCCGGGCAGGAAACTCCGCGTCGTTCCGCTGTCGCCACGCTGCCAGCGCGAGGGCCTGAGCCGCGCCACGAGCGCCAGGGGATTGGCCCGTTCCGGCATGCGTGCCTCTGGTGCCGACATGAAGTGCCTCGCGGGGGGTCGAACCGTTACGCCTGAAGTTTCATGCGCCGATTACGGTATTGTTGCGTCAGTCCCGTGACATTGCCAAGGGGCGCGGCGGCGGCGCCCGACGATTATCCCCTCAGGCGGCCGCACGCGGCGCGGCGATGAGCGCGGAAACGGTGCCGGCAAAGGCCTCCGGCGCCAGCGGCTTGGAGAGGAAGGCGGTGAACCCTGCCGCAAGGCAGGCCGTGCGGTCCTCGGCGAAGGCGTTGGCCGTCAGCGCCGCCACCGGCAGCGGGCGCCGGCCGTTGCGCCGCTCCTCCGCTCGGAGCGCGGCGATCGTCTCCAGCCCCGAAAGGCCGGGCATGCGGATATCGAACAGGCCGAAGGCAAACGGCCGATCCTCCGCCGCGCGCCAGGCATCGAGCGCCGCACCGCCCGATTGCACCCACACCGCCTCGCCCCCCAGCCGCTCGATCAGCTTGACGGCGAGCAGGGCATTGATCGGGTTATCCTCGGCCAGCAGGACGCGCCGGCCGGCAAGCAGGTGCGCGGGGCGCCCCTTCTCCGGCATCCCCGGGGCAGCGGCATCGCCGGCGCTCTCCTCCTCGAAGCGCGCGCCGAGCGAGCGCTGGCGCACCGGCTTGATCAGATAGCCGTCATAGCCCGCTTCGCCCGGCGCGCCGAAGCCGCGCCGCTCATAGGGCGAGAGCAGGATGATCCTGCGTGCGCCCGCCCGGGCCTTGGCGGCGAGCGCGCGGCAGGCCTCGATGCCGAGGCTGGCATCAACCATGAGGATGCTCGCCTCCCCCGCCTGTTCCCCGGCACGGGCAGGATCGGCGGCCAGCGTGACGGTGGCGCCCATGGCTTTCAGCCGCTCGGCGAGGAACGGCGCCTCGAACGGCGAGGCCGAGACGACAAGCACGCGCTCGCCCGCCAGCTGCGGCGCGGCCGGCGCGGCCACAGGCGCGTCCGCCGCGACCAATGGCAGGGCAACGCGGAAGGCCGAGCCCGCGCCGGGGCGCGAGACGACGGAGATGGTGCCGCCCATGTATTCGACGATCCGGCGGGTGATGGCGAGGCCCAGCCCGGTGCCGCCATGGCGGCGCGCGGTGCTGGTCTGCTCCTGTTCGAAGGCCTCGAAAATCGCCTCCAGCCGTCCGGCGGCGATACCCGGGCCGGTGTCGGCCACGGTGATCAGCAGGCGGTCCCCCGCCTCCGGCTCGACACGGATGCCGACGCCGCCCTGTTCGGTGAACTTGACGGCGTTTCCGGCGAGATTCATCAAGATCTGGGTCATGCGTGCGCCATCGAGCCGCAGTGTGGCCGGCAGATCCGGATGGACCAGCGCGGCGATCTCGATGCCCTTGTCCTGCGCGCGGGGGGACAGCAACTCGACGACGCCTTCGACCAGCCGACCGATGCCGACATCCTCGACGACGAGATCGATCTTGCCGGCCTCGATGCGCGAAAAATCAAGAATCTCGTTGATCAGCGACAGCAGCGCCTCGCCCGAGGTGCGGATGGCGCTGACATAGCTCTGCTGTTCCGGCGTCAGGCCGGTATCGTCGAGCAGGCCGGCCATGCCGATGACACCGTTGAGCGGTGTGCGCATCTCATGGCTGACGGTGGCCAGAAAGCGCGCCTTGGAGCCCTCGCCCGCCGTCTCCTGCGGGCCTTGTGGCCGGCCAACCGCGATGAAAGTCGTCTCTCCGCCCGGCGTCCGCGCCGGCGCAACCGACCAGAGGATCCGTCGCCCGGCCAGCGTACGCTCGAATGTGCCGGCCCGGACACGGCCCGGCAGGCCCTTTTCCGGCGGGGACGCGAGTTCGACCGCGGCGAGCGTCAGCCCGGCCTCCTCCAGCATCTGGCGCAGCGCGGCATTGGCCGACAGTACATGCCCCTGCCCGTCCACCTCGGCCAGGATCGATTCCGCCCCCTCCAGCGCCTGCTCGGTGGCCCGCAGCCGGGCTTCAAGGCGGGCGACATCCGCCTCCGACCGGCGGAAGCGCTGCATCACCTCCCGCGCGCGGTGCCGCAGCTGCAACAGGTCGCGGATCAGCGCCGCGCACAGCATGAACAGCACCACGGCCACAGCGACGGCGGCGAAAACCACCGCCACCCAGCCACTGTTCCAGAAGGAAAAACCCGCATCCACCATAAAAATTCGCCCCTTTAACGGGGAGAATGGCGGCCAAGCCTTGCGGTTCTTTAAATCTCTCCGGAGCCAGCGCCACGGATTCGCCCCTAGCGTTAACCGGGATTTACCGCGCAGACCAACACCGCGCCGCAGCATGAGAAAAAGTGCGCGGCGGGCCTTGCTTTGTCCGGACAATGGCGCTAATCAACCGCCTCGCTTCGTCAAGAAGTATGCGCGCCCGTAGCTCAGCTGGATAGAGCATCAGACTACGAATCTGAGGGTCGGACGTTCGAATCGTTCCGGGCGCGCCATTTTTCCTTTTCCTGACAGACGTTTCATTCAGCCACTATTCTGTTGTAGCGCGCCGCGGTGTTCTGAGACAAAGCGACGTGATTTTTTGGGCGGCCCCGTCAGTCTGCCGGCGACCTGCCACCGGGATTTCCCTCCCCATGGAGCTGGAGACCGGGCCTGATCGCCCCGGTCCCATTTTCCGGATCGCCCGGGGGGAGAGTTTTCGGGCATGCGCTCCGGTGCCGTCAGGGGGCGGGCCGGCGGCTCCCGCCAGCCTCGGGCACCAGATCAAGAAAGCCGCGCACCAGCGGCAGGCGCCGCCGGGCTTCGAGACAGACGACATATTCGGCCACCTCAAGATCGGCATCGCTGACCGGAATCGTCACGAAGGCCGGATCGGGCGGGAATTCGCTGTCGAACACGATGCCGATGCCGAAGCCGGAGGCGACCGCCTCGCGCACCGCCTCGCGCCCCTGCACCTCGACCAGCACCCCCGGCCGGATGCCGGCCTCGGCCAGCCGGGCCTCGAACACCTCGCGGGTGATCGACCCCGCCTCCCGGATCACCAGATCAAGACCGTCAAGATCGGCGAGCGCAAGGCTCTCACAGCGGGCCAAAGCATGCGTCCGCGGGGCGAACAGCACCAGCCGGTCGCGCCTCAGCAGCCGGCTGTGCAGACGCGGATCGGAGGTGGCGCGCGCGGTGACGCCGATATCGGCCCCGTAATCGATCAACTGTTGCAGCACGTTGGTGGAATTGTCGATCGACAGGGAGAAACTGAGACCGGCATGCCGCGTCTTCAGCGCCGAGAGCAGCGGCATCACATGGGTCGCGCTGTCGGCCGCGACGCGCAGATGGCCGCGGCGCAGGGTTTTTGCCCCGTCCAGCAGGGCGCGGGCATCCTCCTCAGCCGCGAACAGGCGGGCGGTGATGTCATGCAGCCGCCGGCCGAGCGGCGTGAGGCTGACGCCCCGGCCCTTGCGATCGAACAGGCTGGCCTCATGCGTCATTTCAAGAAGACGCACCTGCGAGGACAGGGTCGGCTGGCTCAGCCCCGTTGCGGCGGCCGCGCGGGTAAAGCTGCCGGCCTCGGCCACCACATGAAAAGCGCGCAGACCGGTCACGTTCATCGGCACATCAATCCATAGATTTTATCTATATTCAATATCCAAACGTCATATTGGACGAATAGCTCTGATCGCCCTTAGCTTGACGCCAGAACCGTTCCACGGCGAGGGAGCCACCATTGCCATGAGCCAGACCATCCACAACCGTGCCGCCTCCGAAACCGGCGACCCGCTGCTGCTGACGCCGGGGCCGCTGACCACCTCGAAATCGGTGAAAGAGGTGATGGTGCACGACTGGGGCTCGCGCGATGCGACGTTCCTCAAGATCAACCGCGAGGTGCTGGAGCGGCTGCCGGAAGTGGCGCATGCGGCCAAAAGCTTTGTCACCGTGCCGATCCAGGGCTCCGGCACCTTCGCGGTGGAAGCGATGCTGACCAGCTTCGTGCCGAAGGGCGGCAAGGTTCTGGTGCTGATCAACGGCGCCTATGGCCACCGGGCCAAGCGCATTCTCGACATCGCGGGGCGCAAGACCGTGGTCTACGAGACGCCGGAGGATACCCCGCCGGACCTGAAGAAGGTCGAGAGCATCCTCAAGCGCACCAAATCGATCACCCATATCTTCACCGTCCATTGCGAGACGACGAGCGGCATTCTCAACCCGATCAACGCCATCGGCGCGCTGGCGAAAGCCTATGGCAAGAGCTACCTGATCGATTCGATGAGCGCTTTCGGCGCACTGCCGCTCGATGCGGAGAAGGCCCATGCCGATGCGGTGGCGGCCTCCTCCAACAAGTGCATCGAGGGCGTGCCCGGCCTCGGCTTCGTGCTGTGCCGCAAGGCTGTGCTGCCCGGGCTCAAGGGCAATGCGACGACGCTGGTGCTCGATGTACACGACCAGTGGGCGAATTTCGAGAAGACAGGGCAGTACCGCTTCACCCCGCCGATCCATGTGATCGTCTCGTTCCATCAGGCGCTGACCGAATTTTTCGCCGAGGGCGGCCAGCCGGGGCGCGGCGGGCGCTATGCCAACAACGGCAAGGTGCTGATCGAGGGCATGCGGGCGATGGGGTTCAAAACCCTGCTGCCGGATCATCTTCAGGCGCCGATCATCGTCACCTTCCATATGCCGAAGGATCCGACCTTCGTGTTCCAGACGTTCTACGATGCGCTGAAGGATCGCGGCTATGTCATCTATCCCGGCAAGCTGACGGTGGCGGATTCGTTCCGCATCGGCTGCATCGGCCGGCTCTATGAAAAGGACATGCGCGGCGCGCTCGCCGCCGTGCGCGATGTGATCACCGAGATGGGCGTTGCCCTTCCGGTCCGCTGACAAAGGCTTTGAGACCATGACCCAGACAACCGAACTCCTCGTCAATGGCCGCAGCTATGCCGCGCCGAAGGCCCCGACGGTGGTGATCTGCATCGACGGCTCGGAGCCGGGCTATATCGAGAAGGCGATCGAGGCGGGCGTTGCGCCGAATTTCAGGCGGTTCATGGCGAACGGCGCCAATCTCATCGCCGAATGCGTCATCCCCTCGTTCACCAACCCCAACAACCTCTCGATCATCACCGGCCGCCCGCCGAATGTGCACGGCATCGCCGGCAACTTCTTCTACGATCCGGCGACCAAGACCGAAGTGATGATGAACGATCCGAGGTTCATGCGCGCGCCGACCATCCTCGCCGCCGTGCATGACGCGGGGTTCAAGGTGGCGATGGTGACCGCCAAGGACAAATTGAGGCTGCTGCTGTCCAACGGGCTGGATTATTCCACCGGGCGGGCGATCGCGTTTTCCTCGGAGAAGGCGGACAAGGCCAACAGGGCCGAGAACGGGATCGACAATGTCTGCGCCTTTGTCGGCATGGGTGTGCCGGATGTCTATTCCGCCGGCCTGTCGGAGTTCGTGTTCGCGGCGGGGGTGAAGCTGGTCGAAAGCCACCGGCCGGACCTGATGTATCTGTCCACCACCGACTACATCCAGCACAAATGCGCGCCGGGTTCGGCCATCGCCAACGCCTTCTACGCGATGATCGACGGCTATATCGGCCAGCTTGATGCGCTCGGCTGCGTCGTGGTGGCCACCGCCGACCATGGCATGAACGACAAGCACCACAAGGACGGCACGCCCGACGTGATCTATCTTGATCCGCTGTTCGATCGCTGGATCGGCAAGGGCGCGGCGCGGGTCATCCTGCCGATCACCGATCCTTATGTCGTCCACCACGGGGCGCTTGGCTCGTTCGCCACCGTGCATGTGCCGGCGGGCGCGAACATCGCCGATCTGATCGGCAAGCTCAAGGCGACGCCCGGCGTTGACCGGGCGATGACGCGCAACGCCGCGTGCAACGAATTCGAACTGCCGACCGACCGGCTGGGCGATATCGTCGTCACCTCCACCCGGCATACGACGCTGGGCACGGCACCGGAGAAACACGACCTGAGCGGACTGACCGAGCCGCTGCGCTCGCATGGCGGGTTGACGGAGCAGAAGGTGCCGATGATCTCCAACCGGCGGATCAGCCTGCCCGCGGGGCATCGGCTGCGCACTTTCGACGTGTTCTCCGTCGCGCTCAACAACACGCAGTGAGGCCCGACATGACGCAGCACCAGCCCCTGCCGTTGCGCAAGGAAACAATGCGTATAGCCGGCAAAGCAGTGAGCACCGATGACGTGATCGAGGTGCGCAACCCCTACGATAATTCCCTCGTCGGCACGGTTCCGGCCGGGCGGCCCGAGCATGTGCGCGAGGCGTTTGCCAAGGCCGCCGCCTACAAGCCCAAACTGACCCGCTATGAACGCCAGCAGATTCTCCTGCGCACGGCGGAGCTGCTGCATGCCCGGCGCGAGGAGATCGCCCGGCTGATCACCGCCGAATCCGGCCTGTGCTGGAAGGATTCGCTCTACGAGGCGACCCGCGCCTACGATGTCTATTCGTTTGCCGGGCAACTCTGCATCAAGGACGACGGCGAGACCTTCTCCTGCGATATCTCGCCCAACGGCAAGCAGAGGAAGATCTTCACCACCCGCGTGCCGCTGATGGGTGTCATCTCGGCGATCACGCCGTTCAACCACCCGCTCAACATGGTCAGCCACAAGCTGGCCCCGGCGATCGCCACCAACAACCGCGTGGTGCTGAAGCCGACCGAACTGACGCCGCTGACGGCGCTGCTGCTCTGCGATGTGCTCTATGAAGCCGGCCTGCCGCCGGAGATGCTGTCGGTCGTCACCGGCAACCCCTCGACGATGGGCGATTCGATGATCACGGACCCGGATGCGGACCTGATCACCTTCACCGGCTCGGTGCGCGTGGGCAAGTACATCGCCGAAAAGGCGGGCTATCGCCGCATCGTGCTGGAACTCGGCGGCAACGACCCCCTCATCGTGATGGAGGATGCCGACCTCGACAAGGCGGCGGAGCTTGCCGTGCAGGGCGCGACCAAGAACTCCGGCCAGCGCTGCACGGCGGTGAAGCGCATTCTCGTCGTCCAGTCAGTGGCCGAGGCCTTTTCCAGGCTCGTGGTGGAGAAGGCAAAGAAGATCCGGTGCGGCGATCCGATGGATCCTGCCACCGATGTCGGCACGGTGATCAACGAACGCTCGGCCCGCCTGTTCGAGGCGCGCGTCAACGATGCGGTGTCGAAAGGCGCGGTGGTGCTGCATGGCGCACCACGGCAGGGGGCGCTGTTCCCGCCCACGGTGGTCGATCACATCCCCTACGACTGCGAACTGGTGAAGGAAGAGACCTTCGGCCCGGTGATCCCGATCATCCGCGTGCCGGACGAGATCGGCGAGGTGATCCGCATTTCCAACTCCACCGCCTATGGCCTGTCCTCCGGCGTGTGCACCAACCGGCTCGACTACATCACCCGCTTCATCCGCGATCTCGATGTTGGCACGGTGAATGTATGGGAGGTTCCCGGCTACCGGATCGAGATGTCGCCGTTCGGCGGGATCAAGGATTCCGGCCTCGGCTACAAGGAAGGAGTGCAGGAGGCGATGAAGAGCTTCACCAACGTGCGCACCTATTCGCTGCCGTGGCCGGCGTGACGGCAACGATGACAGCCGCGGGAGGCTTGTCATCGAACTGTTATTGAAGTGCTATGTGGGTCAACCGGCCGGGGCCTCACGCCCCGGAGCCGGAAACAGGGAGAAAGTCGGATGTTCAAATCGTTGCTGACCGGGGCCGCCGTCGCGGCCCTCATGGTGGCCGGCCTTGCCGGCGGGGCCGTGGCCCAGACGAAGACGAAGGTGACAGCCTATACCGCGCTGGAGAACGACCAGCTCGGCCCGTTCAAGGCGGCGATCGAGGCGGCAGTGCCGGATGTCGAGGTGGTCTGGGTGCGCGATTCCACGGGCGTCATCACGGCCCGCTTCCTGGCCGAGAAGGACAACCCGCGCGCCGATATCGTGATCGGCCTGGCGGCGACCTCGCTGCTGCTGTTCGAGAAGGCGAACCTGCTCGAAACCTACCAGCCGAAGGGCGCCGAGGCGCTGCGCGCCAACTTCAAGGACACGACCGGCCCCTATACCTGGACCGGGATGGATGCCTTCCTCGGCATCGGCTGCTTCAACACCGCCGAGGCGGCGAAAGCCAACATCAAGGCTCCGACAACCTGGGAGGACCTGACCAAGCCCGAGTTCAAGGGCAAGCTCGTCATGCCGCATCCCGCCTCCTCCGGAACGGGGTTCCTTCAGGTCGCCGCCTGGCTTCAGGTGATGGGCGAGGCCAACGGCTGGGCGTTCATGGACAAGCTGCATGACAACATGGCCGTCTATACCCATTCGGGCTCGGCACCCTGCGTGCAGGCCGCCAAGGGCGAGCGCGTGCTCGGCATCAGCCTCGACATGCGCGGCGTGCGCGAGAAGAACAACGGCGCTCCGCTGGAGATCATCACGCCGAAGGGCGCGGTGGGCTGGGATCTCGAGGCCTTCGCCATCGTCAAGGGCACCAAGAACGCCGACGCCGCCAAGAAGATCGCCGACTGGGTGACCACCAAGGGCGCCAACGAGCTTTACGGCAAGTTCTACGCCATCGTCGCGCACCCCGAGGTGAAGGCAGCGCCGAAGGGCTATCCGGAAGCGGCGGAAGCCAACATGGCCAAGAACGACTTCGGCTGGATGGCCGAGAACCGTGACCGGATTCTCGCCGAATGGGCCAAGCGCTACGAGAGCAAGGCCGCACCGAAGTAAGCGACGAGACATCAGGGTCCGGCCCGGCGCCGGACCCTGTCATCCAGACGACCGGCATCGGGGGGCAGGACGTGACGGCAGACGGCACAGCCGAAACGGCGGCGGGCGAGGCTTTTCTCTCCGCCCGCGCCCTTTCCAAATCATTCGGCCAGTTCCAGGCCCTCAAGTCCATCGATCTCGATGTCAATCGCGGCGAATTTGTCTGCTTTCTCGGCCCTTCCGGCTGCGGCAAGACCACGCTGCTGCGCGCCATCGCCGGGCTTGACCGGCAGGACAGCGGCACCATCCGCATGGGCGGGCGGGATGTCTCGCAGGCGCCGCCCTCGGAGCGGGACTTCGGCATCGTCTTCCAGTCCTATGCGCTGTTCCCCAACCTGACGATTGCCGACAATGTCGGCTATGGCCTCGTCAACCAGCGCCGCCCGAAGGCCGAGATCGCAGCACGGGTGAACGAACTCCTGTCGCTGGTCGGACTGAAGGAACAGGGCGTCAAATATCCGGTCCAGCTCTCCGGCGGGCAGCAACAGCGCGTGGCGCTGGCCCGGGCGCTCGCCACCTCGCCCGGCCTGCTGCTGCTTGACGAACCGCTGTCCGCGCTTGACGCGCAGGTGCGGCTGCGCCTGCGCGAGGAAATCCGCAGCGTGCAGAAGCGGCTGGGCGTAACCACCATCATGGTCACGCACGATCAGGAAGAAGCGCTGTCGATGGCCGAGCGGATCGTGGTGATGAACCACGGCGTGATCGAGCAGGTGGGCAGCCCCGAGGACATCTACCGCAAGCCGGCATCCGCCTTCGTTGCCGAGTTCATCGGCCGCATCAGCTTCCTGCCCGGCATTGCGCGCGGGCCCGATGCGGTGGAGATCGACGGGCGGCGGTTTGCCTGCAAGGTGCCGGCGGCGTTTGCGCCTGGTGCGCCGGTGCTGGTGGGCCTGAGGCCCGAGGCGGTGCGGGTGCGCGGCGTCACCGGCAAGGAGGGCAATGCGCTGTCCGTCCGGATCGCCGATCTTGAATTCCTCGGCCCCTATTGCCGGGCGATGCTGGTGGAGGACGGCGGCGCGGCGCTGGAGCTGCTGGCCGATTTCTCGGCCAATCTCATCGGCGATCTCGGCCTCTACGAAGGCAAGGTGATCCCGGTGGAACTGCCGGCCGAGGCGCTGCGCGTCTTCCCGGCGCGGAGCGCGCCATGACGCTCGCCGCCCATGCCCCCCCGGCGCGGCGGATCAGCGAGGCGCGCGTTGCCGGGCTGCTGCTCGGGGTGCTCGTGGCGCTTCTCCTCGTCATCATCGCGCTGCCGCTGTGGGCGCTGCTGTCCAAATCCGTGCAGAACGCGGATGGCGGCTTTGTCGGGCTGAAGAACTTCATCACCTATTTCTCGACGCCCTCGCTGGTCACCGCGCTGACCAACAGCCTGTTCGTCGCGCTGCTGACCACGCTGATCGTGGTGCCGCTGGCCTTCCTGTTCGCCTATGCGCTGACGCGCAGCTGCATGCCGGGCAAGGGGCTGTTCACCGCGCTGGCGCTGCTGCCGATTTTCGCCCCCTCGCTGCTGTCCGCCATCTCGCTGATCTACATCTTCGGCAACCAGGGCTTTCTCAAGAGCCTGCTGATGGGCCGCGACATCTACGGCGCGATCGGCATCGTGTTTGCCCAGTGCTGCTATTGTTTTCCCCATGCGGTGATGATCATCGCCACCGCGCTGCGGATGGCGGACGGGCGGCTCTATGAAGTGGCCGATGCGCTGGGCACCACGCCGACGCGGGTGTTCCTCACCGTCACGCTGCCCGGCGCGCGCTATGGCCTGATCAGCGCGGCGTTTGTCGTCTTCACGCTGGTGATCACCGATTTCGGCATTCCCAAAGTGATCGGCGGGCAGTTCAACGTGCTCGCCACCGATGCCTACAAGCAGATTGTCGGCCAGCAGAATTTCGAGATGGGCGCGGTGGTCGGGCTGATCCTGCTGGCGCCGGCGGTACTCGCCTTCGCGGTGGACCGGCATATCCAGAAGCGGCAGGTGGCGCTGCTGTCCGCCCGCGCGGTGCCGTATGAGCCAAAGCCCAAGGCCGGGCGGGACATGGCGCTGCTCGCGTTCTGCGCCGCCATCGGGCTGATCCTCGCCGGCATGCTGGGCATGGCGGTGTGGGCCTCGTTCATCCAGTACTGGCCGTACAACCTCACCCTGTCGCTCAAGCACTATGATTTTGCCGAGTACGAGCCCGGCGGCTGGGGGCCTTATCTCACCTCGCTCAAGATGGCCGGGCTGGTGGCGATCATCGGCACGGGGCTGATCCTCATCGGGGCGTATCTGATCGAGAAGACCAAGGGATCGCTGATCCTGCGCGGGTTTGCCCATCTTCTCGCGATGCTGCCGATGGCGGTGCCCGGGCTGGTGCTCGGCCTCGGCTATGTGTTCTTCGTCAATGCCAAATGGAACCCGCTCAACATCTTCTACGGCACGCTGACGGTGCTGGTGGTCAACACCATCGCCCATTTCTACACCGTCGCGCATATCACCGCGACGACGGCGCTGAAGCAGATCGATACCGAGTTTGAATCGGTCTCCGCCTCGCTCAAGGTGCCGTTCTGGGTGACATTCCGCCGGGTCACCGTGCCGATCACCCTGCCGGCGATCCTCGATATCGCGGTCTACATGTTCGTCAACGCGCTGACGACGATCTCGGCGGTGGTGTTCCTCTACGGGCCGGGCACCAAGCTTGCCTCCATCGCCATCGTGCATATGGACGAGGCGGGGGCGACGGCGGCGGCCGCCGCGATGGCGACCTGCATCGTGCTGACCGCGATCGCCGCCAAGCTGATGCATCTTCTGCTCGACCGGTTCGTGCTCGGCCACCTGCAACGCTGGCGGAAACGATGAGCGGCCCGGTCCACCAATCGGAAAGCGACACCAACCTCACCGGCCGGCGGGCCGAATGGCAGGCCCGCGCGCTGGATGCGGAGACGCGGGCGCAGCTGGCCGAGGACGAGCGCCATTTCCTGCGCCAGTCGGTCTCCACCCCCTGCCTCAATGCGATTGCCAAGGCAGAAGGCATTTTCATCGAGGATGTAGCGGGCCGGCGCTACATGGATTTTCACGGCAACAACGTCCACCACATCGGCTATGGCCACCCGCGCCTGAAGAAGGCGATTGCGGACGAGATGGACCGGCTGCCGTTTGCCCCGCGCCGCTATGCCAACACCACATCGACCGCGCTGGCGAAGAAGCTGGGCGAGATCGCGCCCGGGCGGCTGTCGAAGGCGCTGTTCACTACCGGCGGATCGGACGCAATCGAGGTCGCAGTCAAGCTGGCGCGGACCGCGACAGGGCGGCACAAGACGCTGTCGTTCTGGGATGCGTTCCACGGCGCAGGCACCGGCGCCTCGGCGCTCTCGGGCGAGATGCTGTTCCGCTCCGGCCCTGCCGCGCCGATGGTGGCGGGCGCCGGGCATGTCGCGCCCTTCGCCTGCTATCGCTGCGCCTATGGCTACCAGACGGATGCCTCCGGCGCGCCGCCGCTGGAGACCTGCCGCCTCACCTGCGCGCGGATGGTCGATTATGTGCTGGCGCGCGAGGGCGATGTTGCCTGTGTGGTGGCCGAACCGGCGCGTGCCGTGCCGTTCGTGCCGCCGCCCGGTTTCTGGCGCAGCGTGCGCGAGGCCTGCAACCGGCATGGCGCGCTGCTGATCTTCGACGAGATCCCCACGGGGCTCGGCAAGACCGGGGCGATGTTCGCCTGCCAGCATGACGGCGTCGAGCCCGATATCCTGGTGATGGGCAAGGCGCTGGGCGGCGGCATCCTGCCGATCGCGGCGGTGATCGCCCGGGCCGATCTCGATGTCGGCGGGGACTGGGCCTTCGGCCATTACACGCACGAGAAAAACCCGGTGACGGCGCGTGCCGCGCTGACCACCATCGAGATCATCGAGGACGAGGAGCTTGTCGAGAATGCCGCGCGCGTCGGCGCCTATGCGCTTGAGCGGATGGCGGCAATGCAGGCGAGGCACCCGTCGATCGGCGATGTGCGCGGGCGGGGCCTGCTGCTCGGGCTTGATCTGGTGACCGACCGGGACAGCCGGACACCGGACAACGACCTTGCCGAGGCGGTGCTCTATCGTGCGCTCGATGCCGGGCTGTCGTTCAAGACCACGATGGGCAATGTCCTCACCCTCACCCCGCCGTTGACCGTGACGGAAGCGCAGATGGGCGCGGCGCTCGATATTCTCGATGCGGCGATCACCGCTGGTCGTTAGCCGGCAAAGCGAGCGAAAGCCGCCGCCATCCTTGCATAGATGGCGCGTTTGTAAGGCATCACACCGGCCACCGCTTCCTCCAGCGTGGCCCAGCGCCATTCGGAAAACTCGGGGTAGAACCCCTCGCCCGTCGCCGTCAGGTCAATATCACGGTCATCCCCCGTGAAGCGGAAGGCGGCCCAGCGCTGCTGCTGGCCGGCGAAGGCTTCCAGCTTGTGGCCGGTCGGCACATAGAGCGGAAACTCATAGCGCCAGTAATCGTCCGTCATCGCCAGCAGGTCGGCGGCGGTGATACCGGTTTCCTCGGCCAGCTCCCGCCGGGCCGCAGCAATGATGTCCTCGTCGGGGTCGATGCCGCCCTGCGGCATCTGCCATTCGAGGCCGGGCAACACATATTCCGGCCCGTCGGAAATCGCCTTGCCGAGGAACACCCGGCCCTGCGCGTTGAACAGCGCGACGCCGACGTTGAAGCGATAGGGTTTCATGCCGTCCCTCATTGCAGGCGGATCAGCGTCAGGCCGGCGACGATCAGCACGGCGGCGATGACCCGGTTGAGCCGCAGCGGCTCCTTGAGGATGACCACCGCGATGGCGGCGCCGAACAGCACCGAGGTTTCCCGCACCGCCGCCACCAGCGGGATCGGCGCCACCGTCATCGCCCAGATGGCGATGCCATAGGCGCCGCAGGACATGGCGCCGCCAGCCAGCCCCTGTTTCCAATAGGTCAGGGTCGGGCGCAGGCCGTCAAGCCCGCGCATCATCAGCGCGACGAGCGTGAAGCACCAGCCGTCCATCACGAACAGCGCCGCAGTATAGGCGTGCGGATTGCCCGAGGCACGCGCGCCCATGCCATCGGTCAGGGTATAGCCGCAGATGCTGACCGCCGTCAGCCCGGCGAAGACCAGCGCGCGCCGGTCCATATGCGCGGCATCGGCCGGATGGCGCAGGGCCATGACAAAGATGCCGAAGCCCAGAAGCACGATACCGGCGGCACCAAGGTGCGTCAGCGGCTCGCCCAGCAACAGCACCGAGAACAGCGCCGTCATCAGCGGGGCGGAGCCGCGCGCCACGGGGTAGACCTGCCCCATATCCGCCAGCCGATAGGCCCCCGTGAGGGCGAAATAATAGCCCAGGTGCAGCACGGTGGAGGCGATCAACCATGGCAGGCTGGCCAGCGCCGGCAGGCCGAACCACAGCAGCACCGGCACGCCGATGGCCCCGCCGGCGGCATTGATCAGCACCATCGCCAGAAACGGATCGAGCCGAATCTTGAGCATCGCATTCCAGCCGGCATGCAGCGCTGCGGCGGCCAGAACGATGAAGAACACCGAGACGGAAATGACCGGAACCTTCTGGATCAGGCGCGCAAGGCGCGGTTGGCGGGATCGTGAAACGGGGTCAGCGAGACATCGACCGGGATGACCACCCCGCCGATATCGAGCGTGAACGAGCGCGCGGCGAGCCAAGCCGCATCGATTCCCTCCCCAGCCGATTTGACCATGCCGAGCGCCACCACCGCGTGAAGCGAATAGCCATAGGCCGCAGAGGTGAGATCGCCCACGGGCCGGCCGTCCGCCAGCAGCAGTTCGCCACCCCAGGCCACCGGCGTCTCCGCCTCGCGCGCCCGCACGCAGACGATGCGCCGGTTGAGCGGCTGGCCGCGCTCCGCCAGAAGCGCCGCCCGCCCGATGAAATCACATCCCTTGTCCGGCTTCACGGCAAAGCCCATGCCCGCCTCGAACGGTGTCACATCGGGCGTCAGCTCCCGCCCCCAGGCACGATAGCCCTTCTCGATCCGCAGCGAATCGATGGCGTAATAGCCGATATCCTTCAGGCCGAAAGCCGCACCGGCGTCTGCCAGCACATCATAGACCGCGGCGGCGCATTCCGCCGGAACATAAAGCTCCCAGCCCAGTTCCCCCATGTAGGACCGGCGCGAGGCAAGGCAGGTGGCATGGCCGATGGACACGGGGCGGATGGTGCCGAAGGCAAAGCCGCCGTTGCTCCAGTCATCGGGCGAGACCGCCTGCATCAGCGCCCGCGCGCGTGGCCCCATCACCGCCAGAACAACATAGGCGCCGGTGACATCGGTGATCGTCACCGCCCTGAGATGCGCCGGCAGGGAGCGCGTCATCCAGTCCCGGTCGCGCACTGCCTGGCCCGAGCCGGTGACGATGAGAAACTGCTGTGGCCCCAGCCGGGCGATGGTGAGGTCGCTCTCGAAACCGCCGCGCGCGTTCAGCAGCGGGGTATAAACCGTGCGGCCCGCCGGCACGGCGACATCGCCGGCCGAGAGGTATTGCAGCGCGGCTTCCGCATCCGGCCCCTCGACCATGAATTTGGCAAACGAGGTCATGTCCGCGACGCTCACCGCCTCGCGGCAGGCGCGGTGCTCGGCCCCTGTAACGGGGAACCAGTTCTGCCGGCCGAGGGAATAGTGTGTTTCGCGCGCCGTCCCTTCGGGCGCGAACCAGTTGGCCCGTTCCCAGCCCATTTTCGAGCCGAAGACCGCGCCTTTTCCGGCCAGCCGGTCATACAGCGGCGAGCAGCGAAGGGGGCGGGCCGAGTCCAGCTCGCGGTTCGGCCAGGGCATGGCATAATGCAGGCCCAGCGTCTCCTTCACCCGGTCGTGCAGCCAGGCGGCATTGTTGTTGAACGGGGCGAAGCGGCGGATATCGACCGGCCAGAGGTCGAGCGTCGGCTCGCCCTCGATCATCCATTCGGCCAGCGCGCGGCCCGCCCCGCCGGCAGAGGCGATGCCCATCGAATTGAACCCGGCGCCGACAAAGACATTGGTGACCTCCGGCGCGCGGCCGAGGAGGAACTGGTTGTCCGGCGTGAAGCTTTCCGGCCCGTTGAGGAAGGTCTTGATCTCGGCTGTCGCCAGCGCCGGCACCCGCTCCAGCGCCTTTTCCATCAGGATCTCGAACTGGTCCCAATCGTCGGGCAGCAGCTGGAACTCGAACCTGTCGGGGATGCCGGCCATGCCCCACGGTTTCGCATCGGGCTCGAACCCGCCCATGACGAAACCGCCGACCTCCTCCTTGAAGTAGATATAGCCATCAGGATCACGCATCACCGGCAGATCGGGCGTCACCCCCGGCACCTTGCCGGTGACGATGTACATATGCTCGGCGGAGTGGAGCGGAATGCTGACGCCGCACATCAGCCCCACCTTGCGCGACCACTGCCCGGCGGTGATCGCGATCCGCTCGCAGGCGATGGTGCCGTGATCGGTGACGACGGCGGTGACGCGGCCCGCCACCTTCACGATCTCCGTCACCTTCACCTGTTCGATGATCCTGACGCCGCGGCTGCGCGCGCCGCGGGCCAGCGCCTGGGTGATATCCGCCGGGTTGGCCTTGCCATCGCCGGGCAGCCAGACGGCGCCCTTGAGGTCGTCGGTGCGCATCAGCGGCCATTTCTCGCCGGCCTCGGCCGGTGACAGCTCCTCGATTTCGACGCCCTGCGCGCGGGCAGAGGCAATCGACCGGCGCAGCACGGTCATCCGCTCCGCCGTGCGCGCCACGGCCAGCGAGCCGCACTGCTTCCAGCCGGTGGCAAGGCCGGTCTCCGCCTCCAGCCGGGCATAGAGATCGGTCGAGTAGCGGATCAGCCGGGTGATCGAGGATTGAGACCTCAGCTGGCCGACCAGCCCGGCCGCATGCCATGTGGTGCCGCAGGAGAGCCGCCCCTGCTCCAGCAACACCACATCGCTCTCGCCGTTGAGCGCCAGATGATAGGCGAGCGAGGCACCGATGATGCCGCCGCCGATGATGACGGTGCGCGCCTGGGCGGGAAAGGACGGGGAGGACATGGGCAGGGTCTCACTCGGAGCGGGGGATCGTCGGACAACGGGATGACGAACGCGCCGGGCAGCGGTTCGCGCCATCTTTTCCGCTTCGGCCGGCGCGATCAAGCGTCGATTGTCTGTTGCCGGCTATTTATTGTGCGGGCTGCCGTGCCGGAGAGTGCCGCCGCTGAAAATCAGCGGCGCCGCTTGCGCAGGAGGCGCCGGTTGAGGCAGGGTGCCGCGCAATTGTCTGACAACCCTGCAAGGACTGCCCGATGCATCACGCCGCCCTTCCGCGCCCCTCTGCCGAGGCTGTCGCCGCCGTCGTCACGGCGCTGACCCGCATGCTCGGCAACCGGGCGGTGACCTCCGATTCGATCCGCGAGCAGCACAGCCACGGCGAGGGGCTGCCGACCATCGGCATGCCGGATATCGTGGTCTTCCCCGAGACGAACGAGGAGGTCGCGGCGATCCTTGCCCTGTGCAACAGCCACCGGGTGCCGGTCGTGCCGTTCGGCGCCGGCTCCTCGCTGGAAGGGCAGCTGGCGGCGCTGGCGGGTGGCGTGTCGATCGACATGAACCGGTTCGATGCCGTGCTGGAGGTCAACCCCGATTCGATGGATTGCCGTGTGCAGGCCGGGGTGACGCGCGAGGCGGTGAATGCCCATCTGCGCGACACAGGGCTGTTCTTCCCGGTCGATCCGGGCGCCAATGCCTCGATCGGCGGCATGGCCGCCACCCGCGCCTCCGGCACCAACGCGGTGCGCTATGGCACGATGCGCGAGAACATCCTCGGCCTCACCATCGTCACGCCCGACGGGCGGATCGTCCGCACCGGCAGCCGCGCGCGCAAATCCTCCGCCGGGCTGGACCTGACCCATCTCTATGTCGGCTCGGAAGGCACGCTGGGCGTGATCACCGAGATCCAGCTGAAACTCTACGGTGTGCCGGAAAGCATCGTTGCGGCCACCTGCTCCTTCCCCGGTCTCGATGGTGCGGTGGCCTCCGTCGTCGCTTCGTTGCAGGCGGGGCTGAAGATGTCGCGCATCGAACTGCTCGACGAGGTGCAGGTGCGCATCTGCAACGCCTATTCCAGTCTCGGCCTGCCGGAGACGCCGCATCTCTTCCTCGAATTCGCCGGCTCGAAATCCGGCACGGATGAGGATGTAGAGTTCATGAAAGCGATTGTCGCCGATCACGGCGGCGGGGATTTCCAGTTCGCCGAGCGGCTGGAAGACCGCAACCGCCTGTGGAAGGCGCGGCACAACTGCTACTACGCCTGTATGGCGTTCGCGCCCGGCAAGAAGAACATGGGGACGGACGCCTGCGTGCCGATTTCCGCCCTGCCGCAGGTGTTGCTGGAAACCAAGGCCGATGCCGCCGCCTCCGGGCTGATCACCCCCATCGTCGGCCATGTCGGCGACGGCAACTTCCACCTCGGCATCATGTTCGACGAGAACAACCCGGAAGAAGTGGACAAGGCCGAGGGCATGGCCTTCCGCGTCGCCCGCCGCGCCATCGCGGCGGGGGGCACCTGCTCGGGGGAGCATGGCATCGGCGTGCACAAGATCGTGCATCTTGAAGCCGAGCACGGCTACGGCGTCGAACTGATGAAGCAGATCAAGGCAACGCTCGACCCGAACGGGATCATGAACCCCGGCAAGGTCTATCCGGCCTGACGGCGGCGCCGTCAGGGTCCGCCCGGCGGCGCGTCACAGCGCCTCGGGCACCATCTCGATCGCGCCGCAGGGGCATTCGGCAGCGCAGAGCGCGCAGCCCTTGCAATAATCATAGTTGAACTGGAACCCCTTGCCCGGGCCGAGCTTGATCACCGCATTGTCCGGGCAGACGCCATAGCAGTTGTCGCACTCAAAGCAGTTGCCGCAGGACAGGCAGCGCCGCGCCTCGAACAGCGCGTTGGATTCGTCCAGCCCGCTCACCACCTCCTCGAAGGTGGAGGTGCGGCGGGCGATCTCCAGCACCGGGCGGACGGTGTGCGGCGCCTCGCCGTAGTACCAGGTGTTGAGTGTGTCGAAACCGGCGATCCCGTGCTTCGGCGCCGGCTGATAGGCCTCACCGCGCAGCCAGGCGTCGATATGGCGGGCGGCCTTCTTGCCGTGGCCCACCGCCACCGTCACCGTCCGCTCGGAGGGCACCATGTCGCCGCCGGCGAAGATGCCGGGCGCGCCGGTCATCATGTTGGGGCCGACCTTGACCACCCCGTCGGCCACCTCCAGCCCCGGCACGCCGTCAAGCAGGCCGAGATCGACATCCTGCCCGAGCGCGAGCACCACTGAATCGGCCTCCAGCGTCTCGAATTCGCCGGTCGGCTGGGGGAAGCCCTTGTCGTCCAGCGCCATCTTCTCGACCGTGATGGCGCCAGCCTCGACGTGTTTGATGGTCGAGAGCCACTTCATCATCACGCCTTCTTCCAGCGCTTCCTCCACCTCGAAATCATGCGCCGGCATCTTCTCGCGCGTGCGGCGATAGACGATCACCGCCTCCTCCGCGCCGAGGCGCCTGGCCGTGCGGGCGACATCGATGGCGGTGTTGCCGCCGCCGTAGATCACCACCTTGCGGCCGAGCAAGGGCTTGTCCTCGCCCTCCATCGAGCGGAGCACCTGCACCGCATCGAGGATTTTCGCCGCCTCGCCGGCAGGGATATAGGCCCGCTTTGCGATATGCGCACCGACCGCGAGGAAGGCGGCATCGAAGCCGCCCGCCGTCATCGCATCGCGGATGTTCTCGACCTTGCGGCCATAGCGGATCACCACGCCCATATCGGTGATGCGCCTCACCTCGCCATCCAGCACCTCGCGCGGCAGGCGATATTTCGGGATGCCGAAGCGCATCATGCCGCCGGGCAGCGGGCCCGCTTCGTCGATGGTCACCTGATGGCCGAGGCGGGCGAGATGATAGGCGGCGGAGAGGCCGGAAGGGCCGGCACCGACGACGAGCACGGATTTGCCGCTCTGCGTCGCCGGCCTGTCGAACGCCCAGCCCTTTTCCAGCGCCATATCGCCAAGGAACCGCTCGACCGAGTTGATGCCGACCGCGCTGTCGATGTCCTTGCGGTTGCAGGCGCCCTCGCAGGGGTGATAGCAGACGCGGCCCATCACGGCGGGCAGCGGATTGTTGAGCGTCAACGCCCGCCAGGCCGCCTCATAGTCGCCCGCCTCCGCATGGGCCAGCCAGCCCTGGATATCCTCCCCCGCCGGGCAGGCATGGTTGCAGGGCGGCAGGCGGTGGACATATTCGGGCCGCATGTTGCGCCAGGTGCCGGTCTTGTTGGATTTCGAGGTGCCGACATCAAGGGTGATGGCAAAGGGGTGATCCATGGCGCGCGCCCTCAGCTCTCGTTGCCGGCCAGCAGGCCGTATTCTTCGATGTTGGCATCACACATCGCCTGAAGCCGGGCGACGCGCGGGTCTTCTCCCGGACCCTTGAAGAGATGGGCGAAACGCTTCTGCATCCTCAGATACGCCGTCACCGGCAGCGGCTTCCGGATCTTGCGCACCGCCGTCACCTTGCCGTTCTCGGCCTCGAAGATCGGGTAGAAGCCGGTCTCCACCGCCAGCCGGGCGAGGCGGATCGTCTCGTGCGAGGCGGTGCCCCAGCCGAGCGGACAGGGCACATCGATCTGCAGATAGCGCGCGCCGCGGATCGACATTGCCTTCATCACCTTGGCTTCAAGGTCATGCAAATCGGCCACCGTGGCGGTGGCGACATAGGGGATGCGGTGGGCCACCGCAATGCGCGGCACGGATTTGCCGGTGCCGAAGACGTTGCCCGGCTCCTCGCCCACCGCCGGTGTCGTTGCCGTGCGCGCGGCCGGCGGCGTCGCCGAGGAGCGCTGGACGCCGGTGTTCATGTAGCCTTCGTTGTCGTAGCAGATGTAAAGGACGTCATCGTTGCGCTCGAACATGCCGGAAAGGCACTGGAAGCCGATGTCGGTCGTCCCGCCGTCGCCGCCCTGCGCGATGACGCGCACGTCCCTCCTGCCCTTGACGCGCATCGCCGCCGCAACGCCGGTGGCCACCGCCGCCGCGTTGCCGAACAGCGAATGCATCCACGGCAACTGCCACGAGGTTTCGGGGTAGGGCGTGGTGAACACCTCCAGGCAGCCGGTGGCGTTGACGGCGATCAGCTGGCCATTGGTGGCGCGCATCGCGGTATCGAGCGCATAGCGGGCGCCCAGAGCCTCGCCGCAGCCCTGACAGGCGCGGTGGCCGCAGGTCAGCGCGTTCGACCGGTCGATGGAGGCCTGAACCGCGCGGGCCTCGCCTTCCACCAGCCGGTTGCCGACGGTGAAGGTGCCCTTCTGGTAATAACGCAGGCGCTGGACGGCCTGATCGGGCGCGAGGGTTGCAATGGTCTTGTCGGTCATGGCTCACCTTCCCCCTTCGGCGCCCTGCGCATCCGCAGCGAGTTGCCTGAGGATGTTCTCCGCCGTCGGGCCGGCGCGGCGGCGCTTGCCGGTGCGGTGGATTTCCCGGCCGACAATCTTCTCGTTGAGATCGAGAAAATGCGTGCCCTCCCACGGCTGGACGATGGCCTGACGGAAGAGCCGGTGCAGCGAGGCCTTCAGGATCGGCCGGCCGCCGAGGCCCGCCACCGCCGAATGCAGATGCGGCGCGTGCGGCAGATTGCGCAGCGCCTCGTCGACATCGGTCGCCAGCGGCCCGCCCATGCCGACGGCGATGCTCTTTTCCAGCACGATGATGTCCTTCGCGCCGGCCAGCGCATTGCGCAGCGCGGCGGAGGGGAAGGGCCGGTAGGAGACGATGGTGACGAGGCCGATGGCAAACCCCTCCTCGCGCATCTCGTCGATCGTGTCCTTGATCGTGCCGCAGACCGAGCCCATGGCAATGACGATGATCTCGGCGTCCTGCGTGCGATAGGTGCGGATCAAGCCGCCGGAGTCACGGCCAAAACGGCTGCGGAATTCGCCCGACAGTTTGGGGATCAGCCTGAGCGCCGTCGTCTGCTTGTAATGGGCGAGAAACCTGACCTCGGTGAAGGCCTCGGGCCCGACCATGGCACCGAGCGAGATCGGATCCGCCGGATCGAGCACCTGCACCGGATCGTAGGGCGGCAGATAGGCATCGACATCGGCCTGATCGGGGATATCGATCCGCTCGACCGCATGGGTGAGGATGAACCCGTCGACGCAGACCATCACCGGCATCGACAGCTCCTCGGCCAGCCGGAAGGCCTGGATATGCAGGTCCACCGCCTCCTGGTTGGTCTCGGCGAAGAGTTGCAACCAGCCGGAATCGCGCATCGACATCGCATCGGAATGATCGTTCCAGATGTTGATCGGTGCGCCGATGGCGCGGTTGCCGAGGGTCATGACAATCGGCAGGCCGAGACCGGAGGCGTTGTAGACCGCCTCGGCCATATAGAGCAGGCCCTGCGATGACGTCGCGGTGTAGGCCCGCGCGCCGGCAGCGGAGGCGCCGATGGCCACCGACAGCGCGGCAAACTCGCTCTCGACGTTGATATATTCGCAATTCGTCAGCTGCCCGTCCTTGACCAGTTCGCCCACCCCTTCGACGATATGGGTCTGCGGTGTGATCGGGTAGGCGCAGATGACTTCCGGCCGGCAGAGCGCGATGGCCTCGGCCATGGCGCGGGAGCCTTCGATCTGTTTGAGCATGGTCCCCTCCCCTCAGACAGCCGCGGCGTGGTCGGCCACGCCCGCTGCCCGCTCCTGCGCCACCACGGCAGCAAATGCCTCCTCGGCGGCGGCGATGTTGGCCGCGCCGACCTTGCCGGGAAACGCCTCCTCGATGGCGCTGTGCACGCTTTTCAGGTGCACCAGCTCGGTCAGCGCCGCAAAGGCGCCGAGCAGCGCCGCATTGGGCACCGGGCGGCCGACATGCCGCTGCGCGATCTCGGTGGCCGGCACGATCACCGCATGGCCCTTCGGCAGGCGGGCGGCGAAGGCCTCGATATGGAGATCGGCAAAGGTCTTGTTGGTATTGACGATCAGGTAGCCGCCCGGGCGCAGCCCGGCGAAGACATCGACCACCCTGAACAGCGTCGGATCCTGCACGATCAGGCAATCGGGCTCCAGAACCGGCTCGCGCAGGCGGATTTCCTTCTCGGCGATGCGGCAGAAGGCAACGACCGGCGCGCCCGTCCGCTCCGAGCCGAAACTGGGGAAGGCCTGCGCATGCCGCCCCTCAAGAAAGGCGGCAACCGACAGAAGCTCCGCGCCGGTGACAACACCCTGCCCCCCGCGCCCGTGAATGCGCACCTGGAACATGCTCTTCCCCCTCCAAGGCCGTCCCTTGCCGGAACGTCGCAAAGGCCTATCACACGGCGGGATTTCCGGGCTTGAGGGAAATCAAGTTGCCGGCCGGGTTGTCAGACAACTCCTCTTGCCAAACACCGAGGGCTGGCCAACACTGCCGGCCAAGACCGCAATGACGCCCGCGTGGCGAGGAGACCCGAGACTGCCATGACCGAGACCAAGGAAGCCGGCTTTGCCCGTGGATTGACCAACTACGGTGACAAGGATTTCTCGCTGTATCTCAGGCGTTCGTTTGCCGCCTCGATGGGCTATTCGCAGGAGATGCTGGCGAAAAAGATCGTCGGCATCGCCTATACGCCGTCGGGCTTCAACAACTGCCACCGGCATTTTCCCGAGATGCTGGAGGCGGTCAAACGCGGTGTGCTGGCCGCCGGCGCCCTGCCGGTCGATTTCCCGACGATCTCGCTGGGCGAGGTGTTTCTCAACCCCACCAGCCTGAAATTCCGCAACCTGATGGCCATGGATACCGAGGAGATGATCCGCGCCCAGCCGATGGATGCGGTGGTGCTGATGGGCGGCTGCGACAAGACCGTGCCGGCGCAGCTGATGGGCGCGGTCTCGGCCGATGTGCCCGCCGTGCAGATTGTCGCCGGGCCGATGATGACTTCCCGCCACGGGCAGGAGCGGCTCGGCGCCTGCACCGATTGCCGGCGCTTCTGGGCCAAATTCCGAGCCGGCGAGGTGAGCAAGGACGAGATCGGGCGGATTGAATCGCGCCTTGCCACCACCGCCGGCACCTGCGCGGTGATGGGCACCGCCTCGACCATGGCCTGCATCGCCGAGGCGCTGGGCATGTCGCTGCCCGGCACGGCGGCCATCCCCGCCGTGCATGCCGACCGGCTGCGCGCCGCCGAGGCGACGGGCATGATCGCCGCGCAGCTGATCGACAGGCCGATCCGGCCGAGTGCGATCGTCACCCGCGCGGCGGTGGAGAACGCGCTGCGCGTGCTGCTGGCGCTCGGCGGCTCGACCAATGCGATCATCCATCTCGCCGCCATTGCCGGTCGGGCGGGCATCGATGTGCCGCTGACCTGGCTGAACGCCCTCTCCGATACCACGCCGGTGCTGGTGAACCTCAAGCCGGTGGGCAGCCACTACATGGAGGATTTCTACTACGCCGGCGGCCTCGGCGCGGTGATGCGCGAGTTGAAGCCCCTGCTCAATCTCGACGCCATGACCGTGACCGGCGAGACGCTGGGCGAACGGCTCGCCGCCCCGGCCGAACCGGCAGACCGGGCGGTGATCGCCAGCGCCGCGACACCGCTGGAGCCGCAGGGCGGGCTGGTCGCGCTGTTCGGCTCGCTCGCCCCGCGCGGAGCGATCCTCAAGCGCTCGGCGGCGGACCCGACCCTGTTCGAGAAGGAAGGGCGCGCGGTGGTGTTCTCATCGCTTGAGGACCTTGCCGCGCGGATCGACGATCCCGCGCTCGATGTGACGGCGGATGATTTCCTTGTGTTGCAGAACGCCGGGCCGACCAGCCCTTCGGGCATGCCGGAAGCCGGCTATCTGCCGATCCCGAAAAAGCTGTCGTCGAAGGGCGTCAAGGACATGGTGCGGATTTCGGATGCGCGGATGTCCGGCACCGCCTTCGGCACCATCGTGCTGCACGTCACGCCCGAGGCGGCGGAAGGCGGGCCGCTGGCGCTGGTGCGGAACGGCGACCGCATCCGCCTGTCGGTGAAGAACCGGCGGATCGACCTGCTCGTCGAGGAGACGGAGCTGGCCCGGCGGCGCGCGGGGTTTGTTTCCTCCCGCCGTGATCCCGAAAGCCTGCGCGGCTATGACAAACTCTATGCCACCGAGGTGCTGCAGGCCGACGAGGGCTGCGATTTTGCCTTCCTCAAGGCGAAAACACCCGGCTGAGGTGTATCCGGGCGGGTTCGTTCAGCATTCCGGCACTTTGGCGTTCAACTTTCCCCCTCTTGTCTGCTAGAGGGGTTGCCAAACGGTCCGAACAGGAAAGATCCCGCCCCGTGTCCGCCATTCCGCTCCCCGGCCAGGCCGATCTCATGGCGCTGTTCCAGCGCCACGGCTATGCCCCCTCCGATGTGCCGATCCTCCAGCCGGCGGAACCGTTCATCGAACTTTCCGGCGAGGATATCCGCCGCCGGCTGTTCCTCGTGCCGGATGCCGGCGAGGACGAACTGTGCCTCCGGCCGGAATTCACCATTCCCGCCGCGCGGGCCTATCTTGCCGCGCGGACCGAGGGACCCTCCACGCAGGCGTTTTGCGGCCCGGTGTTCCGCCAGCGGGCGGAGGCGTCGGGCGAGTTCGTGCAGGCCGGGCTCGAGTCCTTCGGCCGGGCGGACATCGAGGCGGCCGATGCCGAGATGCTTGGCCTTGCCATCGATGCCGAGGCGCTGCTCGACGGGACGCACCGGACCATCCGGATCGGCGATGTCGGGCTGATCGGCGCGCTGACCGGCGCGATGAACCTGCCGCAGAGCGTCATCCGCCGCATCCGGCAGAACGGCGTCGGCGGCGCGGCTGCCGCGCCGGAGAAAGCCAGCGGGCTTTCCGCCTACAAGGGCGTGCTCGGGGCGCTCAAGGGCACCGACCCGGAGGAGGCGAAAGCCTTCGTCAAGGATCTTCTCTCCATCGCCGGGCTGAAGGCGGTGGGCGGGCGCACCCCGGCGGAGATCGCCGAGCGGTTCCTTGCCCGTGCATCGGAGGACGATACCGGCCTGTCGGACGAGCAGGCGGCGCTTCTTGCCCGCTTCCGGGCGATCGCGGGCGATCCCGACAGCGTATCGGCCGAGGTGCGGGCGCTGGCCGCCGAGGCGGGGCTGGACCTTGAGGCCGCGCTCGACCGGTTCGACGCGCGCACCGGCTTCATGGCGGCGCGCGGCATCGATCTCAACCGCCTCAATGCCTCTGCCGCGTTCCACCGCAATCTCGATTACTACTCGGGCTTCGTGTTCGAGTTCGTGGCCGAGGGGCAGGACCGGCCGGCCATCGCCGGCGGGCGTTATGACGGATTGCTGCGCCGGCTGGGCGCGAAAACCGATGTGCCGGCGATCGGCTGCGCCATCTGGCTCGAACGCTTCGGGGGGCAGGCATGAGCGCCGACCTGATCATCGGCGTGCCCTCCAAGGGCCGCCTGCAGGAGAACACCTTCAGCTTTTTCGCCCGCGCGGGCCTGCCGCTCAACCAGGCGCGCGGGGCACGCGACTATCGCGGGCAGATCGAGGGCATCGAGGGGGTGGAGGTGGCGTTCCTCTCGGCCTCGGAGATCGCGGCGGAAATCGCCCGAGGGTCGGTGCATTTCGGCGTCACCGGTGAGGATCTGCTCGCCGAATCCATCCCGGCGCGCGACGAGAAGGTGGTGATGCTCACCCCGCTCGGCTTCGGCCATGCCAATGTCGTCGTCGCCGTGCCGGAAGCGTGGATCGACGTGCGCACCATGGCCGATATCGAGGATGTCGCCGCCGCCTTCCATGCCCGCCATCACCGGCGGATGCGGGTGGCGACCAAGTACATCACCCTGACGCGCCAGCATTTTGCCCGGCACGGCGTTGCCGATTACCGCATCGTCGAAAGCCTCGGGGCCACCGAGGGCGCGCCGGCGGCCGGCACGGCGGAACTGATCGTCGATATCACCACCACCGGGGCGACGCTGGCCGCCAACGGGCTGAAGGTGCTCGACGACGGCACGATCCTCAAATCGGAAGCCAATCTCGTCGCCGCCACCGCCGCCAACTGGACCAGCAAGGCGCGGGAAGCCGCCCGGCAGGTGCTGATGCGCATCACGGCGGAGGAAACCGCGCGGAAAAGCCGCGAGGTGCGCACCCGCCTGCCACAGCCACTGAAGCCGCTGGCGCTTGGCCCCTTCGGCGCGACGCTGCCGTTCGGCCAGCCGGGTGGCGAGGTGATCCTGCATTGCCCGGTGGCGAAAACCGGCGCGCTGTCGGACTGGCTGATCCGCCAGGGGGCGAAAGCGGTGACGGTCTCGACCCTCGCCTATGTCTTCAAATCGGAAAATCCGCTCTACGAACGCTTGACCCAGCGGATCGGCTGAGCCCACATCGGCGGCGGGGCGCATCCGCCCCGCTGCCACACTCCCGGAGGGTGCCATGCGCCGTCTGCTGCTTGCCGTTCCGCTGCTGGCTCTTGCGGCGCTGCCCGCCGGCGCGGCGGAGCCGAAATTCCCCGCCGATGTGCAATGGGTGGCCGAGAGCCTTGCCGGCAAGGCGTTTGCCCCGGTGTCCCGCCCCACCCTCAGGATCGCGCCCGACGGCCGGGCGAGCGGCACCGCCGGCTGCAACCGCTACATGGGGACGGCCAGTCTCTCGGGCGCTTCGCTCGGTTTCGGCGGGCTGGCGATGACGAAAATGGCCTGCTTCGGCGCGGGCGGGGAGAACGAGAGCCGCTTTGCGCCGGCGCTCGGCTCTGCCCGCAGCTGGCGGATGGAAAAACGCAGCCTGATCATCGAAACGGCAAACGGGCCGCTCCGCTTCCGCCGGCGCTGATGGCCTAGGCTCTTGCCGTCACCTCGACCGGGCTGAACACGCCGTTCTCCTGCCGGCGCATCTCGACCCGCGCATCGTGATAGGGGATGAGCGAAGAGCGGTGGCCGATGGAGACCACCGTGGTGCCCGGCAGGCGTGTGCGGATGGCGCGGTAGATCTCCGCTTCCAGCGGCTCATCCAGCGCCGAGGTGCTTTCGTCCATCAGCAGCCAGTCGGGCTTGGCCAGCAGCGCGCGGGCAAGGCCGAGGCGCTGCTGTTCGCCGCCCGAGAGCATTGCTGTCCAGTGTCCCTCCTCGTCGAGCCGGTCCTTGAGGTGCGGCAGGGCGACCGCATCGAGCGCCTCGCCGATCGCCGCATCGGAATAGGTGCCCTTCATATCGGGGTAGGAGACGGCGGAGCGCAGCGTGCCGATCGGCAGGTAGGGCCGCTGCGGCAGCACCATCACCGAGGCGTCGGGCTGCTCGATCCGCCCCTTGCCGAACGGCCAGATGGCGCTGATGGCGCGGAACAGCGTGGATTTGCCCGAGCCGGAGGGGCCGGTGACCAGCGTGTGGCTGCCGGCCTTCAGCGCCAGATCGCGGAAGGTGGCCAGCAGCCGGCCGGTCGGCAGCGTCAGATCCAGCGCCGGGATGTTGAGGTTCCTGTCGGCCGAACGTGCCTGCGCGATTTCCGAGGAAGCGGCGGCGGCCATCGCCGTGTTCACCGAGGCCTCGAAGCTGTTGAGACGATCGACCACCGCCTTGTAGTTGGCGAGCGTGGCGTAGCGATCGATGAAGAACGACAGCGCGCCATCGACGCGGGCAAAAGCCCCCGCCGTCTGGTTCATCACCCCCAGCGTCACCTTGTCGGCGAAATAGAACGGCGCGACGATGACATAGGGCACGACCGAATTCGACGAGCCGTAGAACTGGGTGAAGGCGTTCAGCCATTTGCGCACATGGATGATGCGGAAGAAGTTCGTCACCAGTTCGCCGAACAGGTTGCCGAGGCGCTGGCGCTCGGTCGCCTCGCCGTTGAGCAGGGCGACGGGCTCTGAAAACTCGCGCAGGCGGGCAAGACCGAAGCGGAAGTTCGCCTCATACTTCTCCTGCGCGAAATAGAGCGGGATCAGCCGCCGGCCGAGCAGATGGGCCACCGCCGTGCCGATCGCCGCATAGGCAATGGCAATCCACAGCAGCAGGCCGGGGATGGTGGTGCCGGTGCCCGGCAGCGTCAGGCTGGCCGACAGGCCCCACAGGATCACCGAGAAGGAGATCAGCGAGGAAATCTGCTGGATCAGCGAGATCGACAGCGAATAGGTCGTCAGGATGTAGTTGTTGACATCCTCCTGGATGCGCTGGTCGGGGTTGTCCACGCCGTTGCCGATGAGGCCGAGCCGATAATGCGTGCCGTCCATCAGCCAGCGGCCGGTCAGACGGTCGGTCATCCAGGCGCGCCAGCGGATCTTGAAGACGTTTTCGAGGATGTATTCGATCAGGTTCGAGGCGATCAGGATCGCCACCCACGGCATCCATTCGGCGACAATCAGCCGCCAGAACTCGGCGGAATTCTTGGCCTGGATGGCATCGAACCAGTTGCGCCCCCAATAGGAGAGCTGCACCGAGATCGCCACCTGCCCGAGGTTGATGAGAATGATGACGGCGAGCAGGCCCATCGCCAGCCACTTCTCACGCACCATCCTGCGCCCGAGGAGCGGCAGCGCGAGCGGGCGGATATCGCCCGTCTCGTAATAGGGATCGGCGATATGCGCGACATTCTGGATGACCGGGACACGCGCCAGCAGGAACACCAGCACAACGAAGGCGGCAGCGGTGAACGCCGTCAGCGGCGGGGGCACCAGCTTGGCCACCGGCGCGGGCAGCAGGCCCTGCGCCAGCATCAGCGCCATCAGCACGATGAACGACAGCCCGTAGAACGCAGCGAAGAACCGCAGGAACGGCCCCATCAGCCGGATCGAGAACAGGATGGCCGAGACGACCAGCCCGGCGATGCCGACATAGAGCGGCACAACATCCAGCGCCTTTGTCAGATTGAGCGCCAGCGCGATCAGCGACAGGGCGGCGGAGAAGAGGGCGATGAGGCGCATGCGGCGGGGCTCTTCTGATTCGAGGGGCTTTTTTTGTTGTAGGCGAAGCGGGGCGATTGGCGAATGGAGAAGTCGTGATCCGGGCGGGAATATGGCCCGAAACGCAAAAAGGGCGCCCGGAGGCGCCCTTTCATGCCGGTGCCGCCGCTTCAGCGCGCGCGGGCATCCAGCGCATATCGCCCGGCGCCTGCGGCGAACAGCGCCAGGAAGCCGCCGACAACGGCGACGTTTTTCATGAACATGATCTGCTGGCCGGGCTGCGTCCAGTCGAAGTGGAAAATCAGCGAGGCGATGACGGTGAACCCGGCCAGCAGCAGCGCGACAAGCCGCGTCCGGAACCCGAACAGGATGGCAAGACCGCCGCCCAGCTCGGTGAGGATCACCAGCGGCAGCAGCGCGCCGGGCACCCCCATCTTGGCCATGTAGCCGGCGGTGCCGGCATAGCCGGTGATCTTGGTGATGCCGCCGAGAATGAACATGGCGGAGAGGAGCGCACGGCCCGCAAGCAGGGCGAGATTGTGCAGGGACGGCGCATTGAGGAGGGCGTTCATGGGAAAAATCCGGTAATGTTGCGTTGCAGCAGAAATAGGAACCACCCGGTGCGATGTCACGTTGCAAGCGCGTCGACCTATCAATGCGCAAATGCAATGTATGCCGTATTTTTTGACTGTTCTTGCAACAAAGCAAAAGGCCCGGCGTGGGGCCGGGCCTGATCCTGAGCGGTGAAGCCGCCCCTCAAAGCCGGCTGCTGCCGGCTTTGAGCCTGTCTGGTTGCGGGCTGCGGATGTCCCTCAGAAATCCATGCCGCCCATGCCGCCGCCCGGCATCGCCGGAGCGGGAGCGTCCTTCTTCGGCGCTTCCGCGATCATCGCCTCGGTGGTGATGAGCAGGCCGGAAACCGAAGCTGCGTCCTGAAGGGCGGTGCGCACGACCTTGGCCGGATCGACGATGCCCGACTTGATCATGTCGACGTACTCTTCGGTCTGGGCGTTGAAGCCGTAGGTGTCCGACTTGTCGTTCTCGAGGATCTTGCCGACGACGATCGAGCCTTCGCAGCCCGCGTTCTCGACGATCTGGCGGATCGGCGCCTCAAGCGCCTTCAGCACGATCGCGATACCGGCCTTGATGTCGGCGTTGTCGGACTTGATCTTGGCGACAGCGGCCTTGGCGCGCAGCAGCGCGGTGCCGCCGCCGGGAACGATGCCCTCTTCCACCGCAGCGCGGGTGGCGTTGAGCGCGTCGTCCACGCGGTCCTTCTTCTCCTTCACCTCGATCTCGGTGGCGCCACCGACGCGGATCACCGCGACGCCGCCGGCGAGC
>ERZ1645187.429-NODE-429-length-41206-cov-6.663046_pt1 | contig 41206 bp, 33 predicted proteins | sample MGYA00575352_ERZ1645187 | MGnify/ENA primary metagenome ERZ1645187 (study PRJEB40837, sample SAMN11349314) | freshwater sediment metagenome | isolation source: river sediment | host: Sediment | place: India: Wazaribad , New Delhi | collected 2017-02-21 ... | reverse complement strand
CGGCGGCCGTTGCAGCCTTGCCGGATGATGCGGAGATCTGCGGCTGCAACGGCGTATGCAAGGGCAGGATCGTCGAGACGATCACCGCCAAAGGGCTGACCAGCCTCGATGACGTGCGCGCGCACACCAAGGCCTCGGCCTCCTGCGGCTCGTGCACCGGGCTGGTCGAGCAGGTCATCCGGCTGACCATCGGCGAGGCCTACAACCCCGCCGCCGTCCAGCCGATGTGCGGCTGCACCGATCTCGGCCATGATGACGTGCGCCGGCTGATCAAGGCCAAGGCCCTGAAATCCATCCCCGCCGTGATGCAGGAGCTCAACTGGAAAACCTCCTGCGGCTGTGCCAGATGCCGCCCGGCGCTCAACTACTACCTTGTCTGCGACTGGCCGGGCGAATACGAGGATGATGCCCAGTCGCGCTATATCAACGAGCGCGTCCACGCCAACATCCAGAAGGACGGCACCTATTCGGTGGTGCCGCGCATGTGGGGCGGCGTGACCAGCGCCAAAGAGCTGCGCGCCATCGCCGATGTGGTGGACAAGTTCGCCATCCCCACCGTCAAATGCACCGGCGGCCAGCGGATCGACCTGCTCGGCGTGAAGAAGGAGGATCTGCCGGCGGTCTGGTCCGATCTCAACGCCGCAGGCATGATCTCTGGCGCGGCCTATGCCAAGGGCCTGCGCACGGTGAAAACCTGTGTCGGCACCGACTGGTGCCGCTTCGGCACGCAGGATTCCACCGGCCTCGGGGTGAAACTCGAAAAGTTCATGTGGGGCTCGTGGACTCCGGCCAAGCTGAAGATGGGCATCTCCGGCTGTCCGCGCAACTGCTCGGAGGCAACCTGCAAGGACATCGGCGTGATCTGCGTCGATTCCGGTTACGACATCCACTTCGCCGGCGCGGCGGGGCTCGATATCCATGGCACGCAGCTGCTCGGCCATGCTGACAGCGAGGACGGGACGATCGAGATCATCGCGGCGCTGACGCAGCTTTACCGCGAGCAGGGGCGCTATCTCGAGCGTATCTACAAATGGGCCAAGCGCGTCGGCACGCCGTCGATCAAGGCGGCGGTGATTGACGATCCCGTCAGGCGCCGGGCGCTCTTCGACCGGTTCGTCCTGTCGCAGAAGACCGCGCAGGTCGACCCGTGGGCCGAGCGCGTGGCCGGCAAGGATGCGCATGAATTCGCGCCGATCGCCAGCCTCACCCTCCCGCAGGCCGCCGAATAAGGAGCCCCGACCATGAATGCGATTGTGACAGACTGGATCGATGTCGGCGCGGTGGCGGACATTCCGCTGCGTGGTTCGCGGATCATCGAGGCGCCGCGCGGGCCGATCGCGGTGTTCCGCGCCGCCGATGACACGGTGTTCGCGCTCTATGACCGTTGCCCGCACAAGGGCGGCCCGCTCAGCCAGGGCATCGTGCACGGCAAGGCCGTCACCTGCCCGCTGCATTCCTGGGTGATCAGCCTGGAGACCGGCGAGGCGCAGGGCGCGGACAAGGGCTGCGCCCACACCGTGATGGTGAAGGTGGACAAGGGCCGCGTGTTCCTCTCGGCCCGCGCGTTGACCCTTGCGGCGGCCTGACATGGCCGGGGCGGGCGTCAAAACCACATGCCCCTATTGCGGGGTCGGCTGCGGCATCATCGCGACACCGCGCGGCGACGGGGCGGTGGAGATTGCCGGCGATCCCGATCATCCCGCCAATTTCGGCCGGCTCTGCTCCAAGGGCCGGGCACTGGGCGAGACGCTTTCGCTCGAGGGGCGGCTGCTCGCCCCGCGCATCAACGGCGCGGCGGCGGGATGGGACGCGGCGCTCGATCTCGTCGCCCGCCGCTTTTCCGAGGCGATCCGCGATCATGGTCCCGATTCGGTGGCGTTCTATGTCTCCGGCCAATTGCTGACCGAGGACTACTACCTCGCCAACAAGCTGATGAAGGGCTACATCGGCGCGGCCAACATCGATACCAATTCGCGGCTGTGCATGGCCTCGTCGGTGGCAGGCCATCGCCGCGGCTTCGGCTCGGATACCGTGCCGGGCTGCTACGAGGATCTCGAGCAGGCCGATCTGGTGGTGCTCACCGGCTCCAACCTCGCCTGGTGCCATCCGGTGCTGTTCCAGCGGCTGATGGCGGCGCGCGAGAGGCGCGGCACCCGCATCATCGTCATCGATCCGCGCCGCACCGCCAGCGCCGAGCAGGCGGACCTGCATCTTGCGCTCAGGCCGGATGGGGATGTGGCGCTGTTCACCGGCCTGCTGCGGCATCTGCTGATGACCGGCCGGGCCGATCCCGCCTATGCCGGCCATCTCAGCGGGCTGCCCGACATCGATTGTTCGTCGCTGCCCGATGACGCCGCCGTCGCGGCCCGAACTGGCCTGTCGGTCGCCGAGGTCGCGCAGTTCTTCGAGGAGTTCGGGGCGAGCGAGAAGGTTGTCACCGTCTATTCGCAAGGGGTCAATCAATCCGTCTGCGGCACCGACAAGGTGAGTGCCATCCTCAACTGCCATCTCGTCACCGGGCGGATCGGCCGGCCGGGCATGGGGCCGTTCTCGGTCACCGGCCAGCCCAATGCCATGGGCGGGCGCGAGGTGGGCGGGCTCGCCAACATGCTTGCCGCGCATATGGAGATCGAGGACGGGACAGCGCGCGAGCGGGTGCAGCGCTTCTGGTCCTCGCCGGTCATCGCCACGCGCCCCGGCCTCAAGGCAGTCGATCTTTTCAAGGCCATTTCAGACAATAAGATCAAAGCCCTGTGGATCATGGGCACGAACCCGGCGGTGTCCCTGCCGGGGTCTGATGCGGTGGTGCGCGCGCTCCGCGCCTGCCCGTTCGTCGTCGTCTCCGATGTCGTGGAAGAGACCGATACCACCCGGCATGCCCATGTGTTGCTGCCGGCCGCCGCCTGGGGTGAGAAGGACGGAACGGTGACCAATTCCGAGCGGCGCATCTCCCGCCAGCGGGCCTTCCTGCCGCTGCCGGGCGCGGCGCGGCCTGATTGGGCGATCATCGCCGATGTCGCGCAGCGGATGGGCTTTTCCGGCTTCGACCATGCCGGTCCGGCCGCGGTCTTTGCCGAACATGCCGCGCTTTCCTGTTTTGAAAACAACGGGTTGCGTGATTTTGACATTGGCGCACATGCCGCCATTGATGCTGCGGGCTACGATAACCTCGCGCCCTTCCAGTGGCCACAGCCGGCCGGTGCGATCGAGGGGACGCCGCGCGTGTTCGCCGCCGGCGGTTTCTTTACGCCGGACCGCAAGGCGCGGTTGCCGATCCCGCGTCCGGTTGTCGAAAAGGTCAAGAATTCAGCAACTTACACCCTCAACACAGGCCGCATCCGCGACCAGTGGCACACCATGACGCGGACCGGCGCGGTGCCGCGCCTGATGGGGCAGTTCGGCGAGCCGTTCTGTGAAATCCACCCCCGGGATGCCCGGAACCTGGGGATCGCGCCGGCCAGCCTGGTGACGGTCCGCCGGCAGGAGGCGGCGATTGTCCTGCGCGCGCGGATCACCGACAGCCAGCGGCCGGGCGAGGTGTTCGTTCCGATGCATTGGTCGGACCGGTTTGCCGCGCGCGGCCGGGTCAATGCGCTGGTGGCAGAGGCGACCGATCCTGTCTCCGGCCAGCCGGGTTTCAAGGCAACCGACGGAATCATCGAGGCTTTTTCCGCCGAATGGCATGCTTTCGCGGTGTCCGTCGTCCGACCCTGTACGGAGGGGCTCGACTACTGGGCGCTTGCCCCTGTGGCCGGCGGCTACGGGCTGGAATGCGCCGGCCGTGCGCCGATCGCGGACTGGCCGGGGTTCGCGCGCAGCCTGACGGCCGCCGACGCCGGTGCCGAGTGGACCGCTGTTTTCGACCGGGCCAACGGCATCGTGCGGATGGCGGCCTTCGCGGCCGGGCGGCTGGTGGCGGCAGTCTTCGTCAGCCGGGAACCGGTTGAAGTTGCACGCACATTTCTGGCCGGCGCGCTGGGCGCGGAGATGCCGGGGGCGCAGCGTTTCCGCATTCTCGCCGGGCGGGGCGGCAGCGATGCGCCCGCCGACGGGGCGATCCTCTGCGCCTGCCAGAGCGTCGGCGTCCACCGGATCAACCGGGCGATTGCCGCCGGTGCAGCGACGGTGGACGCTGTCGGTGCCGCCTGCGGCGCGGGAACGGGTTGCGGCTCCTGCCGCAGCGACATCCAGCGGATGATCACCGCGCAGGCGGTCACTGTCGATTCGATTGACCGTGTCGAGCCGCTTGCGGGTCACCGAAGGCCGATTGCCTGAGACCTCCGGTGTTGGCAGGCGGGTTGCCACGGCTTTCCGTCATTGCCATGGAGCGCCCGGGTGAAGGCGCCTGAAAAGGCGGAAGGCAGGGGGGCGGGGCGGATCGGCATCAAAGCGCTCGGTGGGGTCTTTTACTGCCGTTTTCAATGAAAATCCCGCGATTTTGGCAAGATGCGCGCATCGCGCGGGTGCCGGTGGCGCAGCTGCGGCGCAGGTTTCGATGACGGTGAGATGACATCGTCCGCGACGGCATGACGCGGATCGCGCGGATTGCCGGGGTTGCCGAGTGTCGCCCCTTCGTCCGCCGGCGAAAGCAGGGATTTCGGGGTGAGATCGGATCGGTGGGTTTCCCACAGCCGGTCGAGTTCAGCGGAGCGATCGATCACGTTGCTTGCCATAAGGTGCACGACGCCTTCCGGGCTTTTCTGGATACGCCCTTCCACCAGCATCAGCCGGGATGCCATGACCGGGCGGCGCAGACGTTCGAATTCACGCGCCCAGAGCACGCAATTGGTGATGCCGGTTTCATCCTCAAGCGTGATGAAAATGGCGTTGCCCTTCCCCGGGCGCTGGCGCACCAGCACCAGACCTGCCATCCGCGTCAGGCGCCCCTCGGCGCGGGCAGCGGTCTCCGCCGCTGTGCAGAGGCCCTCATGCCTGAAAAGTGACCTCAGCAGCGCCATCGGGTGGGCTTTGAGCGAGAGCCGTGTGGTCTGGTAATCGGTCGCGACCTGTTCTCCGAGGCTCATGGCAGGAAGATCGGCGGCACGTTCCTCGCCGAGTTCGCTGGCCGCTGCCACGGAAAAGAGCGGTAACGGATCGCCCTCCGGCAAGCGCCGCACCTCCCATAATGCTTGACGGCGATCGAGCCCGAGCGAGCGGAATGCGTCGGCATCGGCGAGTGCGCGCAACGGGCGGCCATGGAGTGTGGTGCGGGAGGCAAGCTCCTCGACCGAGGTAAACCCGTCGCGCCGCGCTGCGATGAGGCGCTGTGCCTCGCTCTCATGCACCCCTTCCGCTTGCCGGAACCCAAGCCGCAGGGCCAACGGCACCCGGCCATCGCGGGCTGGCCAGCCGGGTGAGGCGGGTTCAAGGATATTGTCCCAGAAGGAATGGTTCACATCGATCGGGCGAATGTCCACTCCGTTCTCGCGAGCATCGCGGACGATCTGGGCTGGCGCGTAAAATCCCATTGGCTGGGAATTGAGCAGGGCGGTGGCGAAAATATCCGGGTAATGACATTTGAGCCAAGACGAGATGTAGACAAGCTTCGCAAAACTCGCGGCGTGGCTCTCGGGGAACCCATAGGAACCGAAGCCCTTGATCTGGTTATAACAATCCTGCGCAAAGTCCCGCGTGTAACCGCGTGCCACCATGCGGCCCACCATCAGTTCCTCGAAGCGATGGATGGTCCCGTGATTGCGGAATGTTGCCATGGCGCGCCGGAGCTGGTTGGCCTCTGCATCCGAGAATTCCGCCGCGACCATCGCAAGCTGCATCGCCTGCTCCTGGAAGAGCGGCACGCCGAGTGTCTTGTCGAGAACCCGGTGCAACTCGTCCGGAGGGCCATGCTCGCGCGCCGGCGAGGGGAAGGCCACTTTTTCCATGCCAGAGCGTCGTCGCAGGTAGGGGTGTACCATATTGCCCTGAATGGGGCCGGGACGGACGATCGCGACCTGGATGACAAGGTCATAGAATTTGCGCGGCTTCAACCGCGGCAGCATGTTGATCTGAGCGCGACTCTCGACCTGGAAGACGCCGATGGATTCCCCGCGGCACAGCATGTCATAGGTTGGTCTGTCGTCCGCCGGGACATCTGCGAGGCTTATATCAAGGCCTTCATGGTCGCGGATATATTCGAACGCCTTGCGGATGCAGGTCAGCATGCCGAGGGCCAGAATGTCGACTTTCATCAGCCCCAGAGCATCGATGTCGTCCTTGTCCCACTCGATGAAGGTGCGATCTGGCATGGCCGCATTGCCGATGGGGACAAGCTCGTCAAGCCTTCCGCGCGTCAGCACAAAGCCGCCGACATGCTGTGAGAGATGACGCGGGTAACCGACAAGCTGCCTTGCGAAATCCACCGCGCGGGCGATGGAGGGGTTGTCCGGGTCGAGCCCGGCCTGCCTGACCTGATTGCGGGTGATCTCCGAACCCCAACTGCCCCATTGCGTGCCCGATAGCGCGGTGGTGATATCCTCGGAAAGGCCCAGCGCCTTGCCCGCATCGCGGATCGCGCTTTTCGGACGGTAGTGGATCACGGTGGCAGCCAGGCCCGCACGTGCGCGGCCATAGCGCCGGTAGATGTGCTGGATGATCTCCTCGCGGCGTTCATGCTCGAAGTCGACATCGATATCCGGCGGTTCCTTGCGCTCCTCGGAGATGAAGCGCGCGAAGAGCACGTTATGCTCTGCCGGATCGACGCAGGTGATGCCCAGCACGTAGCAGACAGCGGAATTGGCTGCCGAGCCGCGCCCCTGGCAAAGGATCCCCCTGTCATTCGCCACACGGACGATGTCGTGGATCGTCAGGAAATAGCGTGCGTAATCGAGCTTGCCGATCAGGGCGAGTTCGGCATGGAGCAGATTTTCCACTTTTGCCGGCAGGCCTGCCGGATAGCGCATCGCCGCATGGCGAAAGGTGAGTTCTTCCAGCCAGCCCTGCGCATCCCGGCCCGGCGGCACCGGCTCATCGGGGTATTCATAGCGGAGCTGGCCGAGATCGAATTCCATACGGGAGAGCAGGGCTTGCGTCTCCTGGATCGCTTCCGGGCAATCGGCGAAGAGCCGCGCCATCTCGCGCGGGTGCTTGAGGTGACGTTCGGCATTCATCTCCAGCATGCGGCCAGCGGTTTCGATGGTTGCTCCGGCCCGAATGCAGGTGAGAATATCCTGCAACGCGCGCTGGGGCGCATCGGCATAGAGCACGTCGTTGGTGGCGATGAGCGGGATTTCCACCGTCCTGCCGATATGCTGAAGTTCCGCGAGTTTTCGTCGGTCATCTCCGCGCCGCGGCATGGTTGCGCCGAGCCAGAGCGAACCGGGCGCTGCCTCGGCCAGCCGGGGAAGCACCGTGGAAAGGCTTCGCCGGTCACGCCCCGGCATCAGGATTAGCAGCAGCCCCTGCGTATCGGCGAGAAGGTCGTCGAGGTCGAGATGGCAATCACCTTTCCGCGTCCGCCGGTTGCCGAGCGTCAGCATCCGGCACAGCCGGCTCCAGCCCGAGCGGTTTGCTGGATAGGCGATGATGTCAGGCGCGCCATCCGCGAAAACAAGCCGCGTACCGGTCGCAAGATGGAAGGTCCTTGCCCTGTTCTGCACGAGGGTGCGCAGATCGCCGCTGTCCGGGGCATCAGGCAGGGGCGGCGCCGGCGTGTGTGGTATGCGCCGTGGTTCGAAATGAAATTCGCCCGGCCCCGAACCTTCCCGCAATTTGATCTGCGGCAGTGCGCCGCCTTCACGTAATTCCTTCAGTGCGCTCCAGGCACGCACGACGCCCGCCACCGTATTACGATCGGCAATGCCAAGACCGGAATGGCCGAGGAGCAGCGATGTCAGAACCAGCTGATCTGCCGGTGACGCGCCGTGAAGAAACGAGAAATTCGTCACGCAGGCGAGTTCGGCATAGGGTTGCGTACCATGGCCGCTCATGCGAACAGCCCATGCAGGAACCAGCGCGGACGGGTGTTGCTGTCTTCATAAAGGCCCTCGCGGAAAATCCAGAAGCGATGTCCGTCTGCATCCTCCACGCGATAATAGTCCCGTGTTGCCGGTGCTCGGGAGCCTTCCCGCCACCATTCCGGGGCGATCCGTTCCGGTCCCTCGGCGCCTGAGATTTCGTGCAGAATGCGTCTCCAGCGAAAGAGCAGGGGAGGCCCATCCGGTACTTCCGCGATGGCCTCGATCAGCTGGGGCGGCTCGAACAGGGTCAGCGGTCGTGCGGGTGGAGAGCCGGCTTCCAGCGCAGGCCAAAGGACGGAACCGATTGCGGAGAGAGATGGCGTGGTTCCCGAAGACCGCACGGGATCGTGCGTGTCACGTCCGACGAAGCGCCGGACGTCCTCTCGTCCGAACCGGGCGACGAGCCGCCCGATGAGCTCAGCAATGGCTGTTTCACTGTCGGCATCCTGTGCTTTGCCGTCGAGCATCTGCTGATGTGTGTGAACTGGCTCGCTCCTTGTGACGGCAAGGCGCACGGCATCAAACCCGAATCCCGGATCGAGCGGATCGGCGAGCGCTTCGATCTTCAGTTCGACAAGCCTCAGCAGGGCGGCGGTATTGCGCGTGGCCTGAGCGGTCTCGATTTCAAGCCGCCGCACCGTACCGTCAGTCCTGAAGACACTCGCCTCGAAAACACGACCGCCCTCGCCGCGACGCTCCAGAGCCCCGGCGATATCCTGCACGAGACGTTCGAGCGCGCCGAGAAGGCTGTCCATGAGAACAAGCGGTTCGGGGAAATGTCGTTCCGCCATGCATTCGGGCAGCGCGCGCAAGGGCGTGATGCGAATATCCTCGCGGCCCAGAATGCGTTGAAGCGTGACCACCAGCCCTTCACCGAACCGGGCGGCGAGCAGGCTGGAGGGACGTTTGGCGAGATCACCAAGCGTTCGGAAGCCGGCGCGACTGAGCGCGACTGTTGTATTGTGTTCCTGAGCAAGCGCCGTGATCGGCAGGGTGTGCGCCAACGCCTCATCCTGGCCAGGTGCCGAAATCGTGTTGCGGGCAAAGCGCGCGAAGGCCCGCGCTGCATCGGGTGTGCCGGCAATCGCCGCTGACGAGGTGAAGCCCATCCTCGCGATTTTGTGGCGTGTGCGCTGGAGCAGAGCGGCTTCTCCGCCGAAAAGATGCGCGCAGCCGGTAATGTCAAGCATCAGCCCGTCCATCCGGTCGATCGCGACAAGTGGCGTGAACATGGCGCAAAGCTCCGCACAGGTGCGCAGAGCCTCGGCATCGGCTTGCCGATTGGCTTCCGCCGCCGCAAGGTTAGGCATCAGGGTGCGGGTCTCGGTGAGTGTCATGCCGATTGTGATGCCAAGCCGCGCCGCGGATGCATCGAGCGCTGCGATCCGCAGGGCCCCCTGTTCCTTTTCGACCAGCACGAGGGGCCTGTCATCCGATCCGCTGCCGGAGAAGCGCTGACGGCGTACCCGATCGGTCGAAAGAAACGGAAACCAAACGGCGAGGTAGCGACGCGGGGGCCGTCCTTCTTGGAGGGGCGCCGAAGCCTGTTGCGGCGTTGGCTTCGCATATACGGAAGGCTCGGGCATCGCGGCTCCATTCCAGATACAGAGAAAGTCCCTCCTGCCCGTTGCGGGCGCGCAGCAGCGTGAGGGCAAAGCGAGGATCGCCAGGGGCACGGGCCGCCCGGAGGCCGGAAGGCGCGGCATGGACCTGCCAGCGCGTATCAGCTGTACTGGGGGCCGGCCTTGCGGCGCTCCGCAGCAAGAAAACCGGAACGCCGGATGCTTTGGCCGCGAGCGAAAGACGCCGGCTGGCGGTGAGGTCGTAGGCGCTTGCCTCACCCCAGAATTCCACGATCACCGCGCCGAGCGAAGAGCAGCGTGCGCCTTCAAGAGCGGCCTGCAAGGCTGACTGTGTATTGCGCGCACGAAGCAGGATCATTCCTGCGGGGTCGAGCCCGAGGTCCGAAATCCCGGAGGCATGGAGTGTGCCGACCTCTCTGTCCATCGCATCGTGGCGCACCCAGAGCAGAGGACGCCCTTGCGTGAGACTGCATGTGAACGCCAATGCGCAACCGCCCGCGCCTGCGGCGTCGATCTGCCGGGTTGTATAAAATTCATGCATCGCGGCGCGACCGACAAGGCTCAGCCACGCCTTGTCGGCACACGACTCGCCTGCTTCACGAGCCGTATCGGGAGCATCCTGTCGCCAGATGGCACGATGAGTGATCATCCATTTGTTCCCTTTATGTTCTCTATAAAAGAAACAACCAAGGGAGAGAGTCAAGAGACAGGTGGGACCTGCAGCATTGGTTGCGGCATGGCGTGCCGGTGAGTGGCTTTAGAATATTCCTGAATTTTCGGGACACCTTCTTCCGTGAATTTGCAGCAAGGCGGCTACGATGGGCAAACCCCTCCCATCGGACGACATCAAACAAGATGCGGTTCGACAGATCGCCAAGATGGGCCATTCAAAGAGCCGAAGGGCTGCGCAGACCGGTTAGCGCGCACCCTTGCGGTCATTTCCGGATTTTGCCACCGCTTCTGTTGGCGGACATCTCTGGCCAGAATCAACCCGCTAACTCACCACCACTTCGGTCATCATGCCGGTCGCCATGTGGTAGAGATGGTGGCAGTGCAGATACCAGCTTCCGGGCTTGTCGAAATCGATGGCGACGAAGACCGGCGTATGCGGCGGCACGATCACCGTGTCGCGTACCGGTCCGGCAAAACGCCCGCCGCGGGAGCCGACGACCTGGAAGTGGTGCCCATGGATATGCATGGGATGCATCATCGATGTCGGGTTCATGAACATGAATTCGATGCGTTCACCGATCCTTGCAGTGATCGGCCTGTGCTCGCCATGGATCGCCCCGTTGATGGTCCAGCGATAATTGGCTTCCTCGCCCAGCATGATGTGTTCGATCCGCGACGGCGGCTTTTGCGGCAGAGGAGTGACGGCCCGCAAGGCGAGATCGAGCGACAGATCGGTGTGCCTGGCCGCATGCTCGGCCTTGTCGGAATATTTCCGGATGCTCGCGCCGGCCGTTGCCAGGACGATGCCGGTCATCATCCGCTCCGCCTCGACCTGCGCGAAGATCGGGAAAGCCCCGCCGCTGGCAGGAATATCCACCAGAAGATCGATCCGCTGGCCCTGCGCCAGCGGAAAACGGCGTCCGGCATAGGGCTGGCACGGGCTGCCATCCACTGCGATGCAGCGGGCTGTCACGGTGCCGGTATCGATGAAAAACGCGGTGGCGGTCGCGCCGTTGATGATGCGCAGCCGCACCTTGCCGCCGCGCTCGACGCGCACAACCTCCGGATCATCCAGCGTGCGATCATTGGCGAGGAAGGCGTCGTATTGGATGTCGTTGGCATGCGGCTGCCCGCCGCCGTGCCCCATCGCGCCGTGGTTCATGGCACCGTGGTTCATGGCGCCATGGTTCATCCCCGCGTGGTTCATGCCGCCCGGCGCGTCTCCTTGCGCCCCGCCCTGTGCCGGTGCGCCGTGGCCGGCGTGGCCACCATGAGCATTGACGCCGCCCAGCCCGGCGAGCAGCTCCGCAGGCGGGCGGAACGAGAAATCGTGCAGCATCACGATGACATCCTGCGAATCGCCGGCATCCTTCTCGCGCGTCACCAGGGGGGCGGCCAGCAGTTGCTGCTCGGTCAGCGTGTGCGAGTGCATCCAGTGGGTGCCGGGCGTCAGCAGGAAATCATGGCTGTCGCTCTTGCCGGCAGCCAGCTCCCCGCCGCCGGTGCGCGCCCGATCCTGCTCCGCAGGCGCATGAATCTGCCCGTGCCAGTGCATGACGAGCGGATCGGTTGTCCCGTTGACGACGGCCCCGCTGAATCGGTCCCCCTCCCTGGCAAGAATGCCGCTTCGTCCACCGGCCCCGGTGACGCCGAAAACGGTTGCCGCGCGGCGCTTGACCTCGATCTGACGCGTGGCAACCGTCAGGAGCGGCGCTTGCGCACGGGCAGGATTTGCCGTTCCGGCAAGTCCGGTGAAGGCGGCGGCTCCGGCGATGAACTGGCGGCGATCCATGGCGTATCTCCTTGTGCAGTGTTTTCAGAATTTGGCCTGTGCGGTGACGCCGTCCGGACCCGTCAACTGCACTGCACCTTTCGTACCGGCAGGAACGGCGACCGGTGCCTTGCCGGTGAGGCGTCCTCCCTCTGTCGGCTCCAGCGCAAACCGCTGTGGCTTGCCGTTGACGATCAGGATGGCGTTGGCCTTGAACCCGGCGGAGGATACCGGCTTGTCCTGCGCATCGGACAGGATGACAACGACCTCCTCGGTGCCCCTGGCGATCATCTCGACATGATAGCTCTTGCCGGCATCGACCAGCGCGCCGCCGTTGGGCCCCTTGCGCGGCTCATGGGCGGCAGCGGCGAGCATGCCGGCGGTGAGTGTGACGGTGACTAGCAACAGGCGCATGGCAAGCTCCTTCGGTCAGTAGGTGGCGGCAGAGGCGGCATCGCCCTGCGGCAGGGAGAGGGCTTGGCTGTGTGCTTCCATCACCAGCCGCTCCAGCGCCGCGCGGCCATGGCGCAGCACCAGTGTCGGGGTCAGCACAGCATCGAGCAGCGTGGCGGTGACAAGGCCGCCGAAAATGGTGATCGCGACAGGGTGGAGGATTTCCTTGCCCGGCGCATGCGCATCGATCATCAGCGGCAACAGGGCGACCCCGGCAGAAAGCGCGGTCATCAACACCGGCACCAGCCGGTCGAGGCTGCCGCGGACGATCAGATCAGGTCCGAACGGCAGCTTTTCGTGGATCGCCAGGTTGATGATGTGGCTGATCTTGAGAATCCCGTTGCGGGTGGCGATGCCGGTGAGCGTGATAAAGCCGATCATCGAGGCGACAGAGAGCGGCTGCCCGGCAATCCACAAGGCTGCGACCGAGCCGATCAGCGCCAGTGGAACAGACGCCATGATGATCGCCACGAACACGGCGGAGCGGTAACGGCTGTAGAGAATGGCGAAGATCATCGCCAGCGACACCAGAGAGAGCAGTCCGATGGTGCGCATGGATTCTTCCTGCGCCTGGAATGTGCCCTCCAGGCTGACGGAGAAGCCTGGCGGCAGTTTTACACCGGCCAGAAGGCCGCGGATCTCGGCCACGACGCGCGCCATATCGGCCGCGCCGTCGGTATTGGCCAGCACGACCACACGGCGCCGTCCATTCTCGCGCAAAATCTGGTTCGGCCCGTCGGTTTCGACGACATCGGCAAGCTGGCGCACCGGCACCCAGCCCATCGGGGTCTCGATCAGCAAATCGCCCAGCCCTTGTGTGCTGCGCTGCTGGTCCTGCAACCGCAGCACCACGTCGAAACGACGGTTGCCGTCGATAACGCGGGAGACGACGCGGCCGTTCGAAAGCCGCTCCAGTTGCTCGGTGATCGCGGCGGGCTGTACGCCGTAGAGCGCGGCGCGCCGATAATCGACAATGATCTCGAGTTGCGGAATGCGCACCTGCTTTTCGACCTGAAGATCGACAATGCCCGGTACGGCAGCCACCTTGCCGCGTAACTCCTCGGCCAGCGCCCGCAGGGCATCAAGATCCTCGCCGAAGACTTTCAGCGCGATCTGCGCCCGCACGCCGGACAGCATATGGTCCAGCCGGTGCGAGATCGGCTGGCCGATATTGGTGGTGACCGGCAGCACGGCAAGCTGGCTGCGGATATCGGCGATGATTGCATCCTTGGCCCGCCCGCCGGGCTTCAGCGCCACTTCGATCTCGGAGGAATGGACGCCTTCGGCATGCTCGTCGAGTTCCGCGCGGCCCGTGCGGCGGCCCACACGCTCCACCTCGGGCACATCCATGAGCAGACGTTCGGCAATCAGCCCGACTCGGTGGCTCTCGGCCAGCGAAATGCCGGGGTTGAACAGGAGGTTGATCGTCAACGTGCCTTCGTTGAACGGCGGCAGGAAGGCACGGGGGAGCTGCGCTGCGTAGGTTGCGGCGCCGAAGACCGCGAGCACGACAACGGCGACAAGCGTTCTCTGGAAACGGAAGGCTGCATGCATCAGCGCCCGGTTTGCGGATTTCAATGCGCGGATCAGGCGGCTCTCGCGATGATCGAGCCGCCTGAGGCCGGGCAGCAGATAATAGGCCATTACCGGCGTCAGCGTGATCGAGACGACAAGGCTGGCGAGGATCGAGATGATGTAGGCTTGGCCCAGCGGCGCAAACAGCCGCCCCTCGATGCCAGACAGCGAGAACAGCGGCACGAACACGAGCACAATGACCATCGTGGCGTAGACGATGCCCGAGCGGACCTCCTGACTGGCGGAAACGACGACATCGAACACGCTGCGCACATGGCCGGCCTCGCGGTTCTCGCGCAGGCGGCGGAAGATGTTCTCCACATCCACCACCGCATCATCGACCAGTTCCCCGATGGCGATGGCCAGCCCGCCGAGCGTCATCGTGTTGATCGACAGGCCGAGAAGATGAAACACGATGGCTGTCACCAGCACCGAGACGGGAATCGCCATGAGCGAGATCGCCGTGGTGCGCGTGTTCAGCAGGAACAGGAACAACACAACGGCCACGACCGCCACGGCTTCCAGCAGCACGGTGCGGACATTGCCGATCGACGCCTCGATGAACCCGGCCTGCCGGAACAGGATCTGATCGGCACGGATGCCATGGGGCAGGGTGGCTGTGATCTCGCCGAGCGCCACCTCGATCTGGCGCGTCAACGGGATGGTATCGACACCCGGCTGCTTCTCGACCGAGACAATCACGGCAGACTTGCCCTGATAGCCGGCGTCGCCGCGCTTGGTCCGGGCGGCAAAATCCACCGTCGCGATCTGTTCCAGCGCGATCGGCTGGCCCGAAACCGTGGCAACGACCACGCGCCTGAGATCGTCGAGGCTGCGGCTGCGGCCGATGTTACGGATCAGGAATTCGCGGGAATACTGGTCGGTAAACCCGCCACCGGTATTGGCGCCGAACTGCTGCAACGCCTTTTCGACATCGGCGAAGGACACTTTCAGCGCCCTGAGGGCCGCCGGATTGGGCGAGACACGATATTGCCGCACCTCGCCGCCGATGGGGATGACCTGTGCAACCCCGGGAATCGACAGGAGGCGCGGACGGATGATGAAATCGGCCGCTTCGCGCAGGTCCATCGGGGAAATGCTGTCGGGTGCCGTGACCGCCACCAGCAGGATCTGCCCCATGATGGAGTTGATCGGCCCCATCTGTGGCACGACGCCCGCCGGCAACTGCGACTGGATCAGCGACAGCCGCTCCGCGATCTGCTGGCGGTTGCGGAAAATCTCGGTGGTCCAGTCGAACTCGACCGTGGTGATCGACAGGCCGACACCGGAGACCGAGCGCACCCGCGTCACGCCGGGAAGGCCGTTCATCTGTGTTTCGATCGGGTAGGTGACAAGCTGTTCCACTTCCGGTGGGGCCAGCCCCTCGGCCTCCGTCATGATGGTGACGGTGGGCCGGTTGAGATCGGGAAAGACATCGACCGGCAGTCGTGTCGCCGTCAGGGCGCCGTAGAGCGTCAGGATCGCCGCAACAGCCAGCACGAACAGCCGGTTGCGCAATGAGCGGGTCACGAGAAAGGTGAACATCAGCGGATCTGGTTCAGGAGTTCCGCGCCCTGCGTGGCGATTCGCGTGGCCGCTCCGATGCCGGAAACGATCAGCACACGCGTCGCATCCAGCGGCTCGACGCGCACCTCGCGGGGCACGAAGCGTTCAGCATTCGTGTGCTCGAACACGAGGGACTGGCCGTTGGCCCCGCGCAGCACGGCGGAACGTGGCACGGCAACGCCGGTTTTCTCCTCCACGGTATTGGCCAGAACGGTCAGGAACTGGCCGGCGCGCAGGCCTTTCGTCTCTCCCTCGATTCCGAAATGGATGGGGATGGACTGGTTCCGCTCGGCCAGCCCCATGCCGCGATAGGTCAGCGCCACGGTGCGGTTGGCGGCGAGGCGGGCGGTGGCGATCCCGGCAATCGCCTGGGCGTCATAGGTCAGCGCCTCCACCCAGAACCGGGCGGGATCGATGATCTGGAAGATCACCGTGCTCGGTTCGGCGATCTGCCCGGCGGTGGCCTGTACGGCGGCGATCACGCCGCTCACCGGGGCGACGAGATCTTCGGTATGGCGCGGGGCGCGGTCAAGATTGGCGCGACGGGCGTTCAGCCCCGCGAGTTCCAGTTCCGCATCCTCGATCTGGGACCGCGCCACGACATTCTGCAGTTGCTTCAGCCGATCGAGCCGGCGGGTCACCAGCGCGATCTGCTGGTCGAGTTCACGCGCCTGCAGCTGCTGTGTGGTCACATCGGCCGCCCCCACTCCGGGGTGGACATGGGCGAGAATATCGCCCGCCTTCACCGGCGTGCCGAGCCGCGGGAAGCCGCCCGGCGGCGGCATCAGCCGCCCCGAGACGGAGGCCTGCACATAGCCGACACCATCGGGATCCGGGATGATCCGCCCCGGCAGTTCCACCGTGCCGTGGAAGGTCTTTTCCTCGGTGAACTCCGTGCGCAGCGCCAGAATGCGCTGGGTCGTCTTGGGCACGAACAGGGCGCCATCCGCGAACCGTTGGGCGATGTCACGACCGGCGGGCAGAGCCGGCATCGCCTTGCCGCCGCCGTCAGCCTGTGGCGGAGGGAGGGTCAGTGTCGTCGTCAGGATATCGACGGTCCCCGCCGATTGCACAGTGACGGCGAGGTCATGGCTGCGGGCGCCTGCAAGCCAGGGCGCGGCGAGGGTGTAGGTGCCCTCTGCCCCCGCTACAGCCTTCTGCGTTCCCTGAGGTGTATCGATCTCGATTTCGGCGCCGGGCACCGGCCTGTTTTCACGGAAGGTGTCGAGTGTCAGCACCAACGTGCCCTCACGCGCGACCATGACGATCTCGAACTCCGTCGAGGAGGCATCGGCGCGGGGCGCGATGGTGGAGGACACCGGCGGCGGCGGTGCGCCATGGTCGTGTCCGTCATGGGCGCCGACAGGGCTGCCCCACCCCGTGACGACAAGAAGCATCGCGGCCGGCAGAGCGAAGAAAGGACAGGCAAGGCGCAGAATCATCCCGTCATGATGACGCCGGTCCTTGTCTGCCGGATTTCAGGATTGTTACAGAATGTTTCAGCTGGCCGCGACCGCGTCCGTTGGTAAACGCACCGTCACCAGCAAACCGCCCTCCGCCCGGTTCGACAGTTCCAGCGTTCCACCATGACCGGTCATGATGGTCTTGGCGATGGTCAGGCCAAGGCCGAAACCGCCGGTGGCCTGATTGCGGGAAGGTTCAAGCCGTACGAACGGGGCCAGCGCGCGGTCGCGGTCTTCCGGTGCAATGCCGGGGCCGCGATCGGCAATCGTCACTTCGATCGTGTCGCCCTTCCCGGACACCGCAACCTCGGCGCTCCCGCCATACTTCACGGCGTTTTCGATGATATTGCCGAATGCGCGCTTCAGGGACAGCCGGCGCCCCTCCAGCACGGCGCTGCGGTTTCCCTCCAGCGTCACCACAGCACCGGCGTCGCTCAGATCGCCGCAAATCGTGGCGAGAACCGCCACCAGGTCGACCGGCTGCATCGCTTCGTCCGTGCGCTCGCCCCTCAGATAGGCAAGCGTCTGATCCAGCATCCGTTCCATCTCGCCCAGATCATCCGCGATCGCCCCGCGCAGGGTGGGGTCGGCAATCTCCTCGGCGCGCAGCCGCAGCCGGGTAATCGGTGTTTTCAGATCGTGCGACACGGCAGCCAGCGCCTGCGTGCGATCTTCCACCAGCCGGAAAATGCGCCGCTGCATCTCGTTGAAGGCGGCAGCCAGTGCCCGCACCTCGCGGGGCCCTTCCTCGCGCACGGTGACCGGCGCCGCCGATCCTGAAAAATCCTTGGCCGCCGCCGCGAAGGCTGTCAGCGGGCGCGTCAGCCAGCGCACCAGAACCACCGAGACCAGCACCGCGCCCAGCGCCATCAGCGTGGTGGACAACAAGGTGCCGTGCCCGTCCGCCGGGTGGGGCGAGGTGGAGACCAGCGAAACGTTGAGCCATGTTCCATCCGGAAGCTTCATCGAGATGATGGCGAGATGCGGGTCGTCAGGGTTCCGCCGGTTGGCTCCGATCACCAGCCCGTCCTCACCCAGTTCCGGTGCGGCCTGTCTCAGCCTTTCGGCAAGGCCCTGCCAATGCCCTGCGCCGGGGCCGCCTGGGGTGGCATGCTCCGTCTGGCTCCAGTGTGCTTCCAGCGGCCCGCCGGAAAGGTCGTGGGCCACCGCCTCGCGTGCTGCCGGCGGCTCGCGCATCACCGCCCGCTTCATGCCCAGCAGCTGGTCGGCCAGCCGTGTGTCCCCGGCCAGTTCCGCCTGCTGCGACAGGGCGTGACGATAGGTCCACAGGCTGATGAGATGCACCGCTCCGATGCCGATCAGGACGACGAAGATGGTTCGCGCCGCCAGCCCGTCCAGCAGGGCACGCAGGCGGGCGCCGGGGGGAGCGCCGACGCTCATGCCGGGCCCCGCGTCACATCCGGCGTGAACATATAGCCCGCACCACGCACCGTCTTGATCATCTCCTGCCCGACCTCGATCTTGCGCCGGAGGCGGCTGATCTGCACGTCGATGGAGCGGTCGAACGCCTCCTGAGTGCGGGCGCGCGTCGCATCCATCAGGAAGTCACGGGACAGGATCCGGTGCGGCGCATCGAGAAATGCGATCAGCAGATCGTATTCCCCCGTCGACAGGTCGACGATCACGCCGCGCGGATCGGTCAGCTCCCGCTTTGTCGTATCCAGCCTCCAGCCGGCGAACCGGACGAGCCGTTGCGTTCCCGCCGCCGTGTCGGGCGCATGCGCCTGTGTCCGCCGCAGTACGGCGCTGATGCGCGCCAGCAGCTCCCGCGGGTTGAACGGCTTGGCAAGATAATCATCCGCCCCGACCTCCAGACCGATGATCCGGTCGATCTCGTCGCCTTTGGCGGTGAGCATGATGACAGGGACCGCAGAGGTGCGGCGCAGGTTCCGGCAAAGGTCGAGCCCGTTGGCCCCGGGCAGCATCAGGTCCAGCACGATCAGGTCGATGCGGGCCTGCTGCAGGCTGGCCGCCATCTCCGCGCCATTGCGGGCGGTCAGCACCTCGAAAGCATTGGACCGCAGGAAGCGCGCAACGAGACCGAGAATTTCGCTGTCATCATCCACGACAAGGATTTTGGCCATCGAGCGGTCGGATGGGACGGGAGAGCCATCGGGCATCAGGGCACGTTCCGAAAAATCACAAGCCAGCCGCCTTCCTAGCACAGATCAGACGGTTCGGGGCCTCACAGCAGAGAGCTAACGGCGGCCTTTCCCATCTCATCGGGCAGCATTCAGCGGGATACCGGCGCCGCGCCCCCGTGGCCCGGCTGCAACCGACGGACCACCCCGGTGAGCGCATCGACGCTCTGGCTCAGCACATTGCCGTGATGGGGCTCCGGCTGGCTGTCGTTGAGGATGGTGCCAATGCCCTGGATGGTCTCCGCGTCGTTGAAGGCCTTGCCATGGTTCTTGCCCAAAGCGCCCGGTACGCCGGAAAGGTCGTGGGCCTGGATGCCCAGCCGCTTGAAGTCCTCGATGTTGGTGTTTTCCCCGGCCCGGCCCTGTCCGCCGAACAGGAACTGCGACAGGCGCAATGCCTTGTCATCGCTCGAGGCATAGAGCACGAATTTTGACGACAACGGACCCATGCGGCGGATCTGGGTGCGGAAGACATCCATGTCGACATCGGGCGCTGCCAGAATGACCCGGACCAGCTTGCCGGTCGCGCTCTTGTTGTTGGCAATGCTCGCCTGACGCAACGTTTCCAGCGTCAGCCAGTTGCCCATCGAATGGGCGAAGATCTCGACACTGGCCACCGATTTCTCATTGCCGACGAGGGTCAGCAGCGCCTCGAACTTGTCGCGGCTGAACGTCGCGGAATCCCGGTCATAGCCATAGGCGGTGGCACTGCCGCGCGAGGGCCAGCTGAACAGCACGGGTACGCCCGTGAACCCCGTATCGTCGACGATCTGCGAGAAGCGGAATACGGCATCGTCGAACCGGGTATTGAACCCGTGGGTGAACACCAGAATCCGCCGGTCCGCCGGCGGACGGGCCTGCATTTCCTGCCGCAGCTTCTGGATGAACTCGGGCTGGCCGAGGCGCTGCGACGACAGCAGCACGAAATGCTTCTGCGGATCGGGCCGGGTCGCATCGGTGGTCAGTTCGCCGATCTTGCGTTCCGTCGGCGCCGACATATGGAACAGCGCGTAGCTGTTGCCGTCCGCACGCGTCGCGCCGAACATCGTGCGCGGCTGGTCCGGCTCCGCCTCGCCGCGGCTGGTCGCGCTGAGGATGGTGAACCGCCGTCCGGCGGGGACATCATCGCCCAGCGGGATCAGCAGGCCCGTATTTTCGCCGCCCGCGCAGGCGCCAAGGGTGAGAAGCAGGCAACCGGCAAGAAACTGGAAAAAACGCACGCAACTGGTCCTTCAAAAGGTTTTCTGCAGCCAGACCGTGGCCGTCGCCCGGTGGGTAGAGGTGCCATGCAAAGACAGCCGTGGCAATGTCACATCGCTGCGCGACCAGCCGATTTCCAGCCCCATCTTGACCATCAGCGCGGGCGTCCAGACGGTGTTCACTGCAAATCGGGAAATCGTGATCCGCCCGGTGGTGGTGGAGCGTTCGGGAATACGCAGGGCATAGCGGCTGGCATAGGCGCTGGTCGATATGGTCTTGCTCCAGGCGCTGGTCAGCGAAGCAATCGTGCTCCAGCCATTGCTCACCTCCCCTCCGGTCAGGAGGCCAAGCACTTCGGTGTTGTCGAGCTGCGAGCCAATGAAAACGGGGCCGCCCCATGTGCCGCCGCCCTGCATCAACAGCGTGTGGGTGACGCCGCCGATCTCAAGATCGCGCGATCCGCCGACCAGAAAGGCGCTGGCCAGCCGTGCCGGCCTGCCATTCACCCGGCGCAATTCGCGCAGCGCGCCCGACGCATGGAACCTTGACGCGTCGCCGTCGTAGAGCACGCGTCCGATCATGTCCGGCCAGCGCGCGCCGGGCACTGCGGCCGCGCCGGCGGCAAGCGCCGATGCCGCATCCGGCGGATTTTCGGCCGCCGCCGTCACGGACAGGGTTTCGGTCAATTGCATCGTATAGGCGGCCATGATCGCCTGCCGGGCCGGCGTGCGGGCCGAGAAGGAAAAATCGGCGCCATCGAAGAACACAAAGGTCGACACATCCCGCCCGGCCTTCAGCGGGCCAACCGACACCAGGGCCCGGTCCAGCATCATGTCGGACCCGGACCGCTGGGCCAGGGTCAGCCCTGTCACGATGGTCATGCCGCCGGTGTTGGAAATCGCATCCAGCTTGAAAAGGCCGGTCGAGGGAAATGTGATGACATCCCGATTCCGCAAGCTGACCCCACGCCCCTTCGGCATGGCATGGGCATCGGCATTGACGCCCGCCGTGACCGATCCCCTCACGGCGATGCAGGTTGTGCCATCGGCGGTCTGCCAGCCCCGGACGGCCTCCTCGTCGAATTCCTCGTCCTCATCCTCATCGTCGTCGTCCTCGTCGTCTGCCGCCGCGGGCGCCGGGACGAACAGCGGCGGCAGTTCGGGCGTCGGGGCGATGCAGGACCGCAGCGCCGGTGCGGCGGTCGAGCGGACCGGAGCAGCCTCGGCGCGCAACAGTGCATCCGGGGCGCAGGTCACCGCCAGCAAGGCGCACCACAGCACCCTCCACGCCTGGCGGATGCAGGTGCGGCTCATGGTGCTGTCCGGAAAGTCGCGGTCCCGTACACATCCCTCATGCCGGTCCCCTGTCAATGCACCGGTCGGGCGGGCGGCGGCTGCCAGCGACCGGAGACGACATCCGCTCTCGGCCGGTACAGCCGGATCGTGTAGTTCCAGCCCGGCATGATCGGCAGGCAGTTCGGCGTGGCAGCCGAGCACCCGCCGAAGCGAACGGTCACGCCGCCATCGGGGTCGGGTTTGGCGCCAAGATTGTTGAGCGTGTAGGCGTTCCGGTCGTTCTTCTCGAAAAATCCTTGCGCGTTGTACAGGCTGATCGACCAGAATCCGTCAACGGGCACGTCCTTCAGCGTCAGGCTGTGGGCCGCGATGCCGTCATTCCCCTTCGGCTGGGCGCTGACATAGACCGCCGCCTCGCGCGGGTTCCCGCCCCAGCCGGTTGCCGTGCCGATGAGATGGGCGACCGGATCGACCGCTTGGCGCGTTCCGAACATCGAGCGGGCATCATCGGGGCCCAGAAAACGGCCAAGATCCTTGACCGAGGTCCGGACCTTGGCCAGCTGCTCCCGGTCCCATGCGGGAATGTCAAACCGTCCCGGCGATGCCTGCTCCGCCGTCAACCGATCCTGAAGGAGGTTCGCTGCCCGGAGATCGCCCGCATCCTCCCCGTTGGCGAGCGTACGCACGATGACAAAGACATAACGCGTGCCGACGCGCGCCCTGTCATAGGTGAAGCGGCCGGGGCCATAAGCCACATCGACCGTGTAATGATCCTGCGAAATCACCTGCATCGACTGGAACCGCGCGCCGGCTTCCGGCAAGGTGAATGTCACCGGTCCGGCGTCAAGATCGAAGACGCCGGAGGAATAGAGCGTATCCCGGTTCATCCGCACGACCGTCTGGTCCTCGATCGAGGCCATCGTGCGCGCATGCACGAGCGTGCCGAAAATGCCGCGATCGACCGTGCTCCTGAAATAATGATCCGTTTCGGCGCGGACGAAGGAGCCGACCGTGACGGGCACAGCGGCTGGCGATTGCGCCAGGGCCTGTGCCGCCGTGGCCAGCATGCCGATTGCCAGAACCATCCTTGCTGTCACAGCCGCCCCCCGACACGCCGCTACCCGACCGGCCCGCGATCAGCGGCCGGCTGGATTGTGTAATGCATGGGCGAGCCGGACGCCAGCCCCGGACCCGCGACCGGAGCCGCTTGCCGGTCTGCGTCCTGCAAGCGGCGAACGGGCCATCGACTGACCACGACGCGATCAGCGCGGATGCAGCCTCGTTCGCAGGTCTCGAGCGCTCCCTTCGTTTGAGATCATCAAGGGCTGCTGCGCCCCATCAGCCCTCCACAGGAGGCTAGGTTATCTTTTCCCGATCAACTATGACAGTAACTGTCCATGCTGTCGCCGTGACCGATCCACGCAAACGAAGCAACGTCTGACCCGCTGTCCCAAATACCGGAACTGTCACATGCCGGCTGCGTTCCACGATGCCTTGTCTGAAATTGCCGATGGGTTGCGGTTCCCCGAAGGGCCGGTGGCACTGGCCGACGGATCGGTCCTGCTGGTGGAGATCGAACGCGGAATCATCGCGAAAATCGCGCCTGACGGGACGAAGACGATTGTTGCTGCGCCCGGCGGCGGGCCGAATGGCCTGGCGATCGGGCCCGATGGCAAACTCTATGTCTGCAACAACGGCGGATTCAACTGGACGGCGGAGGGCGATCCGACCGGATTGCGCCCCGTGGGGCAGGCGGATGACTATTCCGGCGGGCGGATCGAGCGGGTCGACCTGACCACCGGGGCGATCGAGGTTCTCTACCGTGAGAGCACAAACGGCCCGCTGAAGGGGCCCAACGATCTCGTCTTTGACGCCCATGGCGGCGTCTACTTCACTGATCTGGGAAAGGTGCGGGCACGCGAGCAGGATCGCGGTGCCGTCCATTATGCCCGTGCCGATGGCTCGTCGATCCGCGAAGTCGTGTTCCCGATGGTGACACCGAACGGCATCGGCCTGTCGCCGGACGGGACGGTGCTATACGTCGCGGAAACTGAGACCGCGCGGCTCTGGGCGTTTGATCTCGACGGGCCGGGCAGCCTCAGGCGACATCCCTTCCCCTCGCCGCACGGCGGGCGTCTGGTGGCTGGCCTCGGCGGGTATCAGCGCTTCGATTCCCTTGCTGTCGATGCCGATGGCAATATCTGCGTGGCGACGCTGGTCTCCGGCTGCATCACCGTCATTGCGCCCGATGGCCGGATTCTGCGGCAAGTGCCGATGCCCGAGCGCTGGCCGACCAATATCTGCTTCGGCGGGCCGGATATGAAAACCGCCTACATCACCCTGTCGATGACCGGCAGGCTGGTGTCGATGGCGTGGGATCGTGCCGGTGCACGGCTGAACACCCGCAACATCTGACAAGGGATTGCCGCTTCACCCGTGGACAGGAAAGGGCGGTTGCACCGCGCGGTCAGTTGTGCATATCATGCACGATCTATGATCGGTGATGTGTCAGGCAGCCATGCTCGCGACGGCGAAACTCGACCGGACGATCCTTCTCGATCAGGCTTATGATGTCCTGAAAGAGCGGATTCTCGACCGTGCCGTGGCGCCGGGGCAGAAGCTCAACATCGATGCTCTGGCGCGCGAACTGACGGTGAGTTCAACGCCGATCCGCGAGGCGCTGGGGCGGCTGGTTGCCGAGGGGTTGGTGTGTTTCGAGCCCTATGTCGGGTTCAGGGTCACGCCGATGCCGGAGCGCCGGTTCTTCGAGGATCTGTTTGCCTTCCGCCTGATGATCGAGCCCTGGGCGGCCGGAGAGGCGGCTGTGCATCGTGACACGGCGGTGCTGGCGGGGCTGGAGGCAGCGGTTGCGGCGATGCGCGAAGGCACGCTGTCCAAGACTTACCGCAGCTTCCGCAGCTATTCGGAGGCCGACCAGGCCTTTCACGAGGCGATTTTCGCCGGCACCGGCAACGAGGCGGCGGCGCGGGCCTATGGCGCGCTCCGGGTGCATCTGCATATCTCCCGCCTCTACATCGACCGCGAGCAGGACACCGAGGTCTCGCTGGCCGAGCACGAGGCGGTGCTGGCCGCGATCGGCCGCCGCGATCCTGCCGCTGCGCGGCAGGCGATGGCCGGGCATATCCGCTCTTCGCAGGACAAACTGCTGGACTAGGGCGGCCGTCATGGCCGTGCCGGACAATAAAACAAGGAGGAAAGACGATGTTGAAGACACTGCTGATTGTCACGGCGCTTGCCGCTGGCCTTGCCTCGCCGGCATTGGCGCAGCAACTGCGCTTCGGCCATGCCAACTCACCGGGCGAGGTTGCCCATGACCTGTTCATCGAGCTTGCGGAGCGCATTTCCAAGCGCACCAACGGCGCGGTGACAATCCGTGTGTTCCCCTCCGAGCAGCTCGGCAAGGAGGCCGATCTTGTCCAGCAGGTGAAGACCGGCGCGCTCGATATCTCCGCCCCGTCGATGGCCACCATGTCCTCGATGGTGCCGGCGATGGAAATGGCCTCCGGCCCCTTCCTGTGGAAGGACTGGAAGGAAGCCGAAACGGTGATCACCGGCCCGGCCTATGCGCCGGTGTGGGCAGAACTGGGCGAGAAGCACAACATCATTCCGCTCACCAAGATCCTCTACTGGGGCTGGCGCAACATGACGCTGACCAACAAGGAGGTGCGCAAGCCCGAGGATATCGCGGGGCTGAAAATCCGCGTGCCGGAAAGCCCGATCTGGGTCGAGATGATCAAGGCCTTCGGCGCGGCGCCGACGCCGATCCCGTTCGGCGAGGTCTATACCGCGCTTCAGCAGAAGACGGTGGACGGGCAGGAAAACCCGATCCCGACCATCTATTCCCGCAAGTTCTACGAGGTGCAGGGCTATCTTTCGATGACCAGGCACATGCTCCAGAACAACACGATCATCATCAACAAGGCTTCTCTCGCCAAGCTTTCGCCCGACAACCAGAAAGCGCTGATCGAGGAAGTGGCGGCGATCACCGCCAAGAACACCACCTTGCAGCAGGGCCGAGAGACCTCGATGCTCGAGGACATCCGCAAATCGGGCAAGATCAAGATCATCGACGATCCGGATCGTGCCGCCTTCCAGACCAAGATGGATGCGGCCTATCCCGCGCTCGAGACGCGCTGGGGCAAGGAGAATTTCCAGCGGGTCAAGGCGGCCATCGCCGAACTGAGGAAGTAGCCCTCGATGCGTGCAGCCCTCACCCGGCTGGATGATATCGTGTCGCGGGGAGAGGACCTGTTCCTCTCCCTCAGCCACGGCGTCATCGCCAGCCTGATCATCGCCGCCGTCGTCTTCCGATATCTGTTGAACGATCCGCTGACGTGGACGGAAGAGTTCATCGTCATCCTGTTCGTCTGGATGCTGTTCATCGGCTTTGCCTCGGGCTTTCACAAGCGGATGCATATCCGCATCGACGCCCTGCTGCTGGTGTTGCCGCATGGGGCGAGAACTGTCTTCGGTGCGCTGGCCGTGGCCGCGACCGTCCTCACGCTGCTGGCGCTGATCTGGTTCGGGATGCAGCAGACGCTGATCCTGACGGGAACGACGACCCCGATGCTGCGGATTTCGGCCGCATGGCTGATTGCGGCGCTGCCGCTGTCCTGCGCGCTGGCCTGCCTGCACATCCTGCGCTTTGCCGTGACTGACGGTCTGGCCGAAACGCTGTGGCCCGCCGATATCGCCGGGTCGAACGAGGGCCACTGATGACATTGCTCCTTTCCATCTTCGCCGGCCTTCTGATCGTCGGAACACCGATTGCCGTTGCGATGATCGCGGCCTCCGGCTTCATGATCTGGCTGGACGGCATCCCGCTCACCATCGTCGCCCAGCGCGTGGCGGCGGGCATGCAATCCTTTCCGCTGCTGGCCGTGCCGCTGTTCACCCTGGCCGGCTCGCTGATGAACGAATCCGGCATTTCCGAGCGGCTCTTTGCGTTCACCCGCGCGATGGTCGGCCACATCAAGGGCGGTCTTGCGCAGACTGCGGTGATCGGCAACGTCTTCCTCGCCGGTATCTCCGGTTCCTCCATCGCCGATACGGCGGCGACGACGCGCGTGCTGGTGCCGCAGCTTGAGCGGGCAGGCTATTCGCGGGCGTTCGGCGCGGCGCTGTCGGCGTGCTCGGGCACTCTGGGGCCGATCATCCCGCCGTCGATCCTGATGGTTCTCTACGCCTGGCAGGCCAATGTCTCGCTCGGCGCGCTGTTCATGGCCGGCGTCGTGCCCGGTCTTGTCATGGCCGCCGCCATGGCGCTGGTGATCATGGTGATCGCGCGCGTGCGGAACTATCCGACCTCCGGCGCCTTTTCCGCGGCAGGCCTGTGGCAGGCCTTCAAGGATGCCTTCTGGGCGCTGCTGATGCCGGTGATCATCATCGCGGGCTTCCGCGCCGGCGCCGTGACGGCAACGGAGATCGCCGGCGTGGCCGCGCTCTATTCGGCGGTGGTCGGTCTCTTTGTCTACCGGACGCTGAAGTGGAACCAGCTGCCGCGCATCCTCGCCAACACGGCGCGGGAAACCGGCGTGATCCTGATCATCGCCGGAGCGGCCGCGCCGTTCTCCTGGATTCTCGGCATCGAGCAGGCGCCGCAGGCCGTGGTCGGGGTCATCAAGTCCTTCTCGACGGAGCCTTGGACGATCCTGCTGATCCTCAACGTCGCGTTGCTGGTGGCCGGAATGTTCATGGAAACGATCGCCATCATGATCATTCTGGTGCCGATCCTCATTCCCCTGCTCCAGAGCGCCGGGATCGATCTCGTGCATTTCGGCATCATCCTGCTGGTCAATCTGGTGATCGGTCAGCTGACCCCGCCGGTGGGCGTGCTGCTGTTCGTCTCGATGACGATCGCCAAGGTGACGCTGAGCGCGTTGATCCGGGAGATCTGGCCATTCCTCGTGGCGCTGATCGCGGCGCTTGCCGTCATCACCTATGTCCCCGCGCTCAGCCTGTGGCTGCCGCGCGTGCTTGGGCCCTGATTGTCCGGAGACGTTTCATGAGCAAGATCAAGTCCATCGAGATTGTCGACTTCCAGTTCGACAGCCCCAACAAGACGCGCACCGGCGTTGGCCAGCTTGTGACATTCAAGCGCGGCTCCTCGATCCGCTGCACGAAGAACGCCATCCGCATCGTCACCGACGACGGGCTGGTCGGCGAGTACGTTACCAACTGGGTGGCGACGCCGGCCACGCGAGGCGAAATGGATATGGTCGCGCCCTTCCTGATCGGGCGCGATGCGATGGCGCGCGAGGAGATTTTCGACGATCTCAAGCGCGAACTCAGGCAATGGTCCGGCATGGGGCACGGGCCGCTCGATATCGCATTGTGGGATCTGGCGGGCAGGAAATACGGCGCCTCGATCTCCGAACTTCTCGGCGGCTACCGCAAGCGCCTGCCGGTCTATGCCTCGACCTATCTCGGCGATCATGACGAAGGCCTCGCCACCAAGGAGGATTACGGCGATTTCGCCGAGCATTGCTACGGCCTCGGCTTCCGCGCCTACAAGATCCATGGCTGGAACGAGGGGGACGCGAAGAAGGAGGCTGCGAACGTCCTGCATGTCGCCGATCGCGTCGGCGACCGGATGACCCTGATGCTCGATCCGGCGAACCAACTGCGCACCTTTGCCGACACGCTCTATGTCGGCCGCGCCTGCGATGAGGGCAACTACTTCTGGTACGAAGACCCGATGCGCGACAACGGAAAGTCGGCCTTCATGCACAAGAAGCTCTCGGGCATGATCAAGACGCCGCTGCTGATCACCGAATATGTCCGGGGGATCGAACCGAAGGCGGATTTCATCATCGCCGGCGGCACCGATTTCGTGCGTGTCGACCCTGAATATGACCACGGCATCACCGGCGGACTGAGGATCGCGCATCTGTCGGAAGCGTTCGGGCTGGATTGCGAGGTTCACGCCTGCGGCCCGGCACATCGCCACCTGATGAGCGCGATGCGCAATACCAACTACTACGAACTCGCGCTGGTCGGCCCGGATTGTCCGAACATGGTCGCCCCGGTCTATACCTGCGGCTATACCGACCAGCTCGATTGCTGCGGCGCGGATGGCTGTGTCGAGGTACCGTCAGGCCCCGGCCTTGGCGTGACCTATGACTGGGCGTTCATTCGCAAAAATGCGGTGGCGAGCAAGGTCTACGAGTGACCCGGTGCCCCCTCGGGTGCTGTGCTGGCCGATGCGAGGTCGATATCCGAACCGTCCACGCCTTCGGACAGCGACGCTCCCGCACTGCGGTCGTTCAAGCGCAATAACCGAATGGTTTATACCAAGTCCCACTGATCAGAACCGGTGCGCGCAGTCGCGCATTGCGATGGACATGATGCGCCGTGGCTGATCGATGATACCAACAGAAATTCCAGCGCATCTGTTGGCTTCAAGCGCACGGAAATGGACTCCGGAGGACGCTTTTGGACGAATGGATTTTGATTTATATTGATTTTTCAGTTTCTTGCGGGCGTGCTTGAATGTCAACGGCTGGTGATGTGGTGCGCCACAACGGCATCAAGCCATTCCGGTGCGGTTCACCACCATTCTTTTTGGGAAAATTCGTTCAAGAACAGGCAGATGCGTCACCTGAGCCATAACGGTGCCCGAGCCGAGGAAAATACAGTTCGCATTGCGAACTGGCTTGCTCTCTGCAGAAAGTCTTGGGAAAAAATGGCCCCATGTCCCAGTTCGAAATGCAGATCCGCGCCATCGCGCGTCAATATGAGATCCTGTCAAAAGGGGACGGCCAGAAGGCCAACGTGGTAGCTGAGGCGATCTTGCGCTGTGTTGAGAACGGATATTGGCAACCGAACGATAAGATGCCCGCAGAACTGTCGCTAGCGAAAGCCTTGCCGGTCTCTTTGGGCACCATACAGGCGGCCTATCGGATGCTAACGGCCGAGGGGGTTGTCGCGCGCCGCCGCAAGGACGGTACCCGCCTCACCTCGCAAGTCGATGTCAATTCCTTGAACTGGCACCTACGATTTTCCGATATAGAAACGGGCGCATCACTTCCATGTCGGAGCACGGTGTTTTCGATCACCAAGACCCACGATTCCGAGGGCTGGAGCAAATTTCTTCCCGAAGTTCAAGAGTTCACCTGCATCGCAAGACGCTGGTCCATCGGCGAACGCTTTCAGGTGCTCAGCAGGCTCTATATTTCAGCCGAGTTTTACGAGCCTTTGGCCGAGTTGGGTATGAATGCCCTCAACGATATCAATTTACGCGCCGTCTTCAGCGATACGCTGAGGATCCCAACGTTGCGCGCGACCCACAGCATCTCGTTTCGGCCCCCCACCGAGGAGGAGGTCGCTGTTCTCGCGGTCATGACCGACCGGCCCCTCATGGTGCTGGAGGCCTGCGGCTACACCTACCGGGATCAACCCTTCTCCTATCAGGTGTTTTCCATGCCGACAGATCTGGGAAATGTCCGCCTGATGGTCTGAGTGCGCACGATAGTACGTCTCTCTAGCGGATCACATAGATCGGGCTGGACCAGGCGACGTGGCCATCCTCGGTGCGCACCCGCACCCAGACCGGCGTATCCCCTTCATCCTTCAGCCTGACGCGATGTGAAACGGTCATTCTTGTGGCTTCAATGCGGTCGGGCAATCGTTGCACCGAAATAGCGCGGTCAAGACCACCGGCATCCAGCACACACGCTTCGACCCCGAGCTCTGTCAGGTCGAAAGATCCGGTCACCACGTTGGTGGCTATGTTCACCGCGCCCTGAAGCCTGTCGAGTGCTGCATCGAAGCCGACAAAATTGCCGGTGGTAACCGTTTCAAAACGGATCCTGCCAGGGCCATCGTGAGCCAGCGGCTGCTCCGGGTTCCACCAGTTGATGGGTGTGATCTGGGCCACGGTCACATCAGGGAACGTCACCGTGCCGGTCCATTTGGTCTGGCGCCCGCGTCCGCGATACTCCGCCCCGTTGCAGAGGATGCGAAGCCGATTGCCCAGATCATCACGCGAGTAGCTTCGAAACGTCGCCGCGATGTCGCTTGCAGCGAACAGGTCGATCGAGAGGATTGGAGAACCAGCCGAGACGCTGATGTTCACTGTTGCGGTCTCTGCCGATGTTCGCGCAATCTCGCCCATCTCTGCCCGGCTGCTGGCGCCAAGCGGGCCGGCGCCAGTGGCGGGATCAGTATGAAAGATCTCCGCCGGCGCATCGAAAGCAAGGTGAAGGTCAAGGTGCAGCCGGGAGCCGGTGGTGCCGTAGTGGCTTCTCCTGCGAATGGCATTGAACAGGCCATCCCGGTCGAGCGCGGCAGCCCGGAAACAGGTCAGCCCTCCCAGGGCGCCAAAACTTGCCGCGCCGGGATAACTGGCGCCGGGGCGGCCCTTGTGTCCGTCGCTGTTGCAGACCACGCCGACGCGGTAGCCAAGGCGGAAGCTGTCATGGAGCATCCATTCGAATGTGCCCCAGTCGGAATGAAGCTCGACAGCGAGCCGAAGCCTCGGGTCATGGGCCGCCGCAAGGTTCGCAGGGCGACCACCGACATGGGCGAACAGCACGCAATCCTCTTTCGCAAGAGCGGCATAGAGCGCCGGAAGATCATTGGCGTCTGTCTGCAGGCGGTGCCGGTTCTCGATCATGGCGTGCGACGATCGAATAATCGGCCTGCCCTCCTCCCGGAAAAAGACGTTGTGATCGCCCCCGACAGCGGTGTTGGCCGACCATTCGTAACCGGGGAAGGTCACGAACCGGCCTTCGTCATTGAAGGCGCGTGTCGTGGTGTTGATCTGGTCCCAGAAGGCATCCTTGATCTGGAAGTCATTGGCTTGATGCGCACAGGCATCAACAAAGGCGATGTCCCGGGCGAAGGTGAAGTATTCCTCGATGGAATTGATCCCGACCGTTTCGCCGCTCTGCCCGTGCAAGTCTGCCCAGAAGGTCTGGTCGGTATCACCGATCGACAGCGGCACCCCCTCGGCAAGCTTCGCGCCGGCGGCGTCGAAGAGCGTAAATCGATAGGTGCCCGGCACATCAAGGCGCTGCTCGATCCGATGAGATCGAGCGCCCGGCCTCCAGTCGATCCGCTCTGCCGGGATCGATGCGGGCCCCGTTGACTGCAGAACCAACGGCCCTTTGACAGCATCGGAAGCATTGCCCCATCGATCTTCGCCAACGATGCCCACGGCAATCGTGGCCCCAACCCTCCGGGCGGTGGGATTGATCACTTTCCAGCGCACAGGCGGGCCCGGAAGCACGGGAATGGTGATCCGGTCTTCGAGCGGCACGAAAAAGCCCGTGGCGCAGGGATCGACCGAGACGCGCAGTTCAAACGCGCTTTCGCAGAAAGTCTGCATCCGCAATCCCGGTGAGCCCTGCGAACGATCGCCAAACGTGACGTAGATCTCGTCCCCCGGCTTGAGCGCGCCGCCCACGACCTCGAAGCGGACGGCTTTGTCCCAGGGTCGAAACCCGTGATCTTCGCAATGAACCGCAATGCGCACGCCGGTCGAGCTTCTCGCGCTGATGTAGTTTGCAGCGCCGGGGTCGTGGGATTGCAGCGCACCCCCGTCATAGGTGAACCGCAGGGAGACCCTAAACCCGCCGGTATCATCGAAGCCGAAACGCCCGACCGTGAGCGTCAGGCGCAACTCCTGCCAGCTGCGAACCTCGCAAGGCGCCGGATCGACGAACGTTACGCGCGCATAGTCAGATGTCGCACCGCCGGCATGCACCGGCGGCCAGACGTCGCCCATCAGATCGTCCGGGATCATCGCAGCATTCCTCGGCTCCGTACGGTTCTTTGCGGATCTCCGAAATTCGGATTGCAATGATTAACTACATAGTTATTAATTGTCCTGCAAGCACGGTTGAGGAGCCGGAATGCAAGCTCTTGTCGCAACCGACATTCGAAAGGCCTTCGGTTCCCTCGAGGTTTTGCGGGGCGTTTCGCTTCGAGCGAACAAGGGAGACGTGATTGCGATCATCGGCGGTTCCGGTTCCGGGAAAAGCACGTTCCTGCGATGCCTCAATCTTCTCGAGACGCCGGATGCGGGAACGCTCTGGCTTAACGGATTGGCGCTGGATTTCGGCCGGGGCGAGCCATCAAGTGGCGTGACTCCGAAAGCCAAGGCCGAGTTGCGCCGTCGGCTTGGCATGGTCTTCCAGAGCTTCAATCTGTGGACGCATATGAGCGCCCTCGACAACATCATCGCCGGCCCCATCCACGTCCTTGGTCAGGACAGGAAAGAGGCGCGGGGCGCCGGGCTTGAATTGCTCGACAGGGTAGGATTGGCCGACAAGGCCGGGGCATTCCCCGCCCAGCTCTCAGGCGGGCAGCAACAGCGCGTGGCGATTGCGCGGGCGTTGGCGATGCGGCCCGAGGCTCTCCTGTTCGATGAGCCGACATCGGCGCTCGACCCCGAACTGGTGGGAGAAGTGCTGAAAGTCATTCAAGGCCTTGCCGCCGAAGGCCGCACGATGATCCTCGTGACCCACGAGATGGCCTTCGCCCGCGAAGTGGCAACGCATGTGATGTTCTTCCACGACGGGCGTGTCGAGGAGGAAGGCAAACCAAGCGTGATCTTCAGCGATCCGGGGAGCGAGCGCTGTCGTTCGTTCCTCAAGAAGTTCCTGTAAATGGAGGTGAGACATGACAACCGGACTGAAACATCTGCTTCTTGCCATTCCCTTGTGCTTCATCGGCGCGGCACATGCGCAAACACCAGTGGTCAAGATCGCCACAGAAGGCGCTTATGCGCCCTACAACTTCAAGAATGCCAGTGGAAAGCTGGTCGGCTTCGAGATCGACCTCGCCGCCGAACTTTGCAAGCGCGCCACCTTGACCTGCGAAGTGCATGAACAGGCATGGGACGGCATCCTGCCGAGCCTCGTGGCGAACAAGTATGACGCGGTCATGGCCGCGATGAACATCACCGACAAGCGCGAAGCGGTGATCAACTTCAGCCGGCCCTACGTGAAGACGCCGATCCGCTTCGTCACAACCAAGAAGGGGACCGGCGCGGAGTATGTTTCGTCCGTCACCGCGATCACCCTGGAAGATGTTGATGCTGCCGAGACCGCCGAAATCGGCAAATTGGCCAAGCTGCTGGCTGGCAAGACCATCGGCGTGCAGGCAGCGACCGCACATGAGGCCTTCGTCAAGGAATACATGAAGGGGGCGACCATCAAGTCCTATGACAAGATGGACAACATGATCCTGGACCTCACGGCGGGGCGGATTGATGTCGGATATACCTCCGTCACGTTCCTTGCGCCGATCCTCAAGAAGACACCCGATCTGGTCGAATTCGGCCCACCGATGACGGGGGGGCAGTTGGGTCGCGGTGTGGCCGTCGGCGTGCGGAAAACCGATGTCGATCTGCAGAAGAAGTTCACGACCGCGATCGAGGGCATGCTCGCGGATGGTTCGCTCTCTGCGCTCTCGGTCAAATGGTTCGGCCTCGACATCTCGGCCAAGTGACGCGGACAGGCCGCGGGGGGGGGAACCCGGATGGATCTTGGCATTCTGGCCTGGGGAGATACAGGCTGGGGCGATGAGCTGGCCCGTGGCGTGCTGACGACCGTGGCGATCGCCGCGGCGGCCTATCTGGTTGGCACGCTCATCGGAATTCTCCTCGCAACGATGAAACTCTCGGGCTCGCCGGCGCTCACTATGCCGGCGACCATCTACACCACGGTGATGCGCGGAATGCCGGAGATGCTGGTGATCTACCTCGTCTTCTTCGGCGGGGGTGCTCTGAGCAGCTGGATTGCGTCCAGCGTCCTCGGCATCCGGGGCCGGGTCGACCTGCCATCCTTTGCTGTTGGTGTCGTCTGTATCGCTCTTTCGGTTGGCGCCTATGCCTGCGAGGTTATCCGGGGCGCCGTTCTGGCGGTTCCAGGCGGGCAGATGGAGGCGGCTGAGGCCGTCGGCATGACGCGTTGGCAACGAAACCGCCTGATCGTCGCCCCGCAGGCCTTCAGGATCGCGCTGCCGGGCATGACCAATGTCTGGCAATTTTCCCTGAAGGACACAGCGCTGGTGTCGATCATCGGTGTCACCGAAGTCATGCGCACGGCTTCAATCGGCTCGGATGCAACCAAGCAGCCCTTTACCTTCTATTTCGTCGCCTTGATGATTTTCATTGTCATCGCCTACCTGTCCCAGCGCCTGTTCACTAGGATGCAACATTCCGCTGATCGGGGCGTGCGATGGGGGGCCTAGAGTTCTTCACCCTTTTTGGCGAGGCCTTGTCGCATCTGTCTGCCGGCATTCCCCGGACGATGGCGCTGGCCGGCACTTCGCTCGTCGTCGGGTTCGTTTTGGCACTTGGTGTGGCAAGGGGGGTGCTCTCGCAGGCAGTCGTGCCACGCAGCCTTGCCAATGGCTATGTCTATGTTTTCCGGTCCAGCCCGCTGCTCGTGCAGATCTTCCTGATCTACTATGGTTCGGGGCAGTTTCGCGGCTTCTTCGAGGCGATTGGCCTTTGGGGCCTGTTTCGCGAGGCATGGTTCTGCGCCATTCTCGCGCTGGCATTGAACACCTGTGCCTACCAGGCCGTCCTGATCGCCGGAGGATTGCGCGCCGTGCCCTGGGGGCAGATCGAAGCCGCGCAAGCCGTCGGTATGTCACAATACCGGGTCTTTGTGACGGTGGCCTTTCCACAAGCCCTCCGCCACGCCCTGCCGGCCTATTCCAACGAGGTGGTTTTGATGATCAAAGCTACGGCGCTGGCTTCAACGATTACCATTCTCGAAATCACCGGCCTTGCCAAACAGTTGGCTTCCGAAACCTATCGCCCGTTCGAGATCTTTGCTGCGGCCGGCCTCATCTACATCGGTATCAACGGCGCCATCGTGGCCGGATTCACGCAACTCGAACGACTTCTGAGCCGGAATGCAACGCAAAGGACTTGAGTGCTAGAGCCGCTGGCCGGATGCCCGGATAGTGGTCAGTTCCGGACAAAGACGTTCAAGCTGCTTCAGCCCGGAGCAGCATGCCGAAGAGGTCGCGCGGGTCATCGGGATCGGCGAGAAGGTCCAGTTCCTGGAACAGGCCCGTACGGCCGATCTCGCCGACCAGCCAGCACAGCGCTGAGAAATCCTCGATCGCGAAGCCGACCGAGTCGAACAGCGTGATCTGGCTGGGGTCGCGCCGTCCCCTCGCCTCGCCGGCGATGACCCGCCAGAGTTCCGTGACCGGGTGATCGGCAGCCAGCTGCTGGATCTCGCCTTCGATCCGCGTTTGCGGAGGGTATTCAACGAAGATGTCAGACCGCTTGAGGATATCGGCATGCAGCTCGGTCTTGCCCGGGCAGTCGCCACCGACCGCGTTGATGTGGACGCCGGCACCGACCATGTTGTCGGTCACGATTGTCGCATTCGCCTTGTCGGCCGTGACGGTCGTGATGATCTCGGCGCCCAGAACCGCGGCCTCGGCCGAGCGGCAGGTCTCGATTGCGAAGCCATAGCGGGCGAGGTTGCAGGCACAGCGGCGGCTCGCCGCCGGATCGATGTCGAACAGGTGCAGCCGATCGATGCCGATGAGCGCCTTGAAGGCGAGGGCCTGGAATTCCGACTGGGCGCCATTGCCGATCAGCGCCATGGTCCTTGCGCCGGGTGGCGCCAGATGCCGCGCCGCAACGGCCGACGTCGCCGCCGTCCGCAGCGCCGTGAGGATCGTCATCTCCGTGAGGAGCAGCGGGTAGCCGGTCTCGACATCGGCCAGCACACCGAAGGCCGTCACGGTCTGGCGCCCGTCCCGCGTGTTCTTCGGATGGCCGTTGACGTATTTGAACGCGTATTGCCCGCCATCGCTGGTGGGCATCAGTTCGATGACGCCATCCGTGCTGTGGCTGGCCAGGCGGGGCGTCTTGTCGAAGTGCTCCCAGCGCCGGAAATCGGCCTCGATGCGCTGGGCCAGTTCGGTCAACACCTGCTCGACGCCGCGCTTCAGGATAAGCTTCATCATGCCGTCGACGGAGACGAAGCGGACAACGTTGAGTTTGCGATTGTCCATCTCAGAAGCTCCGGGTCGGACGATCCAGCACCGAGCGCCCCATCAGGCTGGCGGCCAGATCGACCATCAGCCGCGCGGTGCGGCCACGCTCGTCGAGGAAGGGATTGAGCTCGACCAGATCGAGGCTCGTGACACGGCCGCAGTCATGCAGCATCTCCATGATGAGATGCGCCTCGCGGAAGGTCGCCCCGCCCGGAACCGTGGTGCCGACCCCCGGGGCAATCTCCGGATCGAGAAAATCGACATCGAGGCTGACATGCAGGCAGCCATCTTCCCGCACGACGTCCTCGAGAAAATCCCGCAACAGGGTCGCCACGCCATTCTCGTCGATCGCCCGCATGTCGTGCACGCGGATGCCGGTCCGGGCGAGCAGGCAGCGTTCGGCCGGATCGACGCTGCGCAGCCCCATCATGCAGATCCGGGCCGGATCCAGCGGTGTCTCTATCGGCGGGAAATGCCCCGCGAAGCCGGGCAATCCCAGCGCATAGGCCATGGGGACGCCATGGAGATTGCCGCTGGTCGTCGTGTCGAGCGTATGGAGGTCCGGATGGGCATCGAGCCAGAGCACGAACAGCTTGCGCCCGCTCTCGGCAGCATGCCGGGCATGGCCGGACAGGGTGCCGGCCGCGAGGCTGTGATCCCCGCCAAGCACGATCGGCAGCCCCTCGCGATGGGCCGTCAGGACCGCTTCCGCCAGCATCGCCGTCCAGCCCGCGATCTCCGGCAAGGATCGGATCGCGGCATTCGGATGCGGGGCACCGGCCCTGATCTGCGGCATGAGATTGCCGCGATCGCGGACCGTATAACCAAGGCTTTCAAGAGCAGGTCTGATGCCAGCGGCACGAAAGGCGCTGGGTCCCATGTCACAACCAAGCCGACCGGTCCCATCCTGAACCGGCGCACCAACCAGAATGCAGGTTTTCTCGGTCATCACGCAGCCTCCAGCCGAGGAAGGCTAGGTGAGGCTGGTGGCGGAATGAAGCAGGCAAATTGCCTGATCGCGCAATTTCATTTATCATTTTGAACAGTAAAAACATCATTTTGGATAGACATGTATGATTTCGATCAACGGCTGATCACCCTGCTCCGCCATGATGGCCGACGCAGCGTCTCCGACCTTGCGCTGGCCTTGAAGGCATCACGCGCAACCGTCCGGTCCCGGATGCAGCGTCTCGAACAAAGCGGAGAGGTGATCGGCTATACCGTGGTTCTGAAGGCGGATGTCGTCTCGGCCCCCGTCCGCGGCATCACGCTGATCGAAGTCGAGGGCCGGGCCAAGGACCGCGTCGTTGATGCGCTGAGCGGCTTTGCGGAGATCACGGCGATCCACACCACAAGCGGAAAATGGGATCTGATCGCCGAGTTGAGTGCCGACAGCCTGACCGCACTCGACAGCTTGCTTCACCGCATCCGGCTGATCGCGGGGATCGGTGCATCAGAAACGCATCTGCTTCTGGCAACCCCACGTAGCAGTCAGGCGCGCCTCTCCGGTGGCAACGACAAGCAGGCGACTGCTTGAAAGCGTGAATTGCGGGACTTCCAGCTTATTGGCTTCCGATCTTGGCAGATTGCTTCAAACAGTGCAAACCGGTCTTCTGAAGTGCGAACCCGTTCTCACGAGGGTCTGCCTGAAAAAAGTGACTATTCAGACTACCAGGCCCAGAAATGGCGTGGAATTTGGGGGTCTGAACGCCCGATTTGTCAGCCCTGTGAGAACGCGTTTTCGGGGCCATCACCGCTTGGCTCCAGACATTTCGGGGTTGTCCATTTCAACTAAATCATTGATATAATTAGATAAAATAGGTGGTGCCCCTAGCCGGAATCGAACCAGCACTCCTTGCGGAAACCGATTTTGAGTCGGTCGCGTCTACCAATTCCGCCATAGGGGCATCCGCGTCCCCAAGGGGGAGGCGAAGCAGGCGGGACTATAGCCTGCAGGCGGAACGGGTCAATCCATTCGATCGGGCCTCCGCTGCACCACCATTCCGGGCGCCCAAGCAAGAATGTGAACACGCGGGGCTGGACGGTGGGGGCGACGCGCACTATCCCGTGAGCATGCTCAAGCGACTCTACAACTGGACCATTTCGCTGTCCGAATCGCCGCGCGCACCCTATGCGCTCGGGGCGGTGTCGTTCGCGGAAAGCTCGTTCTTTCCGATTCCGCCGGATGTGATGCTGTTGCCGATGGCACTGGCCCGGCCGGACAAGGCCTGGACCTATGCGGCGATCTGCACCATCACCTCGGTCATCGGCGGTATCGTCGGCTACATGATCGGTTCGCTGCTCTATGACAGCGTCGGCCAATGGCTGATCGCGGTCTACGGGCTGGGCGACAAGCTGGACGGTTTCCGCGAGCTTTACCAGAAATGGGGGCACTGGATCATCCTGATCAAGGGCTTCACGCCGATCCCCTACAAGCTGGTGACCATCGCCAGCGGGCTGGCGGGGTATGACTTCATCTGGTTCGTCATCCTGTCGATCATCACGCGCGGGGCGCGGTTCTTTTTCCTTGCCGGCATTCTCAACCGCTATGGCGAGCCGCTGCGGCGCTTTATCGAGAACAATCTCGTTGCGGTGGCGGTGGTGCTGATCCTTGCCATCGTCGGCGGGTTCGCCGCGGTCAAACTGTTCTTCTGAGGGCAAGCAGCATGACACCGGACCAGAGCGGGACGTGGACCGAGCGGGGGACCGGGCTGGCGGTTCTGGCCGTGCTGCTGGCGGTCGGCTCGCTGGCGGGGGCGTGGTATTTCCAGTATGTCGCCGGCTATCAGCCGTGCAAGCTGTGCCTTCTCCAGCGCTGGCCGTATTATCTCGGCATTCCGGCGGGGGTGGTGGCGCTGGTCGCCTATGCCTATGGCCTCAACCGGCTGGGCAGCGTGCTGCTGGCGCTGTTCATCATCGCGTTTCTGGTCGGCTCCGGCCTCGGGGTCTATCACGCCGGCGTGGAATGGAAGCTCTGGGCCGGGCCGACTGATTGCGGCGGCTCGCTCTCCGCCGCGCCGGCCTCGATCGAGGATTTCCGCAAGAGCCTTGCCACCACCAAGGTGATCCGCTGCGACGAGGCGCCGCTGCGCATTCTCGGGCTGTCGTTTGCCGGGTGGAATGCGGTGATCTCGCTGGTGATCGCGGGGCTGGCGGCGCGCGCCTTCCGCCGCTAGGGCTCAGGGGTCGAGTTCGCTGTCCCAGTAGAGATAGTCGACCCAGCTTTCGTGCAGGTAATTGGGCGGGAACTGCCGGCCGGAGGCATGCAGATCCTGGATCGTCGGCTGGTAGGGCCGCTGGCGCGGCTGCATGCCGATGTCGTCTGGCAGGCGGTCGCCCTTCCTCAGGTTGCAGGGCGAACAGGCGGCGACAACATTGTCCCACAGGGTCAGCCCGCCTTTCGAGCGCGGGATGACATGGTCGAAGGTCAGATCCTCGCGCGAATGGCAGTACTGACAGGTGAACCGGTCGCGCAGGAAGACGTTGAACCGTGTGAAGGCCGGCGTGCGAGAGGGCCGGATGTAGGTTTTCAGGCAGACGACCGAGGGCAGCCGCATCGAGAACGAGGGGCTGTGCACCACCTTGTCATATTCGGAGAGGATGACGACACGGTCGAGGAACACCGCTTTCAGCGCATCCTGCCAGGACCACAGCGACAGCGGATAGTAGCTCAACGGGCGGTAATCCGCGTTGAGTACCAGCGCCGGGCAGGACTCCGGCGAGACCACGGGCGGCACGTGAACCGTCACACCGCTGCTCCTCGTATCCGAATCGCATGCATTCCTACTGCTTTGATCATGTAAGCAGCATGTGACGGGCTTGTGAAGCGGGGGCGTGAGGCCGGGGTGATCAGAAAAAGGCGAGGCCGACGCGATCCAGCCGGCGCCAGACGATCCACGCTTGCCGGCGTGTGCCGTGGGCCGGGATGGTGAAGGCGACACGATCGGGCAGATGCAGCGGGTTGCCGCAGGCGAGCAGCGCGCCATGATCGGACAGGTTCTGGACGATGCCGTCGCGCGTCGAGCCTTCCGGGCCGTAGATCAGCCGGCCGCCGAGGCGGGTGGTATGACGGATGGATTTGCGGCGTTCGGGCATGGTTCATCCCTCCCTGACGCGCGCGAGGCTGAACGAAAACGGGCGGTGTGTCGATGACAACCGCCCGTTAAGCTCAATCGAGACAGTAAACGGCTCAGCGCGTGGGCACCGGCTTCTCGCCGCGATAATCGTAGAACCCGCGCTTGACCTTGCGGCCCAGCCAGCCGGCCTCGACATATTTCACCAGCAGCGGGCAGGGGCGGTATTTGGAATCGGCCAAGCCCTCGTAGAGCACCTGCATCACCGCAAGGCAGGTGTCGAGGCCGATGAAATCGGCCAGCTGGAGCGGGCCCATCGGGTGGTTGGCGCCCAGCCGCATCGCGGTGTCGATCGCTTCCACCGAGCCGACGCCCTCATAGAGGGTATAGATCGCCTCGTTGATCATCGGCAGCAGGATGCGGTTGACGATGAAGGCCGGG
>ERZ1645187.428-NODE-428-length-41226-cov-7.880693_pt1 | contig 41226 bp, 39 predicted proteins | sample MGYA00575352_ERZ1645187 | MGnify/ENA primary metagenome ERZ1645187 (study PRJEB40837, sample SAMN11349314) | freshwater sediment metagenome | isolation source: river sediment | host: Sediment | place: India: Wazaribad , New Delhi | collected 2017-02-21 ... | reverse complement strand
AATTGTGGCAGCAGTGGGTGTCGCTGTACCTGAAAGGCGGCAAGCATGCACAGGCACTGGATGTGATGGCGCTGGCTTGGGAAAAGGGGATCCCGTTCCGCGAACAGGACATCCTGCTGCTGAGCGATCTCTATTCCGTCAACAATATTCCCGGCCGTGGTGCGCGGGTGCTGGAAGAGGCCATTGCCAGTGGCCGGCTGAAATCGGGTAGCAAGATCAATGACCGCCTGTTCCGCCTGTGGATGCAGGCGGGTGAGCGCGAGAAAGCTGAAGCGGCACTGGCCAAGGCTGCCAGTGGCAGCAACGATGTCGAATTGCAGCTGCACCTGGCGCAGTTGCAGATGGAAAAGCAGCAGTGGCAACCGATGCAGCAGCTGGTGCTGGATGCCTGTGAGGCCGGCCTGCCCGATCGCCTGGTGGCGCGCGCGAACCTGCTGCTCGGCATCAGCCAGCTCAAGCTCGGCGACAATGAACTCGCGCGCCGCTCCTTCATCAATGCGACGCTGGTCGGCGGGGCCGGCGATGCCGCGCAATGGCTGGCTTTCATGAAAGCGGAGCCGGCCACCGAGCGCGAGAAAGCCGGCGTGGCCGGGCCGTGCTCCTCTGCGGGTACCAGCTCGATCTTTGCGGCGGCGATGCCGGACAGCCAGCGCAGCACAGCGCCTGCGGATGCCGGTGCAGCCGAAACGGAAACTGAACAAGAGGTCGCTGCTGCGGTGCCGGCGGAAGATTCGGGATCGCCGCAGCCGGCGGCAGTGGAGTCGGCGCCGGCCAGCGCTGCGCTTGATACGGCCGCACTGGCGAATATCCAGGGCAACCCGTCGGCGGCGCTGGAGATCAAGACCACCGAATCCCGCCAGCTGTACCTGGGGGACTACAAGCTCACGGCAGACGAAATGTCGAGCCAGATGGTCGGCCTGGCAACAAGGCTAGGCATCACCATTGTGAAGAACGGCGGCAAGATCAGCGGCCCGATGCACATCATCTTTCCGGAGCCGCTGGAGCAGGGCGCAGAAAAAATCCGCGTGCGTTTCGGCTTCCCGGTCACCGGCAACCCGCCGCCGTCTGGCCGTTACCAGCTGGTGCGTGACAAGGGCTTCAAGTGCGCTGTGCGCCAGTACCAGGGCTCACCGGACGGTGTCGCGCTCGCGTTTGCGCAATTGCATGCCGATGCGAAAGCGCGTGGGCTCAAGCTGACCGGCGAAAGCCGCCAGATCGCCGGCGAGGACAATGTTGCCGGCGGCAAGACCGTCGAACTCGAATTGCAGGTCGGTGTGCAGTAAACGCTCCGCCGCTTACGGCTGCACGGTCACAGGCCAGCACTGCTTCACGCCGGTTTGCCAGGCGATGTCGAGCCCGTAGCAGACGTCCGATGGTGTGACTCTGTGGTATTTCGAAGGCAGCCAGTTGTTGAAGTAGGTATCGCAGTAATAGTTGTCGGCGGTGGGCGTGAAACACATCGTGTGCTCGCCAACGGTGGTGCTGATAACAACCGATTGTATCGCCTGTGTGCTGTTTGCCCCTATGCTGGTGGTTTCGCGGATCACCTTGTCGTCGAAAGTGACGAGCATCGAGTTGTACGGCTTGATGTCGGTATAGATCTGGATCTTCACCAGCTGCACCGGTTTCACAATCACCCGCACTGGCTGGCAGTCAAAGTTGCCGCCGAGGTCAACCGCGCAGAGGCCGAAAGTGTATTTGCCCGTGCGTGTCGGCGTGCCGGCGAGGTGCCCGTCGAGACCGATCACGGTGCCGGGGGGTGTGGTGCCGTTGCGGAAGGTGTCGTGCTGGTAATGGTAGGGCGGCAAGCCACCCCAGGTGTGCAGCCACAACTGCGGTGTGCAGGGTTTGCTCACGGTACAGGTGATTTCGCCGGCGGTGGTCAGGTGGACTTTCTGCACACTGCTCGCTTCCCATTTTTTGGCAGAGCGCGCCGCCAGTTTCAGTGGTGTGTTGCTGTCACCGGACAACCACAGCAGGTTCTTGCCGCTCTGCCGGTTGCGCCAGAGGATGTCGGCCTTGCTGTCGCCGTCGTAATCCGCGGCATTGGCAATGACCCAGGCCAGGTCCGTTTGCGTCGTCAGGGTGATGGCATTGGCCGGGTTCGCTGACGGCCACAGCACCGTTTCGCCAGTGGCGTTGTTGTACCAGAGGATGTCGTCAGCGCCGTCGCCATTGAAGTCGGCACTGGCCGCCACTTGCCAGTGCTGGTCGGGGAGCGCGGACAATGTGAGTGGCGTGGCGGAGTCCGCGCTATACCACACGATGTTCTCGCCACTCGCCATGTTGCGCCACAGCACGTCGGCCTTGCCGTCGCCGTTGTAGTCGCCAATGCCGACGATATGCCAGTCGCTGGATGGCATATCGTCCAAGGACTGTGTCGCGGCTGAGTCTGCTGCGAGCCAGATCACGCTGCTGTTGTTTGACGTGTTGTGCCACAGGATGTCGTCACTGCCATCGCCATTGAAATCAGCGATACCTGCTACCGTCCAGTTGTCACCGGCGAGTGTCGTGACGGCTTGCGGGGTTTCGCTGTTGACAGACAACCAGATCGTGTTTGCGCCCGTGCTGATATTGCGCCAGAGGATGTCGGCCGTGTTGTCACCGTTGAAGTCGCCATAACCGGCGACGAACCAGTCCAGGTCAGCCATCGGCGCTACTGGCAACTTCTTGCCGGCCTTGCCTGACAACCAGACCTGGCTCTTGCCGTTGATAGTGTTGTGCCACAGCTGGTCAGCCTGGCCGTCGGCGTTGAAGTCACTGCGCAGGTTGGCAGTGCTGCCGAGCACGATGCCCGGCAACAGGCATAAGCTGGCAATAGCAATGGCGTTTTTCATGGCGGGCACCCCGGTCTGTTGATGTGCCGGGTTCAGCGCGGCTTGCGCGCAGCGGCGATCGGGCAGCCCTTGTTCCCGGCCGCGATGGCAATAGCTTCCTGTTCGCCTAGCACACGGGCCAGTTCCGCCTGCCTGGCGCGGCGCGCCTGGCCGACACCGATCGACACACTGGGCCCGAAGCCCCAGCCGCCACTGCTGATACCGCCGCCGACACCGACGCCGACACTGGTGGACGACGGTGTGCTGACACCGCCCTCGATGTAGCGGGTGATGCGGTCATACTCGCTGTGCAGCTGGTCGCAGCTGAAGGACTGGTATTGCGCTGGCGAGACATATTGCGGTTTGACATCAGACGCGCAGCCCGCCAGCCCCAGGGTGATCGTTATTGCCGCGGCGAGGTATGGCTTGCGGGTGATTGATGCGGTCATGGCAGGTGTGCTCCTGGTAGATATTGTTATTCCATTGTGGCTGTTCAGAGCGCATCTGCACAGGACAAAAGTCAAAGACTTGCTGTCAATGCCCGATACCCGCCAGCAGCAGTGCGCCGATCAGCAGCAGGAACCCGGCAAAGACTTTTTTCAGTGTGGCCGCTGGCCAGCGGTGTGCCAGGCGTGCCCCGACGCGTGCGCAGGGCAGGCTGGTGATGGCGATGCCCAGCAGGGCCGGCAGGTAGACGAACCCTGCCGAGTGCGGTGGCAGCCCGGCCTGTGACCAGCCCTGGTAGGCGTAGCCCAGTGCGCCGACCAGCGCGATGGGAAAGCCGCAGGCCGCGGCAGTGGCGACGGCTTCCTGCATGCGCACGCGGCACCAGCTGAGGAACGGCACGGTCAGTGAGCCGCCACCGATGCCGAACAGCGCCGACACGCCGCCGATCACCGCGCCGGCCAGCGTCAGGCCGCCCTTGCCCGGTACCTCGCTATGGCCGGCGGGTTGCCAGCCAAACCACATCTGCATGGCGATCAGCCAGGCGAACAGACCGAACAGCCGCTGCAGCTGTTCCCCGGGTAGCGCGGCAGCCACAAACGCGCCGGCCCACACGCCGGCGGCGATGCCGGGTGTGAGCCAGAGTGCCACGGGCCAGCGCACGGCACCGGCGCGGTGGTGCGCCAGTGTCGAGCTGACGGAGGTGATGACGATTGTCGCCAGCGAGGTGCCGATGGCGAGGTGGGTCTGCAATCCGGCCGGTACGGCCTGCCACTGGAAGCACAGCAGCAGCGCCGGCACGATGATGGTGCCGCCACCGACGCCGAACAGGCCGGCCAGGACGCCGGCAATGACGCCGACCAGCAGGTAGAGCAGGAAAATCACAGGGGGGCTTCCGGTGGGGTGACGGTGAAGCTGCCATTCTTCCGTGCCGTTGCCGGCCGTGCAACCGGGGGCATCGCTTATACTGCCGCCATCATTGGGGCAGGCGAATCATGCGCGTACTGGTCATCGGCGGCACCGGTTTTATCGGCTATCACATCGTGCGGGCATTGCAGGCACAGGGTGACGATGTCGCCGTGCTATGCCGGGATACAGCTGGCGTTGGCGAACTGTTCGGGGACGGCGTCGAGGCGCTGGCCGGTGACGTCGGCCAGTTGCAAGCGGCTGATTACGCCGGACTGTTGCGCGGTGTGGATGGCGTGGTGTTTGCCGCCGGTGCCGACGAGCGCAGCGAGGTGCGCGGCGATGCCGACACGTTTTTCCATGAGGCCAATGTCAGTCCTTGTGCGGCGTTGTTTGCCGCAGCGGCCGAAGCGGGCGTGCGCCGTGCCGTGCTGCTGAACTCGATCTTTGCCTGGCTCGACCGTGAGGAGCCCGCGCTGGCCCTGGCCAAGCGGCACCCGTACATCCGTTCGCGGGTCGAACAGGATCGCGTCTCACACGCTGCCGTGAGCAACAGCGACACCGTGCTGGTGACCCTGCATGTGCCATGGGTGTTCGGTGCGGCACCGCACCGCGAGTCGCAATGGTCCGCGCTGGTGAACTACGTGCGTGCCGGCACGCCGCTGATGTGCATCCGCGGCGGCGCCAGCATGCTGTCGGTGCAGGCGCTGGCGCAGGCTGTGGTCGGTGCCTTGCGTTATCCGCAGCACAGTGTGTCGCTGCCGGTCGGCGATGAGAACCTCACCTACGTGCAACTGATGCAGCGCCTGTGTCCCATTGTGGGGCGCAAGGATTGCCGCGTGCTGCCAGTCAGTGACGGTGTCTTCCGCGATATCACCGCGCTGGGGCATTTCGTCGGGGTACTGTTCGGCAAGCAGGTCGGCATCGAGCTGAACGGTATGGCCGAGCTGCTGTTCCGAGAGATTTTCATCGATAGCGCGGCAACCAAGGCGCAACTGCATGTCCAGGGCGGGGATCTTGACGACGCCTTGCGCGACATGGTCGCCATCATCCCGGAAAACGCGCTGCTCGGCAGTTGGCGCAAGTCACTGAACTGGTTCAGTCGCGAATGAGGCACCCTTTCGCCATCGCCGGCTGGTGGCTTGCCAGTGCGCTGTTCCTGGCGATCACCGCCTACTACATTGTCTTTCACCATGTCTCGCCGCTGTCGCGCGACCAGTGGCACATGCTGCACGCGCTGGTCGAGCAGGGACTCTGGCGCACCTCGACCACCACCGTGTCGGGCCATCGCCACCTGCTGGCCTTCCTGTTGTATGACATTGATCTGCACCACTTCGGCGGGAAGAACCATTTCCTCATCGCCGTCGACTGGCTGCTGAACCTTGCTTTCATCGCCATCATTGTCACGCAGGTGCGCAGCTGCCTGCCCCGGTCACAGTCCCGCACCCTGCTCGTTGGCTGGGTCATCCTGTTGTTGTGCTGGTTGCTCAACATCGCCTTGCTGGGCTGGGGTTTCAACGGCATCAACAACTACCTGTCGATCGTCAACAGCCTGCTGGCGGTAGTGGTGTTGCATCGCGCCGTGCATGAGCCTATGCATCGCGTGCGTGACACCGCATTGGCATTTGCGCTGGCCGGCCTGGCCACGTTCAGTTTCGGCAACGGCATCCTGGTCTGGCCTGTGTGCCTGCTCAGCTTGTGGCTGTGGCGCGCGCCATCGCCTTTCATGGCCACCTTTGCCGGCGGCGCCTTGTTGTTCCTGCTGCTGTACCTGTTGCTGCCTGGTGGCAGTGCCGTCGGGGCCACCCTGCAGTTCAACGGTTGGCATATCGTGCAGTTCCCGCTTGAGGTGGCCGGCGGCCCGCTGTACCACCTGCTGCGGTCGTGGCGGGTGCTGCCGGAAGCGGCCTTGCAGGGGTTGATGACGGGCTTCGGCCTGCTGGTGACGGCCGTCGCCAGCGGTTTGCTGTGGCAACGCCTGCGGCAGCGGCCACCGGCCGACCGGCTCGATGCCCTTGCCGTGGCGCTGGTGCTGACGGGCTATGGCACCAGTGTGATGCTGGCACTGACGCGGGTGGAAGGTGTGCTGGATCCGGCCGTTGACCGGTTCCAGGTCTGGGGCCTGCTGGCCTGGCTCGGTGTCGCGCTGTTGCTGTTCCGCCGCGCCGCGCCGGCTGCTGCCCGCCGTTGGTGTGCGCTGTTCCTGCTGTTCCCGCTGCTGGCGTTGCCGTCGCAGCTCGACTGGGGCGCGCGGCTGGCCGAGTATCGCACCCGGGTCGACAACGCCTTGCTGGCCTACCGCGTCTACCTGCCGGTAGCGGAGGATGCGGAGCGCGCGCTGCACTGGAACTGGCAGAACAAGCTGGTGCACCTGTTCCCGATGCTCGACTACCTGCGCGAGCATCAGCTGAATATCTATGCCGACGGCGCGGTCAGTTACCTGGGCAAGCCGGTGCCGTCGCTGGCCGGCTTGCCTGCCTGCCACTGGGCATTGCTGGGCCAGCAACCGGTGCGGGCCGCTGACCTGCTCGACGTCCGCTCCATAGCAGGGACAGAGGCCTGGCAGTTGCCGCTGGGGAGCCCGCAGCAGGTCGTGGGCTGGCGCTGGCAGGCCGATGTGCAGGAGCCAGGCTGGGATGCCGGGCTGCTCGTCGACGGCGATGGCATCGTGCGCGGCCTGCTGCAGCCGGTGCGCCACAGCCTGCTGCCGCGGGCCAGCGGCCTGTTGCGAGACAGCGACAACGCCTATGGCGTGGCGCGCATGGCGGCAGAGCCTGCCGGGCTGGTGTTGCTGCGCCGTGGAGAGCTGCTCTGCGGTGGCGTGGAACATTGAATTATGCGATATTCCGCGACCCCTATGTAGTGTGACGCGACCATGATCGGCAAGGTCCTCAAGAAGATTTTCGGCAGCAAGAACGAACGCGAACTGAAGCGTCTCGGCAAGGTGGTGGCGCAGATCAACGCCCTCGAACCCGAGTGGGAAAAGCTCAGCGACGAGGCCCTGGTCCACAAGACGGTCGAGTTCCGCGAGCGCCTGCAAAAGGGCGAGACACTGGACCAGTTGTTGCCCGAAGCCTTCGCCAGCGTGCGCGAGGCGGCCCGCCGTACACTGGGCTTGCGCCACTTTGACGTACAGTTGATCGGCGGCATGGTGCTGCACAGTGGCAAGATCGCCGAGATGCGCACCGGTGAGGGCAAGACCCTGGTGGCCACGTTGCCGGTCTACCTCAATGCGCTGCCCGGCGAAGGCGTGCATGTGGTCACCGTCAACGACTACCTGGCCAGCCGCGATGCCAACTGGATGCGCCCGGTGTACGAGAAACTCGGCATGACGGTCGGCGTGATCCTGTCGCAGCAGCACCCCGACGACAAACGCGCCGCCTATGCCTGCGACATCACCTACGGCACCAACAACGAATTCGGTTTTGACTACCTGCGCGACAACATGGCCCTGCGCCTGGAAGACAAGGCACAGCGCAAGCTGTCATTTGCCATTGTCGACGAGGTGGACTCGATCCTGATCGACGAGGCGCGCACGCCACTGATCATCTCCGGCGCAGCCGAAAACAGCTCGGCTCTGTACCAGCGCATCAATGCCTTGATGCCGCGCCTGCAACCACACACTGACGAGCAGCCAGGCCATTACACGCTGGACGAGAAACACCGCCAGGCCGAGCTGACCGAGGAAGGGCACCAGCTCATCGAGCAGTTGTTGATCCGCGATGGCCTGCTTGATGCCAACGACAGCCTCTACGCCGTCACCAACCTGTCGCTGTTGCACCATATCCACGCTGCATTGCGCGCACACACGCTGTTCCACCGCGATGTCGAGTACATCGTGCAGAACGACCAGGTGGTGCTGATCGACGAACACACCGGTCGCACCATGCACGGCCGCCGCCTGTCGGAAGGCCTGCACCAGGCGCTGGAAGCGAAAGAAGGCGTGACAATCCAGAGCGAGAGCCAGACACTGGCCTCGACCACCTTCCAGAACTATTTCCGCCTGTACAACAAGCTGGCCGGCATGACCGGTACTGCCGACACCGAAGCACCGGAATTCATGCAGATCTACGGCCTCGACGTGGTGGTGATCCCGACCAACCGCCCGCTGGCGCGCAAGGACCTCGACGACCTCGTCTACATGAGCAAGGAAGAAAAATACGAGGCCATCATCCGCGACCTGAAAGGCTATGTTGAACAGGGCGCGCCGGTGCTGGTCGGCACCGCCTCGGTCGAGACATCCGAGATTGTCTCGGCGCTGTTGAAGAAAGAAGGTATTGCGCACCAGGTACTGAACGCGAAGCAACACGCACGCGAGGCCGAGATCATCGCCCAGGCCGGTCGGCCCGGCACGGTGACCATCGCCACCAACATGGCCGGCCGTGGCACTGACATCGTGCTCGGTGGCAAATGGGAAGCGGAAGTGGCGGCGCTGGAAAACCCGACGCCGGAACAGGTCGAGAAGATCAAGGCCGAGTGGGCAGTGCGGCACGAGAAAGTGCTGGCTGCCGGTGGTTTGCATATCCTCGGCACCGAGCGCCACGAATCGCGCCGCATCGACAACCAGCTGCGCGGCCGCGCCGGTCGCCAGGGTGATCCGGGTCTGTCGCGCTTCTACCTGTCGCTCGAAGATGACCTGATGCGAATCTTCGCCTCCGATCGCGTGAAGAGCATCATGCAGGCGCTCGGCATGCAGCGCGGCGAGGCTATCGAGCACAAGATGGTGACCGGCTCGATCGAGAAAGCCCAGCGCAAGGTCGAGGGACGCAACTTCGATATCCGCAAGCAGTTGCTGGAATATGACAACGTCGCCAATGACCAGCGCCAGGTCATCTACCAGCAGCGCAACGAGATCCTCGAGGCCGAAGACATTTTCGCTGTCGTGAATGCGATTCGTGAAGATGTAGTCAATGAGCTCATCACGCAGTACCTGCCGCCGCAGAGCTTTGTCGAGCAGTGGGACCTGGCCGGGCTGGAACAGGCGCTGGAAACCGAATTCAACCTGCAGCTGCCGGTGCGCCAGTGGCTCGAGGATGACGTGAACCTGACGGAAGACGTCGTGCGCCAGCGCGTCAACGAGGCGGCCAGCGCGTTTTACCAGCAGAAGTGCGACGGCGTGGAACCGATCATGCGCCAGGTGGAGAAGCAGATCATGCTGCAGGTGCTGGATGGCATGTGGAAAGAGCACCTGTCGACGATGGATCACTTGCGGCAGGGCATCAACCTGCGCGCCTATGCCCAGAAGAACCCGAAGCAGGAATTCAAACGCGAGTCGTTCGAGCTGTTCAAGATGCTGCTGGACAACATCAAGGGCGAGGTCGTGCGCATCCTGTTCCGCATCCAGCTGGCTTCGCGCGAGCAGATCGAGGAAATGGAAGCCCAGCGCCGGCGCGAACAGGAAAACCTGCAACTGAAACATGCCGAGGTATCGGCATTGCATGGCGAGGAGCCCGCCGACGGCGAAGCAGAGCCTGCTGCGCAGCAGGCGCCCACGCCGTTCGTGCGCGAAGGCGAGAAAGTCGGCCGCAATGACCCGTGCCCGTGCGGTTCCGGCAAGAAATACAAGCAGTGCCACGGCAAGCTGGTGTGAGGCGTTGACGTCATGGCAGTAGGCAAGGGCATTACCTCCGCATTGTTGCCGGTTGCCGGCGTGCGTATCGGCGTGGCTGAAGCCGGCATCCGCAAGGCCAACCGCAAGGACCTCGTCGTTTTCGAACTGGCCGAAGGCAGCAGCGTGGCCGCCGTGTTCACCACCAATGCGTTCTGTGCTGCGCCGGTGCATGTTGCGCGCGAACACCTGGCTGCAGCGACTTGCCGATACTGGCTGGTCAATACCGGCTGTGCCAATGCCGGCACTGGCGAGCAGGGCATGGTTGATGCGCGCCAGAGCTGTGCGTCGCTGGCGCAGCTGGCCAGCGTACCTGCCAGTGCCGTACTGCCATTCTCGACCGGCGTCATCGGTGAATTGCTGCCGATGGAGCGCCTGACTGCTGGCATGCCGGCAGCTATCGCCGACCTCGCAGCCGACCACTGGTTGCGGGCGGCCGAAGGCATCATGACCACCGACACGCGTCCGAAAGGTGCATCGCGGCAACTGCTCATCGACGGCAAGGCCGTGACGATCACCGGCATCAGCAAGGGAGCCGGCATGATCAAGCCGAACATGGCGACGATGCTCGGCTTTGCCGCCACCGATGCCCGGGTCGCACAAAGTGATTTGCAGGATCTGCTCAGTCTCGTCGCTGACCAGTCGTTCAACCGCATCACGGTGGATGGCGACACATCGACCAACGATGCCTGTATGCTGGCCGCTACGGGCCAGTCCGGCTGTGTGCTGTCACCGGCCTCGCCGCATTGGCCGGCATTTGCGCAAGCCGTGCGCGAACTGTTCGTTGAGCTGGCGCAGGCGATTGTGCGCGACGGTGAAGGTGCGACCAAATTCGTGACCGTGCAAATCCATGGTGGCGGCAACAGCGATGAATGCCTGCGCGCTGCCTATGCGATTGCTGAATCCCCGCTGGTCAAGACCGCGCTGTTCGCCTCCGACCCGAACTGGGGTCGCCTGCTCGCGGCGATCGGCCGCAGCGGTATCCCGGCACTCGATACATCGCGCATCGACATCTTCCTTAACGGCGTGCAGATCGTTGAACGCGGTGGCCGTGCCGCAGCCTATACCGAGGCGCAGGGCCAGCAGGCGATGGCGCCGGAGGAGATCACCATCCGCGTCGAGCTGGCGCGCGGTGAGGCGAGCGAGACCGTGTGGACCTGCGATTTCTCGCACGACTACGTCACCATCAACGCTGAATACCGTACCTGACATCCCCGCCTCATGAAACGCGTCCACGTCGCCGTTGCTGTCATCGAGAATGACCGCGGCGAGGTGCTGGTCGCGCGCCGTGCCGAGCACCAGCACCAGGGCGGCCTGTGGGAGTTTCCCGGCGGCAAGGTCGAGGCCGGTGAAACCGTCATGCAGGCCCTGCAGCGCGAGATCCGTGAGGAGATCGCGCTTGACGTGCAGGCAGCCGAACCCCTGTTGCAGATCCCTTTCCAGTATCCCGACAAGCAGGTGTTGCTCGACGTCTGGCGCGTCACTGCGTTTGCCGGCACGCCGCAGGGCTGCGAGGGCCAGCCGCTGCGCTGGGTGCCGCTTGCGGCACTCGGCAGCTACGACTTCCCCGCAGCCAACCGCGCGATCATTACCGCCTTGCGCCTGCCGGAGCGCCTGCTGGTCACTGGGGACTTTGCCTCGGTGGATGACTGTGTGCAGCGGGTCAGCCGGGCACTGGCCGTGCACGCGATCGGCGGCGTATTGCTGCGGGCGCACGGCTTGGCGGAGCGACAATTTGTCGCCTGTGCCGCCGCCTTGCAGCCTGTATGCTCCGCCCATGGCGCGCTGTTGCTGTTGAATGCCCCGGCAGGCCAGGCGCTCGGCGCGGCCGACGGTTTGCACCTCACTTCCGGCCGATTGCTGCAATGCCGCGAACGGCCGGTGTCGGACGGTCGGCTGTTTGGTGCTTCCTGCCACAACCGGCAGGAGATTGACCATGCCTTGGGCCTCGGGGTGGACTATGTGACCCTGTCGCCGGTGTTGCCGACGGCCAGCCACCCCGGCGAACCGGTGCTGGGCTGGGACGACCTGCATGCCCTGTTGCAGCATTGCCCGGTGCCGGTGTATGCCTTGGGCGGGCTGTCGGATACTGACCTCGCCGCCGTCAAGGTGCATGGCGGATTTGGTGTCGCCGCCATCTCGGCGTGGTGGGATGCTTGATTTTTTCGCTAATGATAATTATTATCGTTCTTATTGATTGAGGTTCAGTTGTTTTGCAAGGTTTTCCGGTTGACAGGTCGCCCGCCACCCGCAGCCAGTTGGCTGTGCTGGTCGGAGTGCTGTTGTCGGCTGGCCTGCATGCTGGCGCACTGGTCTGGTGGCTGTCTCGCCCCGCGCCCGTGCCGCTGGTGTTGGGGGTAGAGCAAACGGTGACGGTGGATCTGCTGACGCTTGCACCGCCGGCCGGTGAGCAGGTGCAGCAACCAGCGATGGCAGTGCCGCCACCACCTGAGCCGCCGCAGCCTGAGTCCTTGCGCCCTGATGAGATGGCCGAGCAGCACAAGGTGGTGAAGAAACCGCCGAAGAAGGTGCAACCGCCGAAGCCGGTCACGAAGCCCCAGGTCGAGCAGGCGCCCGCAGCGCCAGCCCCGGCAGCCAGTGCGGCAGCGCCGTCTGCCGCACCACCGGCGCCGGCACCGGTCACGGCAGCCCGCTACGACGCGGCTTACCTGAACAACCCAGCGCCGGGTTACCCGCCACTGTCGCGCCGGCTCGGGGAACAGGGCAAGGTACTGTTGCGGGTGCAGGTGTCGGCCGACGGCAAGCCGTTGGCCGTCGAGGTGAAGAAGTCGTCCGGCTTTGCGCGGCTGGACGAGGCTGCCAGCAAGGCAGCGGCAGAATGGCGTTTTGTCCCCGCCCGGCAGGGTGAGACAGCGGTGGCGAGCTGGGTGGAAGTACCGATCCAGTTCAGCCTGCAGGAATGAACGAGGTAAACAGGCAATGACATTCAATCTGGATCTGGTCACTTTCTGGCAGCAGGGTGATGCGGTGTCGCACGCGGTGCTGATCCTGCTGCTGGCGATGTCGGTGGTGAGCTGGGCGATCATCCTCGCCAAAAGCGTGCAGATGGCATGGTGGCAGCATGGCAACAGCGGTGCGCTCGACCGCTTCTGGCAGGCGCAGGATCTTGACGCCGGCCTGCAAGAGCTGGCGCGAATGCTACCATTTCGCCTGCTGGTGGAACACGGCCGCAATGCCGTGGAGCACTACCAGAGCCACCGCTCCGGCATGCAGGCGCATCTCGATTCGCAGCTGTCGCTCACCGAAATCGTCACCCGCGCCTTGCGCCAGGCGCTCAACCGCGCCTCGGCGGATCTCGAGCGCGGCCAGGTGTTCCTCGCCTCGATCGGGTCGGTGTCGCCGTTCGTGGGCCTGTTCGGCACGGTGTGGGGGATTTACCACGCACTGGCGGCGATCGGCATGACCGGCCAGGCTACGCTGGACAAGGTGGCTGGCCCGGTCGGTGAGGCATTGATCATGACGGCGATTGGGCTGTTCGTCGCCATTCCTGCCGTGCTGGGTTACAACGCGTTCAACCGTGTGCAGCGGCTGGTGGTGGCCGACCTGGACGGCTTTGCGCACGACCTGCTGATGTATTTCACATTGGGTTCCTCGCAGCCCCAGCCGGCGCTGAAAGCGGTGGAGAAGCGCTGATGGCTTTCGGCAGTTTTGAACAGGGTAATGCGCAGCCGATGGCGGAAATCAACATGACGCCGCTGGTCGATGTGATGCTGGTGTTGCTGATTATCTTCATCGTCTGTGCGCCACTGATCACGCAATCGGTTACGGTTAACCTTCCGAAAGCGGCAGGTAGTGTGACGGAGCAGAAACCGGAGGTGGTGAGCCTCGCCATTGCCGCCGATGGGCGATTGAGCTGGAACACAGAAAGCATGGCTGACGATAGCCTGCAGTTGCGGCTGGCCGAGATTGCAGCGCGCCAGCCGCAGCCGGAACTGCACCTGATGGCGGACAAGGATGTGCGCTACGAGCGCGTGGCGCAGGTGATGGCCGAAGTGAAACAGGCCGGAGTCAGCAAGATGGGCTTTGTCATGTTGCCCGGCGGTGGCGTGCAGGCTGCGGGAGTTGCCGATGGCCAGTGACAAACTGCCGCCTGTGGCTGCCGATGCCATGCTCAGTGTGACCTCGGAACAGTTGTTCCGTGGGGCGCGCACGCTCTGTATCGAACACGCAGGCCAGCGCTACCTGCTGCGCATCACGCGCGAGAACAAGCTGATTCTCACTAAATAATTTAATTGCTTTGCAGGACAAGCCGATAAGGATGTTTGAACAACCGCAAGCCACCTAGCTTCCCTGCCATTGTTGCAGCGCCAGGCAGCCAGCCATCTTTCATACAAGATCTGACTGCCGAGGTGTTGCGCCATGAATGTTTTTTTTCGCCAGAATTTCCTGTTTCCTGCCAGTGCACTGGCGTTGGCAATCTGCGCTGTCCAAGCGCAGGCTGCCGATGATGCGGCAGTCCGTCAGTTGGAGGTCGTGACGGTCACTGCGACCGGCCTTGGCGAAACAACTGAGCAGACGCAGTCGTACACCACCGGCGAAATGAAGACCGCGACGAAGATGGATCTGTCCGTGCGCGAGACGCCGCAATCGGTGTCGGTGGTGACGCGTACTCACATGGATGATTTCCGGCTGACCGGCATCAACGATGTACTGGAAGGCACCACCGGTGTAACGGTGGAGCAGATCGAGACGGATCGTGTGTACTACACCGCTCGCGGATTCGAGATCACCAATTTCCAGCAGGACAGGCTCGGTGTGCCACTGACTTACACGATCGATTACGGTAATGCCGACACGGCGCTCTATGATCGCGTGGAAGTGGTGCGTGGCGCATCGGGCCTGATGTCCGGCGCTGGCAATCCATCGGCTACGGTCAACATGGTGCGCAAGCGGCCGACCGATACCTTCCAGGTTTCTGCAACGACTTCAGTGGGATCGTGGGATAACTACCGGCTGGAAGGCGATGTGTCAGGCGCGATCACCGACCGTTGGGGTGGTCGCGCCGTGCTGGTGCAGCAGACCAAGGGTTCTTACCTCGATAATTACGGCCAGGACAAGACCGTGTTGTACGGTGTGACCGATTTCAGAATGACCGACAACACGGTGCTAACGCTGGGTGCGAGCCGCGAGGACACGCGCTCAAACAGCCCGATGTGGGGCGCGTTGCCAATGACGTACAGCAACGGTGTGCAGACGGATTTTGATGAATCGATGAGCACATCGGCTGACTGGTCGTTCTGGGATACCACCGAGGACAATCTGTTTGTCGAACTGGTGCATGATTTCAATGAAGACTGGAAGCTCATGACTGTCTATCGTCATGTCAATAATGACGATACATCTGAACTTTTTTACCAGTTCGGTGCTGTCGATATGTCGACAGGGCAGGGCATGTTCGGCTGGCCGGGCCGCTACGAGACTGCACTAGAACAGAATATGTTTGATCTGTACACCATCGGCAAATTCACCTTGGGCGGCCAGGAACACGAGGTGGTAGCCGGAGTGAGCCATGCACAATCGGATTTGCAGCAGGATGAATTCACGGACCCAGGCTATGGCTTTCCCGCCATTGGCAATTTCAATCACTGGAAAGGCAACGTTGTGCGGCCGAATTTTGCCACACCGGGCGATGGTTCCGATTTCACGGACGAGGAAACTGGCGCGTATCTTGCCGGCCGTTTCCGCCTTGCTGATCCGCTGGCGCTGATGGCCGGCGCGCGCGTGGTCAACTGGCAAAGTGATGGCGATAGCTACGGTGTGCCGCAATCGGCGAAAGAAACCGGCCGCGTGATCCCGTATGCCGGTCTGGTCTACGACATCAACGATACCTGGTCGGCCTATGCGAGTTACACCGAGACCTTCATGCCGCAAGGTGAGCGCAACAGGAATCTGCAACGCTTGGCACCCACAGAGGGTGACAGCAAGGAAATCGGCCTAAAAGCGGCCTGGTTTGAAGATCGCCTCAATGCCAGTTTTGCGGTTTTCGATGCGAAGTATCTCGGTCTGGCCGAATGGGATACCTATGTCGCGAACGAGAGTGGCGCGCCAGAGGCCGTGTATTCCGCGGATGATTTTTTCAGCCAGGGTTTTGAAGCCGAGCTGGCGGGTGAGCTGTTGCCGGGGCTGGAAGCGACTATCGGCTATACGCAACTCGATATCGATGATGCCGGCGCAGGCCCTGACGTCCGTGCCTATATCCCGAAACGCATGTTGCGCAGTGCGTTCAGCTATCGTTTGCCGCAACTGGAGGTGGTGAAAGTAGGCGCGAGCTTCGATTGGCAAGATACCGTCAAGGGGCCGGATGATCTGTACGGGCAGGACAGTTACCTGCTGGTGGATGCGTTTGTCTCATATGACATCACAAAAAGCCTGAATGTATCGCTGAACCTGAACAACCTGACCAACGAGAAATATCTCAACAGCCTCAACTGGAGCCAGGCATATTATGGTGAGCCGCGCAATGTGATGGCGTCACTGACCTGGAAATATTGAGCAGCGCTGTATGCGTCAGGTCTTGGTGTTGTTGCATCGCTGGCTGGGATTGTTTACCGCCGTGTTTCTTTTTATTGCCGGGCTGACCGGTGCCGTGATCTCGTGGGATCACGAGCTGGATGAATGGCTGAATCCGCAACTGTTCGATTCGGAGACGCCCGGTGAGCGCATGTCGCCGCTGGCACTGGCTAACCAGTTGGAAGCAACGGATCCGCGTCTGCAAATTAGTTTCCTGCCGTTGCACCACGAGGAAGGCCATGCGTTGACGGTGTTTGTCGACCGTATGGTCAATCCTGCAACAGGCATGCTGTACGACACGGGCTTCAACCAGCTTGCATTGAATCCTGTGACCGGTGCGGTCCAGGCTTCGCGTGAGTGGGGAGCCGTTTCCCTGTCGCGCGAAAACTTGTTGCCATTTCTCTATAAGCTGCATTACAGCCTGCACATGCCTGACGGTTTTGGCATCGAGCTAGGCGTGCTGTTTATGGGCATTGTGGCAATCGTGTGGCTCATCGACAGTGGCATCGCCCTGTCGATCTCGTTTCCACGTCGTCGCAGTTGGCGCAAATCCTTTGCGTTCCGCTGGCACAAGGGGCGCAACGTTGTGATCTTTGATCTGCACCGCTCCGGCGGCGTGTGGTTGTGGTTGCTGTTGCTTATGTTGGCAGTGACGTCGGTGTCGATGAATCTGGAACAGCGGGTTACGCGGCCTCTGGTCGCGCTGGTGTCAGATCTCACACCCAGCCCGTTTGCTTCGCGAACGCCGAACGCAACAGAAAACCCGATCTTGCCTCGCATTCCACGCGAAGAGGCTGTCAGGCTGGCGCAAGTGGAAGCCCAGCAGCGGGGCTGGACGGCGCCCCCCGGTGCGCTGTTCTATTCAGTGGAGTTCGGGCTGTATGGGGTCGGTTTCCATGAGGCCGGCGACGAGCATGGCGCGGGACTCGGCCATCCGTGGCTTTATCTTGATGGCCAGGATGGCCGTTTACTCGGGGATGCCGTGCCAGGACAGGGCAGTGCCGGCGATATCTTCCTGCAGGCGCAGTTCCCGCTGCATTCCGGGCGCATCGCCGGCCTGCCCGGCAGGATTCTCGTTTCGCTGCTGGGATTGGCGGTGGCCGGTTTCAGTGCAACCGGTGTCCTGATCTGGTCGCGCAAGCGTCGTCGGCCTGCTGCAGGCGCCTGAACCGGAATTCCTCGAACCGGAACACCTGCGCCGGCTGGCGCGAAAACAGTGGGATCAGTACCTCTGCCCTGCGCAGTGCTTCTGCCAGATGGATGGCGCAGAGTACGGCCATGCCCTGCACCGGCAGTGGCACCCAGTCGGCCAGAATGGCCTGCGCTGCCTGATGCCGATTGTCCTGCAACATTGCCAGCATTTGCAGGAAGCAGCCTTCATCGATTCCCAGGCGGGTATTGCAGGTGCAGCGAACATCCATCAGGCGCTCGCTGTAGGAGAGCAGGATGTTCATCAGTGCGTCCATCGCGACACATGCCTGATCGCCTGCGCCACACTGGTACAGACCGGTGCGCCAATCCGGGCACTGCTTGTGCGGGCTATGATGGGGCATGGCCCACAGGCGCAAGGTCATCAGCATCAGCCGTTCGCTGGCGCCGAGTTCATGGACGGTGGTGTCAACGGGATAAGGCTGGGTATCGGGTGTGTGCATGGACAAGGCCTCGTGGGGATATCTCAAATGTGAATGATTATCATATATAACTAACCCGCACCTGTAAATAATAATGAATCTCATTATTGAAAATTAAATAATAATAGTTATCATTGTCGCCCAATAAAGCCAGCCAGCCAGCCCGCGCCATGCCGGGAGTAGCCAGCCATACACCCCGTTTTTTTATGGTTGGAGCCATCAATGAAATCCGTCAATCGCAAGTTCAATGATCACAAAATCCTCCCCCTCGGTGCCATGTTGTGTGGCCTGACTTTCGGCCAGCTGCTGCAGGCGCAGCAAGTGCCGGCCGAACCGGCCTCAGCAGCAGAAGACGACAGCAGCACACTGGAAACCGTGCATGTGCGCGACACGGCTGACCGCACGCCGGCCGAGGTGAGCTACCAAGGCGGCAAGACGAAAGTCGGCAAGATCGACCAGCTACCCAAGGACATTCCGCAGTCGGTCACGGTCATCACCAACAAGCTGATGGCGGATCGCAATGCCGATACCTTCAAGGAGGCCCTGCGCAATGTCGCTGGCCTTACCTTCAATGCCGGCGAAGGCGGCCGCATCGGCGACAACATCACCATTCGTGGTTACTCGGCTGTCGGCGATCTCTACCTCGATGGCATGCGCGACATGGCGCAGTACAATCGCGAAACCTTCAACCTGGAACAGATCGATGTGCTGCGCGGGTCATCATCGATGCTGTTCGGGCGCGGCTCGACCGGTGGCGTGATCAACCAGGTCAGCAAGCAGCCGCTGCTGGCCGACCGCAACACGGTCAGCACCACACAGGGCAGCTACGGCTACCAGCGTTACACAGCTGACATCAACCAGCAGATTGGCGAAACCACCGCGATTCGCATCAACGGCATGTACACCGACACCGACAGCTTCCGTGATGAGGTGCATGGCGAGCGCTCGGGTGTGGCGCCGTCGATCAGCTTCGGTATCGGAACTGACAATGAACTGACGCTGTCGCATTTCCACCTGCAGGAAGACAATATCCCGGACATGGGCATCCCGCTGCTGGATCCGGATGGTGCCACACGGGCTGCCAATGGCAGTGATGTGCTGGGTGAATTCAAGGGTGAGCCGCTGAAGGTCGACCGCGATACCTACTACGGCATGAGCGCCATCGATTACGAGCGCAACGACACGGACATCACCACCGCCACCTACACACACCGTTTCAGCGAAGACACCGAGTTGACGACAAAACTGCGCGCAGCGGATTACAAGCGCGACCTGTGGGCGGTGGCGCCGCGCCTGATCCTTGACCAACCGGCATCGGTGGCCGACCCGGTGGACTACAGCAATATCGTGGCGGTGCGCCGTGGCCACCAGGGTCGCGGTGGTGAAGAGCAGACCATCACCAGCCAGACCGATTTCACCACACAGTTCAGCACCGGTCCGTTCGAGCACCAGTTATTGCTCGGCAACGAGATCCTGCGTGAAAAAGCGCGGCGCTGGAGCAATCCGCTGCCAGCCGGGGTGGCCAACCCGAATGCTGAACCGTGGTGGAGCCCGGATACCAATCCTGCTTTGCCGGATGGTTACCTGTACAAGGGCAAGGACATCTACAACTACTACACCGGTGACAGTTATGCGTTCTACTTCCAGGATGTGATTGGCCTCAATGAACAGTGGAAACTGCTCACCGGTGCGCGCTGGGACCATTCGGAAAATGATTACCAGCGTCCGGCGCCGGACGGCGACCTGCAGCGCAAGGACATCGTCAACAGCTGGCGCCTGGGCCTGCTGTACCAACCGGATGCACACAGCACTTACTACGTCTCGCGCGGCAGTTCGTTCAACCCTTCAGCCGAGCTGTACCAGCTGGACGACCGCACCTCCGATGTGCCGCCGGAAAAAAGCCTGAACACCGAGATCGGAGCGAAATGGGAATTGCTCGATGGCGACCTGTCATTGCGCACATCGCTGTCGCGTTCGGAGAAAACCAACGAGCGCAACACCGACCTGGCAGTGGATGTCGCCGTGCTGTCCGGACGGCGCCATACCGATGCACTGGAGTTGGAAATTGTCGGCCGGCCATTGCCGCAATGGGAAATCTATGCCGCGACGGCGTATATGGAAGCGGAGATCGACGAGCACTCGAATACCAGTGCGTCTGGTGTCAAAACGTCGGACGAGGGTTATGAGCCGGTCAATACACCGCACTACACCTTCAGCATCTGGAATACCTGGGATTTCGGTCGCGGCTGGCGCGCTGGCCTCGGTTATGATGGTGTCGGTGAACGGTACAACAACCAGGCCAATACGGCAGCTGTGCCTTCATACACGCGCTGGGATGCGATGGTCGAGTACAGCCAGAAGGGCTATGCCGTGAAGCTCAGCCTGTTCAACCTGCTGGACGAGGAGTATTACGACAGCGTCTACAGTGGCCATGTGCTGCCGGGTGCGCCGCGCACGATGCAGCTCAAGGTCGATTACAAGTTCTGACGGAGGAATGCCATGCTGCTGCAGGTGCCGTGTGTGCTGGATAGTGAGCAGGTCGCGCATTGCCGCGAACTGCTCGCTACAGCCGAGTGGGTTGATGGTAGTGCCACGGCCGGCAGCCAGTCGGCGCAGGTGAAGAACAACCGGCAGCTGCCGGAGCAGTCACCGGTGGCACAGCGCCTGCAGCAAATCGTACTCGATGCGCTGTTGCGTCATGCGCTGTTCTACGCGGCGGCGTTGCCGAAAAAGATCTTCCCGCCGCTGTTCAACTGCTACAGCGGCAGCAGCAATTTTTTTGGCAGCCATGCCGATAATGCGATGCGCACGCACGTTGCCACCGGCTACCGCGTGCGCTCGGACCTGTCGGCAACCCTGTTCCTGTCGGCGCCGGGAGAATATGACGGCGGCGAGCTGGTCATCGAGGACACTTTCGGTGAGCAGCGCGTCAAGTTGCCGGCCGGCGACCTGATCCTCTATCCGTCTTCGAGTATCCATCGCGTCGAACCGGTCACGCGCGGCGCGCGCATCGCCTCGTTCATGTGGCTGGAGAGCATGGTGCGCGACAATGCCCAGCGCCGGCTCTTGTTCGAGCTGGACATGGCGATCATGGACCTGCGCCAGCAACAGGGCGACAGCGATACCAGCATCCGCCTCACCAACACCTACCACAACCTGCTGCGCATGTGGGCAGACAGCTGAGCGCAACCCGGCAAGTCCTCTGCTACCATGCGGCGCAGGAGGATTGCCATGTCGCGCCCGCTGGTTGTTGCCATCCTGTTGTTGCTGCTCACCCTGCTGGGCAGTGGCCTGCTTTACCACTACAACACCCTTGAGCCGGAATCCTGGTTGCAGGACGAATCGCCCGATGACGAGCTGGTGCGCCATGCGCTCGAACCCTGGCGCGGCGATCTCGACGCCATTGCGCAGCGCGGCGTGCTGCGCGTGCTGGTCGCATTCAATCGCACCAACTATTTTCTCGACCGCGGCGAGACGCGCGGCGTGGCCTGGGAACTCGGCAAGCAGTACGAAGCGTTCCTGAACCGGCATTTCGCTGTCAGCGGCCGGCGCTTGCAACTGGTGTTTGTGCCGACCACGCGTGACCGCCTGTTGTTGTGGCTGGAAGAAGGCCGTGGCGATATCGCGATTGCCAACCTCACCATCACACCCGGGCGGCTGGAACTGGCGGATTTTTCCGAGCCATTTATCGACAATGCGAGTGAAGTTGTCATCACGCGCCGCGATGCGCCACCGCTCACCCGCATCGAGGATCTCGCCGGCCGCGCGGTGGCCGTGCGCCGCTCATCCAGTTATTACGGTAGCTTGCAGCGCCTCAACGAGCAGCTGGAGGACAAGGGGTTGGCGCCGGTTGCCATCACCGAAGTGGACGAGCAGCTGGAAGATGATGATGTGTTGGAACTGCTCGATGCGGGCGTGTATGACACGGCCATCATCGACTTGCATGTCGGCCGCCTCTGGGCGCAGGTATATCCGTCACTGCAGCTGCATGAGGATATCGCTGTCGCGACCGGCAACCGCATTGCCTGGGCAGTGCGGAAGGAGGCGCCGCAACTGCTCACCTCGGTCAATGCCTTCATGCGCGACCACCGTGCCGGCACCGCTGTTGGCAACGATGTGGTGGCGCGCTATTACGGGAATCCGCGTGCCGTGAAAAATGTATTGCGCAATGACGAGCAGGCGCGCTTCGGCCAGATGGCTGGCCTGTTCCAGCGCTACGCGGCGCAGTACGGTTTCAACTGGCTGCTGGTGATGGCACAGGCCTACCAGGAATCGGGGCTGGAGCAGTCGGCGCGCAACCCGTCGGGTGCGGTCGGTGTCATGCAGGTGTTGCCATCGACGGCTGCGGGTGACCCGATCAATATCCGTCAGGTCGACCGTCTGGAAAACAACATCCACGCCGGCATCAAGTACCTGCGCTTCCTTACCGATCGCTACTTCACCAGTCGCGACATCAGCGAGCTGGACCGGCACCTGTTCGCGTTTGCCGCCTACAACGCCGGGCCGGCGCGCATCCAGCGCTTGCGCGAGCTGGCGGAGCAGCAGGGGCTGGACCCGAACCGCTGGTTCCAGCATGTCGAGGTCGTGGCGGCGCGCAAGCTGGGCAGGGAGACCACGCAGTACGTCAGCAATATCTACAAGTACTACATCAGCTACCGCCGGCTGGACGAGGGTGCCAACCTGCGCGAAGTGCTGAAGGCGGAAGCGCGGCGGGATGGGTATGATGCGGGCACAACCAGAGAAGGGGCTGTGCCATGAATGCCGATAAACAATTCGCGACGCTGCTGGCTATCGAGGCCATCAAGCAGCTCAAGTATGCCTACCTGCGCCATCTCGACCTGAAGGAGTGGGATGCCGTCGCAGCCTTGTTCACGCCGGATGTGGTGAGTACCTACTCCGATGGCAAGCACAGTTACAACGGCCGCGAGGCGGTCATGGCCTTCCTGTCGGGTTCCCTCAGCCACAAGCGGGTGGTGACCAAGCACCAGGTGCATCATCCCGAGATCACCTTCAATGAGGCGATGACCGAAGCCCGCGGCATCTGGTACCTCACCGACGCCGTCATCAACACGGTGAGCCGCGATCCGGCCAAGCACTTTCTCATTGCCGGCACCGCGTTCTATGACGAGCGCTACGTGAAGACGGTGGACGGCTGGCGCATCGCCGCCATCGGCTACAAGCGCGTTTACGAGGAGACCGTGGCCCGCGCCAATGGCCAGCTGGTCGAGTACAAGAGTCGCTTCCTCGGCGATTTCGACTGACCCAACGCAGCTGCCAGCTTATGCGCTACTGGCCGTACGTAGTCTTTTCCCTGCTGCCGGGTCTTTGCCTGGCGACCGAGCCGGTGTTGGAAACGATCCAGGTCAAGGCTGCGAGCCCGCAGAATGTGCCGGGCAAGGTGGCGGTGGTGAAGGAAAAGGAAGTGCGCGACACCGGTGCCACCCACCCGGCCGAACAGGCTGTGCGCGCGCCGGGCATGTGGGTCAGTCGCGGCGGCGGCCAGGAACACCTCACGGCCCTGCGCTCGCCGGTGTGGACCGGTCCCGGCGCCTGTGGCGAATTGCTGTATGCGGAAGATGGGGTGCCGGTGCGGCCGAGTGGTTTCTGCAATGTCAACCAGATGGTCGAGATCCACAACGAGCAATCCGGTGGCATGGAAATCCTGCGCGGCGTGCAGGGTGGCGCCTTCTACGGTGCCAATGCCGTGCACGGTGTCATCAATGTACTGAGCCTGCCGCTGAAGGAGCGTCACTCACTGCGTATCGAGGGAGGGCCTTACGATTATGCGCGTGCCATGTGGCAGGAGGGTGACCCCAACGGTTATCTCGCCGTGACCGGCACCCACGATGGCGGCTATGTCGACAGCAGCGGTTACGACCAGCAGAAAGTCTCGTGGAAACGGCGCCAGGAATTCTCCGGTGTCGCACTGACGCATTACCTGACCGTCGCACACCTCGACCAGCAGAGCACCGGCTATCTCATCGGCGAGGATGCGTACCGCGATGACGAGCGGCAGCGCAACAACAGCAAGCCGGATTCGTGGCGCGATGTCGATGCGCTGCGCTATGTGCAGTCGTGGGACTGGCAGTCCGGTGACTACCGTTACAGCCTGAAACCCTACTTCCGCCGCAGTGCGATGGATTTCAGCCTGCACTTTGTCTTTCCGGAAGCGCTGGAGGAAAACGGCCACCACAGCGGTGGCGTGCAGTGGCTGGTGCGGCGCGACAATTTCAGCTGGGGCAGCTGGCAGGCCGGTGTCGAAGGTGAGCTCGCTGATGCGTGGACGAAAGAATGGCAGGAGGCGCCGTCCACGCCATCCTCCCCGCGCGGCATCCACTACGATTACGAGGTCGGCATGCGCAGCGCCGCCATCTGGCAGGAAATCACCTGGCAGCTGGCGGATCGCCTGGATGCGCAATTCGGCGTGCGCGCCGACCGCGTGCTCTACGATTATGACAACCGCACGACAGACGGCCCGGCAGGCAAGTTCATGCGCCCGGCCGACCGCGAAGATGGTTTCAGCCTGTTGTCACCGCGTGTCGGCCTCGTTTACACGGACAGATATGACAACGAGTGGTACGCCAGCGCGGCTACCGGTAACCGTGCGCCGCAGACGGGGGAGCTGTATCGCCTGCAGGGCGACCAGCAAGTGGCCGATATCGGCGAAGTGGTGGCTGATGGCGGCGAGGTGGGCTGGCGCGGCAACCAGAAGAACGCAGCCGGCGACAAGACTGCCTGGAATATCGTCCTGTTCGACATGCACAAGGACAATGTCATCATCCGCAACCCGAGCAATGTGCTGTCGGATGATGCGAAGACCCGCCATCGCGGTGTCGAGGTCAGCGCCCGTCAGGACTGGTCGGCCGGCTGGTTTGCCGGCATCACCGCCACCTATGCCGAACACCGCTATGACAGCGACGTATTCGACCGCTCCGACAGTGTCGACAGCAACATCATGGATACCGCCCCGCGCACTTTCGGTTCGCTGCAGCTCGGTTGGCAGCGAACCGGCAAGCGCGTGGAGCTGGAGTGGGTGCATGTGGGTGATTATTACCTGAACCCGGAGGACACCTTTGCCTACGAAGGCCATGACCTGTTCAACTTGCGCGCTAACCTGCGCTTGTCAAAGGAATGGATGGTGTTTGCCCGACTGATGAATATCATGGACCGCGAGTACGCCGAGCGGGCCGATGTCACCAGTTTCCCGCTGGTCGAGCCGCGCTATTTCGTCGGCCTGCCGCGTTCCCTGTTTCTCGGTTTCGAGTGGAGTTACTGACATGATCGAGTTTGTCCTGAATGGCCAGCCGGTGGCGCTGGATATCGAGGCGGATACGCCCTTGTTATGGGCCTTGCGCGACGGCTTGCAGAAAACCGGCACCAAGTTCGGCTGCGGCCAGGGCCTGTGTGGCGCCTGCACCGTGCTGGTGAATGGCAGCCCGACACGCAGCTGTGTGCTGCCGGTCGCGAGCATCGCCGGCCAGCAGGTCACCACGATCGAAGGCCTGGGCGGCGAGCATGTGGTACAGCGCGCCTGGCTCGATGAAAACGTCTCGCAGTGCGGTTATTGCCAGCCCGGCCAGATCATGACGGCGGTCGGCTTGCTGGCACAGAACCCGGATCCGACTGACGACGACATCCTCAATGCGATGACCGGCAATATCTGCCGTTGCGGCACCTACCCGCGCATCGTCAAGGCGATCAAGGTGGCGGCAAAAACGTTGCAGCAGGGCGCAGGCGGTGTTGCCATTTTCGACCCCGCAGTCCGTCACGGAGGTGAAGCATGAAACTGACGCGACGGAAGTTCCTGGTCGGTTCCGGTGTGGTCGGTGGAGGCCTGCTGCTCGGCGTCTCGCTGCGCGATGCAGCACCGATCCCGCACACGCGTGCCGGCAGTTTCCAGCCGAATGCCTGGTTGCAGGTCACGCCACAGGGCGAGGTGATTTTCCAGCTCGACAAGGCCGAGATGGGGCAGGGCGTCATGACGTCGCTGTCAGCGATCATCGGCGAGGAACTGGATTTTGATCCGGCAAACATGACCATCGAATTCGCCGGTGCGCATCCCGCCTTCAAGAACCCGGCGATGGGCGTGCAGATCACCGGTGGCAGCACGGCGATACCTACGGGCTGGGAGCCATTGCGCTATGCCGGCGCTACCGCGCGCGCCATGCTGGTTGCCGCCGCAGCGCAGCAGTGGGGTGTCGATGCCGCTGCGTGCAAGACAGACAACGGCGTCGTGCTGCATCCTGACGGCCAGCAGCGCGCGTCCTATGGCGAGCTCGCCACGGCAGCGGCCCAGCAGAAAGCGCCGGGGGATGTGCCACTGAAAGACGCCGCACAGTTCCGCTGGCTCGGCCAGTCGCTGAAGCGGTTCGACAGTGCGGCAAAAGTGAAGGGGGAGGCGCAATTCGGTGTCGATGTGATCAAGCCGGGTATGAAAGTGGCCGTCGTCGTGCGATGCCCGCATTTCGGTGGCAAGCTGCAGTCGTTCGACAAGGATTCCGTCGCGGGCTTGCCGGGCGTGCGTGCAGTGTTCCCGATCCACAGCGGTGTGGCCATTGTCGCCGACGGTTACTGGCCGGCGCGCAAGGCTGCCGCACAGCTCGCCGTGCAGTGGGACAAGGGGCCACTGGCCGGCCTGGACAACGCGACAATCATGCAGGGCCTGCGCAACGCACTCGACACGGCAGAGAAACCGTTTGCCGCGCTGGATGAAGGTGATGTGGCAGCGGCATTTGCCGCGCCTGTACAGCAAGTCGAGGCGGAATACTCGGCCGGTTTTTTTCATCACAGCCCGATGGAGCCGCAGAACTGTACCGCGCTGTTTGCTGATGGCCAGCTGACCTTGTGGGCGCCGACGCAAACCGCTGATATGGCGCGCGCGGTCGCATCGCATTTCACCGGCATTGGACAGGAACGCATCACGGTCGAGAGCACGTTCCTCGGCGGCGGGTTCGGTCGGCGCGGCTATGTCGACTTTGCCGGTGAGGCAGCGGCAATCGCCGTGCAGCAGCCAGGTGTGCCGGTCAAGCTGATGTGGTCGCGCGAGGATGATATGCAGCACGACTACTACCGCCCGCCATCGCTACACAAGCTGCGCGCTGCACTGGACAACAGCGGCAACGTGGTCGGCTGGGAGCATAATTTTGTCAGCAACAGCGTGCTGACCGGTTTTGGCGTCGACCTGATGCACGCGATGTTGCCGACCTGGCTGCCGGAGAAGCTGGCGCGCGGCATGGGGCGTGGTGTGGTGGATTTCATCCCGCCGTACGATGTCTCGATGGCGGAAGGCACAAAAATTCCTTATGCGATCCCGAACCGCAAGGTTGGTCTGGTTCACCATGATGTCGGCGTGCCGACCGGCTTCTGGCGCTCGGTGGCGCATTCATTCACCGCGTTTGCTGTCGAAGGTTTTATCGATGAAGTCGCGCACGCGGCGAAGAAAGATCCGGTCGAGTTCCGCCGCGAATACCTGAAGGGCCAGCCGCGCCATCTCGCTGCGCTGGAGCTGGCGGTGGAAAAATCCCGCTGGGCCGTGCAGCCACGCATTGCCGGTTTCGGGCGCGGGATTGCCGTGCATGAATCGTTTGGGTCGGTGGTGGCGATGGTTGCTGACGTGCTGGTCACCGGGAACACCTTTCGCGTCACGCGCCTCGTCATTGCGGTCGAATGCGGCTTCGTCATCAACCCGGACCAGGTCATTGCGCAGATGGAGGGCGGGGCGATCTACGGCCTCACCGCCGTGCTGAACAACGGTGTCGAGATCCGTGACGGTGCCTGTGCGCAGAGCAACTTCCATGACTTGCCGGTATTGCGCATCAACGAGTCGCCGGCGATCGAGGCGTATATTGTGCCGGGCACGGCCAAGCCGGGCGGCATCGGTGAAGTCGCCGTGCCGCCAGTGGCGCCAGCAGTGGCCAATGCGCTGTTTGTCGCCACCGGCAAGCGGTTGCGGGACCTGCCGCTGGCACTCTGAATGCTGGTGCGGTAACGCCGGTGCGCGACGTCGAGATTTTTCACCAGCTCGTTCAGTGGCTGGCACAGTCACGCACGGTGTGGTTGTGCACGGTACTGCAGACCTGGGGGTCGTCGCCACGGCCGCGTGGCTCGTTGCTGGTATGCAACGATGCTGGTGAATTTGCCGGCTCGCTGTCGGGTGGCTGTGTCGAGGATGACCTGATCGCGCGTATCGCGGCGGGCGAGTTCACGGCGCCGGTGACGCGGCTGCGGTACGGCGCCACTGCGGAAGAGGCTGAGCGCCTGCAGTTGCCTTGCGGTGGCATCCTCGATATTGCTATCGAGAAAATCGAGCCGCTGCCCGTCTCGCGCAATACGGTGGCAGCGATCGCGAAAGCACTGGACCGGCGTCAGCGTATCGTCTGGGATCGCCACTATCCTGATGGCTATTTCGCGCTCGGCGACGCGGCAGCCGACACGCCGCTGCTGGCAGTGCGCGAGAACCATGCCGGTGAACTCACAGCGATCTGCCATTGTCTCGGGCCGCAATACCGCCTGCTGCTCATCGGCGTCAGTGAGGTATCGCGTGCCGTGGCGCAACTGGGCTTGTTGCTCGACTATGACGTCATGGTCTGTGATCCTCGTCGCGACGCACGTGAGCGCTGGGATGTGCCAGACGTGACCTTGCTCGCCCAGCTGCCGGACGATGCCGTGCGCGAACATGCCGATGACAGCCACTGCGCGATCCTGGCGCTGACCCACGATCCGCGCCTCGACGATATGGGTCTGATGGAAGCGTTCAACACCAGGGCCTTCTATATCGGCGCCATGGGTTCGCTGCGCACCTCACAGAAACGCCGCGAGCGACTGCAGTTGCTGGATGTCACGGAGCAGCAATTGTTGCGGCTGCATGCGCCGATCGGCCTCGATACCGGCAGCAAGACGCCGATGGAAATTGCGGTGTCGGTCATGGCGCAGCTCACGGCCGTGCGTGCCGGTAAATGCCGTTAAAGCGCGTTGATGCTGTGGTGCTGGCTGCCGGTGCCAGCGTGCGCTTTGGCAGCGACAAGCGACTGTTTCCGGTGGATGGTGTACCAATGTTGCAACGTGCCATTGCTGCCGTGATTGACAGTGTGGCGGCAGTGCATGTTGTCTTGCGCGACAGTGATGCCAGGCAGCTGCCCGCCTTGCTAGGACCATTCCTGGCTGACAGTCGCGTTCAGGCACTGCTGCTAGACCAGCCCGGACTTGGCATGGGCAGTAACCTGGCGCGGGCAGTGGCGACCCTGCCGGCTGGCTGTGACGGTGTGCTGGTGATGCTGGCGGACTTGCCGTACCTGCAAGCTGCGACAGCCAGTTCAGTCGTGGCTGCCGGGCGGGTGGGAAGCGTTGTGCTGCCAGTGCTGGGAGAGGGCGGGCAGCGCGGGCACCCGGTGCTGTTTGCCCGCGCGTTTTTCCCGCGGCTACAACAGTTGCGGGGTGATAGCGGTGCGCGCAGTATCCTGGTGGAGCACAGTGATGCCTTGCGGGAAGTGCCCGTGCAGGACGCGGGTATCCTGCGCGATATGGATTGCTGCTAGCGCTTGCTGTTCTCGAGCAGGAACACCATCAACGCTTTCTGCACATGCAGGCGGTTTTCCGCTTCGTCCCACACCACCGAGCGCGGGTCGTCGAGCATGTCTTCGCTGACTTCCTCGCCGCGATGCGCGGGCAGGCAATGCATGAACAGGGCATCGGGTTTGGCCAGGTCCATGAGCGCCGGGCTCACCTGGTAACCGCGGAAACGCTGTGCGCGTTCACGCTGTTCGTCTTCCTGGCCCATCGAGGCCCACACGTCGGTGGTGACGAGGTCGGCGTCGCGCACGGCGGCGCGGATGTCATGGCCCAACGTCACATGCTGGCCATACTGCTGCAACAGGATATGGTTTGGCTCGAAACCCGGTGGGCAGGCAATGTGCAGCCGGAAGCCGAACTGCGCTGCGGCATGGATCCAGGTTTGGCACATGTTGTTGCCGTCGCCGACCCAGGCCACAGTCTTGCCGCTGATCTCGCCGCGCTGCTCGACATAGGTCTGGATGTCCGCGAGCACCTGGCACGGATGGAAATCATCGGTCAGTGCATTGATAACCGGCACCCGCGAATACTCGGCGAAGCGCTCGACGACATCATGGGCGAAGGTGCGGATCATGATGATGTCGACCATGCGCGACAATACTCGCGCGGAGTCTTCCACCGGCTCGCCGCGGCCTAGTTGCGTGTCGCGCGGCGAGAGGAACATCGCGTGGCCGCCGAGCTGGGCCATGCCCGCTTCGAAGGACACCCGCGTCCGCGTGGATGATTTCTCGAAAATCATCCCCAACACCTTGTTGCGGAAGACCTGCTCGTCGCGGCCGGCATAGTGGTCGGCTTTCATCGCGACCGAGCGCTCGATCACGGCGCGCAATTCTGCCGGGGAAAAGTCGAGCAGGGTTAGGAAGTGGCGCGTGGTCATCGCGGCAGCCTCATGCCAGCTCGCGCACCAGTGCGCTGAGCGTGCTGACCAGCAGGGCAGCTTCGTCGTCGGTCATCACCAGCGCTGGCAGCAGGCGGATCACCTTGCCGGCGGTGACGCTGACCAGCAAGCCCTGGTCGGCGGCTTTTGCCACCAGCTCCGGACAATCCTTTTTCAGTTCGATGCCTAGCATCAGGCCCTTGCCCCGGATGGCGGCCACCTGTTCGCAACCGTCGAGCGCAGCGCGGAAATCAGCCAGCAGTTTTTCTCCCAGCGCAGCAGCGCGGTCGATGAGCTTTTCCTGCACCAGTGTGTCGACAACCGTCTGCGCGGTAGCACAGGCGAGCGGGCTGCCGCCGTAGGTGGAGCCGTGGTTGCCCGGCTGGAACAACTCGGCGGCTGCGCCTTTGGCGAGGCAGGCGCCGATCGGGAAGCCGTTGCCGAGTCCTTTGGCGGTGGTTACTACGTCGGGCAGGATGCCATTGTGCTGGTAGGCGAAATACTTGCCGGTGCGTCCGTTGCCGGTCTGCACTTCATCCAGCATCAGCAGCCACTGGTGCTGGTCACACAGCGCACGCAGTTCATCCAGGTAATTGCCGGCCGGGATGTTGACGCCACCCTCGCCCTGCACCGGCTCGACGAGGATCGCCACCACGTTGGCATTGTTGGCAGCAATGGTCCTGACCGCATCGACATCACCGTACGGCGCCCGCACGAAGCCCTGCACCAGCGGCTCGAAGCCGGCCTGCACCTTGCGGTTGCCGGTGGCCGTCAGCGTGGCCAGTGTCCGGCCGTGGAACGAACTCTCCATCACGATGATGACGGGGTTCTCGATTTCCCGCCGGTGGCCGTAAAGCCGCGCCAGCTTGATTGCGCACTCGTTCGCCTCGGCGCCGGAATTGCCGAAGAACACCTTGTCCATGCCAGACAGCCGGCACAGGGTCTCACCAAGTTTTTCCTGCTGCGGGATGTTGTACAGGTTCGAGGTGTGCACCAGCGTGGCTGCCTGTTGGGCCAGCGTGGCAGCCACGGCAGGGTGTGCATGGCCAAGGCCGCAGACCGCAATGCCGCTGATGGCGTCAAGGTAGCGTTTGCCCGCCGCATCAAACAGCCAGGAGCCCTCGCCGCGCACAAAGGTCAGCGCGCGGGTGCCATATGTGTTCATCAGTGCGTTTGACATCATCTGTCACCTGTCCCGCAAAGTGCGGGATCCAAAACGAAAACAGGCAGCTCGCGCTGCCTGATCAACCTAATCAGGGCCTAATCGTATAACGACAGCGCCCGTCGAACAATATTGGCAAACAATGCCGGGAAAATGGTGGCCAGAGACAGAATCGAACTGTCGACACAGGGATTTTCAGTCCCTTGCTCTACCGACTGAGCTATCTGGCCGTATTCGGAAGGAGGCGTATTAAACCCGCTGGGTGGTGGGGAGTCAAGCCGGATCCTGCTCAGGGAGACGGCGGCACATAGCCCTCGGCCTGGTCAACGCTCTGGCCGCTGAGGAAACGGTCGCGCTGCTCGGTCAGGTAGGTGCGGGCCGTCATGTCCATCATGTTGAGCTTCTTCTCATTGATCAGCATCGTCTGGTGGGCGATCCATTCCTGCCAGGCTTGCCTGGAGATGTGCTCGAACAGTTCCTGGCCTTTCGGGCCCGGGAAAGGCGGCTTGTCCAGGCCTTCCATTTCGCGCTGGTACTTGCGGCAGAAAACGGTGCGTGACATGGGGAGATCCGGTGTGGTTCGCTGGCGGGCGATTCTAGCACGTGACGTTGCAGCTTCAGTCGCCTGCAGACAGCTCCGCCAGTAGGCGTACCAGCGGAGCTGGCAATCCCAGTGCACTGGCACTGCCCGGTGCCACCCAGCGTGAACCTTCTTCGGCGATGCGGCGCGGTGCGCGCGCCAGTTGCAGCAAGACCGGGGTGATTTCGAGGTGGTAGTGGCTGAAGCTGTGGCGCCAGCCCGGCCAGACGGTAATCCGTTGCGGCCGTTGGCCGCACAGTGCCTGGCAGCCGGCGGCAGCGTCGGCATCGGCCGGGATCTCCGGCAGGCACCATAGTCCGCCCCACAAGCCGGCAGGCGGCCGTTGTTGCAACAGCAGCTCACCCGCCGGGTTGCGGATCATCAGCATCTGCACGGCGCGCACCGGCAGCGCCTTGCGCGTTTTCTTGCCAGGATACTGCGCGATGCTGTCTTGCTGCCGGGCAAGGCAGTGCGCTTGCAGAGGACAGGCGTCGCAGCGGGGCTTGCTGCGAGTGCAGACTATCGCACCCAGGTCCATCATTGCTTGCGTGTATTCGGCAGCGCGCCGGGAGGGTGTGTGCTGTTCAGCGTATTGCCATAACGCCTTCGCGACAGGGCTGTCCCCGGGCCAGCCGGGCACGGCGTGGAAACGCGCCAGCACGCGCTTGACGTTGCCGTCGAGGATCGCGGCCGGCGTGCCGTGGGCAATAGAAACAATCGCCGCAGCAGTAGACCGGCCGATACCTGGCAGGGAAGCAAGGGTATCGACTGCGGCTGGGAAAATGCCGTCATATTGCTCGCAGATGATGATGGCCGTGCGATGCAGGTTGCGGGCGCGCGAGTAATAGCCAAGGCCGGTCCAGAGCGCCAGTACATCATTCACCGGTGCAGCGGCGAGCGCCTGCACATCGGGAAAGCGTTCCATGAAACGCTGGAAGTAGGGAATCACGGTGCTGACCTGCGTCTGCTGCAGCATGATTTCCGACACCCAGACGCGATACGGCGTGATGTCCTGCTGCCAGGGCAGGTGCTTGCGCCCGGCGCGATCAAACCATGCCAGCACGGCGGCGGAAAAGGAAAAGCGGGCGGCCATCAGTTCAGTTGAACAGGTCGCGCAGGGTGTCTTTCAGCGAGCCGCCACCTTCCTTGATATTCTTGGTGGCGAGCTGTGCAATCAGTTTGCCGAGTCGCGACTTGTCAATGCCGCACAAGTCGTCCAGCGCGCCGCGATAACTGCCCTCGCAGCGCAAAGGCCAAGCGACATCGCGCACGGCGGGGCTGATGGCATCGCAGTCGTTGGCTGACTGCGCGCCTTCGCGAACGGTAAGATCCAACTTCAGGTCCAGTGTTTCATTGAGCAGGTTCACTGGCCCGCTGCCGCTGAGGCCCAGTGTATCCAGTCGCGCCGTGACGGGCTTGATAAAAACTATGCCATTGATGATGTCGCCTTGTGCGTGCAGGTTGTGCAGCAAGGTATCGCGTGGCCACTGCCTGACTGCCAATTCCTTCTTTTGTGCAGCCGCTGCCGCATCACAGGCAGATTTCTCGATATTCAGGTCGCGAATCACCAGGTTGTTGACATCGAGTGTCGCCACGCCAGACAGCGAGCGCATGATCTTGCGTTCGGTGGCGCCGTTGCCTCGTACGTTCGCCTGCAAATCGATGATGCCGGCGGTTATGCTAGGTGTTTCTTGCGTCAGGTCGGCCAACATTGGTGACAGCTGGACTTTCTCGATGCGCATCTCAAGCTGGAGCACAGGCTGCTTGCCCGGTGGAATGGCAATGGTGCCGCGGTGGCTGATCTTGCCTTCGTACAAGTCTGCATCAAATGCATTGAGGATGATCTGTTCCGGTTCAACGCGGGCATCAAATACGACATTGGCCAGTTGCAGCTGGTTGCTGACCATCCGGTCGAAGCGGATCCGGTAACTGCCTTGGGCCTGCAACAGGCTCGCAAACGCTATCGGCTCTTCTTTTTTTTGTTTTTTATCCTTTTTCTTTCCCGGCGCGTCGGGCTGTTTGCTGTCAGGCGGACTGTTGGCGTCGGCCGTTTCGGCGGGAGCATAACGATCAAGGTCAATCTGGTCGCCATGCAGGTCAACTTGTAGTTGCAGGGCCTGATTCACCATGCTGATGGCGAGTGAACCTGTGACGCGTGTGTCATCAATGCGCAGGTCAACCGGGAACAGCTCACCGCGGTTGTTGGCATCATCGACTTTCAGGCGTGCTTCGCGGAATTGCAAAGTCTGCGTTTCTGCTGTGAAAAAGCGCAGGTCATCAATATCAAAGGCCTGGATATCCAGATTGCCGCGCAACAATGACAGCATGCCCAGTGACAAAGCTATCTTGCCTATACGGATCTGTTGCAGCTCTTTGCCAGGCTCTTGTGGCATCTGCAGCAACAGGTCTGAGGTGGAAAAGCCGAGCGGCAACAGTGACCATTGCAGCGATCCGCCGATTTTCAGGGTGACGCCATTCTGGCGAGCGGTCTCTTCGAGTCGGGGTTTGTAGTCATCAGGATTGACGAGAGCAATCGCGATGGCTAAAACGAGCAGGAGTAGCGCCAAAAAGCCGGCGAGTGCCAAGCCAAGCCACTTCAGCGCTTTCATGCTGCTTGCCAGTTGCCTGTTTATTGGCCTGGAGCGGATTCAGGAGCAACACCCAGCGCAGCGGCCAGTTCCCGTGCAGGCATATAGCCTGGCAGCAATTCGCCGTTCGGCTTGAACAGTGCCGGTGTGCCGTTCACGCCCAGCTCGTTGCCAAGCTTGTACTGCGCAGCCACCGGGCTGTTCGCACAGGTTTTGGTCGGGACGGCGACATTGTTTTTCAGTTTGGTCAGCACATCGCGTGGGTCATCGGCACACCAGGCGGTGGAGAGTTTATCGGCCGAGGGCGAAGGCACGCCGGCGCGCGGGAAAGCGAGGTAGCGCACTTCAATGCCCATCGCGTTGAGCTCCGGGATTTCCTTGTGCAGCTTGCGGCAGAAGCCACAATCAACATCGGTAAACACAGTGACATAGGATTTTGCCTTGCCTGCGGGTGAGAAAATGATCATCTCCTCTTTCTTGACTGCGGCCAGCTTCTGCGCGCGCAGTGGTTGCAGGCGTTCGTCGGCAATATTCACAAAACGGTTCTGCTCCACACGATACATGGTGCCGCTGATCAGGTATTGGCCATCGGCTGACATATAGACAGTGTCCTTGCCGCCCAGCTCTACCTCAAACAATCCTGCGACATTGCTGGCGCGGATCTCGCCGACACTGAGGCCGGGTCTGGCTTTTTGCAGGGCCGTACGCAGGGTGGCCGCCTGCTGTGGATCTACTGGCGCAGCTTGTGCATAGATCGAGGCAAGCAGGGCGCTGGCGGAGAGCAGTGCAGCAATCAATTTTTTCATGGATTCACCTTTTGATGTTTGTTCTGCGAGTATCGCTGGTGTGTTTGGCTGCGAGAGGCAGCACAAGTTCCCGGAAATTATCCGCGCGGATGGTGTTGTGCATGCAGCGCCTGCATGCGTGCCCTAGCAATATGAGTATAAATCTGGGTGGTGGACAAGTCACTGTGCCCCAGCAGTAACTGCACCACACGCAGATCCGCGCCGCGATTCAGCAGGTGGGTGGCAAAGGCATGGCGCAGGGTGTGGGGCGAGATCGGTGTGCGGATGTCCGCCTGCTTTGCGTACAGCTTGACCCGGTGCCAGAAGGTCTGGCGTGTCATCATCTGCCCGCGGGTGCTGGGAAAGAGGATTTCAGCGGGCTGGTAATCCAGTAGAACCGGGCGAGCCTCCGCGTTGTATCGGGTCAGCCATGCCAGGGCTTCTTCGCCCATCGGGATCAGGCGTTCCTTGCTGCCCTTGCCCATCACGCGAACCACGCCCTGGCGCAGGTTCAGGGTGCCGATAGTCAGGCTGGTGAGTTCGGAAATACGCAGGCCACAGGCATACAGGAGTTCGAGCATCGCGCGATCACGCAGGCCTACGGGATTTTCCGGGTCTGGTGCCGCCAGCAGTCTTTCCACTTCGCTTTCGGTGAGGAATTTCGGCAGCGGCCTGCCCAGGCGAGGTCGATCAATATCGAGAGTGGGATCTTGGCTGACCAGCTTCTCGTGCAAGAGGAAGCGGTAGAAGCCGCGTGCGCAGGACAGGAAGCGTGCGGTAGAGCTGGCCTTGCCGCCGCTGGCCAGCAAATGGGCCAGGTAGGACTGGATTTCTATACGGGTGGCCTGCTCGAGCGATAGGCCATCTTGTGCCAGCCAACGGGCAAACAGCGACAGGTCACTGCCGTAAGACGCCAGGGTCAGTTTGCCCAGGCCCTTTTCCAGCCAGGCATTCTCAAGGTAGGCCTGGACAAGGGGAAATTCCCTGGCGTTGGCTGGCATGGTGCCCGGAAACAAAAAAGGCGACCGGAGTCGCCTTGTGGCCTTAGTTCAGCTTTTCCTTGATACGGGCAGCCTTGCCGCTGAGGTTGCGCAGGTAGTAGAGCTTGGCCTGGCGGACATCACCGCGGCGCTTCACATCCACGCTGGCAATCAGTGGGCTGTGGCTCTGGAAGGTACGCTCCACGCCGACGCCATGGGAAATCTTGCGCACTGTGAAGGCCGAGTGCAGCCCGCGGTTGCGCTTGGCGATGACGACGCCTTCAAAGGCCTGGACGCGCTCGCGGTTGCCTTCCTTGACCTTGACGTTAACGACCACTGTGTCGCCCTGGGCAAACGTGGGCAAAGCCCGGGTCATCTGTTCTGCCTCAATGGCGGCGATAATCTTGCTGTTGCTCATGTCAGTGCTCCTGGGGATATGGCCGCTCACGCGGGCGCAAATTGTCAATCTTCTTCTGGCAGCCTGCAAGCGATGCGGGCTAGTTTTTCTGTTGATCTGCCAGCTGCAGTAACCGGGCCTCTTCCTTGCCCAGTTCCCTACCCGCCAGTAAATCGGGTCGTCGCTGGCGGGTGCGCAGCAGTGCTTGCTGCAGGCGCCAGCGGCGTATTGCCTCATGGTGCCCACTGAGTAGAACCGGTGGGACAGCCATGCCTTCATAAATCTCCGGCCTCGCATAGTGGGGACAGTCGAGCAGCCCGTTACTGAACGAGTCCTGGGCGGCCGACTGGTCGTGCCCGAGTGCGCCGGGCAGCAGCCGAACCACTGCATCGATCAGCACCATGGCCGGCAATTCACCGCCGGACAGCACGTAGTCGCCAATCGACCACTCCTCATCGACTTCCAGCTGCAGCAGCCGTTCGTCGATGCCTTCATAGCGGCCGCAAAGCAGAACCAGTTCTTCCTGCTGCGCCATCTCACAGGCGGCAGCCTGGTTGAATGGCTTGCCTTGCGGCGAGAGGTAGAGCACCCTGGCTTTAGGCAGGGATGTGCGCGCAGCCTGCAGCGCAGCTCGCAATGGCTCTACCATCATCACCATTCCGGGGCCGCCGCCATAAGGGCGGCTGTCCACGGTTTGATGCCGGTCCTGCGTGAATGTCCGCGGGTTCCAGCATTCCAGTGTCACCAGCCCGCTCCCGAAAGCGCGGCTGCTGATACCATAATCCTTCACGGCGCTGAACATCTCGGGAAACAGTGTCACTACACCCAGTTTCACCAGCATGCCCTCGCCTAGAATTCCGGATCCCAGTCCACCAGCATCGTGCCAGCAGCCAGATCCACTCCCAGTACGCAGGCATCCACATAAGGGAGCAGCCTTTCGCGCTGGTCAATACTGCCTTCACAAGGGGCGACCAACAGTACATCGTTGGCTCCGGTTTCCATCAGCTCCCTGATTTGCCCCAACAAGACCGGCTTATCACGGTGCTGGTCGAACTGGCTCCAGACAGCCATACCCACCAATTGCTGCCAGTAGTATTCTCCCTCGGGCAGCGGGGGCAGGGCATCCATCTCGACCGCTACCAGGCGCTGGCACAACAGGCCGGCTTCGTCGCGATCGTCAATACCCTTTATATGCGCCACCAGGCCTTTGCCATGGGCACGAAATTCGTCAACTTCCAGGATATTCCCTGTCAGATTGCCGTCCCGATCAGCCAGATACCATGGCTGGTAACGGAAAATGTTTTCGGCAGGCTCTGTATACGAGTGAACTTTCACCCAGCCCTTGATGCCGTAAACGCCGGCCAGTTTGCCCGCAATAGTTTTGTGGACACCCATGCCGGCGACAGCAGCTGGACTCAGGCTGCTTTTTCGCGCACGAGCTGGGCTACCCGGTCAGACAGCTGGGCGCCGCGGCTGACCCAGAATGCAATGCGTTCGCGGTCAAGGCGCAGGCGCTCTTCCTGTCCGCGGGCGATCGGGTTGAAAAAGCCCACGTGTTCGATGAAGCTGCCGTCACGCGCGTTGCGCGAGTCGGTGACTGCCAGGTGGTAGAACGGGCGCTTCTTGGAGCCCCCGCGTGACAAACGGATCGTAACCATATGTTTTCACTCTCAAAAAACTGGCGCCAGACGCCTGTGCTCCTGGCCTCGCCCGCTGGGCGCGACAGAAAGGGCGAGCATTGTATGCCAGGCGGGCTCAATTTGGAACACCCGTGACAGCAACTGCCATGGCTCCCCAAAGCTGCTAGTATTCCAGACGGACTCAAATACCGGTCTGGATTGTATTAGGAGCCTTACAGATGACAATTTCCCAATTGGTGCCATGGTTGCTGGGTGCCTTTGCGCTCTATCTGGTCAAGCAGGGTATCCGTTTTGTACCCCAGGGGTATGAATGGACCGTCGAACGCTTCGGGCGCTATACCTTGACGCTCAGTCCGGGCCTCAATTTCATCATTCCCTTTATAGATCGCATAGGCCAGCGGGTGATCATGATGGAGCAGGTGCTGGACATCCCGCCCCAGGAAGTCATCAGTGCTGACAATGCCATGGTCAAGATCGATGCAGTCTGTTTTTACCAGGTGATCAATGCCGCCAAGGCTTCTTATGAGATCGCGGACCTAGAACTCGCGATCCGCAACCTGACCATGACCAACATCCGTACGGTGCTTGGCTCGATGGAGCTGGACGAGATGTTGTCGCGGCGTGACGAAATCAATGAGCGGCTTTTGCGCACGGTCGACCAGGCTACCAATCCCTGGGGGATCAAGGTTACCCGTATTGAAATCAAGGATATAACGCCACCTCGTGACCTGGTGGACGCCATGGCCAACCAGATGAAGGCCGAGCGTGAAAAGCGGGCGCTCGTACTCGAGGCTGAAGGCAAGAAACAGGCGGAGATCCTGGAGGCCGATGGCCTCAAGCAAGCCCAGATCCTCAAGGCTGAAGGTGAGCGGCAGGCCGCCTTCCTGCAGGCAGAGGCGCGGGAGCGCGAAGCGGAAGCCGAAGCCAAGGCGACCCATATGGTGTCGCAGGCTATTGCCAAGGGGGATATCCAGGCCGTCAATTACTTTGTGGCACAAAAATACATTGATGCCCTTGGCAAGCTTGCGGCGGCCAACAATAACAAGGTCATCCTGATGCCGCTGGAGGCGTCGCAGGTAATCGGCTCGGTTGCCGGGATCAGTGAGATCTTCAAAGGCGTCCGGGCGCCGGCAGAAAAAACAAGGGGTTGACCCGATGTCCTGGTTCGCTGAAATATCCAGCTGGCACTGGTTCGCACTGGGACTGGTGTTGCTGATGGCCGAAATGGCGGGTACAGGAGGCTACCTGTTATGGATCGGTATTGCTGCCGGTATTACCGGGATGGTGTTACTGCTGGTGCCGGAACTGGCCTGGCAGTGGCAACTGGTGATTTTCTCGGTCACCAGTGTGGCTTCTGCCATCCTCTGGTGGAAATATCATCAGGCGAGACCGCCTGTTGTTGATGAGCCCTTGCTGAACAAACGCAGTGCACAGTACATCGGGCGGATATTCACGCTCAGTGATCCTATCGAAAATGGCCGTGGCAAGATCCGCGTCGATGACAGTTTCTGGGAAGTTGCCGCTCACGAGGACATGCCTGCAGGTTCCCGCGTCAAGGTCGTTGCCCTTGAGCACGACCAGATATTCCGCGTGAAAAAATGCTGACAGCAAACAGGCTGGCTGCCATTTTATGAAGTTCTTGTTCCGTTTGCTGCTGGCGGCACTGATTGCCCTGGGCATACTATGGTTTGGCGTGACGCGTGGGCTGCCCGTTTTCCTCGCGGACATGCTGCGTGTGCATGGTGCTGCCATGGTGGGTTCTGCCATGACTGTGCGGGATTCGGCTATTGCCTGGGAAAACAGGCACGCCAGTTTTTCCGGTATTGATCTATTTCCGGTTGGTGATTATGCCGCCACAGGCTTTCCTGTTGCCCGGGTCGGTCGGCTGGACCTCCAGTTGCCCGTTACATTCATGCCCGAGCCGGCAGGCACGACGATGATGCCGGAAGTGCTTGCGCTTGATGCAGTTGTGGCAGCCAATATTGAACTGTCATATGACGTTGATACGGCCGGAGGCAACTTGCGCCTGTTGCGCCAGCAATTGTCTGTTGCCGCTAGCGAGTCATTGCGCGACCGCCTCAATGTGCGCGAGGGCGACAAGATGACAAGGCAATTGTTTGTCGTCAGGCGCATGCTGCTGCAGGACATCACCATCAATGCCCAAAGCCTGGAAGATCCGCAAAAATCCAGGAGATTTTCTGTTGCAGCGATTGAGTTTGCGAATATGGGTGCCAACGAAAATGGCATGACAGCGGCGGAAATCCTCGATCAGGCCAGTCGAAAACTGGTTGACGAGATACAACGGCAGGCGATTTTGCAGGGCGTTATAGAGCTGAGGCGCGAGGCCGATGCCCGTGCGGCAAGAGGTGGCGACCCGGCATCTGGTGATGATGGTGACAATGCAGCAGTACAGAAAGAGGAAAACCGGGTGAAAAAGGCTGCCAAGCAGGTCAAGGAAGGATTCCAGGATCTGGGGCGCGGCATCAAGCGCGGCTTCAGGGAAATCGTGGATTGACCATGTGGGTTTTACCATTGCTCGGCCTGTTGGCGCGATTGCCTGAGCGTGTGCTGTATGCATTGTCAGGGCTGCTGGCATTCCTGCTGTTTCGTGTCGTGCGCTATCGCCGCAAGACGGTCAGGCAGAATCTTGAACGTGTTTTCAGGGATATGCCTGCTGTACAGCGCGGCCAGCTGGAAAGAGAGTTCTACCGTT
>ERZ1645187.427-NODE-427-length-41285-cov-11.801649_pt1 | contig 41285 bp, 38 predicted proteins | sample MGYA00575352_ERZ1645187 | MGnify/ENA primary metagenome ERZ1645187 (study PRJEB40837, sample SAMN11349314) | freshwater sediment metagenome | isolation source: river sediment | host: Sediment | place: India: Wazaribad , New Delhi | collected 2017-02-21 ... | reverse complement strand
ATTATATAATTACAAGAAGTTTATTCATGATAACTGATACTCATATAATTATAAAATGCTTCCACCACGCAAATGGCATGTATAAATGAATTGCCAAATGATTAATGTGGTTGACAACAGAAGCAGATACTGTGGAGAGGAGCAAATATTTCAGAAGAAATAACTTAATCAGCGAGCTAATAGTTAATCAAATCAATATCTGCAACCTATATTTATTATATGCAAGGCATTTCGCGCAACAATTCCATACGTTTCATTTCAAGACGATTGCACTGGCATCATTATCCGTCTTCGAAACAGAATGAAGCAATTGCTTCGAATGTGCTGTCGTTTTGATCTTGTATCACCCAAGGCCCTTTGAAATCCAGAAGCTATGTGATTTTTTTTCTCTTTTCTACTGTTATTGTCGCAGGATTGTAAGTCACAAAAAAAGCGCCATGTGGCCACAGCGCTTTAAAACACACAAAAACAATTGATTATGAAAACAAAACTTCTTTTCTGATTTAGTCGGTCACCGTAATATTTCCAAGGTTCGTTTTGATGCTGCGGTTGTCGCTCAGATGGCAATCGGCTCCCGAAAACTGCAGTGTACCCGAATTGCTGAATGAACTTGAATTTTGTAACGTCACATTTCCTTTAACATTCAAGGTCTGACCGGATTGGATCGTGAGTGAAGAGGAGCTTTGAACCGTTAATGCACGGCAAACAGCTGCACTCCCAATCACCGGCTTGTTTGTCACATTTGGAATGGTTACATCCACTGTGGCTGTCGGCACCACCCCATCGTCCCAATTGGTGGTGGTATGCCAATCAGTATTGGTGGCTCCGGTCCACAGGCCGGGGGTTTTGGTCGAAAGGCTGGTGGTTGCACTAAAAGCTGTTTCAGTGTTTGCACCATTCCTTGCTTTCACTTTAAATGTGTAACTCGTTCCTGCTGTTAATCCGGTAACAGTTTTGGTTCCCCAGTTGGAATTGGTTTGCCACACCGCACTTGCTCCAAGGGTGCCATTGGCCTGCACATACAAATTGCCGGATGTTTCCTGAATAGCGAACTCAGTGCCTGTGGGATTGCTGTTCACATTGATTGCAACATCAAGAGTTGTTGATGTGGCATTGTTCACTGTTGGAGCTGCCGGCACATTGGCTAATGTCCAGAAATCAACCCGGCTTCCATAGGATGTTCCAGCGGAGTTGGTGGCATGTGCGCTGGCATTATAACGGGTGTTTACCGCCAATCCGGTAAGCGAGGCTGTATATGCAGCAACGCCATATGTGCCGGTTTCACTCACATTGGTTACACCGGCATCACCGATGATCTTGTCAGTATTCGAATAAGCATACCAGATGACTCCGCGGTTGGTGGCATTGGCTCCGCCGGTGGCAGTGATACTGCCGTTGCCGGTGGCCGTGGTTGTATTGATGGAGGAGGTGGCCGTGGTGGTTACAGAGGGAGGAGTTTCGGTTGGGGCAGACGTTCCCAAAACCCGGATATTGTCATATGCCCCCTCTTCGTTTACGGTTGATAATAAACACTTCGTTGAAATCACCATATTGGAACCAGTTCCACTAATGTTAAAGGTATATTCAGTAAATGCAGCAGTTAACACTGTGGTTTCACCTCCTTCAATTGAACCACTTAGATTATCATCTTTATAAAGATATGAAGAAGCACCATTACCTCTAAAAGAACCGATTAACACATCGCCACCTCCATCAATATTCGCATAGAAACTCATATGCTTATTGGTTTCCAACGTCCCTGCAGTATTGTTTTGACCAGCTACCAGAACCTTAACCTGTTAAGAAGTATAGCCAGAAATATTTACACTAGACAGCGTCATTGTTTGTGTCTCAGTTGGGCCTCCAGTATCTTCCATCACAAATATCCAGCTTCCCTGATAGTTCGTATAGGGTGCAGGTGTGCTTATCGAAGATGAGTTTGTAGCGTAATTCAGCCTTGTATAATACGCAGCATTACTAGTAAGATATTCAGCTACACTTGTTGTATATCCACCAGCAGTTTCGAAATCGACCGTTTGAAGGGTTGTTTGAGAAAAGGTCAAAGAAAAAGTGTAGATCAAAAAGAGAAATAGTAATACCGTAGGTAATTTAACTGGTTTCATATTATAAGGTTATTTGTTCTAAATATTTTGTAAAAACTTTCAATGTTTACCTTTTAAAAGTAATTGAGTAAGCTTGTACAGCTTTACGCTGTCAATAATTTATTTATTTCTATCCCTAAAAGACTCCTGTATCACTTATATCAAATCTTTTTCGTTCGTTCAATTTATAATCCTAAACGGAATGGCTAATTTAGAACAGTTTCCAAGGATTTTGCAACATTACAGACTTCAAAAAAACTTATATATTTCTTAGTCTATTTGCTTAAAATATTTTGTATCAATAATTTAAACAAAAATTTAATAATTGATGTTATTCGTGTAATTTTTACAATAATCGAACTAAATCATTGAATAAGAATTAGATAGCAATTGCGAAGAAAGATGAATTAATGAGATAAGCCATATAATACTGAATTTCAATATTTTATGATTTTAAAAAGGGCAAAGCGCTGATAAAACTGAGGGTCAACAATCCGGAAACTAAAAAAATTGTTTCAGACCTCATTCTTTGATTTGGCAGCATCAGGCTGAAAAAGCAGGAAATTCAGAAAAAAAGCAAACAAACTCACACCAATTTGCGTCTCAATTGTGTCTTCTGAGAGCATTGAGAGCATCATGAGCAATAAAAATACAAGGTAAAGACTTTCACTAACTCTGCCGGATTTGAAACCGGGAAAAAGCAATACAAACAAAAACCACAAAAAGCCAAAAAAACCAAATGCTATAAACATTGAAAGGTATTGATTGTGCGAGCGCCACCTCACTTCGGGATTCAATCGTGATTGAATTTTGTTGTAGGCCGACTGGAACGAATCAGGCATATCCCCTGTGCCAACACCAATCCAGAAATTCTCTTTTATCAGAAACATCGAAGCTTTTATATGCTCCACGCGCTGCATCACACTGCTGCCGTTGGGGTTATTCAATCCGGTAAACTGTTCGTATCCGGTGATTATTTTCGAAATCCTGTTTTTCAAACCCGGTGAGTCAACATATCTCTTGTTGGCAATACCTTTCTCAATAAATCTGATGTCCTCCGCACTGAGCGCTGCCACCCCATCTGCATCCTTGCGCAGGTCAGCCGATGTCAGGTACCTTATCACTGTGTACATAATGAGCTGTCCGGCCTCATCTTTCCCATAAAAATCATAGTTGCTTCGTTTGTTCCAGGCTTCAGACAACTCTTTCTCGGTAAAATAAATCCCCACATACCTGCCATCCTCCACACCAAAATTCAATGTATCGTGCCTGTACGCATTACCTAGTCGTGAGTATTTATCAAGTTTGCTGATATCCAGTTTTGGACGATAGGTGAGCTCTTCCACAGCGCTGTAGGTGTACCATCCCAGAGCCGAAATCATAACAGTAAACAAACTTACAGCCAATACTTTAATGATGATTTTCTGGTTTTTCAATGCTTCACGCATCAATAATACACCACTTATTATTACAATACCCAACAGCCCGATCACCGACTCAAGAAGAATGAGGTACATTACAAGCCAGATGGTGAGCAGAAATAATAGAAACTTCGTTCTCACGCCCCATCTTTTTGGTTCAAGCAGCTCAAACCACAAAATGAAAAATACAAAAGCAACCATCAGGCTAAACCTTACCGAACTGATAAACAAGGAAATCTCCCTGATGTCTTTAAAATCTTTCTGCAAATAAGCCCACAAACTGATCATTGTTCCGGTGAGGACGGCTGCAACAAAAAAGCCGAGTAAAATCCTGGTTTTAATTGCAGTGAACCGAGGCATTGTGCTCATCACGACAGGAAAAAAAAGCAAGGGTAATTTCACCCTTAGATCTTTCATTGCATAGTCGAAATTGTTGGTTGTGAGCAATCCTGCCACATGCAAAAGGTAAAGTGAAGCCATAGCAACTGCAACCGGATTTTTCAGGAAATCGGTGAACTTCTTTACAAAATTGCCCCTCAGCAATAAAAAACCTGTGTGTAAGCCATAAAAAATCGCAAATGAGCGGTCATTTGAGACCGGCAAACTTTTTTTCAGCTTCCAATCCACGCCATCGCATATCCAGATGATCAACAGCGCAAACTGAAATACACTCAATGTAAACTTTGAAAACGGTAAGCTAATGGCTATCAGCACCATAACCACAAAATAGGCATCAACACCAATTTTTTGGATGAAGCTTTTCATCTTGCCAAAGCAATAATTATTTACCTGATAATACTTGTCTGTAACGACTTTGGTTCATGATCACCTCAACTGCCTTTTCAATTTCTTCGTCCTGCCTGAGTGCTGTGATGATCTTTCCTTTTTGGTAATAGTATCTCGAAGCGATTTCACTGCGCAAAATACGTTCAATTTCTTCGCGATGTTTCAATATGTCCTGTTGCTTTATCAAACGGAGCTGCTGCTCAAGGGCATCCAACTGTGCACTCACATCCGGCAGGTAAGATTCTTCACCGGCCTGTTTTTTGAGTTCAGCTATCATTTTTTCACTCTCAGTGGTGTATGTAAATCCTTGTTCTGCAACAAATTTCATAAAATCATCATACATTTCATCAGTGATATCAAATTCGCTCACCGGGGCTATCTCTTTGTGTTCAAAAGCAAATTTGTTGGCGTATTTAAAAAACAGGTTCGAGGTGTACAAATGTGCACTCACCGGACTAAATTCAAGCGGCTCAATGGTAATATCCGGCATGATTCCTCCATTGTCAAAGACTGTGCGGCCGGCCTTTGTTTTAAAGGTCGAAACCAATGAGTCAGGTATCTTTCCTCCGTTTTCCATTTTGTGGCTGTAATCAATGGCCTGAATACAGCGTCCGCTTGGTATGTAGTATTTGGCAACAGTAATCTTAAGTTGCGTATTGTAGGAAAGAGGTACAACGTTTTGTACCAGACCTTTACCAAAGGTCTTCTGGCCAACGATCACTGCTCTGTCGAGGTCCTGAAGCGATCCTGCCAGAATTTCGCTTGCAGAAGCACTGCCTTCGTTAACAAGCACAACGATTGGGATAGTCAAATCAACGGGAGCAAAGCGTGTGCGATGAACACTTGTGCGGTCGGGCGACTTTCCTTTTGTCGAAACGATCAGTTCGTTTTTATTCACAAATAGATTGGCTATGTCAACAGCTTCGTTCAATAAACCACCACCATTTCCTCTCAAGTCAATTATCAAACCTCTGAGTTGATGATCGGCTTCCATTTTCACAAAAATATCTTTGAATTCGGCAGCAGCTTTCTGGGTAAATCCGGTGAGTAAAATGTATCCGATTGAATTGTCGAGCACTGTTGAATAAGGAATGTTATCAAGTTTGATTTTTTCTCTTGTCAGCTTAACATCCATAGGTTGATCCGAACCGGTTCGGCGAATCTTGAGCCTCACCTCCGAACCCGGCACGCCTTTAAGCAATTCACTGATTTCGGAAGACGTTTTGTTAACCGCATTCATATCATTGATTTCCAATATAATGTCGCCTGGAATCAAACCTGCTTTTTGCGCGGGAAAGCCTTCATAAGGTTCGCTGATAATCACAAATTCCCCCATTTGCTGTATCAGGGATCCGATTCCTCCATACTCACCCGTGGTCATCATGCGCATATCTTCGATCTGCGATTCGGGCACAAAAACTGTATAAGGATCAAGTTCCTGCAACATTGCATTAATGGCTGTTTCGTTCAGCTTTCCAGGATCAATTTCCTCCACATAATTGAGGTTCAACTCTTTGAATAAGCTGTTATAAACATCTATACTTTTCGAAATTTCGAAATTTTTGTTTGCCTGTCCATAAATATAGCCGTTGAATCCAAGGCTAAGCACAACAAACAATAAAAAATACTTTCTGACTTTCATTTTACTTCTTTTTTTAAGGTACTGGATCATAACCACTTCCACCCCACGGGTGGCACGAAGCAATGCGTTTCACGGCAAGCTTCCCACCTTTGACCGGTCCATATTTTTGAATAGCTTCAACACTGAAGTGTGAACAACTTGGTGTGTAACGACACGCCCTGCCTATGTAGGGAGAAAGTGTATATTGGTAAATCCTTATCAGAAACACCAAAACGGCAGCGCCAAACTTACTGATGTACTTCATTAATTTCACTTAGTTTGCCAATGATTACAATTATTTTCTCCTCTATATAATGATAGGATTCGATTTTTTTTCCGGTATAGATCAATCCAACGTCTAAGTTCGCCATTTTGTTGTCAAAAGTAGGCAGATTAATCCTCCAGGCTTCACGCATGCGCCGTTTAAGCAGGTTTCTGTCAACAGCATGCTTAAAGTTTCGCCGTGAAACAGAGAACAAAACCCGTTGCAAAGGTTTTAATGGCTCATTTCTCAAAACAAAAACAACTTTAAAGGGATAAACAAAAAATGAAGATCCCCCGGTAAATAAACTGCCGACAGCTTTTTTACCACTTAAACGCATTTCTTTCGTGAGCCTGTTTCCTTCCATATGCTTAGCGGCTACAAAGATATACCAACTTCCTAACCTACACACCTCAGCAAATAGTTTTAATCCGACACCACAACACAGCAAACCAGAATCAACTTCGGATATTTCAGCAATAGCTATACAACTCATATTCAGTCAGTAACATGTGAAAAGAATCAAAGTGCAAGACAAACCGTATTTCGAAGACAGGAGATTAATTGTTTAGCTGAATCCGAATCGTTTGTTTGTAATAAATCTCATTACCAGTTTAAGCGCCTAAAAATGTCCAGAAAGACGGAAAATTGATTTCGTATGAAAAAAAAATCTGAAACATGCTGAAATATTTCGAAAAATTATTAAAATTGCACCCGAATATAAACATGAAGTTATCAGGTAGTTAATTCTATTTTGTAATTAAACAATGCTTTTTCTTCTTTATCATTCAAACCCCGCTTCAATGACACCAGTCATTGCATGGCTTCCCTTTCCTTTTTCTGCACATAGCTCCAAACAATAAAGCATGTTATTCATCCTAATCAGTTTTAACCCATAAATCTTATACCACGAATTTATTCCCATGAAACCGGTGAAGAAAAAACCAAATCAGAAAGACTTTGTGTCGAATGATGATTTAATCAAAAAACCTGTTAAAAAGAACCAGCTAAAACGCGATCGAAAGCTCAGTATTTACGATCCCCTCGAAGAAGAAGACGAAAATGCTGAAATGGATTTATTTGAATACGACATTGATGGCATCGAAGAAGAAGATGATGACTTTTAGCAATATGGGATAGTTCATAAAAAACAAAGCAGTTATACTTTTCCCCTGTGAAAAGTTTTTTATCTTGGAGATAAGATTTGTTTTTAACATTTAATTACAAATCTTATATTTGTGCAGAATTGACACAACAATGAATCAAAAACATCTTATTCTATTCATTTTGTTCATTTTTACACTTGATTGCTTTGGCTCTTCAAATAATCAAAATACTGAAAATCAAGGTATTGATTTTTCCAATCAATTAGTTGTTCTTGCTGACTCTATCATGGAACTCTGGCAAAATGATCCTGAAAAAGGAGTCAGGTTGGGCCAAAAATCACTCCACATGCCGGCAGGGAGTTATACTGAAACAGATAAAGCCTATTTCGACTTTGTTTACGGAATTTCATACAAAAATGCCGGTAACCGCCAACAAGCCATGGCTTTATTGATGCAATCGCTTAACGCTTTCGAGCGCAACAAAGATTGGTATTATTTTCATCGTGTCAACGAACAAGTGGCTTGCATGTACCGCGAAGATGGTGAATACGACCGCGCAATAGGCATGCTCACCAGCTCACTCGATTATTACAGGTCAATCAACAACGACAAGCAAATCAACTCGGTACTCATCAATCTTGGAAGTGCATGGCTTGATAAAGGCAGAAACAACCTCGCGCTTAACGCATACCTCGAAGCTGCTAAAATTGATTCGGTTCTCGGCGACACCTCAACGATGGCACTAACGAAACTCGGAATTGGCATCGTTTATCAAAACCTTGGGCTCGTGTTTGATGCCATTGACACCGAAAAGGCTAAGATGTATTACAACCAATCATTAGAGAGTATTAAAGAGAGTAAAAAGCTATTTGCATTGATAAATCACAGGCTTGGAGAGTGTTACGCTCAGATGAACCAGGCAAGTGTGTATTACAATCTCAAGGAATTCGACCAGATGGAGCAGATTTTAAATCATACACAAAGCTGCCACCAGTCTGCTGACGAGAAACTTGTGATGGAGCTCAGAATTTTATCAGCCTTTTCATTATATCACAGAGGATTTACCCACGAAGCTCTCGTGATACTTTCAGAAATTGCAAAACGTGGCGAAGAATCTACCTATCCGCATATCTTTCATGATGCCATGCTCGTTATGGCGGAGCTGTTGTATGAAACAAATAAAACTGACAGCGCAATCCGTTTGGCAGAGAGCAGCACAAATTGGCTGCGGGAAAACGGAAACCATATTTGTTCGGTTAAAGGGACTCAATTGCTTGCTGGTTGGTACAAAAACGAAAAAAACATAAGCAAAGCGCTAGAATATCAAACCAAAACAATTCAGTGCAAGGATTCTTTGTTTAAAGAGGCGAGCAAAGAACTATTCGACGACCTGCAACTCAAATACCAAAACAACAGACTTAAAGCTGAACTCCAACAGCTTGAAACAAAGAAAATCATTGAAACGCGAAATCTGTTTATTACCCGTCTTTTACTCATAATACTCATTTTGAGCGCTTTGGTGGCGATTTTGGTAATCTTCCTCTTTTTCAAAAAAATGAATAAAAAAAGCACCCTGCTCAAGCAGCAATTGCATGAGTCGGAATGTGCCGGCAGGATGAAAGAAGAAGCGTTCGAGAAGATCAGACTTGAAAACGATCTGCTCGAACAAAAATCCAATGTTCAGCAACTCGAGGTGCAGCTGAAACAACAGGAAATGATGTACCAATCCATCAAACAAGCCGACCTCATTCAGATAAACAAGTCCATTCGTGAACGTCTAAACCCGTTCAGCATAAAAATTCAAAAAAAGAAAGACCAGGAAGACTTCGAAAAACTACTCGACGAAATATCAAGCTCTGCCAACATGAGCTCCCTGAACGATTTCGACAGCATTTTCAAGCAGATGCATGGCGATTTCTACGAAAAACTTTTGCTAAACGCACCTGACCTCACGCCCGCTGAACTTCAAATGTGCGCACTTCTTAGAATTAATCTCTCTTCGAAAGAAATTGCGAGGTTGATGAATCTCTCAAAAGCTACTATTGACTTGACCAGACACTATATAAGACAAAAATTAAATCTGGATTCCAGCCAAAATCTTACTTCCTATCTAATTGTTTTATAATTTTGCTGCCAATCCTGTTGATGATGAACGCTACCGATTTTTCAGCTTATACTCTGCTCATTGCAGAAGATAATGAATATAACTTTAACTATTTCAAAATCAGCCTGAAAAAATCAGGCATCAATATAATTAGAGCAAGCAACGGGCAGGAGGCAGTGCAGATTGTCGAGAGCGATCCATCAATTGACATCGTCTTCATGGATGGTATGATGCCACTGATGAGCGGATACGATGCCACCCCTTTGATTCATCAACTCCGTCCCGAGCTTCCGGTGCTTCTGATCACGGCCTTCGTAAGTCCGGCTTCGATGCACGATGCTGTTTCGCGCGGATGTAATGATTACCTGGCAAAGCCAATCAGTCCAGACACCATCCTCTCCGCACTCACAAAATGGCTTAAATCCAGCAGGATTGACTAACAACTCCATTTACTGAATGAGCCAAAACACAGCAAATTCAACATCATTCGTTAATTTTATTACTTTTGTATTCCATTAACAAGAATATGAAAAAAGAATTCTTTCAACTCGAAATGGATCTCTGCGAAAGCGTTGAAGAACTGTCAAACGAGGATGTAAAACTTTTGGAAGAAGCAATCATTGCAGCCGAAAATGCTTATGCTCCCTATTCCAGATTTCGAGTCGGAGCAGCAGTCTTACTCGCCAACGGAACCATCGTACGTGGCAACAATCAGGAAAATGCCGCTTATCCGTCGGGCCTCTGCGCCGAAAGAGTTGCTTTGTTCTATGCCAGTGCTGCCTGGCCCGATGTTCCTGTTTTAGCAATCGCAATAACCGCAATCAGCGAAAAAAGTATAATTGAAGAACCTATTGCACCTTGCGGAGCATGCAGGCAAGTGATGGCTGAGTATGAAAAAAAATCAGGGAACAAACTGAGAGTGATCATGAAAGGACAAAAAGGTCCTGTGCTTATTGCATCTTCAATGCGTACCCTGCTCCCCTTTTCGTTTTTAGATGATTTCCTACTTAAATATTGATTTCCGATGAAACGTATTAGCATGATATTGGTTGCCGGTTTATTAGTGTTAAGCTCCTTCAGGAGCGATAAACCTGCCTATCAACTCCTTAACAGCAAAGGCAAAAAAGTTAAATTCAAAGAATTGGTAAGCAAATCACTCCAGGCTGATGTTGTGTTTTTTGGTGAACTCCATAACAACCCTATTTCGCATTGGCTGCAGTATGAGTTATCCAAACAACTCTTCAATCAAACTGGTGGTAAACTGATTCTTGGCGCAGAAATGTTTGAAACTGACAATCAAATAGCTGTTAACCAATATCTTGCCAATGAAATTGATGTTGATAGTTTAAAAAAAGTTGCCAGGTTGTGGCCAAACTTTAAAACAGATATTGCACCACTTCTTGATTTTGCCCGCGAAAACAAGCTGCCATTTGTGGCAACAAATATCCCAAGGCGCTATGCCAGCATGGTGTTTAAAAAAGGTTTCGAAGTGTTGGATACTTTACCGGACAACGAAAAAGCATTTATAGCTCCATTGCCGATCGCCTACGACGCTTCTTTACAAGGCTATGTCGAAATGGTTAAAATGATGGGCGATATGGGCCATGGAAGATCAACAGAAAATTTTCCTAAAGCGCAAGCTGTCAAAGATGCTACAATGGCCTCCTTTATCAGCCGATCGCTCGAAAAGGGGAAAATCTTCATTCATTTTAATGGTTCTTTCCATTCTGACAATTATGAAGGAATTATCTGGTACCTCAAACGCCTGAATCCTGACATAAAAATTCTGACAATATCCTCAATAGAAACGGAGCAACCTATCAAATTGCCTGAAGAAAAGAAAAATGTGGCTGACTTCATCATTGCGGTGCCATCCACAATGACCAAAACACACTGATAAGCAGCGCATTTAAGCCTTTTTCAGGTCACATGATTTCTTGTCAGATTTCGTCTGGTTTTGAAGAAGCTTGAATAAGTTAAACATCTGGTTTTAATCACAAAACCGCTCCGAATATTCGAAGCTTACCATCCCATAAGTATTCCGGCAGCACCGGCAATAAACGCCACAATCAGATTGGCTATTTTAACAGCGGCAAAACCTTTAGGCGTTTCTGCCAGCAATGGTAGTGTTCCATGGCCATCCTGTGCAATTGAACTGGCAAGCAGAAGACTAAGAGGCAACAGACCCTGAGCAAACAGCAAAACAAAAATATAGTGCGGGCCCGACTCCGGGATAATCCCGATCAATAAAACCAATGCCAGCACAACCCATAGATTGTCTGAAATCCACGACCGGAGATCAACATACTCGTTTAAAAAGTAAATGACTAAAAGTACGCCCAGAGTCCAAAGAAAAATCTTCGCAAAGTGCTTTTTTATAATATGTTGCCACAAATGCTCTTGCAAAAAATGTTCCTTAACGGAGATAATGATAAAAAGAATCACCAAAAAAATTCCAATCAGGCTATACTTAATCCAATCGGCTTCGCCACTATGGTCGTGCACCGCAGCAGGTTCTTCTCCGGAATGTTCAAAAGCGGCATGATCGTGGGAATGATCGTGATCATGCCCGAGATTGTGCACAATAGCTGATTCCTTTCCCATCAGGGTATTCAAATGGTGACTACCGTCAATAACGCCGGTAAGCAACATCAGAAGGATGCCAACAACTCCTCCAATCAACAATGCACGCGTAAAACTGAGATTTCTAATATTCTCTACTGAATGCGACGGAGTGATGGGATGACATTCCAAAGCATGATCATGCAAAGGCAGATCACTATGCCCCTTGAGCCCGATAAACCTGTTTTTCACCGTGAAATGAATAATAATTCCCGATACAACAGCAATCACAAAAAGAATAATATTGAGTTTGAGTGCAGTAGCAGGAAAAAGCGAAAACATCATAAAAGCTTCATCGCCTGAAGTGGCTATCATTGTGGCAACAATCGCCGGAAACATCACAATCCTGTGAATATATAGCGAAACCATGGTGTACGATCCCAGGCAGCCGGGCACAATACCCATCAGCGATCCAAGGATAATCTGAAAAAAAGGTGAATGCTGAATTTGATCAGACCAAAGTCCGCGCGTCTGAACATTGATGTATTCGATAATAATCATCATTCCCATCACAAAAGTGGTGATGATGAAAGTCTGTTGAAGCATGGTACCTATCATAGCAAAAGAAGTTCTCAAGTGTGGTGCAAATTTACCCGAAATTTAATAATCAGAGAATCAAGTTTTTTTTTCGCAAAGTGATTATCATATCAATAATCATAGTAATTTTGGTATTGAATTACTCATATAGCAATATGTCTAAAATAGTTACACTCACCGAAGGCGCCTCCATTGCTTTGCACGGAATGATAATCGTTGCAAAATCAGGAGGAAAGGCCAATGTTATCCAGATTGCTGAAATCACAAACAGCTCGAAACACCATGTTGCCAAGATATTTCAACGCCTTGTGAAAGACAACTTTCTTGAGTCTCACCGCGGGCCAAGTGGCGGATTTAGTCTTAAAAAAGATCCAAAGGACATCTCTCTACTTGACATCTACGAGTCCATCGAAGGCAAAATTGAGGTCACATCATGCCCTCATGACAAACAAATTTGTCCGTTTAACAAATGTATAATGGACAATGTAACCTATAAAATGACAAATGATTTCAGAGAGCATCTGAAAAAACACAGCCTTGCTGATTACCTCGACTAGGCTGATTCGGTCTTCATTTTGTCTTAAACCCGGCTGCATGATAGCTTAGCAAACCATCAGTGGCACGTTTTTCAACAATAACATTTTCATATCCGTGCTTTTGAAGCTGGTTGAGCAGGATGTTTTTAAAATAATACGCAACCGAACCAACAAACCCAATCTTACCATTCTTCGGGTATTCATATCGCATAATTTGCTGAACGATAAAATCGTCAAACGCCTTTGCTACAATAGTCTGGCAAAATGAATCGGATTGATATTCGGCTACAAAAGGCACAACCGAAGCCAAAAAAGCTGTTGGAAATGGTTCTTTGTAAAGCCTGTTAATAATGTCATCCTGATTCATATAAAATTGATTATGAAATGCTTTCATCAGATCAGCCGGCAGTTCATTGTATAAACAGGACTTAAGGAACAGCTTTCCGATATAGGTGCCGCTACCCTCGTCGCCAAGAATAAAACCAGCTGAGCGGAGATTTGACTGTATCTGGTTGCCGTCGTATAAACACGAATTGCTTCCGGTGCCTAAAATGCAGGCCAAACCGGCTTCTCTTTGAAGAAGTCCCCGGCAGGCACCAAGCATATCGCTTTCAACCTCAACAAGATGCGTCAGAAAACCTTTTTGAAGCACCCCGCTCACATGCAATTGATTAGCCTTTGTTCCGCAGCCTGATCCATAAAACATCACACTGTCAACCTCTTTCAATCCCATTTGAGGCATGAGCTCAAGTGCAATCATTCGTTCTAATTGACTGATTGGATGATAGTTTGGGTTAAACCCGGCAGTTTCATACCTTCCTGCAACTTGAGCATTTGAATCAACAGCCACCCATTCGGTTTTCGAAGCACCGGCATCAGCAATTAGATTTATTTTTACCATCATACAATGTGTTATGACATAACCGGACAGTGCTGTCCGTCAGTTGTAAATATTTCTCTCAGGGCACTTACGGCGAGGCAGGAATGAACAGGAAGAATACCTATTATATCTCCGGCTTTATAGTTGTTCACCGCTTCATCAGAAAAACGAACTACGCCATGTTCCTGCGAAACAGAACTCAGCCAGGCACCAGCAACAGGCCCGGACCAACCATCGCGTGACAGATTCACAAGATAGCCATAAAGTCTGAATCCGGCATCGGCTTCGATAAAATCTTTCGAAAAATGAACCGCACCTCCATAGATGATCATCCGTTTTTGTTGCTTGTGCACTTCAACCACCGGGCAGGCAACTGCGGCAGCAACGTCTTCAAGACCACAGCTTCCGAGATGGTATTGCATGATGTCGTAAAACACAAAATTCCCTGGTCGCCACTCATCAAAATACCCATTCATTGATGCCCTGGAACACGAAGGAGTGTCGCCCCAACTCAGCTGACAAGCTGATTTAGCAATCGAATCAGTTAGATGTTGAAAATCACGATGAGCCTGGTCAGCAATTAGCTGAATTTCATCTTTACCTCTGGCCTGATAGGTTTGTCCGGCATGGGTAAGAAAACCGCTAAAGTTTAAAATAGATGACTTATCCAATCTGTCAATCAAAACTTTAAAAGCTTCAGCATCCTGAATGGGAAGCCCTGCCCTGCCGGCACCGCAATCAATTTTTATTTGAAGGTTTACCGGTTTTTCAAGGTGATTTTCGATGTAGGCAACAGTCTCGATTGATGAAGTAAGAATGGTTATATCTGCCATTTTCTGAAGTTGCACCAATTCCTGCGTTTCCCTTATATTGAACGGAAAGGCAATTGTGATGTCTTTCCATCCGTAGCTCGCAAAATAATGCGCCATTTGAACAGAAGAAACAGTAATTTTTTTCACACCGGCCGCCCTGAACCATTCGCCGATAACACCGGACTGATGCGTTTTAAAATGCGGCCGGAATGAAGCTCCTGCCACTCGTGCCCTTTGTTTCATGTTCTCGATATTTCTGGAAACAATGTTGGGATCAACGAGCAATGTAGGTCTCTTTATAAAACGGATATCAGGCATTATTTATTGAATATTAGTGCAAAAATAGCGGCTTTCTCACGCAGTGCAGCTAAATGTGTAGTTTTGTAGAAAAAATTACAAAAATCCTATTTACCTCATTTGAATGCTAAAACGCACAGATAACTACGAGTATTATCGTTTAAAGAATGGCTTGCGTCTGGTTCACAGGTTTCAGCCCGGTGGCGTTTCGCATCTTGCCGTGATGCTAAACGCCGGAGCCAGAGACGAATCTTTGAATGAAGAAGGCGTGGCACATATGATTGAACATATGATGTTTAAAGGCACAAAAAAACGCAAAGCCTGGCAGGTAATAAGTCGGATGGAAAATGTTGGCTGCGACCTTAATGCATACACCACTAAGGAAGAAACCTGCATTCATGCCAGTTTTCTGCACCCGCATTATGGCAGAGCTGTCGAACTGTTTGCAGATATATGTTTTAACTCTGTGTTTCCGCAACAGGAACTTGAGAAAGAAAAGGAAGTGATTCTTGACGAAATTCATTCCTACCGCGACAACCCGGGTGAAGAAATTGTAGATGAATTTGAAAACCTCATCTTCAAAAACCATCAGTTGGGCCACAATATACTTGGAAACACGGAAACCGTTAAAAACTTCGACCGTGAAACGCTGATAGCGTTTACTGAAAAAAATTACCGCCCTTCCGAAATCGTTATTTCTTCGGTCGGAAATATCACTTTCCCACGGCTTGTCAGGCTCGTTGAATCACACTTCGCCGATCATCAAAACAATCATATGTTTATGAACAGGAGTGCTAAGCATGCTTATAAAGCAACGAATCATTCCGAGACGCGTGAGAACTTTTTAAGCCATTGCATTATTGGCAATATTGCCTTTCAGTACAACCATCCTTCAAAGGTGGTACTTGCGCTGCTTAACAATGTTTTGGGTGGCCCCGGCTTAAATTCGCGGCTTAATCTGAACATCAGGGAAAAGTATGGTTTTACTTATTCTATTGATTCACAATACAATGCATATTCAGATACAGGCTGGTTTGGCGTTTATCTCGGCACAGATGCCGCAACGCTCGAAAAAGCTGTGAGTCTTGTTCATAAAGAATTGAAAAAACTACGTCAGGATTCTCTGGGAAGTTTGCAGCTCGCCCGCGCCAAGCAACAACTGATAGTGCAAATGGCCATTGGCAACGAATCCGGATTGCAGGAAGCACTTGGTATTGCACGAAATCATCTTACATATGATAAAGTTGAAACCTTTGCTCAGCTTGAGCATCAAATACAAAATGTAAGTGCTTCACAGCTGCTTGATGTTGCCAATGAAGTCTTCAGCGAGGGCCATTTATCTACCCTCATTTTTCATGGAACAAATGCCTGAAAATCTGATACGAACTATCTGAATGCTTATGAAAATTATCCTCTCATTCATTATAATTCTATCAGGCATCACTTCGGTTTCGTTTTCCCAAAACATTTTGAAGCCCGCGTCAAACGAATTTGCCGACACAGTCCGGGCTGCACAACAAAACGATTCCACCTTGGTGCTTAATCTCATAAAAGCCGGACAATATATGCAAAGTGTTCAGCTCATTTTTGAGTTGGAAAACAACAGCGGAAGTCTCATCAACAACTGCTGGTTTGGTGTTTACCTCGAAACAGCTGAAAAAGAATTTCTATTCAGAGAACAGCCATTGTTGTTTTCCATGGTTGCCCCTCATGGCAGGCAACAATTAGAGATTCTTTGTGAAAGTGTTGGCATAGAAGAAGTTGGATATATCGTCCTGCGGCCACAATTGCTCGAAATTGCACGTACCGAGCTGCTTTTTGATTACTCTAAAGTACGACTGAAAATCAAAAACGATAGTTTCCCAGCGTTAACCTACCCCGGATTGAAATGAACAACCATCAGTTTGAAAATTACATCGCGGCACACACCAGCCCGGTTGGTGAAGCACTCGATGAAATCTACAGAAAAACGTGGCTAACAACCATATATCCGCGTCAGCTGTCCGGACCATTGCAAGGCAAATTCTTAGAAATGATCAGCCGAATGATTCAACCTGAGAAGATTCTAGAAATTGGCACCTTCACAGCATACTCGGCCATTTGCCTGGCTAAAGGCCTCAAAAGCGGCGGACAGCTAACCACCATCGAAGCTGATGAAGAGTTGGAAGAGGTGATCAATGAAAATATCAAACTTGCCGGAGAGCAAGACAGAATTAAGCTTCTGACCGGTGATGCCATTGATCTGATACCTTCATTGCCTGATACTTACGATCTCATTTTTCTCGATGCCAACAAGCTTGCCTATCCGGAATACTATCCCTTGCTTCGTGAGCGCATGGAACCAAATGGGTTTATGCTGGTTGACAATGTTTTATGGAACAACAAAGTTATTCAGCCAGAAATAACAGATGCTGACACGAATGCGATACGAAGATTCAATCAGCTGGTGGCTCAGGATCCAATGGTTGAGCAGGTTCTGCTGCCTTTGAGGGATGGCTTGATGCTTATCCGAAGAATCTGAGTGGTATTTTTATGCATGAATAAAAATATTTCAGTTGAAATCCTATCTTTGTAGGTTCAAATAACGTCCTCCAAGGAAAAATTGACTAGTTGTATGAGCAGAATTAAAGTGCACGATAAGGAATTTGAAATCTATATTCCTCAGGATCAAATCGAAAGAGCCATCAGAAAAGTTGCTGACCAGATCAATCGTGATTATGCCGGAAAGAATCCTCTGTTTTTAATCGTACTCAACGGTGCTTTTATGTTTGCAGCAGAGCTCTTTAAAAATGTCGAGATTGAATGTGAGATTTCTTTCGTCAAACTTTCGTCATACCATGGCACAGAATCTACATCAGTGGTGCGCGAACTCATCGGTCTTGATCACTCAGTGAGCGGAAGAAATATTGTTTTGGTTGAAGACATCATAGATTCGGGACTTACAATGCTTTTCACCATTGACAAACTTAGAAAGCTCGAAGCCGCTGATGTTAAAATAGCAACACTGCTGTTCAAGCCGAAAGCATTTAAGTATGACTACCCGATTGATTATATCGGGATGGAAATTCCCAATGACTTTATCATTGGCTATGGGCTCGACTATAACGAACATGCCCGTAACCTGCCGGATATTTACCGAATCGTATCAGAATAAAACCAAACAACATGCTGAACATTGCACTCTTTGGGCCTCCCGGAGCAGGGAAAGGCACCCAATCAAAACTTCTGCTCGAAAAATACAACCTTACCTATATTTCGACCGGAGACATACTTCGTGATGAAATTGCAAAGCAAACGCCATTAGGAAAAGAGGCCAAAGAGATCATTGACCGTGGAGGACTTGTTCCAGACGAGATTATCGTTCAAATCATTGAGAAAAAGGTGATTATGAACCTCGACAGCCGTGGAATCCTTTTTGATGGATTTCCGAGAACTGTTGTACAGGCCTATATTCTTGAAGGCCTTTTGCTGAAACTCAACAGCAGTCTTACCTGTATGCTAAGCCTCGAAGTGCCTACTGAGCAGCTGATTGACAGGATGCTCGAAAGATCGAAAACGAGTGGACGGGCCGATGATAACCTCGAAGTTATCAATGTCAGACTGCAGGAATACGAAAATAAAACCAAGCCGGTGATGGATTTCTACAAGAAGAAAGGAAACTTCTATCCAATCAATGGCGTTGGAAATGTTGAAGAGATTTTTGCCAGCCTCTGCGACACCATTGACAACACAATTCGTCACGACTATTTCAATGTTGTACTGCTCGGAAAACCGGGTTCAGGAAAAGGAACACAGGGTGAAATTCTGGCAAAAAACAACAACCTTGTTTATATTTCTACAGGAAAGCTTTTGCGTCGGGAAATTGCCGAAGGCACAGAGTTGGGTATGGCAGCGAAACCTTATCTTGACAAAGGAGAGATTGCACCCGATGAAATTGCCATTAAACTGATTGAACGACAGATAGAGCTCAATAAATCTGCGTCGGGTTTCATTTTCAAAGGTTTTCCGCGCACCATCGTTCAAGCTTATATCTTAGACGGACTTCTTCGCAGGTCCAACTCAAAAGTGAGTTTGATGCTCAATCTGCGTTTATCAACACTTGATGCCATGAAAAGGCTCAACGACAGGGCTAAGACAGAACGAGCACGCGTGTATGATTCTTCTACCGAGTTGATATTAAACAGATTGGAAGAATACGAAAAGAAAACCAAACCTGTTATTGAGTACTATAAAAAACAAAGTGTGTTTTTCGAAGCGGATGGAGCAGGCACAAAAGAAGAAGTGAACGAACGTTTGCAGGAAGCCATCAAAAAAGGGATCAGGGAGATCAGGGTGAGCAAAACCTAAGTTATCACTAAAAAGCTCTTTACCGGATAAGCCGGCATATTTTGTATCTTTGCAGCTATAACTTTATTGTATGGCCAGTTCAAACTTTGTTGATCAGATCAGGATATACTGCCGCTCAGGAAAAGGTGGTGCAGGATCAGCGCATTTCCGGAGAGAAAAATTTGTTCCAAAAGGTGGCCCTGATGGTGGTGATGGCGGACGTGGCGGCCATATCATCATGCGTGGCAATGCACAGATGTGGACCTTGTTACATTTGCGCTACACCAAACACCTTCACGCAGGCAATGGTGAATCGGGCGGTAAACAACAAAGTACAGGAGCTGGCGGTCAGGATATCATAATCGAAGTACCACTTGGCACCATCGCCCGACATGCTGAAACAGGTGAAATGCTTGCCGAAATCACCGAGAATGGACAATCAGCGATACTTTTGAAAGGTGGTCGCGGAGGTTTGGGAAATGTTCATTTCAAAACCCCGACAAACCAGGCACCAAGATATGCCCAACCAGGCGAGCCAGAAGTAGAGGCTGAAGTAATCATGGAGCTCAAAATACTTGCTGACGTGGGATTGGTTGGTTTTCCAAATGCCGGAAAGTCCACATTGCTTTCAGTAGTCTCAGCAGCTAAACCAGAAATTGGTGATTATCCCTTCACAACAATAACGCCAAACCTCGGCATCGTAAGCTATTACGACCACCGTTCGTTTGTAATGGCCGATATACCCGGAATAATTGAAGGTGCTTCCGAAGGCAAAGGTCTGGGACTAAGGTTTCTGCGACATATTGAACGCAACTCATTGCTTCTGTTCATGATAGCAGCCGATAGTAATGATATTGCAAAGGAATACAGGATTTTACTTAATGAGATTGAGGCATACAACCCCGACCTGATGGATAAAACACGGCTGCTTGCAATAACGAAAAGCGATCTTGTTGACACTGAGCTGAGAGAAGGTATCATCCCCAATCTTCCAGATATCCCCTACACTTTCATCAGCTCTGTTACTGGTGAAGGAATCAAGGTGCTGAAAGATTTAATATGGCAACATCTCGATCAGCCGCTGGAAACAAAAGAGAATCCATTTATTGACCTAAGTAACTAAGCGTTAAGTATATGAAGAACAGTATATTATTTCTGCTTCTGGTTTTAATGGCGGGACCTTTTGCCGAAATAAAAGCACAAAACGACACCACGGCTGCTGATATCGTGAAAAGCAGAAACAAAAACATCAGGCATATGCTTGATTACAGATTCAAGGGAGGATCGGGTGAGTTTGAACGTCTGTTACTTCAGCATGTAAGTTATACTCCCGAAGCATTATCCAACTGCGTGATCGGAACTGTAATTCTCTCATTCAATGTGGATTGCGAAAATAATGCAAGCGATCTGAGGATGAGAAATCCCTTGCATTATGGTCTTAACGAAAAAATACAAAGTTTCTACAAAGCAACGCATGGTCAATGGAACAATTGCAAAGACGACAGATACACACGTTTTGAAATCCCAATACTTTTCACCATTTCGAAAACCGAAACAGCGGCAACAGGTTTTATCGTTGTTGAAGGCGAAGGCTTAGGGCTTCGCTGTAAGAATGATGCGTATTATTTTGATCTATATACTAAAAACAAGGAGAAAGGCAAAGTTAAAAGAGCATTGGAATATCTTGACATACTCATCAGACGCGATCCCTATAATCAATCCTACTACGAACTTAAGAAAGAACTGCTCGATCAAAAGCAAGAAGAATAAATGATGGAGTGGTTGCTGAATATTGACAGGGAATTATTCCTATTTATCAACAGTTTGCACCATCCCTGGCTTGATCAAATCATGATTTTTGCATCCGGGAAGCTGAGCTGGCTGCCACTTTATCTTCTATTTCTGTATTTAATCATCGAAAAATATAAATGGGAAAGCATCAGGATACTTCTTTTTGTTGCAATATTGATAAGTATTTCTGACCAGGTTTCTGTCAGGTTTTTCAAAGATGTTTTTGAGCGACCGCGACCTTGTCATGATGCAGAACTTATGCCCCTCATTCATCTGGTAACAGGCAAATGCGGCGGCATGTATGGTTTTATTTCATCGCATGCAGCAAACAGTTTTGCGCTTGCATTTTTCCTGATTCCATTGCTAAAAACATTTCACAGCAAAACTACCTTGTTTCTTTTGCTTTGGGCCGCATTTGTGAGTTATAGCAGAATCTACCTTGGTGTGCATTACCCTGCTGACGTTGTTGCAGGCGCAATTGTTGGCAGCCTGATAGGGCTGGTAATCTATTGGCTTTATACGTTTATGCGTGACAAACTCTGCCGAAAAAACTGCTGATTAAAAAAAGCGGATGCTCACAGGCGTATAGCGTTCAAGTCCGCAAAGAGACGCTGCTTTTCCCTGGTTTATAGCTATTTCCAACATACCATGCGTTCCAAAAAGAGCAAGCAGATCGGCAACACCAACGTCCATATATCCGGTTTGAATCTTCTGAATGCGGTATCCAGCAAAATAAATCTCGAATTGCCGTTGTTTTCTTATGGATTTAAAAAGCTTGTATGGGATGTTTGTAATAGCATTTTCATAAGCATCAATATGCATAATCATTCCCTTAATCTGATCAGGCCCTGAGACTGGTTCAAAAAGAATGCGCGGTGTGATTTGCTTCCTTGCTTCGCCAAGATCGGCAACAGCAATGCCCTTCGCAAGTTGAACAGCTGCCTTTACAAAGCGATCACGCGTGCTGAAAGTGAAGAAATCAGAATCCTGAGGAATATCAATTTCGGCGGCTTCGTCAATGGCATCGCCAAGAATCATTGAGAAAATTCCATTGTCAGTTCCAATGAAAAAATGGTCTCCGCTGCGAATAGCAATATGCGGATGCTCGATTGATTCCTCCGTGTTGATGGCCACAATGTGTATTGTGCCGGGCGGAAAACTTTTGTAACTGTTACGAATGGTAAATGCGGCTCCCTCAATATCAAATTGCTTGATATGATGAGAGATATCTACGATTATTGCATCAGGCAACTGTGATAAAATAGTTCCTTTGACAGCTGCCAGATAATAATCTGAAGTTCCCCAATCGCTTGTAAGTGTGATAATTGCCATATTTCAACGCGCAGCATCGTAGAAAAATAAAATTCTGGATGCTATCTCCCAATTAATTCATTGCAAATATACGCATTCCATTAATTTGACAATTTCAATGTTGTATTGCATGCTCATAATAATTTTAAATCATCAAAACTTTGTTGTTTGAAAGATGTTATATTAATTAATTTTGCAACCTCAAATTCGTGCTTAAGCTTTAAATAATTATATACGTGATGGTTATAAATATTTTACTTCTTGCCTTCGGTCTGACAGTTTTAATTTTTGGCGCTGATTGGCTTGTTGCCGGAGCTTCGGCGATTGCAAAAAAAATGAACGTCAGTGATTTGGCTATTGGACTAACAATCGTTTCATTTGGAACTTCTGCTCCGGAATTGGTTGTTAACACCTATGCCTCTGTCCAGGGAAATGCTGATATTGTTTTTGGAAATGTGATAGGAAGCAATAATTTTAATCTTTTCCTGATACTTGGTTTGACAGGAATAATTAGTCCGCTTACGGCACAAAGGAGTACGGTTTGGAAGGAAATTCCTTTATCACTTGCTGCAGTAGTTGTGGTTTACTTTTTAGTCAATGATGCTATTTTTTTTAGCAATCAATCCTTTCTAAGTAGGCTTGATGGATTTATCTTGCTGGCGTTCTTTGCTGTTTTCCTCTATTATGTGTACAGAATGATGCGAAATGACGTACAGCCGGAAGTTGTTGATCACAAAAAACCGCGGCCGGCATATATGCTCATCATTATGGTTGTTGGAGGCTTGGCAGGTTTGGTTCTCGGGGGCAGAATTGTGGTAACCAATGCTGTAGAGTTGGCACAGATGCTTGGAGTGAGTGAAAAAATTATTGGTCTGACGATAATTGCAGCCGGCACCTCATTGCCGGAATTGGCCACCAGTCTTGTTGCAGCATTGCGAAAAAATAATGACATCGCTGTTGGCAATGTTATCGGATCAAACATTTTCAACTTATTTTTCATCCTTTCGATGAGCTCTATGGTAAGGCCGATACCATTCACATCTTCATTCAATCTGGATTTATACATTTTAGCCGGAGGCACCCTGTTTCTTTTCGGTGCAATGTATTTCAGTGGCAGGCACCGGTTGAACCGCTTTGAATCAGCCATACTCTTATCCTCTTATATTGGATATACTATATGGTTGGTGATGAAAGAATTATAGAAGTCTGGTCATGAACAAATCATCAATCTTTGAGCCTACGGCAGCACATATCAGCGCAGCTTCCACCATTTTAAGAAATGGTGGACTGGTTGCTTTTCCAACCGAGACGGTTTATGGTTTAGGGGCAAATGCTTTTGATGCCAATGCGGTTGCAAAGATATTTATCACAAAAGAGCGCCCTGCATTCGATCCTTTGATCGTTCATATAGCTGATTTAGTCGACCTGGAGCGCATCAGCTCAAGCAGTGATACAAGAGTTTCGGAACTGGCAAAGGTTTTTTGGCCCGGCCCTCTAACCATTATCCTGCCAAAATCGAAAAACATTCCGGATATTGTTACCTCAGGTCTTCCGGATGTGGCAGTTCGTATGCCTTCGCATATTGTTGCCTTGCAACTCATTAAGGAAACAGGTTTTCCGATTGCTGCTCCCAGCGCAAACAAATTCGGGAAACTTAGTCCAACTACAGCCCGGCATGTGATGAAACAGCTTTCAGGCGTTGAAATGATACTTGACGGCGGAGCATGCAAAGTGGGTGTTGAGTCAACAGTGATCAGGCTCGAAACTGATGGATTCCGTATCTTACGACATGGTGCAATAACGGAAAAAATGCTGAGTACAATCGTACCAAAGTCGCAGCTGACCGAAGGTTTCGACCTGCCTCAAGCCTCTCCGGGTTTGATGAAATCTCACTATAGTCCTGATAAACAATTATATATAGTAGGCGAGCATGCTATCCCATCCGATACAAGCCGGGCAGCGTATGTTAGTTTTATGCCAATAGAAAAGTCTGGTTTTAAAATGACAAGGAGTCTGACTTTGAATGGTGAGCTGCAGGAAGCAGCTGTTGGTCTATTCAGGCTTTTGCATGAAATGGAGGAGGCTGATGTTGATTTTATTGTTGCTGAGGCTGTTCCGGAAAATGGAATCGGGATAGCAATCATGGACCGACTTCGCAAAGCTGCATGGCGTTTTCAAAATCCAGTTTAATCAATCGAATATGGAAACTTCAAAAGAACACATTCAAATTAATGTAAATGAATATGTCACATTGAAAGAGATTTGCATTGATGATGCAGCAGAAGTTTTTGGGGTCATTAACACAGAAAGGGAATATCTGGGAAAATGGTTGCCTTTTGTGCAAAACACCAGAAGTATAAACGACACTATTGATTTCATCACCTATTCAATTGCTGCGGCAATAACGATGCATGAGCTTGTTTTCAAGATCACCTATAAAGGAGAATTTGCTGGACTGATCGGATTCAGGAATGCTGATAGTCAACGCAGACATATCGAATTAGGATACTGGTTAGGTGAGCATTTTCAGCATAAAGGTATTGTTTCGCAATGTGTTACGGTTGTCAGCAAATATATAATCACGCATTTTGGTTTTGGTGAAGTGCTTATAAAATGTGCTGTCGAAAATTTTGCCAGCAGAAAGATTCCCGAAAGAACAGGTTTTAGCTTTGTGAAAATTGAACAGCAAGCCGAACAGCTTTCTGACGGCAGCTTTACCGACATTGCGGTATATTCTCTTAAAAATCAAAGTTTTAACAGATAATCAATCAAATTATCATCCCGCTCGAGCTCGAGTTTTTTACGCAGACGATACCTGCCAATTTCGACACCTCTTACAGAAATATTCATTAAGGGAGCTATTTCTTTTGTTGAGAGATTCATTTTCAAATAGGCACACAACCGCAGTTCGCGGGGCGTCAGTTCAGGATGGCGGTCCTTCAGGCGCGTGATAAAATCCTGGTGAACATCATCGAAATACTCATCAAAGGCATGTTGAAATTTTTCATTTTTCAACTCACGGTTAATCTTATTTATGATTCCATCAATCTGACCCTTTTTTGTTTGTGAAAGCGTGCTGTCGGTCAGGGTGTTCAACTGTGATTTTATAGCGTTCAGGATTTTGTTTTTGTGAATCAAGTGAAGCGTTGTGTTGGCAAGCTCCTTATTCTTATGAATCACCTGACTTTGCAAGCTTTCATTTCGAAGGTTGATTATCTCTTTTTCGGCCATCAGTGCTTGTTCTCTGAAACTCAACTCCTGTTCTCTCAATGCTTTGGAGTGTTTCTCCTTTTCCTGAAGTTTGGTTAGTGTAACCCTGCGTTGTATAAATATAACGTTTCCGATTACCACTGCAATCAAGAGTAAAACATAGATCACATAAGCTAAAAGTGAACGGTAAAAAGGTGGCTGAATCGTGAATGTAAAAACTGAATTTTTTTCATCAGGATAGTTCAGACTTCTGGCTTTAAGCTCAAATGAATAGGTACCTTCCGGCAAATTCATGTACTCCTTGAAAGTGACCACCGACCAATCAGACCAGTTTTCTTCAAGTCCATTGAGCCTGAAGCTGAACTGACAGTTTCCGGTGCCCTCATAAACCGGATTTGCGAAACTGATGCGCAAGTCATTGTGCGAAAAAGGAATTTTAGCAAAAAGATTGTTTTGATCAGGTTTTGTTTCGGTGTTTGAAAAAATTACATTGGTTTTTAACAGTTGATCGTTTCCTCTGCTAAACGCTATTTCTCTGAATATCAAAGCATCACTTCGATAATAGTCCTTTCTGAAATATGGATCGTAATGCACAAGCCCGTTCTTTGTGCCAACGAATACATTGCGGTTATCGAAAATATAAACATTCTCGAAAGCCTGAATCAATGTATTATTGATACGCATGAAAGGTGCTGTTACCTTGCTGTAGGTTCCATCGTCAATCAGGCGAAGGAGCGCCATTCTGCCAGCAGAGAAATACCAGATGTTTCCATTCACATCGGAAACAACTTGGTCAATGCGGTGTGATTCATTGAAAATGTCCTTTTCGGCATCAATGGTCTTAAATTCTTTTGTCGCTTCATCGAATGTTTTTATGCCATCAGAAGTTGAAAAAAGCACAGTTTTGTTGAGACTAAATAGGTTATAGGGCAAGTCTTGCGGTAGGCCGTGGTTTCCGGCATACAATTGAAAGGATTCAACATGCATCAAATCGTTGCTTAACTGTAACTTATAAAGACCACGGTAACCGTGCGCCATCCACACCGTTTTTGAGGCATCATCGTAAATAAAACTTTTACTGGATTCACTGAAACCGTCAACCAAATGGCTCTGGTGCCATTTACCATTCTTCAGAACGATGACTGTTAAACCATTATAAGTGCCACATAACAAGCTGTCGGCTTGTTGGTTGATCTTTTGAAAAGACCAATAACCACGTTCTTGCGCAATTTTAACGGCCTTGTTATCAATAATTTGGAACAGACCAAAGTTGTGGCCACACAACAATGTACCAGCAACAGTTTCCAACTTCCACACCTGGCCTTCGGTACCCTCGATGAAACGAAAAACGTCCGGATTCTCCCTTTTAACTAATTCATAGAGGGGTTTATAAAACAAACCCTGGTTAGTACCCACGTAAAGAACATCATTAAAAACGACAGAGGCATAGGTGCTTTCGATGTGAAAAGTGTGATCAAATACTGAAATTGGAGAGTTAATCTCCACGTAATCAATACCATTGTCTAAACCAGACCACAGATTGCCGCTCTTATCTTCGAACAAGCTGAGGATGGTGTTATTTTGAAGACCTTTGAAGCGGTTCAGATGCTGTATCACCCTTCCCAGCTCGTCAACGATGTACAATCCGTCCTGAATCGTACCAAAAGCCATATATCCGCCGGATAGCTTCACACCTGAAAATATACTGCTTTTTTGAAGCAATTCGTTGACAGGTCCTGACCATGGACTGATCTTGCCATCCTTCAGCAAAAACAGACCTTCATTTATGAATCCCAAGAGGTAGCTATTTGAACCAAAGGGCAAAATACACCGGAGCTCACTTGCTGAGAAAATTTCGTCAGTCAAAATATGCTTGGGATTTCCCGAATTATATCTCCAAAGGTTATTAGGATGTTCAACATAAAAGAAATCGTTTCCCAGAGAAAATGAATGGCCATAGCTTTGTAAGGGTTTAATGGTTTTCAGTTCCTTGCCATTGAATAAAAACATGAATTTAAAAGATTGAAAAACAACTCCTTCCGGCACTTTATGAATTTTCCATATCTCGTCAAAGTTTTTGAACTGCTCCGGAACCATGTTTTTCAGTGATGTATAAACCATTGTTCCGTGATTGTTTGGCGCAAAATAGCCAAACTCCTCAAAAGCACCTGTATAAATGGTGTCATTGATTGACTTAACTGCTCTTACAATTGATTTGTTGGGCATTGGAAATGTGTTCCAATGTTGTCCATCAAACTCAAGCATACCATCGTTATTGGCAAAATAAATAAATCCAAGACTGTTTTGTGTAATGTCCCAGTTTTGTGTAGATGCTTTATAAACAGATCGTGGAAAATTGTTGATCAGGGGCAAACCGATGTTTTTTACCTGCCCCTTCAATGAAGTGCTAACCGTAAAAAAAAACAAAAGACAAATAAAAATTATCCTGATTTTTGAAATCATAACCGAATTCATTCAGTAAGTCACATTTTTGTCAAAAATACAACAAAACATTTAAAAATGATAATACAGGAAAGGTGTGTTAAATTCGGGCAACTCTTCAAAGACCTGGATCTGTCAGTTCTTTACTTTGACAAATAATAAATGAACCGTATTGGACTGTCGTTCTGCTTGTTGGCAAGCAATTTTGTGATTGTTGTTCCTTTGGAGAGCAACATCATTTTTCCATTTTGAATAAAATCGTCTTTATTATCAAATTTGTCAGCCAGATGCTTAAGTGAATTATAAACAATTGAATCATTCAGCATTGTCAGGTGCACCTCTTCGGTAAAACCTTCAATTTCAGATGGTTTTGAGTAGAACTGAAGCAGCGTTCCCTGAAGCCTGAAATCAGCAGCAATGTAATCGGGCCATGTAAATTCTTTGAATTCTGTTTTCAGAATCTCAGCATTTATCACCAATTGCTTAAAATCATGCTGGCTTGTTGGATAGTCCGAAACAAAGGTGTAACAATATCCGCCTGGCGGGTGCAAAACACTAAAATAATCCAATCGGTTGGTGTGTAGATAGTTAGCCTGAAAGCCAGCGACTTCTTCAGTTACAGCTTCACCGGGCAAGGGCGTACAATCCAGGATTGCCTCGCTGCTGAATCTCAGGATATGATGGTCGTGCCATATGAAAAGAGCTTCAAACCCTTTTTCGGTTTGGCTGATGCGCACAATGCTGTCGCAATAAAGCTTTGCGAGTTGCTCAGAAGTGGACTTGAAACGCTGATCGTTTTCAAATTCGCTTTGTGCCTTGAGCTGAAAAGCAAAAACGAGTAAAACACTGTTTAGGAGTATAATATTAACAGCAAATGTTGATTTGTTATGCAGTATTGCGTTCATCTGTTCACAAATAAAAACAAAAGTAGGAGTTTTCGCATGAAAACTCCTACAGGTTTCAATTGGTTCGGGACGTGTTTTTCGGTTAATGGTTATTCTTCATCATCCTGAACACCCATTAATCCGTTTATTTTATTCATATCAATTTCTTCAATCGTTATACCTTGAGGCACTTTGAATTGGGAGGCAGGGACGCTGATATTTTCATCAAATGAAACAGCTTCCTCATTTGTAGAGCCCAGAATACCACCAAAATCAACTGTAATTTTAAGAGGAATGCGCTTATACTCCCAGTGTTTTGAGTTGAGTTTTGTGCTAATTGTAACTTTACAGCTTCTGCCAAGAAGGGTTTCTACACCACCATCTTTAATTTCCATATCCTTTTGCACATCTTCACCGAATTTCTTAAGTTGCGCATCCGTAGTTGCATCGGTGACTGTGTTTAAAACTTCATTGGCTTGCTCCAGGCGCATCTTCGTACCTGTTTTTTCTATTAAGTTAATGTCATATGCCCATTCTTTATCTCTTATTTTCAGATGCTCTTCCTTAGATGTCATTCCAAACATCTTTGTGGTTGTTACTGTATGTTCATACTGGTACCTGCCATAATCATCAAACCACAGTGTTTTTGTACCTTTCGTTTTACCTTCGATTTTGTATTCAATTTTTCCAGATTTTACATCGAACTGTTTCATGTTCATGTAATCTTCATTTTGGGCTGTTAAGGCCAATGCAAAGCATAAAAGCATTGCCATCATTGCCATTTTTTTCATGTTGCTAAGTATTAATATGTTAATTATTTAGAGTATTATTCATTTTCTGAATATTTAAAAACTGCTACTTTTTCATCAGTATTAAAGTAGTTTGGTGCTGCAGGACGGCTGTGACCCACAGCCACTGCGTGTCGCGCATCAACAAAATGAAATCCAACTAAATGGTAGTAAGGCTCAGTAATTGGAATTTGCATCGTTGTCCAGTTATAACCGCCATCCACTGTTTGCAACATGGAGCTTCCGGGAGCCAGGTTACCAAATGATCCTGCTGCAAATCCTTTAAATTCGTCAGTAAAATGTATATCATTAATAGTCAATGGAATAGCTCCGCCTGATTGTTGGTAAACTTCAGGCCAATTAACTATTTGGAAGCTATTTGCTCCATCAGAAGAACGATAAAGGATACTGTTCATCCAATAGTTTGTTTGCAAATTCTTACCACTTACCATAATGTTATTATCATTAATCAGCTCAATATCCTGATAAAGAGCACCATCGCCGTATGGTAAACCTGTCGCATCAACACGTGTCCAATGCAAACCGTTGTTGGTAGTCTTGTAAACCAACCCATGTTCTGTTACGAAATATCCGGTTGCACCATTACCGAAATCCATATCAATTATTTCATCCAATAAATCCGGTTCAAAGGTAACTTCATAGTTGTGCTCGCTATAATACCAAGTGTTATCTGCGCCCCCACCCAATGACACTGCAACCTCATTATCCCATGCTGAAACAATTGCTCCGTCACCTGTTATACGTAACATATTAGACTTCAGACCTCTAAACTCCGCTGAATCATTAACAACAGTTAACCATGACGCACCTCCATCTCTTGTCACCAACACACCACCATCATACCAGTTCTGACTACCTATGCCAACGAAAGCTGTATTATTCCCAAGTGCAAGCACATCAAAAATCATCATATTATTATCTCGCTCATAAACTTTTTCCCAGCTTAATCCTCCATCAGTAGTTTTGGCAACAAATTTCCATTGTTGCGAGTACAAGTTGGTATGACCTGTCCCCACAGCAAAGCCATTTAATTCATCACTAAACGAAACGGCAAGAAGTTGTTCGCCGATCGAGAAATCGTCTATTTGGATTTCATTCCACTGCACCTTACCTACGTTCACTGTTACGCTGTGCATCATTTCCTGGTTATTAACCACTGCAACGGCTTTCAGTGTGTGGGCTCCTTCACTTTCGAGAATTGTCCAATTCCAGACGTATGGTTGCTGAGTAAGGGTAGCCTTAAGCTGATCATCCAGATAAAGCTTCACGCCTCCATCCACAGTTCCGTTTGTTGAAATGTTGACAGGGACAGTGGTGTTGACAGATAAAAAACTATTGTTAACCGGACTCGTTATTCGAATTGAATACGGGATTGGCTCATTATCAAGATGAAGTGAATATATTTCTTTATCAAATAGTTGTGTGCTATAATCAAAGTCGAGATATCCTATAACTGAAACATCAATACCAGCATTAGCTTCTAATGAAATAGCAAAATCCATATTGTAATTATTGTTAACAAGCTCTGCCTCAAGGTCAGATTTCGCAAGTAAATCAAAATAGGGTCCTGCCATTCCATAAAGTTTTAGACTTACTTCCGGACCACATTTTATTCCAAAATAGGCACTGCTTTGTAATGAGGGCCAAGCTAAGTCATATGTTGGGGCCGGATTCCACTCATTGATCATGGACCATTCTTCGTCATATTTGATGCCCAGTTCACGCGTGAATGATTCTGATGCAAAAGTTTCGACTTGGGCAGTTGAATGACCATCAGCCTGAAGTTTAAGTGTAGCTTTTGGAACAAAAACAATAGGAACAGGGCCAGCCATAAATGTCCATGGAGTAAAAACAACATCAGCGATTTCGATATCAGCGTTATTCCAGTTTCCATGTCCTTTAATACCAATATTTGCTTCCTGTATGAATTCGATTGATGTGTATGCATCCACATCAGGAGGAGTGATACTTACATCAAGTGAGAAGTTGAACCCAACTTCAAAGTAGAGCGATCCATAAGCCTTGGCACTTCCACTGGAATTTAAGTCCTTCTCAAAGGAGAGATCAAAACCAATCAAATCAGTACCCTTTTGTGGATTCAGTTTAACGCCATCAGACAAAATTATTTTACTGGCCTTATTTTTTGCCAGTTTTACACTTTTCAGCTCAATCTTACCCTGAAGAATCACTTCATCCAGCTTAACCAATTCCGTTTGGCACACATTGCCTTTTGCAGTTGCATCAACCGAGGTGATTCGTCTTAGTAATCCGTAAGGTGTAGCCTCTGTCACTCCGGCAGCTACGATATCACCGGCTTTCAATGCTGCTCCTCCGTCAGGCCAGGAAGAAAATGTAAGTGTGAAATCAACACTATCGTAGGACGTGATATTCGATATATAATTATCTGTCAGCACTTTAACATTATCTGCAATAACAAAATCCGTTGGCTCCGGATCTGGATTGGGATCATCTTTCTTCTTGCAAGTTGCAAATAACAGCATCATCAACAACAAGAGAATTGCTGAACTGCAGATTTGAGCAATTTTTTTCATTTCAAACATTTTGTCTTTGGTTTTGGTTTAAAAAATCAGAACGATGGGATCATGTTTATTTCCACATCCACAGGCACTTGAAACTTATCAAGTGGTATTAAAACATTCTCATCAAACGTAATTGCTTCCATTGTTGCGTATTTATTTACCATTTTCAATGGAATTCCATTGTAATACCACATTTTTGTCAACAGTTTTGCTCCTTCTTCGGTTGCTTCAGCTATTTCAACCACCAGGCACTGCTTGCTTAAAAACACCTCATTGCCAACGACTTTGCCATTTTCGTCTTCAATCATTTTGCGAAATTGTTTAACATCTGAAGGTCTGGTATAGGTTTTTATCAATATTTCGTCAACCGGGGATTTTGATTTGAAACCGGATTTTTCGGTCAGATTAATAACATAACTCCATCCGTCATTCTGAATCATCAGTGATTCGCCTGAAAGTTTACGGTCACCAATCTCGGTATTTGTTTTGGTTTGTACAGCAAATCTATTGTTTACATTGTCAATCCATTGTGTCATAACAGACTGACTCTTAAGCTGATCCTGATCAACAGTGGTTTTATATGTTATGATATAGGATCGAAGTGGCTCTTGCCGAGAATTTTCGTTGTGTTTCTCGATATCAGAACATGCTGTAAACAGCAGTAAACCAATAACTGAAAACATTACTATTGAATTTATGTTATTCATCATCAACAATTATTTCAATAAAACAATTTGCTCAATGCCGTTTTCAACTAATGGGTAGATGATATGAATGCCTTGCTCGTTGTCAACGAACATTTTAAGCTGATTTATATCAGTCCATTTGATGGTATCAAACCAAAAAGGATCAAACAGTGGTTCGTTACTGTCGTCGGGCCATACACACTGTTCAGCAATGGCATTCAAAATTGGCACACGCGACAGTCCGAAAATGTTTAAAACTTCATCTGTCAGCATAACGTTTTGATTTTTAATGTCATAATGAATGAGCGAAAATGCGAATGTACCTTCGCTATGCGGGTAAGTAGTTGAATGTGTAACAAGCAAACTTATTATACTGTCATGAACAAAACAATTGTAATCAAGCTGCTCATAATAAGCTGATTCGCTGTCAACACTATCCATTGAACGATCAATTACAGCCGCATACGCAGCTTCAATAAATTGATTTAGAGCCTGGTGCTTTGAAACATCAGCTGCAAAACCTGGTTTGTTATAGGCTTTTCCGGCACGAAAGGTCGTTTCGCCTTCTACAGTGTATGTTTTTGAGAACTCAATGGCAGTTCCAATCCCAAAGTCTTCGTTAACCCAAATTACGTTGCTCAGCATGATTGATTTCATCTTCGGGTCAGTAGTCTTGCCTTGTGCATCAACATTTTGTGATGATGATAGCATGAACAACCAACTGATTAAAATAAAACCGAACCTGAAATAATGCTGTTTCAACATTGTTTAATCAATTAAAAATCTGATGTTTCCCAACCACTTACAGGATAAAACATAAATTTGAATTTTGCAATATAGCTGGGACTCGCATCAATTCGAACCACTTCTGTAACTGTGAAAGGCCGGCGCGCTTTAATGGAAGAAATGTTACCGGTCAAGTCTATCTCAACTGATTGTCCGTGTTCTGAGAAGCCGATATATGACAACAAACGAAGATTTTTGGGAGCAACGGTATTTTCTGCACAGATTGTAAGATGTGCATCAACGATATCTTTTGCAAAGGTCTCATCGCCATCGGTCAGCGTCAGCCGGGTTTTAATTTTTCCTCCTTTGTGTGTAATAACACCTCCGTCGCAGGCATATGGAAATGTGATCCGGTCGTCATATTCGAAGTGCATGCATTTATCTTCGAGCTCGGAGATATTTGCAATGAGATGAAAATTTTCCCATTGAGCATAACCGGCTATGGTCACATGCTCGTCATCGTTTCGCCATTCGATGTCCACTTTGCCTACGGCCACCCATTTTGTTTCGCAGGGGTCGCAGCCTTTCTCAAGAATTTCGTTGGCTTTAGCCTGGAGCAAATCATCTGTTTGGCTATGTTCAAGTGCAATTAACTCACGCTGCGCCATAGCTTTAAAAATGCATGCCAGGTAATCTTTACACAAGTCATTACCCACAGGAGGCACCGTATGGGCAAACTGACTCGTCCAGAAATCAATACCCTGACTGGCTCTGGCCATACCTTGTTCTGTCAGAGTCGGGTTGTTTCCGGTGAGCTCTACCCTTGCTGTAAGTTTTAAAACACATGCCACATAATCAGTTGTTGGATTAGGTTTGCAATAAAGACCTGCCGGATCAGGAATATTTTGTTGCAAGGCTTGAGTAAGGTCAGCCTCATACATTTCGGTCACCTGATTCATCATATCCTGTGCTCCGGCTTCATCACCAGACCGTTCGAGGCGGGCAGCCTCACGAAGCAATTCACCTACCCTTATTTCATCCAACTGACTACACGAGGCACCTTGGGCTTGAGCTGTAACTGATTGTAAGGCAACGAACAAAACAATCAAAGCAGAACTGATAATTAATGGTTTTATCTTCATTTGATGATGTTATATAATGTGCAAAGGTTAACCAACAATTTACTTTTTGGTTGAAGACTTCAATGAAATAATTCTTAAAACTTCACAAATTCCACCCTTCGGTTTTGTGCTTTGCCCTCGGGAGAATCATTGCCACTCATCGGCTTGCTTTCGCCATGTCCTTTTGAGGTAAGGCGGTCCTTCGCAATACCGAGTTCGATCATTTTATCCATCACTGCCTTGCTTCTGGCTTCGCTAAGTTTTTGGTTTTCTGCCTCTTCCCCATCGCTATCGGTATGTCCTTCAACTGAAAATTTCAGTTCAGGATGATCCTGCATCATCTTCACTACATAATTGATTGTTCCCATTGATTCGGCTTTGATGCTTGCTTTGTTTACATCAAATTTGATTCCGGTTGTCACAAATTTTCCATCAGTAAGGAACTTGTCATAGAGGGGCACCGCGCCTTTCGCAATGCGGATATTCTTAATGAAATATTTGCCTTCCTTTTGACTCGTCGTTCCAAGGGTTAATCCGGTCGGGTTTTCTTCAATATTAGGTATGTTGAGCAAACGGGCATCATCCATATATACTTTCAAAGCTCTTTTGTTGAACGAAATTGCAATATGGCGCCAACGTGCTTGTTTATCAATGTTTGATCGAGCAGCACCGGGATATACGCCCTGAATATCCGAAGTACCATATTGTGCCAGGTTTGTATAGAGTGTGAGGCGTTTTAGTACTGATTTCTGCTTTTTCAATCCGTAAAAACTCACATAATAACGCTGACTATAGACATCCTGCTCAAAATAACAATCAAACTCAATGGTGAATTCATCGGGCAAATAGTCGCTTTTGCTATCGGTAAGCAGGGGTGTAATTCCGCCAATATTACCAATTTCTCTGAAATAGATCACATTAGACCCGTCAAAGGAAGCATTTTCGACAACGCCACCGGCCAAATCCCATTTACTTGGAAACTCACCATTTTGTTCGCCCTCCTGATTGTCTTCAAAAAATATTTCGGTGCCCGGCACAAAATCATATTTAGCCCAGGTGAGTGCAGGTGCCGGTTTGCTGTCTTTTGTCACAACTGCACTTTCATTTTCCGCAGCCTCCTCTGCCGTTTTTTCGTCTTTTTCTTTGGCTGCGTTTTCAACTTCTTCATTATTTGATTTCTTCTTGTCAGAAGATTTCTTTTTTGATTTACTCTCCTTTTCTTCGTCTTTATCTCCTTTCACGGCATCGTCAATCCCTTTTTCAGTTTTGTCCAGCGTGTTGTCGACACCTTTGTCAATGCGGCGTTCAACCCGGTTTTCAACATTACGTTCGGCCTTTTTAATGCTCTTTTTAACAACTTTATCAAGATTGATCTGCGCTGACATTGAGATTGACAGCATCAGTAAAAATGAGATAATAGAAATTAACTTTTTCATTTTCAATTATTTAAAGATTATTGATTCTCGTTTTGCGCTGTAATAGCAAGGCCTGAAACATGATTGTTTCACGAAAAGCCAGATACGGGCAAATATTTTTCACTTCGCTTTATTTTAATGATGGTTTTAAGCAAAAATACGAACTAATTTGATCTGCAAACACCAGATTTGAATTTGAAGCTCCGACCTTAGAATTCGCTTGCTACGGAATTGAAACTGATATAAAATCATGCTGCTTTTGCTGTATATTTTGATATGCGACAGGCAATATGGAATTGCTGGCGGGATAGTGTTCAATTTAAGAATTTGGCAAACTGTTGTAAACGCTTCTTTTTATATCAAATCTGACGAAGCCTGGCATAGAACTTCGCGTTTTTAGCTGATGGTATCATTTAGAAACAGGAATCAGAGTCTGCCAATCAATTCGAGGAGCAATGGTTTGCGTCGCGAAGATACCGGTACCGAACTACCGTCATTTAAATAAACCAGACCACCTTCCGTTTTTTCGATCCTTTTGATGCAATTCACATTAACGAGATGGGATTGATGAACCCTTACAAATCCAAATTTATCAAGAATCGCCTCAAACTCTGACAAACTTTTGGAAACCAACAACTTTTCATTATTATTGAAATAAAAAGTTGTGTAAGTGTTGTCCGAAACGCAGTGAATAATATCTTTCACTTCAACGATATGGATATCTGTAAGTGTCCGAAGCACCAGTTTACCCGTTGTCCTGATATCTTTCGCAAACTGGCTATTGACTTTAGCTTCGGATGATGTGTTGACTTTTTGGATGATTTGATGAACGCTCGTGCGAAATTCCGTTTCATTTATAGGCTTAAGCAAATAATCAGCTGCTCCCATTTTTATGGCCTGAAGTGCATACTCATTGAAAGCGGTGACAAAGATAAGTTTAAACTCTTTGTATTGAATACGTTGCAAAATATGAAACCCGGTTCCTCCCCTGATTTCGATATCCAAGAAAAGAATATCCGGTTTAAGGAGATCAATTTTTTCAACAGCCTCAGAAACGGCGGCAGCTTCTCCGGCGATTTCAATCTGCGGAAAATATCTGCTAAGCAGCAAAACAATTGTCTGTCTCACAGGGGCTTCGTCGTCAACAATAAGTGCTTTCATAATCCTGATTTTGTTACTATTGGCAGGTGTATCTGAATCAAAACCCCATGCATCTGCGGGTCAGCTTTGCATTTATCAGTGATCACATACGTAATGGAATCCAGCAAACGTTTATTGAGCAGTTGCACCCTCTCCTTGAAAATATTTGTTGCATAGGAAATATGTCCCTCTTTTCCGGAAGATGAACCAAATCCCGGTCCGTCATCTTCAATTTCAAAAAGCAGATGGGTGTCCGTTTCTCTAATCGTAATGGACAAACTTCCACCATTTTCCGACCTCCTTATTCCATGTTCGATTGCATTTTCGATAAACGGTTGCATCAATAATGGAGGCACAAGGATAATATCCGACTCAATATCCTCACCTACATTTAAATTGAATTGAAGGTGATTTTGAAACCTGATTTTTTGAACTTCCAAATAGCTTCGAATCATCTCAATTTCCTCATTTAAGGTGATCCATTCTTCTCTAGAACTTTTCAGTACAGCCCTCATTAACGAAGCAAAACGACCAAGATATTCAGCAGCCAATGAATTGTCGCCGCTGACAAGATATTGCTGAATGGCTGACAACGCGTTAAAAATAAAATGAGGGTTCATTTGGCTTCGCAACAATTTCTGTTCCAAGGCTATCTGCCGATTTCGCTGGCTCAGGCGATGTTGTCTGAAAAGCAATAATGCGATAACAGCAAGAAGCAAAAAAACTGCAACAACACCAATAATCATCACGCGAGTGCGGTTAAGCTGAGCCGACTGAAGTTCGTTTTCGGCACTTAGCAACTTGATTTGCTGTTCATTTTCTTTTGTGCGATATTGGGTTTCAAGCAAGGTAATATTCTTTTTCACCTCAAGATTATTGAGCGAATCGTAATGTTTGGAATACAACTCTTTAAAATGGAATGCTTCCTTGTAATTGCCAAGAGCAGCGTAGGTTTTAGAAATTCCCCTCACAGCTGAGAGGTATTCATCAGAATAGTCTGTAATAGAAGGATGCGTGATTACTTCAACAAAATATTTGAGGGCTTTTTCCGGCTGATTTAGTTTTAAATAGCACATTGCCAAGTTATTAGCTGCAGATATCAGGCGATAGGCATTGGTTTCACCTGCCATCTGATATGACTTTTGGGCAGCTTTCAATGCCTGTTCGGGATCGTTTAGTGCAAGGTACACCTCCACAAGATTTGCGTTGGCTGTGGCAACACCTTTTGGGTAATTGTTTGCAATGCTAAGGTTTATCATTTCCTGATAGGTGCTCAGTGCAGCTTGAAAATTATTTTCACTGGTATAGATTCCACCTAAATCATTCAAAATCGAAATTGTGGTATAAAGTCTCGCGTATTTCGGGTTTTTCGATAATTCCCTTGCCCGTTCCAAATAATACTTCCATTTATCAGCAATTTTCAGTGCGCTATACACCTCTCCGATTTGTTGGTAATAGAAGGCAATATTGCTTGAATCAGCTCCTATCACCTTATAATCAAGCGCTTTGAGTTTGAGCTCCAGGGCTTTCTCGTAAGCCCCGGCATTGACGTATTCCATACCCAGATTAAGCAAAACCCCCGCTGCCCTTGCGGTATCCCCGATTTCCAAAAGCAGCGAGATTGATTTCTCAAACATTTTATTGATGCTGTCAGCAGTTCCGGAAGCTGAGTAAACACTTGCAAGAAAGTTAAGTGAAAGAGCTTTCCACCTGTCGCTTTTAGCCGTATCAGCATGTTTTAATGCCTCCCTGGCCATCATAATACTTTTATGCACCGAATCCTGGTTGTCGTAATAAACAGCCAGTTTGTAGCAAGCTTCAGCAGATGAAATATAGTCTTTGCTTTTCAATGATTCTGCCAGCTTGTTTTCCCATTCGGCTTTATCCTGTGAAAAACCAAGCAGAACTGCATTTAATAACAGCAATATCGTAAGAAGGATTGGCTTGATTGGGTATGAACTCATTATAATATCAATGAAAAAATTGCCACATCGGTGTTAAAGATTAAATCTTATACTTCATTTTCATATCATCAATCGCAATTGAAAACTCTGTAATCACTTCTGCTATCATCTTATTTACCAGCACTTTGTCCATTATAGCGCTTTCTTTTTCAAGTCTGTGTAATTTGTCAGCGGTGTCATTCATCAAAAATTGCCTTGCCGATGATTTTAAGGTATGCGCAGTCTTTTTGATGCCATCATGATCGTCAGACAGCCTGAAAGTTTCAAGATTTTGTATCATCAGGCTTGAATATTTGACAAAAGATTGCAAAATATCAATCAGGTCCTCTTCATTGTCACCGATAATACTCCTGACGCTGTCGAGGTCGTATAACAATGCCTCTTTACGGTTCAATTCACTTAGGATCATTCTTCTTTTCTCAACCAACTTATTGATGCACATTGCTAACTCGTCGGTTTTCTGGTAGTTTTTCAATATCATGCCATCCATATCTGCTTCGGAGCAGGCTTTCTTGGTTTCTTCTGAATCATCGCCGCTATAAGCAATAATACATGTTTCCATTCTTGAATTTCTCATGATCCTTGCCAATTCAAATCCATCTGTATCAGGAAGATAAAGATCCAACAACACGAAATCATAGGTGTTTTGTCGGAAAAATTCTAGAGCAGATTCACCATCTGAAGCCATGTCAAAACTGCATCCTGCATCTTTCATATGCCGGTTTGTTAAAAGCTGTATCATTTTATTGTCTTCTACAACCAGGGCACTTAAACCGATCAGTTTCGTATAATCTGTTTGTGTGTCAATAACAACCAGATCAGGACGATGCAACTTACCGGTGATTGTTTGTATGAGGAAGGATTTGTTGTATGGTTTAGGCACAAAACAATCCATTCCGGCAGCCAGGCATTCTTCAATGGTAGTTTCCTGCACCTCGCCTGAAACAGCAATGATCAGTGCTTTACTTTTGAGTTCGTTTCGGATAATTCGTGTAGCGCTGATTCCATCCATGACAGGCATGCGAATGTCCATCAAAATTACCTCAGTATCAAGATTTTGCTCAAGAAAACGAATGGCATCCTGACCATTTTCAGCAACAAACAGGTTCCATCCTTTAAGAATTTTAACTCCCATATCCCGTTGGTATGCATCGTCATCAACAAGTAAAACCTTGATATTACAAGTTAAGTTTTCATTGATTTCGAGGTAGCTTTCCTTCAGTGTTTTTCTCGGATTCTTGTCTTTCAGGAATGGCAGGTTGAAAACAACACTTGTTCCTTTTCCCTTGGTACTGCGCAAATCCAAAGCACCACCCATCCTTGTAACATACTCATTGGCAATACTCAATCCGAGTCCTAAGCCCCCGTAATGTCTTGTTATACTATCATCTTCCTGACCAAAGAACTGAAAAACCTGTTCGTGGTGTTTGGCATCAATGCCAATACCTGAATCTGTCACTTCAAACTGCACTGCCACCGTATCAGGTGTATCAGCCAGAAGCTTTGTGTTCACGACGATTTCGCCGGAAGAGGTAAATTTGAAAGCATTATCAATCAGATAAACCAACACATCACTAAGTTTTGATTCATCCCCAAGGAGGAAAGTATCAAGGTTTGACGCCATATTGAACCTTAAATCAATCTTCTTCTTAATGGCAAGATGCGCAGTCATTTTCTCCAGTCGTTCAAACAACTGCACAAGGTTAAATGATTCGGTGTTGAAAATACTTTGGTCGAGTGTGAGATTGGTAAACTGAAAAACCTTTTTTACAGTGTGGTAAAGGGATTGACTGGTATCTGTAATGATTTCAAGCTGTTCGGTTTGTTCGTTGTT
>ERZ1645187.426-NODE-426-length-41387-cov-7.535638_pt1 | contig 41387 bp, 34 predicted proteins | sample MGYA00575352_ERZ1645187 | MGnify/ENA primary metagenome ERZ1645187 (study PRJEB40837, sample SAMN11349314) | freshwater sediment metagenome | isolation source: river sediment | host: Sediment | place: India: Wazaribad , New Delhi | collected 2017-02-21 ... | reverse complement strand
GGTAAACCATCCCTTCCGCGTGCGGTTTCAGCACCAGCCCGGCGTGGCCGTTCCCCAGGGTGTCGGCGTAGCGGTACGGCGTCTGCGCCAGCGTGGCCGTGTTCTGGATGACGTTGCTGTACGTGAAGGAATCGAACCGGATGCCGCCATGCAGGGTCAGCCAGGGGGTCAGGTCGATGGTGTCCATCAGATAGGCCGACAGGGTCTTGACCCGCCAGTCGCTGTCCCACGGCCCCTTGGTGATCTGGCGGCCCAGGATGGCGTTGATGTTGCCGGAAACAAGAGCGCGATCCGCACCAGCCACGGTCAGGCAATAGGCGTTGAACGCTCCCGTGCCGGATGTGCGGCAATTGAACGCCCCGGTATTGGTGAGCCGGTACACCCCGTTGACGACCTTGAGGTCGGAATATTCCGCCCCGGCAATCAGCGAATGCTTGATCGCGCCGGTGTTGAATTCACCCAGCACGTTGAACTGGTTGACGAAATAATCGACGTCCTGCCAGCCCTGATGACTGCTGAGCGTGAGCGGCGCGTAAGTGCCGCTGCCCGCGTCATAGGCCCCCCCGCGCAGCCCGGTGACGACATAGCCGTTCCGGGTCATGCCATAGCGGGTCGAATTGATGATGCGAAAGCCATCGAACGGTTCGATGAACACGCGGGCGGTAAAGGTGTCGACTTCCGATTGCAGGAAGTCGCCCTGCTGCGCATAGGCTGGAACGTCATGCCACGGGCCATGGATCGTGACATTGCCCGCCGTGCCGGTCGGGGCCGGGACATAGCCGCCAAGGTCGGGCGTGTCGGTTGCCGTCAGGTGGTAATAGTCCAGCAGGACGCGCACGGCGTCGCTCAACCGCAGCGTGGCGGACAGCGCCCCGCCCCAGCGTTCGCGGGCGGACGGCGCTCGGTCGGGCACGTCTTCGGTCGTGTAGAGCAGGTTGGCGCGCACCGCGACGTCATCCGAAAGCCGCCAGTTGGAATCGAGCGTGCCGCGCCAGTAGTTGTCCGTGCCACCACCCAGGTCGACGCGGTTGAAGTTGTAATCGGTGCTGGCCTGCTTGGTGATGGAATTCACCGCGCCGCCCGTGGTGCCGCGTCCGCCGAAGCTGGCGGACGGCCCCTTGGTGACTTCAATCTGTTCCACCGCAAAGCTTTCGCGCGTGGTCATGCCCGGATCGCGCAGGCCATCGACGAACACGTCAGAGCGCACTTCCTGGCCGCGGATGATGTAGCGGTCGCCAAAGGCGTTGCCGTTCTCGCCCGTGCCGACCGTCACGCCGGGCACGCCGTCCAGCACGTCGCGCAGGTCCGTTTCGCCAGATTCCTCGATCTGGGTCGCGGTGAGCACCTGGATCGTGGCGGGGGTTTCGGCCAGCGGCTTTACCCGGCGCGGATCGCCGGACACGCGGGCCTTATAGGGCGCACCCTGCTGGGTATAGGGGCTGACGTCCGCCGCCTTGTCCTCGATCCGCAGGGTGTCCAGCTGGACCTCGTCCGGCTCCGCGTTCTGGGCCAGCGCCGGGGTGGCCAGCAAGGCGGCGCCAAGCCCCAGCGCTAGGGTGGCGGTTGTGCCCGGCGGGGCGCGACGCAGGCTGATGGGCTTGATTGTCCCCTGTCGAGGTTGGGTCACGCGGTGGTTCCTTTCGTCAATTCGTGCGGAGCGAGTAATCGATGGGCAGCGCGAGCGTGATGCGATCGCGCTGCATCGATGAAGGCATGCGCGGCAGCGGTGCGACGCGCTGGAGCAGGTCCAGCGTCGCCCGATCCAGGGTGTCGTGTCCGCTGCTGCGCTTGATCGCGGCGGCCGAAACCGCGCCGGTGCGGTCCACGGTGAAGCGGATGGTCACCACGCCCTGCTGGCGCGCCTTGCGGGCTTCGGGCGGATAGACCTTGCGGCGGTTCAGGTGCGCGCTGACCAGCGCGAAGTAATCGGCTGCCTGCTGGCGGGCGCGTGGGTCGCTGCCCGCCGCAGTGCTGGAAGGCGCGGCGAAAGCGGGCGCGGCTGCCGTCGCCGGGGCCGGGGCAGCCTGTGCCTCCAGCCCAGGTGCGGGCGGTGGCAGCGTGACCGAATTGTCCGGCAGCGGCGCGCGCACCGGTGGAATGGCGATCGGCGGCGTGTCAATCGGCTGGATCGCGGCCTGTGGCGGCGCGATTTCCGGTGGTAAGGGGGTGGTCGCTTGCTGCGCTGTCGCTGCGGGCGCCGGGGCACCTGGCGGCGGCAGCTCGACCAGTACGACTGGTTCCGGCACTGGCGGGTCGGCGGGGCGGACCCCGGCAAGAACCAGTGCCGCCACCGCGCCATGTCCGGCAAGGGCGGCTATCGCGGCGATGTGCCAGTGCTGCCGGTCAGCGGCATGGACGGCCAGCGCGGTCATTGCCGCGCGCCGTCCGCGCCGACCAGCGCGACATGGAGGTAACCCGCGGCGCGCAGTGCGTTCATCGCCTGCATGACAGTGTCATACGTGATTGCCTTGTCCGCCCGCAGGAAGATGCGTTGATCGCGGTTCGCGCCCGTGGCGGTCACCAGCGCCGGGCCGAGCGTCGCCGGAGTCACGGTCGTTTCGTTGAGCAGCATCCGACCATCGGCCTGAATGGAGAGGAATACCGGCTTGTCCGGCTGCGGAGCGGGCGTGGCGGTCGAAACCGGCAGGTCGACTTTGACATCCACCGTGGCCAGCGGAGCGGCGACCATGAAGATGATCAGCAGCACCAGCATCACGTCGATGAAGGGCGTGACGTTGATTTCGTGATGGACGGGCAGCTCGTCGCCCTGATCGGTCAAGTGCAGCGCCACGACGTCAAGCCTTGGCAAGGGCGATGGCGCCCCGGCTGAGGTCGCGCGACACCAGTCGCAGGATCGCCGCTGCCGTGTCCGACACAAGCGCGCGATGCGCGGCGATCTGGCGGCTGAAGTGGTTGTAGATCACAACCGAGGGGATTGCCGCGACCAGCCCCAGCGCGGTGGCCAGCAGGGCTTCGGCGATGCCGGGTGCGACGACGGCAAGGTTCGTGGTCTGCTGCTCGGCAATGCCGATGAAACTGTTCATGATCCCCCAGACAGTGCCGAACAGGCCTACGAAGGGGGCGGTCGCGCCGATGGTGGCCAACAGGTTGACGCCGCGGGTCAACTGGCGGGCGGTGGCTGCTTCGTGGCGCTGAAACCGCGATACCACCCGCTCCTTGACGCCTTCGGCATCGTCCAGCGCATCGGCGGACAGTTTCAGTTCGGCCAGCGCCTCGGACACCAGCGGGGCATTGGCAAGGGCCGGATTGCGGCCCGCATCGCCCAGCGAGCGCAGCATTCTGACGTTGTCATGGACGGCGCGCTCGGCGGCGGTGGCCTTGCGCAGTTCCAGCACCTTGGCAACGAACACCGTCCAGGTCGCCAGCGACGCGAGCAGCAAGCCGATCATCACCAGCTTTACGACCCAGTCGGCCTGCAGGACCATGTTGCTGACCGATAAGTGCGCCGGGGCCAGGCCGATACCCGGCTGAGCGAATGCCGCCGACGGCGCCCCGAACCCGGCGGCCAGCCCGGCAACTGCTCTGACCCATCCTTGCAACCTGAAAACCATGATACCCCAGCCACCTGTTATTGCGAACGATTCGCACATCATGTTGCGGGCCATTCGCAGGAATCGCAGTTAAATGCAAGTGAGTCGCAATAACAAAAAATGGGTTGGGCAGGATTCTGGTGATTTTGGCGGGCGGCGTGTGGTTCCTGAGGTAGCATCCCGCATCGCGCGGGCTGGCGGCCGGCCTGCGGTTGTCAGAGCGGGGTGGTGGCGCGCATCGGCTCATCCCCTTGCAGCGGGACCAGTCCGAGCCGCGCGAACAGGGCCGCGTCGCGGCTGTCGCCGGCATTCGGCGTGGTCAGCAGTCGATCCCCGGTAAAGATCGAGTTCGCACCGGCCATGAAGGCGAGCGCCTGCCCCGCATCCGACATCGATTCGCGCCCGGCTGACAGGCGCACCATGCTGCGGGGCATCGTGATACGGGCGGCCGCGACCGTGCGGACAAATTCGATCTCGTCGATCCGGGCCAGCGGCGTGCCTTCCAGCATGTCGCCCAGCACCGTACCCCTGATCGGAATCAGCGCATTGACCGGGACGCTTTCAGGATGGCGCGGCAGGGTGGCCAGTGCATGGATGAAGCCCACCCGGTCCGCGCGGGTTTCGCCCATGCCGACGATCCCGCCGCAACACACGTTGATCCCGGCTGCACGGACGTTATCCAGCGTATCCAGCCGGTCTTGAAACGTGCGGGTGGTGATGATGCTGGCATAGTGTTCCGGACTGGTATCGATATTGTGGTTGTAATAGTCCAGCCCCGCCTCCTTCAGTGCACGGGCCTGGCGTTCATTCAACATGCCCAGCGTCATGCAGGTTTCCATGCCCAGCGCGCGCACGCCCGCGACCATCCGCACCAGTGCGGGGATGTCGCGATCCTTGGGGTTGCGCCAGGCGGCCCCCATGCAGAACCGTTGCGATCCGGCGGCCTTCGCCTCGGCGGCGCTGGCCAGCACGGCGTCAACGTCCATCAGCCGGGCGGCGGCAACTCCGCTTTCGGCGTGGGCGGACTGGCTGCAATACCCGCAATCCTCCGGGCAGCCGCCGGTCTTGATCGACAGCAGGGTGCACAGCTGGACCTCGCCCCGGCGGTGATGCGCACGGTGCACCGATTGCGCCTGAAACAGCAGATCATCGAAGGGAAGGTCGAACAGGGCGGCGATTTCATCGCGCGTCCAGTCAGTGCGGGGAGCGGCGGCAGCTGGGTCAGTATGCATTGTTTGCTCCAGAATATCGATAAAAATTGGGTGTCACGGCAGCAGGGTTGTGCCTGTATGACCGGCATTGCGACGCCGTCAGCAAGATTCGCGATTGATTATCGATAATGGAGAGGTGATGACGCCGGGCAGCGCGGATGGACTGGTCGACCGGATCGTGGAGACCCTGTTGCGCCGCATCCTGCACGGCGACTTTGGCCCCAACGAACGGCTGCGCCAGGATGAACTGGCCCGCGAATTCGGCGTCAGCCAGGGGACGGTGCGCGAGGCGTTTCGCAGGCTGGAAGCGATGCGGCTGGTCCATTCCCTGCCCCGGCGCGGGGTACGGGTCATGGCACTGGATGCCGCGGCCGAGCGTGAAGTCGCGGCGATGCGCGGCGCACTGGAAGTGCTGGCGATCCGGTCAATTGCCCGCCCGCCGGGCCGGGATCACCTGCGGAGCCTGGAAGCGGTCCTGCGCCGGGGGGATGCCGCGCCGGACCTGTTCGAAAGCGAAGCGGCCAACCGCGACTTCCACGTCGGTCTGGCCAGGCCCTGCGGCATGCCACGGCTGATCGCGTCGATCGCGGAACTGAACCTGGCCTATTCCTGCCACGTGTTCGCATCGAACCGCGACACGGCCTGGAAGCCCCGGTACAATTTCGACCATTGGCGCGTCTTCGAAGCCTATGCCGCAGCGGATTTTGAACGTGCCGCCGTGCTGCTGGCCCGCCACATCAGCGCGGTCGATCGCGTGAAGCCACGGCGCGGGCCGGGCTGAGCGGCACTCGTCGCGCCACGTTACTTTGGGCTGCATTGGCGGCACTGTCGCAAGCGCCTATCAGCGTTAGGGGCATGGTTGGCCACGGGACGATCTATGATAGTGCAGTGCCGATGAAGATAAGGCCAATTCCGCTGTTGCTTGGGTGTCTGGCGTTAGTGCTGCTGGGACTGGCCGGATATTGGCTGTTCGCCCCACGCGACACGGAAGTGTCGGTGCTGCGCGTCGAATCGGCACCGGCGCAGCGCTTGCTGGCCGTGAACGGGCGGATTCGCCCGCGGCTTCAGGTTGACATCCGCCCCGCACTGGGCGGGGAACTGGTGTCCCTGCCGTTCGACGTTGGTGACCGGGTTGCCGCCGGACAAGTGCTGGCGCGGATCGATGATGCGCCCGAAACCGCCGCGATTGCTGAGGCCGAGGCATCCGTCCAGGCGCAGCAGGCCGCAGTTGCCCAGGCCCGGCGCGATCTGGTCCGGTTCGAGGCGCTGGGCCAGTTCGCCACAAAGCGCGAGGTTGAGCAACGCCGTCTGGCGGTGGTGGAAGGCGAACGCGAATTGAGCCGCCGCCGCGCCAGCGCGGTGCAGGCGCGCGAATTGCGTGACAGGCGGGTGCTGCGCGCGCCGTTTGCCGGGGTCATTCTGGAACGTCCCGTCGATCCCGGCCAGACGGTCGGCAACGACAGCATCATTTACCGCTTGGCCGATCTGTCCAGTCCGGAAGTGACGGTCGAGGTGGATGAAGTCTATGCCGCCGAAATCCGCCCTGGCATGGCGGCGCTGGTCAGCCTGCCGGGGCAGCGGCGCCAGATCGGGGCCGTGGTCGTGCACATCGAGCCGCGCGTCGATCCGGCCACCGGCGCGCGCGACGTCCGGCTCAGCCTGGGCGAGGCCGTGGTCGATGCGCCATCCGGGCTGACCGTAACCGTGAATGTCATCATCGAACGCCGTGATCGCGCGATCAGCGTTCCGCGCAGCGCGATCATCGGCAGCGGTGCAGAAGCCCGCGTCCGGATCGTTGCAGCCAATGGCATCGTGGCGGACCGGCGGATCGGCTTCATTGATTGGCCAGCCGACAGCGTGATTGTCACCGGCGGGCTGAAGTCGGGCGAAACGATCCTCGCTGATCCGGATGCGGCGCAACCTGGCGACAAGGTGCGGGCGCGCGCCGGGTGAGTCCTTATGCAGTCAAGCTTGCCACCCGGCATCTGCTGTCCCATCCGGGGCAGACGGCCCTGCTGATGTCCGGCGTGGCGCTGGGCGTTGGCGTGTTCATCTTCATGAGCGCGCTGATCGGCGGCCTGGCCACGTTGCTGACGCTGCGCACAGTCGGCAGCATTCCCCACGTGGTGCTGGAAATGCCCGACCGGGATCCCGCCGTCCTTGCCCCGCAATCCGGCGCGCAAGTGGTGCTGCAAAAGGATCTCAGCCGGCGGCAGCAGATCGCCATCTGGCAACCCGCGGTTCCGATCATCACGGCGATGGACGGGGTGACCGCCGTTTCACCCCAGATCCGCGGGGCCGCCTATGTCGAGCGTGGACAGGCACTCGCGCCGGTGGGCGTCATCGGGGTCATGCCGGGCAAGCTGTCGGACATTGCCGACATCGACGGGGCGATTGTCATGGGCAGCAGCAACCTGCCCACGGACGGGGTGCTGATCGGCAGCCGCCTGGCGGCCGACCTGGGGTTGCGCGTGGGCCAGGTGGTGCGGCTGACTTCGGATCGCGGCCGGGCCCGCAGCTTCCGGATCGGCGGCATTTTCAGTCTGGGGATTGCCAGTGCCGATCGCCAGGCCGTTTACATGGATTTTACCACGGCGCGCGCGCTGTTCGACCTGCCGACCGGCATTTCGCGGATCGAAATCAAGGTGAAACCCGCCACCGACGCCGCCCGCATCGCGGCCAGCCTGCGCCGCTCGACCGGCCTGAAGGCCACCGCCTGGACCGAGGACAACAGCCAGCTGTTCGAGGGGCTGGATGCCCAGGCCCGCACCGGGATCATCATCAAGGCCTTCGCGCTCATCACCATCGTGGTCGGCATCGCCAGCGCGATGTTGCTGTCCATCGTCCGCCGCCAGTCGGAAATCGGCATCATGCGGGCGATGGGGGCCAGCAAGCGCCTGGTCGTATCGATCTTCGTGCTGGAAGGCACGTTGATCGGGTTTGTTGGGGCTATTTTCGGTGCAGGCGCCGCGTGGCTGGCCCTGTTGCCCTTGCCGCCCGTTGCCGAAGTGCAAAGCGGCGGCTTGCCGATTGACCGGGGGCAGGGCGATTTTCTGCTGGCGATCACGCTGACCACACTGGCTGCGGCACTCGCCTCGATCCTGCCCGCGCGCCGGGCCGCGCGGATCGATCCGGTAGAGGCAATTGGATCATGACTGCAGAGCCGATCCTGACCGTTTCGGGCCTGACCAAGACCTTTGGCGAGGGCGACGCGAAGAGCCAGGTGCTGAAAGGCATCGACCTGGCGATCATGCCGGGCGAGATGGCGGCGCTGCTGGGGCCGTCGGGTTCCGGCAAGAGCACCCTGCTGACCATCCTTGGCACGTTGATGCGCGCCAGCGGCGGGCGCCACGAGATGCTGGGAACCGACCTGATGCATGCCAGCGATGCCGAGCGTACCCGGTTTCGCAGCCGGCACCTGGGCTTCGTGTTCCAGTTCCATCACCTGCTGGACGATCTGACCGCGCTGGAAAACGTCATGATGCCGGCCGCTGCCGCCGCGGGACGCGAAGACCGGGTGATGCGCGGCCGCGCCAGCGAATTGCTGGATGCCGTGGGCCTGGCCGACCGGCGCGATTACCGCCCGGCGGCGATGTCCGGCGGCCAGCGCCAGCGCGTTGCGGTGGCCAGGGCGTTGATCAACAATCCAGTGCTGGTGCTGGCCGACGAACCCACCGGCAATCTGGACCGGCAGTCAGCCAATCAGGTGATGGACCTGATCCGGTCGATCAACCGGACGATGTCGACCAGTTTCCTGATTTCCACCCATGATGAACACATCGCGGCCCAATGCCCGCGCCGGATCGAGCTGCTCGACGGGCGGATCGTGCGGAGCTGAGGAGCGGGCAGCGCGATGGTGCCGGGGGGGGGGGGCAGCTCTGGCCGTCGCGCCGGATTACCGCACCGTGAAGGTGACTTTGCCAGTCACGCGGTGTCCATCCGCCCCGGCCCCCTGCCACCGCACCTCATACGTGCCCGCCCGCAGTGGTTGACGCAGCGTCAGGGTCAGCTTGCGGTTACCCTCGGACCAGCCCGGCGTGAAGTTGCGGATGATCATTTCGCCGTGATTGGCCATGCCCGGCATTGCGGTCATGACGATCGATACCCCCGCCGTTGCCGGCGCCAACGCCTCGCTGAAGGACAGGGCAAGCACCTTGGGACCAGATACGACCGCCCCTTCCGCCGGGCTGGAGGAAACCACCCTGGCCTGGGCCAGGGTGGCCATTGGCCAACTGGCCGCACCCAGCGCCAAGGCCGCGGCGAAAGCGATTGAGGCGGATTTCATGATGCTGTCCTTTTGCTTCAAAGCCAGATACGCAAACCGATGACGGCGCTGGTCACGCCGGGCCGTTCGCCTGCCGCCCGCGCATAATCCGCGCTGCCGCCCAGGCGCCAGCTGTGCTCCACACCGATATAGGGAGCAAATTCGCGGGAAAATTCATAGCGTAGCCGCGCTCCGACCTCGACCTTGTCCAGTCCCGCGCCGATGCCCAGGGCCGGAACGTCCTGCGCCGACAGGCTGATTTCGGCGCGTGGTTGAAAGATCACGCGCTGCGTGACGCGCTGGTCGATTTCCGCTTCGATCCGGGCGGTAACGTCGCCGCGATGCGACAGGAACAGCGCGGCGTCGACTTCGAACATATAGGGGGCCAGGCCTTGCAGTCCGACCGCGCCATAAGTGGTCGCCGGTCCGGCCAGATCCTGTCGCACGCCGGCCTGCAAGTCCCAGTATGGGCCGATCGCGCGCGACCATAGCGCCTGGACTTCGGCATCCTCCACCCGTTCGCCGAACGCGCCTTCGCCTTCACTCTTGAACCAGAACCGGCTGGTCGGGCCGCCATAATAGCCCTGAACGTCCCACAGAACGCCGCTCGCGGCATCGCGCAACTGCACCTCAAGCCGGTCGGCCTGCAACCACAAGACCGGGAAGTCGCCATGGGCGGTGTGTTCGCGATGCCGGGCAGCGTGCATGGCCTCTACCCCCCAGATCGCATCGGCGGCACGCGGCGGGCCGCTGCCGGCTTCGGGCGGAGGCGGCATCTCCATCAGCGGGCCGGGCGAAGCCGCGCCAGAAGCGTCTGCCGCAGTGCCGTGTTCCGGCGGGGCGTGATCGCCGTGTCCTTCGTGCGCCCGGTCCTGCGCCCGGTCCTGCGCCAAGTCCTGTGCTATGTCCTGCGCCATGGCGGGGCTGGCCAGCAGCGCCAGCAGCGCGAGTGTAATCCGGATCATCGCGCGTGCTCCGGTCCGACCACGGTCACGATCTGCATCATGCCGCCGTGCATATGGTACAGCAGGTGACAGTGAAATGCCCAGTCGCCCGGCTCGTTGGCGGTCAGGTCGAAAGTGGCGCTGGCGCCCGGCTGGACGGTCAGGATGTTCTTGCGCGGCTGGTGCGCGGGGGGCTGGCCATTCACGACCTCGAAGAACATGCCGTGCAGATGGATCGGGTGCGCCATCATCGTGTCGTTGACCAGCTTGACCCTGACCCGCTCGTTCCAGGCAAAGCGGATCGGCACATCGCTGACCGCATCGAACATGCGGCCGTCGAACGACCACATGTAACGTTCCATGTTCCCGGTCAGGTGCAGTTCCAGCAGTCGCGACGGCTCGCGGGTATCGGCATTCGGTTCCAGCGCGCTGAGCATCCGGTAATTGAGCACCCGATGCGGCACATCGCGCAGCCCCAGCCCCGGATCGCCCGTCTTGTCGACCGGGGCCATCGAAACCATGTCCAGGCCCGGCCCGATGGCGACGTCTGGGGGCAGCAGCGATGTGTCGCGCATGCTCATCCCCCGCATGCTGTGACTGGCAGTCCCGTGATCGCCGTGTCCGCCATGCCCGCCGCCCGCTTCGCCGTGGTTCATGCCCATGTCGGCCATCGTCAGCAGCGGCGGATCGCGCAGCGCCGGGACCGCTGCCCGCGCGCCGGGCCGCCGGGCCAGCATGGCCAGGGCCATGCCCGACCGATCCATCGATTCACAGACGATCGCATAGGCATCGGCCGTGCCCGGCTCGATAATCACATCATAGGTTTCGCCCGGCGCGATCTGCAATTCGTCCACTTCCACCGGGCGGACATTCTGTCCATCAGACGCGATCACGGTCATCGGCAGGCCGGGGATGCGGACATTGAAGAACGTCATGGCGCCGCCATCGATCAGGCGCAGCCGGATTCGTTCGCCGGGGTTGAACAGGTATTCCAGCCCCTCGCCAGGGCCGCGCCCGTTGGCGAGGTAGGTATAGGTCGGCGCGCTGACGTCGGCGATGTCGGTCGGGGACATCCGCATCTGCGCCCACATCCGCCGCTCTTCGCCGCTCATCGGGTACCGGTCGGTCCAGCTGGGCAACTGGCGGTTGAAATAGTGTTCGCCGGTGCGCAGCCGGTTCATGATGAAGTGCGGGTGATGCGGGGTGAACTCGCTCAGCAGCAGGATATAATCACGGTCGACCTGCACCGGCTCTGGGCCAGCCGGTTCGATGATCAGGGGGCCGTAATGCCCGCTTTGCTCCTGCAGACTGGAATGACTGTGATACCAGTACGTGCCAGACTGCCGCACCGGGAATTCGTACGTGAAAGTCTGGCGCGGCCGGATTCCGGGAAAGCTGACTCCCGGAACACCGTCGAACTGGAATGGCAGCAACAGGCCGTGCCAGTGGATCGACGTGTCCTCGTCCAGCTGGTTGGTGACATTGAGCCGGACGTTCTGGCCTTCCCGCAAGCGTACCAGTGGTCCGGGGACGCTGCCGTTGACCGCCACCGCGTGTCCGCGCCTGCCCTGCACCCGCCAGCTGCCACTGCTGACGGCCAGGTCCACGATCGGCCCGCTGACCTCGTCAAACCCGGTGCGGATCGCGCCGCCACCGTGCACACTGCGCCCGCTGGCCCACGCTGGCGCCGCCGTCAGCAGCCCCCCGGCCGCACAGCCCTGAATCATTCGGCGCCTGGATAAACGCACGCGGAATTCCCGAAATTGCCTGGATCACACCAACGCGGTATACGATACCCCCATAGGGTATTTCAAGAGGGGATGATGGGAAAGGGCAAGGCAGACACGCTCAACCGCCTGAGGCGGATCGAGGGGCAAGTGCGGGGCATAGCCCAGATGGTCAGCGACGATCGCTACTGCATGGAAGTGCTGCACCAGGTCCAGGCGGTGAAGGCGGCCCTGGCCAAAGTCGAAAGCGCCATCCTGAAGGATCACGCGGCGTGCTGCGTCAACGAGGCGATCGGATCGGGCGATGCCGCGCGGCAAAGGGAGCAGTTCAACGAACTGATCGACTTGTTTGAACGGATGCGGCGCTAAGCATCACGCGGCCCCGCCCGGCAGCCGCCTGGCGCTGGGCGGGGCAGTCCGGCTTACCAGCCGATCATTACCGATTTCGTCTCGGTGAAGGCCTCAACGCCCATCCGCCCGTTTTCGCGGCCGATGCCGGACTGCCGGAAGCCGCCAAACGGCAGGGTGAACTCCATGCCCGACCCGTTGACCTTGACCGAGCCTGACCGCAGCCGCCGGGCCAACGCGTGGGCATTGCCCAGGTTGCTGGTCCAGACATAGGCCGACAGGCCATAGACGCTGTCATTCGCACGCGCGGCCAGGGCTTCCGCGCTGTCATCGGCAAAGCGCTGGACGGTCAGTACCGGGCCAAAGATTTCCTCGCGCACGATCCGCATGTCCGGGCGGGCGTCGATGAACACGGTGGGATTGACGAAAAAGCCTGCGCTGTCCGGGGTATCGCCGCCGGTCAGCAGGGTCGCGCCTTCGGCCAGGCCGGATTCGATGTAGCCCATCACGCGGGCGCGTTGCCCGGCGGAAATCAGCGGCCCCATCGCTACGCCAGCCTGCGTGCCGGGGCCGACTTTCAGGCCCGCCGCGAACCCGGCCAGCCGGTCCAGGAATTCATCGTGGATGCTGTCATGCAGGAACAGCCGCGATCCGGCCGCGCAGACCTGGCCGCTGTTGCCGAAAATGCCCATCGCCACACCGGGGACCGCACGGGCGAGATCGGCATCAGGATACACGATCGTGGCCGATTTGCCGCCCAGTTCCAGCGAGACGCGCTTCAGGTCATGCGCGCTTTCGCGCAGGATGGTCTGGCCGGTGGCGGTCGAGCCGGTGAACGAGATCTTGTCCACGCCGGGATGGCTGACCAGCGCCGCGCCAGCCGCCGCGCCCAGCCCGGTCACGACGTTGACCGTGCCGGCGGGGAAGCCTGCCTCCAGCACCAGTTCGGCCAGCCGCAGGCCCGTCATCGGGGCCAGTTCCGCCGGTTTTAGCACCACGGTGCAGCCCGCTGCCAGTGCGGCGGACAGCTTGTTGGCAGTAATCGCCAGCGGGGCGTTCCACGGCACGATCAGCGCAGCGACGCCCAGCGGTTCGTGGGTGGTATAGCCGTGCCACTGGCCGGGTACGGATACGGGTACGCTTTCCCCGGTCAGCCGCCGGGGCCAGCCCGCGTTATAGCGGATCGCGCTGATGGCCGAGCCGACGCCCATGGCCCGCGCGGCGGGGAAGGGCATGCCATTGTCCAGCGTTTCGATCGCGGCCAATTCGTCGGCGTGGCGCTCAACCAGTTCGGCCAGCCGCAGCAGCAGGCGTTCACGCTCGGCAGCGGGCATGTTCTGCCACGCCGGGGCTTCGAACGCCGCGCGCGCGGCGCGGACCGCGCGGTCCACTTCGTCCGCGCTGCCAGCGGCGATACTGCCGATCTGTTCGGCGGTCGCCGGGTCGAGGACGGGGATCGGCTCAGCCCGTCCGGCCACCCATTCGCCGCCGATCAGGTGTGAATCCAGCCGGGCAATCGCGGCGCGGGCCGTGTCCAGCACGGCGGCATCGCAGGCCAGAGCAGTTTCGGTGGGCGGGGTCTGGGTCATGCGGCATACTCCGGCGCGGTGCGGCAAAGGACAAGGTCGGACGCCTTTTCGCCGATCATCACGGCGGCGGCGTTGGTGTTGGCGCCGACCAGCCGGGGCATGATCGAGGCATCGGCGATGCGCAGGCCATCGACCCCGTGTACGCGCAGCTGCGGATCGACCACCGCCTCCGGCCCGGTGCCCATCGCGCACGAGCCGACCGGATGGTGGACCACGCCAGCCAGTTCTGCCTTCATGGCGTCGAGCGCGGCGTCGCTGTCGACGTGCTGGCCAGGGATGGTTTCCTCGATCAGGTATTGCGCCATCGGTTCCTGCGCGAAGATCCGGCGCGAAATCGCCAGCCCTTTCTTCAGGCGTTCCCAGTCATCGGGATGCTGCAACAGGTTCAGCGCGATACGCGGGGCGGAGCGCGGGTTGGCGTCGACCAGCGTCACCGCGCCCCGGCTTTGCGGGCGCAGCAGGCAGATCGAATTGAAGAAGCAATCCTTCGTGCGCTTGGTGATGCCGGGGAACCAGATGTTCGCATCCACCCGCACCGGGCTGGACATGATCTGCAAGTCGGGCCGGTCCAGCCCCTCACCCGAACGGACCAGAATCGCGGCGGCCGCAATCTGGTTGGCAAACGTGCCGCTGCGCAGGAAGAACCAGCGCAGGAACGACACTGTCGCCCGGTCAAACCGCAGCTGCTCGGCAAAGCTGTGCTTGGGCGCGGCGCTGTACTGGTGGGCCAGCCGGACGTGTTCCTGCAGGTTCTGCCCGACACCCGCCGCATCGTGCACCACATCGATGCCGTGGCCCGCCAGTTGCTCGGCCGGACCGACGCCGGACAGCATCAGGATCTGCGGGCTGCCATAGGCCCCGGCGCACAGGATCACCTCGCGCGTGGCGCTGGCCACTTTGGGCACGCCGTGCTGTTCAAAGGCGACGCCGCTGGCGCGCTGGCCGTCGAACACGATTCTATTGACCAGCGCGTGGGTCATGATCCGCAGGTTGGGGCGCTTGCGCACATCCGGGGAGAGATAGCCCACCGCCGACCCGCAGCGTTCACCCCCGCGCAGCGCGACCTGCACATCGGCGCAGCCTTCGTTGTGCGCGCCGTCATAGTCCGGGTTGTAGGGATAGCCGCAGAGCGCCGCGGCTTCGCGCAGCTCCTCGGCCATCAGGCGGCTGGTGTCGACGGGTTGGACCGTGATCGGCCCGCCCTTGCCGTGCCAGTCATTCTCGCCGCTCCAGTGGTCCTCCGAACGTTTGAAATAGGGCAGGACGCCCTGGTAATCCCACCCGGCACAGCCCAGCGCGGCCCACTCATCGAAGTCGGCGGGATGCCCGCGAAAGTGGACCATGCCGTTGATCGAGGACGAACCGCCCAGCATCTTGCCGCGCGGCAGCGGGAAGCGCTTGCCGCCCGCGTGTTCTTCGGGTTCGGACAGGAAGTGCCAGGCCAGCGCGGGATTGCCCAGCGCCTGCAGGAACCCCAGCGGCATCCGCACGAACGGATGGTTGGCCTCGCCGCCCGCTTCCAGCAGCAGGACGCGGTTGGCCGGGTCCGCGCTCAGGCGGTTGGCCAGTACGGAGCCGGCGGAGCCAGCACCCACGATTACATAGTCGAATTCCAGGCCGCTCATTGTCGGCTTTCTCCCGTTCATGGTCCCCGGTCAGGGGGTAAGGTCAGGCCAGCCAGGCGAAGCTGGTGGCGCGGTGTTTCGATTCCGGTACGTCCGCGCCCAGCAGCGCGGCCAGCGCGCGCGCCTCGTGCGGGGAGCGCGCCGGAACGATGCTGCGCGCGCCTGCTGCGTCGATGGCCAGCGCATGGCGGACCGGGCGGCCGATCCCGCGCAGCAGATCCTGCGCCAGGGCAAAGTCGGCATAACCGGTCAGGCCGATCAGATGTCCGCCAGCGGCCAGCAGGCGCGGTCCGTCACCCAGCAGCAGCGCGATCATCTCGCCCCCCGGATCGGCCACGCGGTGGCCATCCAGCGCCGCGCGGGCGGCCAGTGCGGCGCCTTCAGGCAGGCGCGCGTCGATGATGAAACGGACCGTCCCGAATGGCCCAGCGGTGGGTGCAGCGGGCAGGGCGGCGGAACTGGCGACCGCACTGGCCGCAGCCACGCCTTTCAGCACTGAGCGGCGCGCAACGGGCAGACGGGCGATCACTTGGCGTTCCGCGTCAGATAGACTGCGATGGCATCCGCTTCGGCGTCGGTCAGTTCCACGCGCGAGAACGGCGGCATGTTGACCAGCCCGTTGCGGACCACGGCCTTGACATAGTCGGCCTGCAAGTCGGTGCGCTTGGTCAGGTCGGCCTTGTCCTTGCCCAGCCGCCGCCCCAGCATCAGCGCGCCGGTGCTTTTGCCGACATGGCAGAACGCGCATTCGCGGCCAAACAGGGCCTCGCCCTGGTCGGACGAGCCGCTGCCGAACATCACGGCGGCAATGGGCGATGGCCCCTTGGCCGCGCCGCCTTCCTTGGCCGCCGGGGCTTCGGTCTTGCCGCAGGCACCCAGCGCCAGCGCCAGCGAGAGGGTCAGGGCGGAGATGCTGCGAGGCGCGCTCATGCCGGGGCCTTTCCGTTCGGGGCCGGGCGGCGCGTGCCGATGCCGTTGCGGCCAGGGGCGATGATGTTGTTGGGGTCCAGCGCGGCCTTGACCGTGTCGTTCAGCCGCCGCAGCGCACCGCCGCCGAAATTGAAGGTGTCGGCCACGGCGTCCATGTAACTGATGTGGCCGCGATACTCGCCAAAGCCCTGCCGGGCGGCTTCGCCCAGCAGGTGCCGGTACAGCTTGTCGGCGCGGGCCACAGCTTCCGGCTCGTCGCGGTTGTAGAGGATCAGGCTGACGTTGTTGATGTGGCGGCGGCCAATGGTGAAGCTGGCATAGTAATCCTGCCCGACTTCCTCGTAATAGGCCTTGATCTTGCGCGCATATTCCAGCGCCAGCTTGCCATCCTGCGGCAGCACCGGCGCAAAGCTGAGGTGCCCGCCGCGCCCGCCATACCAGTTGACGCATTGCAGCCCCATCGTGGTCGGCACGCCCTGCGCGGACAGGTCTTCGGGATCGCCCTGGCGCCACAGTTCAAACTTCAGTGCGCCCAGCTTGGGCTCGAACAGCTTGCGGATCAGTTCGACCTGGGCCTTCACCGTGCCTTCGTGGCCGTAAAGGTTGATCTTGGCGTTCCACCAGCCAAGGCCCAGCTTCTTCATCATGGCTTCGCTGACCGAATCCGGCAGCGCGCCCTTGCCATCGTACCAGTCGGCCCGCTGCGACATCGTGGAAGCCGCGCGAACCGGTGATCCGAACACGATGTTGTGCTGGATCACGTCGCGGCGGCGCAAGTCGCACAGGATGTCGATCGCCCAGCCGGCGTCATCGAAGTTGGGGAACGCCAGTTCGACCTTGGCGGTCATTTCCGGTTCCGGTTGCAGCCAGACCCCGGCCTTGGTCACCACGCCCAGGTTGGACTGCATGAACATCTGGTCCCAGCCGGGGCCGTAGCCATACTTGTAGCTCTGCCACGAGGCGGAATCTTCCATCGCGCCCATGCCGGTGCGGACCAGCGAGCCATCGGGCAGGACCACTTCCATCCCGCAGATCTGTTCGCAGTGGTCGCCAAACGGGGTGTAGCCAATCCCCCGGTCCAGCGCGTTGCCGACCACGCTGCCCCAGCTGTTGCCCGGAACGGACATCCACAGCGGCAGCTTCTTTTCCTTGAGGTGGCGGAACAGGTCGAAATAGCCGACGCCCGGTTCCAGCAGGCAGCTGGCCTGATTGACGTTGACGTCAAGGATGCGATTCATCCGCGACAGATCGAGGATCACGTCGCCCTTCTGCGCCGGGGAGGCCGCGCCATAGCCAAGGTTCTTGCCCCGCCCGACCGGCCAGAGCGGCACGCGGAACTGGTTGGCGATGCGCACCACGGCCTGAACCTCTTCAACCGTCGCAGGGGCGACGATGGCGGAGGTGTCATGGTCGGTCCCGTCGCCCAGGGCATAGGGATCGATGTAGGACTGGCGGTCCTCGGCGCTGTCCAGCACCCACTGCGCGCCAACCGCACTGCGCAGCGCGGTCAGGGCCTGGGTGAAGGCGGCATCGGAAAGCCCGTTGGGAAGCAAAGCGGCCATCATGCACTCCTGAACTCGATGGCGGTGAACGGATGCGCGTGGCTCATGCCGTGACGCCCCGATAGAAGAACCGCGCGCCCAGCGCGGTCACGAACAGTTTCATGATCAGGCGGAACGCATCCTCGCCGATCCCCGGCGAAAAGCGTTTGCCGGCATACGTGCCGGCCAGCCCGGTCAGCGTGCCCACCGCGATGTGCGGCCAGTAATCGGCATAGGCAAAGCCGTTCATCGCGTAGCCCCCGGTGCGCAGCACTTCCAACAGGATGATGCAAGTGGCGAAGGTGCCGACGATGGCCGTGCGCGCCAGCGGCGTGCGCAGCAGCGCCGGTTGCAGGATCGCGCCAAGGCCGAACAGCGTGCCGACCACCGCATGGGCAATGCCCACGCCGAAGAACGCGCCGCGCTGCATCCCCCCGGCGCGCAGGGGCGGCGCCCAGGCCAGCGCCCAGAGCAACACGGCCAGGCAGATCGCCAGCAAGCTTTCCGGCGCGCGGCTGAACAACCACATCCCGCCGCCGACGCCCAGCAGCGATCCGGCGGTGAAGGTGCGCACGATCGGCCAGTCGATCTCCGCCCAGAATGCCTGCGTGCGCGACAGCAGCGACCCGAAACTCAGCACCGATTGCAGGGCGATGGCACTGGGCAGCGGCAGGATCCACGTGGTCGCGCCAAACAGGACATAGCCGCCGCCCACCGAAAAGCAGGCGCTGAGGAACGCGGCTGCGAAGCTGGCAGCCGCCAGGATCAACAGCCGGGTTGCCTCGTCCACTCAGCGGTCCTTTGCGATGTAGCCGGACCAGTACTTCGGCTCGAACTTCAGGGCCATCGCGGCGGTGATGAAGGCAATGATCGCCACGCCGATGAACGGCACCGTGAAGCCGCCGGTCAGGTCCACGGCAAAGCCGATGGCCGCGATGCCGGCCGCCGCGCCGAGGTGGAACGATGCGCCCAGCAGCGCGATCACGTGGGGCAGGGTCTTCACGCCATAGATATGGCGCGCCAGCACCGGCCCCTGCACGATCACCCCGCCATGCGACAGGCCGCGCACCACGGTGAACACCAGGAACGAGAGGAACCCGGCCATCGGGAAGGTCAGCAGCACCGCCACCCCGCACAGCGCCCAGCACATCGCCACGCCGCGGGTCGAGAATCGGTCGAAGATCCAGCCGAACAGGATCTTGCCGAAGCCGGAAATCGTGAGGACGATGGTGAAGCCGAGCGCCCCGGCATAGGCGCCCAGATTGGTCTCGCGCTCGATCAGCAGCGGCACGTATTCGTTGATGCTGTTGCTGATCACGCCGGACAACCCGGCCGCGACGATCAGCAGCCAGAATTGCGGGCTGTTGCGGAAATCCGCGAACTCAGGCCCCGGTCCGGCCATGGCCTGCCCCTTGCCTGCCGGCGCCGTGCCGGGATCAAGCTCAAGGGCGGTGTAGCCATAGGTTTCGGGCGATTCGTGAACCAGGAACGTCATCAGTCCAGTCAGCCCGACCAGCACGATCAGGCCGGCGATGGCGGAGGTGACATGCCAGCCATAGTGTTGCAGGCCGAACTTGGTGGCCATCGGCACGATCACGCCCGCCGCCGCGCCGCCCAGCATGGCAATGCCGGTCATCCGGCCCAGGCTGCCCGCGTACCACCGGGCCAGCGTGACCTGAATCGCGACGAGGCACAGGATCGATGCAAAGCCGGAAATCGCGGCCAGTGCGTAATAGACCGGCAGGTTGGCGACGAAATAGAGCGCCGACGTCGACATCCCGATCGCAATGAGCGACGGAATGAACACCCGCTTCATCCCGAACCGGACGATCAACCCGCCGGCGACCAGTCCGCCCAGCGCGGAAACGCCCGACTTGATGGCCATGAAGCTGGTGGTTTCCGCCACGCTCCAGCCCATGTCGGTGGCAATCGTGTTGTACATGATCGGCATCATCATCGACACACCGGCCAGGGCGACGCCCCAGACCAGGAACCCGGCAATGATGTTCATCCAGGCATATCGCCGGACCTGCTCGATCGCGATCCGCTCCCCATTGGCCATCTTGTTCTCCTCGGCGGCCGTGGCTGCGCCCGGCGAATCGCTCGTTTGTTGTCCGTAACGGAAGGTTCTGTTCTGACAAACAGAACGATGTTCTTATATTATTGAAAGCTGTTCTCAAGTCAATCCGCCGCGAACCGCTTGCCGGTCCTGGCCGGGCAAGCCGGCCTTATGCCGCCCGGCCCGGCCAGATTCCGTGGTTGCCGGGCGAGAGGATGCCGGCTGGGTCCAGCGCATCCTTGATCCGGGCATAGACCTTGTGCAGCGCATGGTCGTTGAAATCCAGCTTGCCCGCGACATGATCGACCAAAGATACGTGCGCGCGGTAGCCGGTGCAGCCCCATTCGGCGGCGCGGTCGTACAGTTCCCGCACGGCGGTGCGCGCGGCCGCGACGCGGGCCGCATCGGTCGCGTCGAACAGGATCATGCTGGCGCTGACCATGCTGCGCCCGGTCAGCAGCAGCCCGAACGGCCCGATCAGCCCATGCTTGCCCAGCACTTCGCGCACCAGCGCCTCGGCGCGCAAGGCGGCCTCACCGGTGAAGGGCAGGACGGGGGAGAAGTCCATGTGGCCCAGCCCAGGCCCGAACACGCCCTTCAGCCGGTCCTGCAGCAGCATGTTGGGAATCCCGGCGGAGATGAAATCGCGTGGCTCCACCGCATCGGGGGCGACATCGCCGGGATAGGTCCGCAGTTCCAGCTCCGCGCCGGGGATTTCCGCCACGGCGGCGGTCAGGATGGCGCGGCGGGCGGCGACCATCGCGGCGGGGCCATACAGCCCGATTCGCGCATTCCACCGACCGGGCCGCAGGACCTGGCGCAAGTTGGCCATGCTAAAGCCGCCCGCAGTGTCCGCGTCTTCACCTTCGCGTTCGGGCGGGGTGCCGACGATCATCGGGATGCCTTGCAGCACGCCGTCCAGCATCAGGCGGCGCAGCATGGCGACCAGCGGGACGATGTCCGCCTCGCCCTCGCAGCGGATCGTGCCGGTGGCGAATTCTTCGGGTCGGGGCATCAGCCAGTACCCCGCCTTGGTCACCACGCCAAAGTTTGACTGCTTGAACAGGTCGTCCAGCGCCGGGCCGAAGCCCCGCTTGTGGCGGGTCCACAACTCGCTGCCGCTGACCGCGCCCTGCCCGGTGCGGATCAGCGTGCCGTCGGCCATCACCACTTCCAGCCCGCACAGCGACGAGCCGTGATCGCCCAGCACGTTGTAGCCATAGCCATGCTCCAGCGCGTTGCCGATCATGCTGCCCCAGCCGAGGTCCGGCACCGACATCATCAGCGGCGCGTCCTGCGCCCGCAGTGCCTCGTAGAGCTGGAAGAAAGTGACGCCCGGTTCGATCAGGGCGCAGCCGTTGTCGGCATCGATGTCCAGAATGCGGTTCATGCGCCGCAGGTTCAGTACCACCCCGCCGTTCACCGCCGGGGCCGCGCCGCCATAGCCAAAATTGCGCCCCATCGAGGACGTCCAGACATGTACGCCTGCTTCCGCCGCGATCCGCAGCGCCGCCTGCACCTGTTCCACCGATGCAGGCTGGACCGCGAAGCCGGGCTGGTGCGTAGCCGCGCCGGGGCCTTCGAACGGGTCATGGAATTCGTGCAATCCGCTGCCGGTTTCCAGGATCGCATCCGCCCCCAGTTCGCGCGCCAGACGTTCACGCGCGGCCGCCAGCTTGCGGGGATCAAGCGCGGATGATTCGGCCAGTTGGCCCCCGATGTGGTTCGTCACGGCATTCCCTCCAGTTCCGGTTGAGGCCGATTCGCGCGCACCCGCGCCGCTCTGCCTTGAACCCAGGCGATCAGATCAAATGCCTGATTCACCGAATTAATTTCTGCCCTGCCCTGACAAGGCCGGGACCGTGCCCGCGCGGTCGGCCCCCGCGGGATGGTCGCTCGTCAGGACTGAAATGAAGTTCTGATTGACAGAATGATGTTTCGTTTGCAATGAGCCGTTCAAGAGTGAATACACATGTTTCCATCTGGGAGAAAATGCTATGACGGCTCGGACCGGCGCGCAGTATAAGGAAGGCCTCAAGGACGATCGCCAGATCTGGCTTGGCGAGGGCAAGATTTCAGTCGCCGACAGCCCGCTGATGAGCGGGTCGGTTGACGGCATGGCCGGGTATTTCGACTGGCAGCACCAATATGCCGACGAATGCCTGATCGACGATCCGGAGCGTTCGGGCGAGAAGATGAGCGTCAGCCTGATGCTGCCGCGCAGCAAGGAAGACCTGGCCATTCGCCATCGCGGGCTGGAACGGCTGGCGCGCTATTCCAACGGGATGCTGGGCCGCACGCCCGATTACGTAAACGTCGTGCTGGCCGGGCATACCGCCCGCAGCGACATCTGGGCGCGCGGCAAGCCGGAAGGCTATGAACGCCTGCAGCAGTTTCACCGTGAAGTGATCGACGGCGACCTTGCCATGACTCACACGATCATCCACGCCAACATCGACAAGAGCGTCGGTGATCTGGCGGGGATGAATTCGGAACTGACCCTGCGGGTGGTTGGCCGCAACGAAAACGGCATCATCGTGCGCGGCGGCAAGGTGCTGGCCACGCTTGGCCCGATTGCCGACGAACTCTATGTCTATTCGTCCGCCCCGATCCCGTCGGGCGCCGAGGAGTATGCGCTGATCTTCTCGGTCCCGGTGAAGACCAAGGGCGTGATGATGATCTGCCGCGATCACTATGGCGTGCAGGCCAGCGTGGCCGATGCGCCGTTCTCGTCGCGGTTCGACGAGCAGGACGCTTTCGTGATCTTCGACGATGTCGAAATCCCGTATGAGCGCGTGTTCTGCGATGGCGACCTGGGCGTTTACAACACGCTGAACCAGGGCGTTTCGCCGGGCAACACGCTGCAACAGACCGCGATCCGCGCGATGGTGAAGCTGGAATTCGCCTATGACCTGTGCTGCAGCGTCGCCAAGGTCACCAACAGCCTGACCCGTCCGGACGTGGCCGAGATGCTGGGCGAAATTCACTCGTACCTCTCGCTCACCCGTTCTGCGATCATCGCGGCCGAGGCGCGGGCGCACGATTGGGGCGGCGGCGCGGTGTTCCCGCACCGTGACCTGTCGGTGCTGCGCTGCGTGATGCCGGGCTGGATGGTCCGCGTGAACCAGATCATCCGCGCGATCGGATCGCACAACCTGCTGGCGACGCCATCGCTGGCGCTGTTCGAAAATCCGGAAATCGGCGATCTGCTGCGCAAGTACCTGCCCGGTTCGAACGGCATGGCCGCCGAAGAACGCGCCCGCATCATGCGCATGGCGTGGGACTTTGCCGGGTCGGCGCTGGGCAGCCGGATCGAGCTCTACGAAATGTTCTACCTGGCCAGCCAGGGCCGCGCCCGCGCGGGCGACCACATGATCGCCCAGCGCGACGGCGAATGGAACCAGGTGCGCGAATTCATGCAGAAGTCGGGTATCCTGCCCGAATAAGCCATTCGCCAGACCAGCCAATGAACGGGGGCAGCGCGTATTCACGCCCTGTCCCCGTTCTGCTTGTCAGCACGCCGCAAACCAGCAAGGGAACTGCCCGATGACTGCCGATACAACCGAAGTGCTGTTCAAAGGGGCGATGCGCCGCCTTGCCAGCGGCGTGGCGCTGGTGACTACGGCTGATGCGGATGGCGCGCCCTTTGGCATCGCGATGACCGCCTTCATGTCGCTCAGTATGGATCCACCCTCCCTGCTGCTGGCGATCAACCAGACGGCCTCGCTCTGCGCGCCGCTGCTGGAACGCGGACACTTTGCGGTGAACATCCTGGCGCGCGATCAGCAAGCGCTGTGTCAGGCGTTTGTATCCGCTCCACCGGCGGAGCGGTTCGCCGTGCTGGAATGGACCGCCGGTCCGCACGGCATTCCGGTTGTGCAATCCGCCACGGCGAATATCCTGTGCACCGTGGGCGAAGCGCGCCTGATGGGGACTCACATGGTGGTGCAGGGACTGGTCGAACAGGTCATGCTGGAGGGCAGCGGCGATCCGCTGATCTATCTTGATGGCCGCTATGGCGGCATGGCGTTTGATGCCTGACGTTGCCGCCGACCTGCTGGAGCCTGTCTCCGCCGCTCCGCCCGTGCAGGACCGGCCGCCCCGGACCGGCACCAGCCGCGACCGCTTTCTGGTGGCGGCGGAGGATCAGTTCATTGCGCGTGGGTACGATGGCTGCACGATCCGCGCGATTGCCGCGCAGGCAGGCACCAGCCTGGCCTCGCTCAGCCGCAACTGGACCAGCAAGCAGCACTTGTTTTCGGACATGCTGGCCCGCCATTTCGATCCGATCCACGCCGCGCAGCACGCCCGCTATGACGCGCTGGAAGCGCGCGGCGAGCTGACCGCGGTGGCCATTGCCGAGGCGTTCTTCGGTTCGGCGCTGGGACAGGGCACCAACAGCGGCGAACGCGCTGCCGGCGCACCCGATACCGGTGAGCATGGCGAGCGCAGCCACCGCATCTATTGCCTTGCCTTGCTCGACCCGTCCGAGGAAGCGCGGGCGATCACGCGCGAGATGGTCGCCCCGGTCCGCGCCCGGATGCTGGGGCTGATGCGCCGCGCCTTGCCCGATCTGGACGAGACGCGGTTCTTTCTGGCGATGAACGTGGTGCTGGGGGTCTATATCTATCCGCAGGCGCATGGGCGGCGGCTGGCCGGGATCATGGGCTTTGACATCGGCACCATCGACTGGGCCGAAGCGGCGCGGACTCTGGCCGAGATCGTGGCCTTCGGGATCACGCCCAAGGCCTGAAGCGGCGGCCGGAACAGTCCGGCCGCCGCTTGTCAATCCGTCAGGCCGCCTCTGCCAGCGCGCGCACGTCGGTGGCGTTGGCCCAGTTGCCGTGCAGGCCAAAGCGCAGCCGCACCGGGATGTTGATCGTCGCGATCGGACCCTTGGCGATTTCGGTCGCGTCGAACACCAGCAGGTCGCTGCTGTGGGTTTCCAGCCGGTTGCAGACCATCACGATCCAGCCGTCGCCTTCGGGCGCATCGGGTGAGCGGGGCACAAAACACGGTTCCTGAATCGAAGAGACCGGGCCGCACCACCACTTCTGTTCGGTGCCGTTTTCCAGATCAACCATGCCCAGCGTGTTCATCACGTGGCCGCCCGCGCTGCCGCCCTTCAGTTCGACCGGCTGGCTGGGGTCGATCACGACCATCCAGCCATAGCGATACTTCTGGCCGATCATGCGGTCGTCCAGCCGGGGGAATTCGCCGATCATGTCGGACAGGCGGGTAGATTGGTATTCCTCGGCATTTTGGCTCAGGTCAACTGTCCAGCGGGTCAGGTGGGTGGCGCCCGCGACCGGATCGAACGGGGCGTCGTTAATGTCGGGGAAGAACGGCATCATGTTGTTCTTTGCCACCGGCATGTCGAGGTTGATGACCGTCCCTTCCTGCCAGGCGTTCATCACATGGCCGGCAAAGCAGCTCGGCCCCGTGTACCAGCGGATGTCGGCGGCAGTCGTGCCGGGCTTGCGCGGCATCACTGCGAGGTAACTGGGCAGCGAGGTGTCGAACCCGAAGTGCGGCTTGCCCGCCTTCAGACGGTCCCAGTTGCTGGTCATCGGCATGACCGAGAACAGCGCGTAATCCTCGGTAATCGCGAAGTCGTGCATCATCGCGTAATAGGGGACTTCGAACCAGACGTCGTAGAGCAGCTCACCCGTGGGGCTGATCTCGTAATAGGTCATGTCGCGCGTCAGGATGCCCTTGGAGGCATAACCGAAGCTGCACAGGTTGCCGGTGCGCGGATCGGTCTTGGGATGGGCGGAAAACGTCTCGCCGGTCATCTTACCGTCGAAATCGGTATAGCCCTGCGTTTCCAGCGTGATTGGGTCCATCACCAGCGCGGGCGAATCTTCTTTCAGCGCATAGAGCTTGCCGCCATGGATGAAGGCATTGGTGTTGGCGGTGCCGCGAATCTTGCCCTTCACGCTCTCGTCGTCGGTCAGCGGGTTGCGGTACGCGCCGAACAGCGCGCGGCCAGCTTCGTTTTCCAGCTTCCACTTGTCGGTCTTGGCCCAGCGCTGAACGAAATCAACCTTGCCGTCCTTGAACCGGAACATCGAGATCATGCCGTCGCCGTTGAAGGCAATGTCGTTGCCCAGCAGCGGCGGGAACTGGTGTTCGGGCTGCACGCGATAGAACGCACCGTCCATTTCCGCAGGGATCGTGCCGATCACGTTGAGGTCGTGCACGTTCGCCTCGACCCGCGACGGCGTGTTGAACCCGGTGAACGCCGGAACGTCAGGAAAAGTCGTCATGCATCGCCTCCCAGCAATTGGAGCCAGCCAGATTCGCCCGTCCATACCCCGAAACAGGGTCGCTGGCGTGGATTCGAACGACCGGCTCTAAAACAGAACGATGTTCTAAAGATGTGAGGGCGGCTTGTCCACCCCCTCTGCGGCCCCCGCCTTGCAGGCCTGATCCGCTCGCTCGAAATGGCGCTGACGCCGGGTATTATATCGTAAAAACAGTGTTTTGCATGAGAATTGGGCAGTCCGATGCCGAACCGCTTTGGGTGGTGCGTTGACAATGCGTCGCACTTTGGTCTAGAAGAACGGCGTTCTGTCTAAAGGAACGGTGCAAAAGCATGCCGACCTTCAGGGCAGGTCATGAGAGACAATGATGAGGGGAGAACGTTCGTGAACCACCGCCACAGCTTTGCCAAATTCCTGCTCGGCGTCGCCGCCAGCGCCTTGATCCTGCCTATCGCAGCCCATGCCAACGCGGCCGAACCTGCTGCCGAAGCGGATGCGGGCGAAGGCCAGTCCGATGCCGGCGAAATCGTCGTGACGGCCCAGTTCCGCCGCGAAAGCGCTCAGAAGGCGGCTGTTTCGATCGACGTTCTCTCGTCCGAGGCGCTGACCCGCGCCGGGGTGTCGCAGGCTGCCGACCTTGCCCGCATTTCGCCCGGCGTGCAGATCACGACCGGCGGCAGCGCGCTGCAGATCTACATTCGCGGCGCGGGCGACTTTTCGACCACATCGTACAGTAACTCGGCCGTGGCGCAGAACTATGACGGCGTCTTCGCCGCGCGCAGCCAGTTCGTGTCGGGCACTTTCTTCGATCTGGAACGGGTCGAAGTGCTGAAAGGTCCGCAGGGCACGCTCTATGGCCGCAATGCCACCGGCGGTGCGCTGAACATCATTCCGGTCCAGCCCAAGCTGGGCGAATTCGGCGGCTACGTCAGCGCCGGCATCCAGAACTATTCGGGCTTCTCAGCCGAAGCCGCGCTGAACGTGCCGCTGGGTGACAAGGTCGCGATGCGCCTGTCCGCCCAGGGCGTGACCCGCAACGGTTATGTCAGCGACGGGACGGATGACGACAAGCACGTTTCGCTGCGCTTCCAGCTGAAGGCGGAACCGTCGGAAGCCGTGACCGCGCGCCTGGGCGTGAACTATCAGCACCTCGGCGGCCGCGGCCCCGGCAAGGTGATCTACGCGCCCACCGCGCCCACCGCGCCCGGCCTGACCAACCCGCAGCCGATCATTCCGAACGATCGCTGGACCTCGATCAGCGATTCGCTGAATGCCCTGATCGGCCAGGTCACCGCGCCTCCGGGGATCTACAAGCTGGACATCAGCAAGTCGTACCAGGACATCGACATCCTGGGCGTGAACGCGCACCTCGACTGGGATCTGGGTCCGGCAACGCTGACGGTCATCCCGGCCTATCAGCGCGTCGTGATGGATTCACTGACCTTGCCGGCGCTGTACTTCAACACCGTGAATGCGTTTGACGGGCGTCCGTCCACGTCCGACACGCGCACGCTGGAAGTGCGCCTGGGCAATGCCAATGACCAGCTGAAGTGGGTGCTGGGCGGCTACTACTTCGATGAAAGCCAGGACAGCTTCAACACCGTCCGGCTGGGCCGCGCTTCGGACACCGCGTTCGTCGCCGACCTCAACACCCGCGCCTATGCCGTGTTCGGTGAAGCCACGTACTCGCTGACTGATGCCCTGCGCGTCACCGGCGGCGTGCGCTATACGGACGAAACCAAGAAGGTGGACGGCTATCGCTATGCCCTGCCCGGCAGCCTGGCCTGCCCGAACGGCGGCACGGCAATTGGCGGCAGCTGCGAAATCAAGACGTCCGCTGGCACCAACGTGAAGGGTACCTATTCGGCCAACCGCGTGAACTACAAGGCGGGGATCGAATTCGATGCCGGTCCGGAATCGATGCTCTATGCCAGCGTCGTCACCGGCTTCAAGTCGGGCGGCCAGTCGAACGCCGACATCAACCCGTACCTGCCGGAAGACGTCACCGCGTACACCATCGGGTCCAAGAACCGCTTCTTCGACCGCATGGTCACGCTGAACGCCGAACTGTTCCTGATGAAGTACAAGAACCGTCAGGAAAACTTCTCGGCGCTGGATCGTGGTGGCGCGCAGGTGTCCTCGCTGTTCAACGCGGGCCGGGCCGAAGCCAAGGGCGCGAGCGTCGACCTTACCATCCGTCCGACCGGCAACGACACGTTCCGCGCGGCGGTGGAATACACCGACTCGAAGTATAACCAGTTCGTCTATCGCAACTACCGCGCGGGCAATCCGACCGCCTCGACCGCCTGCGTCGTGACCCCGGTGGTCGGTGGCAGCGCGGCGGTGGGCTTCTGGACCATCGATTGCTCTGGCTTCCAGCTGCCGCGCACGCCGAAGTGGTCCGGTACGGTCAGCTATAACCACACGTTCGAGCTGACCAATGGCGCGAAGATCGACTTCTCGCCCGACATGAGCTTTGCCTCGTCGCGCTGGCTGAGCGCGGAAATCGTCGAGAACGCGCGGGCCAAGGGCTACGTCATGTTCAACGCCAGCCTGACCTGGCGTTCGCCGGACGATGCGGTGTCGGTGCAGGCGTTCGTGCGCAACATCGGCAACACGGCGGTGTACAACGGGACGCAGCAGTATCCGTTCATCGCCAACTACAACGGCCTGGACATTGCGCCGCCGCGCACGTTCGGTGCCCGTCTGCGCGCGAAGTTCTAAATGGTGCGGGCAGTGGCGATCGCGTTGATCGCCGCTGCCCCGAATACGGTTCAAGTGTGCATCACGCGCCTGGCCAGTGTCAGGCGGCGTAGCTGCGCAGATCCGGCTGCGGCGGTGCCGCGCCGAAGCATTGGCCTGACTGCATCAGGCCGCACAACCAACGTACTGCCAGAAGAAATTGGGTTCCGCCGCGCGGAATCGGATTGAACTTTTGCGATGCCGTGCTAAAAAGGAACGGCATTCTATTAAACAGAACGCAGGGGATTTGAAGATGCGCATTGCCAGGTTTGACGGAGGCAGGATCGGGGTGGTCGATGGTGCGGACATCGTCGATGTCACCGCCGTCTGCGGGGTCGATCCGGCAGAATGGCCGGCAGTTGGCCCGCTGCGCCTGATCCGCGATTTTGCGGCGCTGCGCCCGGCGATTGAGGCCGCGCTGCCATCCGCCCCGCGCCATGCCCTGGCCGACGTGCGGCTGGAAACCCCGGTGCCCTGGCCGAACAAGGTCATTGCCTATCCGGTCAACTATCACGCCCACGGGCGCGAAATGCAGGCCAATTACCGCGCGACCAACCAGGGCTTCTTCCTGAAGCCCAGCTCGGCGGTGTCTGGCCCCAACGATCCGGTCGAACTGCCCAGCGTACCCGGCCGCGAAGTGCATCACGAAAGCGAGCTGGGCATTGTGATCGGCAAGGAAGTGCGCAATCTGAAGCGCGAGGACTGGCGCGAGGCGGTGTTCGGCTATGCCTGCCTGCTCGACATGGTCGTGCGCGGGCGGGAAGAACGCGTGTTCCGCAAGGCCTATGACACGTTCTGCCCGGTCGGCCCGTGGATCGTGACCGCCGATGAAGTGCCCGATCCCGCCAATCTCGACATGAAGCTGTGGGTTGGTGACGAACTGCGCCAGTCGGCCAATACGCGCGATCTGGTGCTGGATATTCCGGGCATGATCGAAACCGCCTCCGCCGTGATGACGCTCTATCCCGGTGACATCATCGCCACCGGCACGCCCGAAGGGGTCGGCCCGGTCGTGGACGGCGATGTGATCCGCATCGTGATCGACCAGGTGGGCGAAATGAACGTGCCGGTGGTGCAGGGCAATCGCGGCATGACCGAGGTCTTCGCCCAGCCCTATGTCCCGCCGATCATCAAGCAGAACTGAGCCATGACCACGGCCCCGGACACGCTTGAGCAGCTCTACGCCGATTTTGCCGCGCTCAACATGGAGGGCGGCTGGCACCGGCGCTTTCCGGCGCTCTGGCCAGAGCCGCGCCGCAACTTCCTGCCCCACGCGTGGCACTATGCGCAGGTCAAGCCGATCCTCGACCGCGCGGGTCAGCTGGTCGACACCGCGCAGGCGGAGCGCCGCAACCTGACGATGTTCAACCCGGTCGAAGGGAACATCTATTCGACCGTGCGGACCATCGTCGCGGCCTACCAGATGATCCGCCCCGGCGAAGTCGCACGGGCGCACCGCCACACGCCCAACGCGCTGCGGCTGATCCTGGAAGGGCGCGGAACGTATACCGTGGTCGATGGCACGCAGGTTGAAATGCGGCCCGGCGACGTGCTGCTGACGCCGGGCATGGCGTGGCATTCCCACGCCAACGGCGGGACCGAGGACTGTTATTGGATGGACTTCCTGGATGTGCCGCTGGTGCATCTGCTGGAGCCGATGTTCTATGAGCCGCACCCCGACGGGATCGAGCCGAACGTCACGGTCGTGGACAGCGCAGCCATTGCGTTCCGCTGGGAAGATACCGTCGCCGCGCTTGATGCCGCGCAGGCCCAGGCCGGGGCGGATGCGGCGGTTAGCGTCGATCTGGGACCGGCGGAACTCGCCACGATCCGCCTGCGGATGATCCGCGTTCCGGCGGGCGGACAGACCGCCCCCATCCGCACGACCGCCAACAGCATCTTCGCCGTGGTGCGCGGCAGCGGCCGCAGCGAAGTGGACGGGCAAGTGCTGGAATGGGGCTTTGGCGACACCATCGCTGTCCCGGCCTGGCGGCCGTTCACCCACTTTGCCGACGAGCAGGCCGTGCTTCTGCAAGTCACTGACGAACCGGTCATGGCCAGCTTTGGCTGGCTGCGGTCGGAAACCCCCTGAATTGGCCTGCCATCGTCCGGTCCGCCGGGCGGACGGCGCGCGACACTGCAAGACTCTCTGGTTCGGAGCATGACATGAGCAAACCCAGCATCATCATCGCCGGTGGCGGCATTGGCGGCATGGCCGCCGCGCTTTCGCTGCTGCGGCGCGGGTATCCGGTGCGCGTCTATGAACAGGCCCGCGAACTGGGCGAAGTCGGTGCAGGCGTGCAGATCAGCCCGAACGGCTCGCGCGCATTGGACGCGCTGGGGGTGTTCGAAACGCTGCGCAATGCTTCGTGCGCTCCGGCGCGCAAGGAATTTCGCCTGTGGAACACGGGCCGGTCGTGGCCGATGTTCGATCTGGGGCCGATGGCCATCGAAAAGTACGGCTACCCCTATCTGACGGTCTATCGCCCCGACCTGCTCCAGACGCTGACCGATGCGGTTCGCGCGATCGATCCCGATGCCATCCATCTGGGCGCACAGGTCAGCGGTGCCAGCGCGACCGATGACCGCGCGGTGCTGGAATTCGCGGACGGCACCCGCGCCGAAGCGGACGTGCTGATCGGCGCGGACGGGGTGAAATCGACCGTGCGCAACGCGCTGTTCGGCGATGACGAAACCAACTTCACCGGCATGATCGCCTGGCGGGCCGTGATCCCGATGGAGCTGCTGCCGGACCGGATGCGCGAAATGGTGGGCTGGACCTGGATCGGTCCGGGCGGTCACCTCGTCAACTATCCGCTGCGTGGCGGCAAGCTGATGAACATGATCGGTACGATCGAGCGCAACGACTGGCAGATCGAATCCTGGAACATTGTGGGCGATATCGAGGAATGCGCCCGCGATTTTGCCGGTTGGCACGAGGACGTCCAGACCCTGATCCGCGCGGCGCCAAAGGTCATGAAGTGGGCCTTCATGGAACGCCCGCCGCGCCAGCAGTGGTCGACCGGCCGCGCCTCGCTGCTGGGCGACGCTGCCCACGCCACGCTGCCGTTCCTGGCGCAGGGCGCGGTCATGTCGATCGAGGATGGGGTGATCCTGGGCCGCTGCCTCGATGCCTATGCCGATCCGGTGGTCGCGCTGAAGAAGTACGAGGACGCCCGCGTCGAACGGACCAGCAAGATGGTGCGCGGGGCCAAGGAAAACACCGCCCGCTTCCACGAATCCGCGCTTGCGACCGAGGAAGGGGCGCTGAAGTACATGGAAAGCGAATGGAGCCGTGATCCGATCACCGATCGCTATGACTGGCTCTATCGCTATGACGTGCAGACCACTGAAATATGAGCGCGAACAGCGGTAACGAACACGCCCAGCCCCCGGCCAGCCTGCTGGCCGGGGTGCGGGTGCTCGACCTTACCAATGTCCTGTCCGGTCCCTATGCTACCTATCAGATGGCGATGCTGGGGGCGGAAGTCATCAAGGTGGAAAACCCCAGCGAGGGTGATCTTGCCCGCAAGCTGGGGGCCTCGCCCGCGCTCAATGCGCAGATGATGGGCACTTCGTTTCTCGCCCAGAACGCGGGCAAGAAGTCGGTCACCATCGACCTGAAGCACCCCGACGGGAAGGACCTGTTCGCCGCCCTGCTGGCGACGGCGGATGTCGTGATCGAGAATTTCCGCCCCGGCGTGATGGACCGGCTGGGGTTTGGCTATGACGCCTGCCGCCAGATCAACCCGGCGATTGTCTACTGCGCCATTTCCGGCTTCGGACAGGACGGACCGCTGCGCGCCAACCCGGCCTATGACCAGATCGTGCAGGGCATGTCGGGCGTGATGAGCGTGACCGGCGATGCCGAATCTGCCCCGCTGCGGGTGGGCTATCCGCTGTGTGACACGCTGGGCGGGATGGGGGCCGCGTTTGCCATTGTCAGCGCCCTGTTTGGCCGCTGCCAGTCCGGTCAGGGCAGCTATATTGACCTCTCCATGCTCGATGCCACGATTTCGGCGATGGGCTGGGCGGTATCGAATTATCTGATCGCCGGGGTCGAGGCGAAACCGATCGGCAACCAGAACATGACCGCCGCGCCATCCGGTTCGTTCCAGTGCGCCGACGGGCAGATCAACATCGCCGCCAACAAGCAGGAACAGTTTGAAAAGCTGTGCGAATTGATCGGCCGCCCCGAACTGATCAGCGATCCGCGCTTTGCCGAGCGGGAAGCCCGCAAGGCCAACCGCGCCGCAATCAACGCCGAACTGAACGCCGCCTTGTCCACCCGGCCAGCAGCGGACTGGGAAACCCTGTTCAACGCCCACGGTGTCCCCGCCGGGCGCATTCTGACCGTGCCTGAAGTCCTTGCCCACCCGCAGATCGCCGCGCGCGATCTGGTTCACGAAATCGCGATGGACGAACCGGGCCTGCCCAGCGTCAAGGTCGTGCGCGCTGGCTTCAGGCTGGGCGACAGCCAGCCGGGCGCGCAGAGCGCTCCGCCCAGGCTGGGGGCCGACAACGCGGAGATTTTCGGCGCACTGGGCAGGGACGCCGCCGCGCTGGCCGAGCTTAAGGCGCGGGGGGCGATCTGACCGTGCCGCAAGGCACGGCCTTGCCGGATCGCGCCGGAAGGCTGGGGGCTTGCCCCTCAGCCGTCCTGTCGCAGCAGCGCAAACCGGCTGGGCGTTTCGCCCAGGCTGATCGACAAGTGCATCCCCGCCTTCAGCAGCACCGCGCGCACCCCTTCGGCATAGTCATCGGTGAACCGCGCGCTGGGGCCGGACAGGGTCATTACGCCTGCCAGCGTATGCCCGCTCTGGAACACCGGAACGCCGACAGCGGCCATTTCCGGGTTTACCTTGCCGACCGATACCACGCAGGCGTCCTCTGGCTGAATCGGCGCGGCGGATGGTTCGGCAAAGCGGCGCAGCAGAGTCGACGCTGCGCTATTGTTCAGCGGGCGGCGGTCGCCCTGGCGGATCGAATGGTCGCGCACCAGATGGCGTCCTTCGACCCGGAACAGGCAGACCTGATCTTCACCGTCGCGGATGAAGAACGAGGCGCCCTCGTTCGTCTGGCTGACCAGGTCTTCCAGCACCGGCTCGACAAACTGACGCAAGTCAAACGCGTCCTGAAAGATCGACGACAGGCTGAGCAGCCCGGCGCCCAGCTGGTAGGTGCCATCGGCCCGCTGCCACACGAAGCTGTACTTTTCGAGCGAGCCCATCAGCCGCAAGATCGTGCTTTTGTACAGGCCGGTAATGCGCGAAATGTCGGCCAGCGAGAGCACCGGCTTTTCGTGACTGAAGGCGTGAAGGATATCGAATGCGCGGTCGACCGCCGCGACGCCTGCCTTGGAATTCATGCTGTGGAACGATCCCGCCTTGATCTGTGGTTTGTTCTATTTAGCAGAACGTCAGTTCGTAATGTCAATCGATTAAATCGCCTCAAGCAATTTGCCGGGCGCCGATCTCATCCGGGATGGCGCAATCGGTGCATATGGGAAGCAAGCCGATGAGTGACCTGCCAAAGCGCGTTTTCATCAAGGAAGAAGGCCCGCGTGAGGGCTTTCAGATTGAGCGTCAGCCAATCCCGACCGAACGCAAGATCGCGCTGGTCGATGCGCTGTCGGATACCGGGCTGGACTATATCCAGGTCACCTCGTTCGTCCATCCAGGCAAAGTGCCGGGCATGGCCGATGCCGAAGCGGTGGTGGCGGGCATGACCCCGCGCACGGGGGTGCGCTATGCCGGGCTGTGGCTGAACCAGCAGGGGTTGATCCGCGCCATCGCCACCGGGCGGCTCTACCTGGAAGGCAAGCTGACGCTCTATGCCTCGGACGCGTTCCTGCGCCGCAACCAGAACCGCGATCCGCAGCAGCAATTGGCCGCGCAGCCAGAACTGATCAAGATGTATCAGGCCCACGGCATCCCCATGCGGACCGGCTTCGTCACGGCGGCGTTCGGCTGCAATTTCGAAGGCGATGTCGCGCCGGAAAAGGTCGTGGCACTGGTCGGCCAGATGCGCTCCATCGCGCGCGACGCGGGCGAGGATCTGTCGCTGATCGGGCTGGGCGATACGATGGCCTGGGCCACGCCGGAACGCATCCGCCGGGTGGTCGGCATGGTGCAGGACGCCAACCCTGACGTCGAACTCTCACTCCACCTGCATGACACGCGCGGGCTGGGCATTGCCAATGCCTATGCGGGCTTGCAGATGGGGGTGCAGCACTTCGACGCGGCAGTTGGCGGGCTGGGCGGCTGCCCCTTTGCTGCCCATGCGGGCGCGGCGGGCAATATCTGCACCGAGGATTTCGTGCTGCTGTGCGAGGAAATGGGTATCGAAACCGGCGTCGATCTGGAAAAGCTGAGCGCATGCGCCGTGCTGGCCGAAGAGATCGTCGGTCATCCGCTGCCCGGCAAGGTCAAGACCGGCGGCAGTCTGACCGCGCTGCGCCGCCGCATTACGGGGGAATGATCCCGGCGATGCAGCAATATTGCCCGACTCCGCTGGAACGCCTGTCGCCCTTGCGCCGTGCGGCGTTCGCCCAGTTGCCGCGCGCGCTGGTGATCTTGCTGGAAAACGTTCTGGCGCATGAGGATGCCGCCGGGGCTGAACCGCATCTGCTGGCGTTCGAGCGCTGGCTGGAAGCGGGCGAGGCCGATGCGGAACTGCCGTTTCGCCCGTCGCGCATCCTGATGCAGGATACCGCTGGGGTCGCAGCGCTGGCCGATCTGGCCGCGCTGCGCGATCATGCGGCGGCCCATGGCCACGCCGCCGAAGCGGTCGATGCGGCGATCCCGATCGATCTGGTGATCGACCATTCGCTGCGGGTCGATCACAGCGGCGTTGCCGATGCCGCCGTGCGCAATCTTGCACTGGAATTTGCCCGCAATGGGGAGCGGTACGCGTTCTTCAAATGGGCGCAGCAGGCCTTTGCGCGACTGTCCGTCGTCCCGCCGGGGCAGGGGATTTGCCACCAGATCAATCTGGAGCAACTGACGCGCGGCAGCGTGCCGGTGCCGGGCGCGCCGGACTGGCATATGGCCGAAACCGTGATCGGGACCGACAGTCACACAACCATGGTCAACGCGCTCGGCGTGCTGGGCTGGGGCGTTGGCGGGATCGAGGCGGAACTGGCGGCGCTCGGCTCGCCCGTGCCGATCCCGTTGCCGCGGGTCTGCCAGGTTGAGCTGACCGGCACGCCTGCTGCCGGTGTCACCGCGACCGACATTGCGCTGCACGTTTCCGCCCTACTGCGCGGCGCGGGTGTGGTGGACCAGATCGTCGAGTTTGCGGGTGAGGCACTTGACCACTTGACCCTGCCCGACCGGGCGGCGCTGGCCAACATGTGCCCGGAATATGGGGCGACGGCGGCGCTGTTTCCGGTCGATCAGGCAACGCTGGACTATCTGGCGGCCATGGGCCGCGAACCGGCGGAAGTTGATGCCTATCGCGCCTATGCCAAGGCCACCGGGCTGTGGCGCGATGCCGGTCCGGCCCGCCGCTATTCCCGGACCATTCCCGTTGCGCTGGATGCGGTCGTACCGGTCATGGCCGGGCCGCACCGGCCACAGCAGGTCCATCCGCTGGGCGCGGTTCCGGCCAGCCTGCGCGCGGAGTTTCCCGATGCCGCGCTGGGCCGTACGGCGGACGCCGCCCCGCGCGACGGGGCGATTGCCATTGCCGCGATCACCAGCTGCACCAACACTGCGAACCCCGACCTGATGCTCGCGGCGGGCCTGCTTGCCCGCAATGCGCTGGCGCGCGGGCTGACCGTGCCGGGCTGGGTCAAGACCTCGCTCGCGCCGGGATCGCGCCGGATTGCGCGGATGCTGGAGCAGGCGGGGCTGCAAGGCGCGTTGGATGCGCTGGGGTTCCAGGTTGTCGGGTTTGGCTGCACCACCTGCGTAGGCAATTCCGGCGAGTTGAAGCCGGAACTGACCGGCAGCGAGGCACCGGACCTGCTGGTGGCGGTGCTGTCCGGCAACCGCAATTTCGAGAACCGGATTCATCCCGCCGTCCGGGCCAACTACCTCGCCTCGCCGCCGCTGGTGGTGGCGGCGGCGCTGGCGGGTAATCTGGGCGTCGATCTCTCGTGCGATCCGCTGGGGAACGGGCGCGATGGCCAGCCGGTGTTCCTGCGCGACATCTGGCCGTCCGCCGCCGACATCGCGGCGATCCGGGCGGGACTGACGGACACTGCGGCGGCGCCTGCGGATACAGCCGCATGGGATGTGCTGGCGGCCCAGACGGCACCGCGCTTTGCGTGGGATGCCGCATCGACCTTCATCCAGCCGCCGCCGTTCTTTGCAGCAGCGCCGCGCCGGCTGGACGGCGACATCCTCGCCGCGCGGCCGCTGCTGGTGCTGGGCGATAACGTCACAACCGATCACATTTCCCCCATCGGGCGCATTCAGCCCGCATCGCCCGCCGCCGCTTTCCTGCGTTCCAGCGGCGCGGCGGAAGGGAGCTTTGGCAGCTATGGCGACCGGCGGGCCAATCACCACGTGATGCTGCGCGGCACGTTCGACAACGCCCGGCTGGCCAACGCGCTGGCGGATCGCACCGGGCCTTATACGCCCGGACCGAATGGAGCGATGCTGCATGTCTTTGACGCGGCGATGGCCTATGCGGCGCAGGACGCGCCGATCGTGGTGCTGGCGGGGACCAATTATGGCACCGGATCGGCGCGTGACTGGGCCGCGAAAGGCACCGCGCTGCTGGGGGTGCGGGCCGTCATCGCCCGCAGCTTTGAACGCATCCACCGCGCCAACCTGATCGCGCTGGGAGTCTTGCCGGTCGTGCTCGACGCAGGCCTGCCCCCAGTCGGCGCGGAGCACCGGATCGCCGTTCGCGGCATTGCCGGACTATCGGCGGAAACGCCCGAACTGCGGGTCGAGATTGCCAGCGCGGACGGCGCGGCGCTGCACAGCCTGCCCGCGCGCGCCGACGTTCCATCGGATGGCCAGCTGGCCATGCTGCGGGACGGCGGGCTGTTCGCGCGGCTGAAGGACCGGTTTGGCGGCTGACGCTCAGCCTTCGTGGACGGTCTTGGTCACCAGGCAGGCGGCCAGACCTTCCGGGCCATCCTCGTGCCCGTGGCCGGACCACTTCACCCCGCCAAACGGCGCATCGGCCCCGCCGATGGTGGTGGTGTTGAGCGCCAGCATCCCCGTTTCCAGCCGCGCCGGCAGCGTCTTTTGCCGCCGCGCATCGCGGGTCCAGCAATAGGCCGCCAGGCCGTAGGGCAGGCGGTTTGCCTCGGCCACCATGTCATCCTCGGTGGCATAGCGGTTGATCAGCGCGACCGGGCCGAACGGTTCCTCGTTCATGATCTCCGCGCTCAACGGCACGCCTGACAGCACGGTGGGCGCAAAGAAGAAGCCCTGGTTGCCAATCCGCGTCCCGCCGCATTCCAAGGTGCCACCCGCCGCTACCGCATCGGCAATCAGGCGCTCCATCGCTTCGGGACGGCGGGCGTTGGCCATCGGGCCCATCTGGACGCCCGCTTCCAGCCCATCGCCGACCTTGATCGCCTTGGCCCGCTCGGCAAAGCCCTGGACGAACCGGTCATAGACCGCGTCCTGCACGATGAGCCGGGTCGGGGCGACGCAGACCTGCCCGGCGTTGCGGAACTTGTGCGGCACCACCGCGTCCAGCACGGTATCGACGTCGACATCGTCGAACACCAGTACCGGTCCGTGTCCGCCCAGTTCCATGGTGGTGCGTTTCAGGTCCTCTGCGGCCAGCTTCATCAGCGCCTTGCCGACCTGGGTGGAGCCCGTGAAGCTGAGTTTGCGGATGATCGGCGAGGCCAGCAGATGCGATGACACTTGCGCCGGATCGCCAAACACGGCCTGCGCAACATCACCGGGCAGCCCCGCATCGTACAGGCATTGCAGCACCGCCAGCGCCGAGGCCGGGGTTTCTTCCGCCGCCTTCAGGATCACCGAGCAGCCGGCCGCAATCGGCGCGGCCAGCTTGCGCCCCGGATTGCCCAGCGGGAAATTCCACGGCGCAAACGCCGCAACCGGGCCAACCGGCTCATGCGTCACCGTCGCGCGCTGACCGGCAGGGCGCACCAGCACCCGCCCGTACAGCCGGTGGACCTCGCCCGCGTAAAAGCGGAACAGGCCGACATTCATCATCACCTCGATCCGCGTTTCGGCCAGCGTCTTGCCCTGTTCCAGCGTGGCGATCCGGGCGATGTCTTCCTTGCGCTCTTCCAGCAGGCGCGCGGCCCCTTCCAGCACGGCGGCGCGTTCGGCGGCGGAGGCATTGCGCCAGCGGGCAAATCCGCGCGCGGCGGCATCCAGCGCGCGGTCGAGATCAGCCACTTCGGCCAGCGGCAACTCGCCAATTGTGGCCCCGGTGGCGGGGTTGCGCACCGCAAAAGTGCGCCGCCCGCCGCCCGTAACACGCTCACCATCGATCATCATGTGCAGGGCGGGATAGGTCTGGGCCATGGCTGTCCTCGTTCGCAAATTTGTTCTGGCAGATAGTACGCAATTCTATTAATGGCAACGCCCACCATGCAGTGCAGGCGGCGGTGATTGCGCCGGACCGCCCTGCCGCCAACGGGAGATGCGACGTGGACGTGACCCTGCTGATCGATAACCAGGATGTGGCCGCGACTGGCGGAGCGACATTTGAACGGGTCGGCCCGCTGGGCGGCACGGCCAGCCGCGCTGCCGCCGCAACGGCGGGGGACGCCGCTGCCGCTGCGGATGCCGCCGCGCGCGCGTTTCCTGCCTGGTCGCGCACGGGGCCGAATGCCCGCCGCTCACTGTTGCTGGCCGCGGCCGACCTCATGGCTGGCCGGGCGGCACAGTTCGCGACGGTCATGGCGACAGAGACCGGGGCTTCGGCGGGTTGGGCCGCGTTCAACGTACACCTGGCCGCGTCGATGCTGCGCGAGGCGGCATCGCTGACCACCCAGATCAAGGGTGAAACCATCGCGTCAGACCGTCCCGGCTGCCATGCGATGACGGTTCGCCGTCCCGCCGGGGTCGTGCTGGGGATCGCGCCGTGGAACGCCCCGGTGATCCTGGGCGTGCGGGCCATCGCGGCCCCGCTCGCTTGCGGCAACACCGTCGTGCTCAAGGCGTCGGAACATTGCCCGGCCACCCACCGCATGATCGGCGATGTCCTGCGCGATGCCGGGTTCCCTGCGGGCGTGGTCAATGTGGTGACGAACGCTCCGCAGGATGCCGGGGCGGTGGTCGAAGCCCTGATCCGGCACAAGGCGGTGCGGCGGATCAACTTCACCGGCTCCACGCGGGTCGGCCGGATCATCGCCGGGATCGCGGCGCAGGAACTGAAGCCGGTCCTGCTCGAACTGGGCGGCAAGGCGCCGATGATCGTGCTCGACGATGCGGACCTCGATGCCGCCGTGGCCGCTGCGGGCTTTGGCGCGTTCATGAACAGCGGCCAGATCTGCATGTCGACCGAACGGATCATCGTGCACGAAGCGGTGGCCGACGCGTTCATCGCCCGGTTCCGCGCGCGCGTCGAAGGGCTGCGCGCGGGTGACCCGCGCGAAGGCAGCGCGCCGCTGGGTTCGGTGATCGAGCCGGAGGCGGCCGCACGGATCGCCCGGCTGATCGACGATGCCGTGGCCAAGGGCGCGACGCTGATCGGCGCATCGGGCGATCAGGGTACGCTGTTGTCAGCGGCGGCGCTGATCGACGTCACCCCGGACATGGCGATCTATGCCGAGGAATCGTTTGGCCCGATCACCACGGTCATTCGCGCGCGCGACGATGACGAGGCCGTGCGCATTGCCAACGATACCGAATATGGCCTGACGTCTTCGGTCTTTGGCCGCGACATTGCCCGCGCCATGTCGGTGGCGGACCGGATCGAGGCCGGGATGTGCCACATCAACGGCCCGACCGTGCATGACGAGGCGCAGATGCCATTCGGCGGCACCAAGTCATCCGGCTATGGCCGGTTCGGGGGTGAGGCGGGCATTGCCGAATTCACCGAACTCAAGTGGATGACCATCGAAACCCAGCCGCTCCATCTGCCGATCTGATCGGCCCGGCGGCACAGGCCTCGGCGCGGACTTGAGCGATTCGGCGGCAGGGTGGGGCGGGGTTGTCCCGGCCCTGCGACCGCCTGCTTTGGCGCGCCCTGGTTGTACGATGTGAGAATCGGACGCGGAAACCGGGCCGGAAAGCCGGAAATCCGCCCGCCGCAAGGGGGCTGACCGGTTGACCCGGACCATGAAGTGTGTCGGAATTACGGTCCAGAAGAGACAGTCCGGTGACGGGCTGGTCCCGCAACTGGATGGTAACGCACATGGAACCTTCGAGCACGTTCGCCGGCCAGCCATCCGGCCTGCCAACGACGCTCGCCCCGGTGACCTTCCGGTCGCGCGATTTCGATGAAGTGCGCGCCCATGTCAGCCGGATGTATTGTGAGCACCAGTTGCAGCTGGTCAACCGTCGCAGCGATCTGGACACGCTGACGCGCGGGTTCGAATGCCGCTCGCTGGCGGTGGCGGAAGTGGCCTATGGCGCGGACGTGCTGATCAATCCGGGCAGCTTCGAGGAGTTCTACCTGGTCCAGATACCCACTGC